>JADMIO011435049.1_pt1 | contig 16199 bp, 17 predicted proteins | sample 8958161 | NCBI WGS metagenome assembly JADMIO01 (sample SAMN16585339, study PRJNA669376) | soil metagenome | isolation source: Crop rotation soil | place: USA: Cullars Rotation, Alabama | collected 2011
AGCGCACACCCGCCACGACGGTGTTTCCGTGGGTCTCCGCTGGTGACAACGGCCGGATCGCCGTCAGCTACTACGGGACCAGCGCTCACGGCAACTCGCCGCAGACCGTCGCGAAGACGGCCTCGTGGTCGGTCTACTCGGCGTTCTCAACCGACGGCGGGCGGAGCTTCGCGGAGTACCGCACGACGCCACCGATGCACCACGGCGCGATCTGCACGAGCGGCACGGGGTGCGCGACCGGCACCCGCAACCTGCTCGACTTCTTCGAGACCGACGTCGACCCCAACGGCTGCCTGGTGACCGCGTACGCCGACAACACGGTCGACCCGGCCACCGCCGCGGTGATCAGCTATGTGCGGCAGACCGGCGGCCCGGGCCTGCGCGCCGGTCACGCCTGCCACGCCTGACGGCCGGTAGGTTGGCGGCGTGAACACCGCCTACGAGGACCTCCTCCGGCTGGTGCTCGAGACCGGCACGCCCAAGGCCGACCGCACCGGCACCGGCACCCGGTCGGTCTTCGGCCACCAGATGCGTTTCGACCTCGCGCAGGGCTTTCCGCTGGTGACCACCAAGCTGGTGCACTTCCGCTCGGTCGCCTATGAGCTGCTGTGGTTCCTTCGCGGCGAGGGCAACGTCAAGTGGCTGCAGGAGCACGGCGTCACGATCTGGGACGAGTGGGCGGCGCCGGATGGTGACCTCGGCCCCGTCTATGGCGTGCAGTGGCGGGCCTGGCCCACGCCGGACGGCCGCCACGTCGACCAGATCAGCCAGCTGCTCGACACGTTGCGCCGCGACCCGGACTCCCGTCGCCTGATCGTGTCCGCGTGGAACGTCGGCGACATCCCGCAGATGGCGCTGCCGCCCTGCCATGCGTTCTTCCAGTTCTACGTCGCCGACGGCCGGCTGTCGTGCCAGCTCTACCAGCGCAGCGCAGACCTGTTCCTCGGCGTGCCGTTCAACATCGCGAGCTACGCGCTGCTGACGCACATGGTCGCCCAGCAGGTCGACCTCGAGGTGGGCGAGTTCGTCTGGACCGGCGGCGACTGTCACATCTACGACAACCACGTCGAGCAGGTGCGCACCCAGCTGTCGCGGACGCCGTACGAGTTCCCCAGGCTCGAGCTGCGCAAGGCGCCGACGTTGTTCGACTACACCTACGAGGACTTCACCGTCGTCGGCTACGAGCACCACCCGGCGCTCCGCGCGCCGGTCGCGGTCTGAGTGACGAGTGACGCTGTCGCTGATCTGGGCCGAGGCGGCTGACCGCGTCATCGGCCGTGACGGCACTCTGCCGTGGCGCCTCCCGGAGGACCAGCAGCTGTTCAAGCGGTTGACGATGGGTGCCACGGTCGTCATGGGCCGGGCGACGTGGGAGTCGTTGCCGGCGTCGGTCCGGCCGCTGCCGGGGCGACGCAACGTCGTGCTGACCCGGCAGGCCGCATGGTCGGCCGACGGGGCCGTCGTGGCGCACGACCTCGACGAGGCGCTCGCCGCCGCCGGGACCGACGACGTGTGGGTGATCGGCGGCGCCAGTGTCTACGCAGCGGCGCTGGAGCGGGCCGACCAGGTCGTGCGGACGCGCGTGCACGTGCAGGTCGACGGCGACACCCAGGCGCCGGTGCTCGGGCCCGAGTGGACTCTCGTCGCGCGTGACCCCGAAGAGGGCCTGCACACGTCGTCGACCGGGTTGACCTACTGCGTTGCGACCTTGCGCCGGGTCGACTGACGACCGCCCTCCGACTGCGCCGACTGCGCCGGCTGCGACGGCTGCGACGGCTGCGACGGGTCGTTGGCGTCGAGCGCTGCGAGTGCGGCGTCGAGGAAGCGCTGCCGGTGCGTGGTGACGAGCTCCGGAGGAAAACCCGCCACCGCGTGCAGTGCACCGATCGCGCACGCCGTCTGCACGAGCCGCGGGTCGGAGGCATCGTCGCCGGCGATGTGCTGCCGGAGCGAGTCGATGAGCGTGATCGCGCGCCTGCCGATGTCCGGGTGGTTGCCCGTCGCCGGATCGCGTGCCAGCAGGTTGAGGGTCGACAGGTGGTCGATGCAGACGTCGAGGTAGGCCTCGAGCGTCGCGGCTGCGTCGCGGTCGCCGGTGACACCGGCACTGCGGATCTGCGTCACCAGGCCGCCGACCGCGTCGAGCCACGGGCGGGTGAGCTCCAGGAGCATGTGCTCCTTGGCGGGGAAGTGGTAGTAGACCGCCGCCTTGGTGGTGCCGACGGCGTCGGCGATCTGTCGCAGTGACGTGGCGTCGTAGCCCTGCTCGGTGAACAACCGACGGGCGGTCGACAGGATCGCCTCGCGCGTGGTGCCCCCGGACAGCGGCAGGACCTGGTCGCCGGACGTGATGCCTCCCCCGGGCCACGTGATGTGGGTAGAGTACCCAGGATCTTGCTAGCCGGTCGGCAGGTAAGCCCAACCGGAGCCCGGCAGGTCCGTGACGTGGTGGGGATGTCCGAGGTCTCGGTGTTCGACGCTTATCAGGTGCAGCGCGCGCTGCGCGGCCACCTGGCGGACGGCGACGCCATGGAGACGCTGGCGCGCGACGAGGCCACCGGCACCTACTGGGTGCTGACGCACCTCGAGCTGGTCCTCGTCGACGACGGGCAGATCACCGACCGCCTCCCGCGCGAGTCGCTCGCCGGCTCGGTCGAGGTCAACGAGGTGGCGGTCACCGTGCGGCTGCGCGGCAGCGAGGCGAAGGGGCTCGTGGGGACGTTCCGGAAGCCGAACCGGCTCACCAACGCGCTTGCCGACCTCGTGCAGGACGGCTCTCGATAGCCTGAGGGTATGGCTCCTCCTTCCAGCGCGGGCGCCCCGTTCGGCCGGATGCTCACCGCGATGGTCACCCCGATGACCCGCGAGGGAGCCGTCGACTACGACGCGGTCCAGCGGCTGGCCACGCATCTCGTCGACGGTGGCAACGACGGGCTGGTGATCTCCGGCACCACGGGCGAGTCGCCCACCACGACTGACGAGGAGAAGGAGCGACTCCTTCGTGCGGTCGTGGAGGCCGTCGGCGACCGCGCCCACGTCGTCGCCGGTGTCGGCACCTACGACACGGCGCACAGCGTCGAGCTCGCTCGCGAGGCCGAGAAGGCGGGCGTCACCGGGCTGCTCGTCGTCACGCCCTACTACTCCAAGCCTCCGCAGGCCGGCCTGCTCGCGCACTTCGGCCGAATCGCCGACGCCACCGAACTGCCCGTGATGGTCTACGACATCCCGGCCCGCAGCGGCGTCCCCATCGAGACCGAGACGATGCTGCGGCTCGCAGAGCACGACCGCATCGCCGCCGTGAAGGACGCCAAGGGCGACCTGCACGCGACGACCCAGGTGCTCGCCGCGACCGACCTCGCGGTCTACTCCGGTGAGGACGCGCTCAACCTCCCGCTGTTCGCCGTCGGCGCCGTCGGAGCGGTGAGCGTCGTCGCGCACGTGTGCGCCCGCGAGTACGCCGCCATGATCCGCGCCGTCGACGCCGGCGACCTCGACGAGGCACGTCGCATCAACGCGGCCGTGCTTCCCGCCGTCCGCGGGGTCATGACCCGCACGCAGGGCGCGATCATGGCGAAGGCCGCGCTCGAGCTCCTCGGGGTCATCCCCACCCGCACGACCCGGCCGCCCCTCGTCGACGCGACCGACGAGCAGGTCACGCTCCTCCGTGACGACCTTGCGGAGGCGGGCCTCCCGCTGTGAGCCATCCGCACCCGGACCTCGACGTACCACCGCCCCTGCCGGACGGTGCGCTGCGCATCATCCCGCTCGGTGGCCTCGGCGAGATCGGCCGCAACATGACGGTGTTCGAGCACGCCGGGCGGCTGCTCGTCGTCGACTGCGGCGTCCTGTTCCCCGAGACCGACCAGCCGGGCGTCGACCTCATCCTTCCGGACTTCACCTTCCTGCGTGACCGGTGGGACGACGTCGAGGCATTGGTGCTCACGCACGGCCACGAGGACCACATCGGCGGCGTGCCCTACCTGCTGCGAGAGAAGCCTGACGTTCCGCTCGTCGGCTCGCGGCTCACCCTCGCGCTGATCGAGGGCAAGCTGCAGGAGCACCGCATCACGCCCTACACGCTCGAGGTCAAGGAAGGGCAGACCGAGCAGCTCGGTCCGTTCGCCTGCGAGTTCTTCGCCGTCAACCACTCCATCCCCGACGCGCTCGGCGTCGCCATCCGCACCGCGGCCGGCGTCGTGCTGCACACCGGCGACTTCAAGATGGACCAGCTGCCCCTCGACGGTCGCATCACCGACCTGGGCGGCTGGGCGCGGCTCGGTCGCGAGGGCGTCGACCTGCTGATGAGCGACTCGACCAACGCGGAGATCCCTGGCTTCGTCACGTCCGAGCGCGAGATCGGTCCGGTGCTCGACGACGTGTTCCGGCAGGCGACCCGCCGGATCATCGTGGCCTGCTTCGCCTCGCACGTGCACCGTGTCCAGCAGGTGCTCGACACCGCCGCCGCCCATGGTCGCAAGGTCGCGTTCATCGGCCGCTCGATGATCCGCAACATGGGCATCGCCCGTGACCTGGGCTACCTGTCGATCCCTGCCGATCTCGTCGTCAGCATGGATGCGCTGGAGGACCTGCCGCCCGAGCGGGTCGTGCTCGTGTCGACGGGGTCGCAGGGCGAGCCGATGTCCGCGCTGTCACGGATGGCCAACCGCGACCACCGGCAGATCCGCATCGAGGAGAGCGACACGGTCGTGCTCGCGTCGTCGCTCGTGCCGGGCAACGAGAGCGCGGTCTGGCGCGTCGTCAACGGTCTCACCCGATGGGGCGCGACGGTCGTGCACAAGGAGACCGCGCTGGTGCACGTCTCCGGACATGCGCCGGCGGGCGAGCTCCTCTACGTGCTCAACCTGACGCGGCCGTCCAACGTGATGCCGATCCACGGCGAGTGGCGGCACTTGCGTGCCCATGCCGAGCTGGCGGTGAAGACCGGCGTGCCCCGCGACAACATCGTGCTCGCCGAGGACGGTCTCGCGGTCGACCTCGTCGACGGTCGTGCTCGCATCGTCGGCGCCGTCCCGGCCGGTTACGTCTTCGTCGACGGTCTCGCCGTCGGCGACGTCGGCGAGTCGTCGCTGAAGGACCGTCGCATCCTCGGCGGTGAAGGGTTCGTCACGGTCGTCGTCGTGGTCGACTCGGTCACCGGCAAGGTCGCAGCAGGACCCGAGATCCTGGCCCGCGGTTTCTCCGAGGACGCCGCTGCCTTCGAGGACGTCCGACCGCTCATCGAGGACGCCCTCACCGGTGCCGCCAAGGAGGGTGTTGCCGACACCCACCAGCTGCAGCAGCTGGTGCGCCGGGTGCTCGGCAAGTGGGTGTCCGACACCTACCGCCGCCGACCGATGATCATCCCGGTCGTCGTCGAGGTCTGATGGACCGCCAGGAGCGACTGCGCCGGCTCAACCGCTCACCGGGGTTGGTCCGCACGTTGCGGCGCGTCCGTGCCGTGCTGCCCGGCGACCCGCACTTCGGTGACCCGCTGTCGACCGCGGGCACCGACAGTGCCGGCACCATTGCGAGGCTGGCCGACAAGCTGTTCGAGGAGGACGCCGCGGCGTCCCGCGAGCTGAGCCTCGGCGCGTTGCAGGTGTGGTCGTCGATGCTCGACCGGTTCGGCCGCGGCCGGGGCGACAGCGAGATGACCATCCTGTTCACCGACCTCGTCGGCTTCTCCGACTGGGCGCTGACCGCCGGCGACGACGACGCGCTGGTGCTCCTCCGCCGGGTCTTCCAGGCGCTCGAGCCCGCGGTGCTCGGAGCGCGGGGGAGAGTGGTCAAGCGGCTCGGCGACGGTCTGATGGCGGTGTTCCCCGGAGCGCAGCAGGCCTTCGACGCGGTCACCGATGCGCAGGCGCGGCTCGCCGAGGTCGAGGTCGCGGGTCACCGTCCCGAGATCCGCGCGGGCATCCACACCGGACGGCCGCGCGCGATCGGCGGCGACTACCTCGGTGTCGACGTCAACGTCGCCGCGCGGCTCGTGCAACGCGCCGGCCCAGGCGAGATCCTGGTGTCCGACAGCGCGTGCGCGGGTCTCGACGAGCGGCGGGTGGCGATCCGGCGCAAGAAGTCGTTCCTGTTCGCCCGGCCCAAAGGTGTTCCGGACGACATCACCGTCTACGTGGCCCGGCCCGCGGTCTGACTCAGGTCAGCTCGGCCGCGAGGGCGGTCGCCGCCCGCTCGTAGTCGTCGGGGGTGTTGTAGAGCTGACCGCCCAGCCGCACGTACGACGTCCCGGCGTGGTGCGTCACGTAGAGCGTCACCTTGTGCTCGGTGGTCAGCCGGTGCATGAGCGCGACGCCGTCCGGCACGGTGATGGGTCGCGGCAGCTCGACCAGTCGCATCGCCGCCGTGAACTCGTCGTGCACCGCGACGCGGGTCCCGATGCGGTCGGCGACGTGCCGGGCGCCGTCACCGACCAGTCGGCGCTGCTCGGCGCGGACCGCCTCCCAGCCGAGCGACTCCCAGAAGTCGAGTGCGGCGGGGACGGCGAGCATCGGGATCGGGTCGTGCGTGCCTGTCCAGTCGAACGCGGGCTGATAACCGTGTGAGTACTCGTGCGACGCCACCAGCGGTCGGACGGTGTCCTGCCACTGCGGCGCGACCCGCAGGAGCGCGCAGGCACGCGGCGAGCAGACCCACTTGTGCATGTTGCCGGACCAGAAGTCGGCGCCCAGCGCATCGAGATCGACCTCGACCTGACCAGGCGCATGCGCGCCGTCGATCAGCACGGGCAGCCCCGCGCCGTGCACCGCGGGGACGATCTGCTCGACCGGGAACCGGAACCCTGTCGCGGAGGCGATGTGATCGAGAACGACGAGCTTGGTCCGCTCGGTCACCTGCGCGAGCACACGGTCGGTGATCTGGTCGGTCGTCGCGACGTCGACAGGCACATGCACCTCGCGCACGACGACACCGCGGCGGTCGGCGAGCACGTCCACCTGGCTGCGCACCGCCGGGTAGCGATGGTCCGTCACGATGATTTCGTCGCCCGCACGCAGCGGCAGGCACGACAGCACGGTTGCGGTGCCGGTGGTCGCGTTGGGGACGAAGACGAGATCCTCAGGCCTCGCGCGCAGCAGCGGGGCGACGCGCGAGCGCACGGCGTCGACGCGACCTTGCCACTGGCGCATGAACACGTCGGTCGGGTTGGTCTCGACCTCACGCCGCAACTGGTCCGCGGCCTGCGCCACCGGGACCGGCAACGCACCGAACCCGCCGTGGTTGAGGTAGGCGATCCCGGGATCGATCAGCCAGTCGGTGGAGGGGAGGCCCATGCCCGCACGCTATCGACGGGGGCGGACGCCGACGTCGACGTGGCACGGATGTAAGCAGCGAACACCAGCCCGACGCCGAGCGACGCGGCGCCACATCCGACGATCGCGGCGCGTGGACCGACCCCGGCGACGAGCGCACCGCCGGCGGCGAACGCGACCACGCTGCCTGCCTGGATGGAGCCGGCCATGACACCGAAGGCGCGACCACGGTAGGCGTCGGGGATGCGCAGCGTCACGATCGTCCGGGAGGCGACCGACAAGGCCCCGTTGCCCACGCCGCCGACGACGAACGCGATCGCGGCCACCGGCCAGACCGGCGAGACACCCGCGCCCAGCAGGCCCAGCGCGAGCACGGCCTCCGCGACTGCCATGACGCGGAGCAGCTGCAAGCTCTCGCGACCCAAGCGCGGTGTGAGGGCAGAGCCCACGACCATGCCGGCCATCCACATCGCGCTGACCACGCCGTAGACGAGGTCGCTCGCGTGCAGCGCGTCCTTGATGAGAAAGACCTCCGCGACGTTGACGGCGCCGGCGGCGAGCACGAGTGCGGTCATCGACGCGACCACGGCTCGCACCACCGTGTCCTGCCACAACAGCCGCGCGCCAGAGACGGCGGGAGGAGGGGATGACGACTCGCGGGCAAGGTGGCGCCGGGTGCGCACGAGGAAGACGGCCACAGCGACGACGAGGAAGCTGATCGCGTCGACCAGGAGCGGTGCGCGGCTTCCGAAGACGCCGGTGAGCAGGCCCCCGACGATCGGGCCCGCGAGGTTGCCGATGACGAACGCGGTCTGTTGGTGCGCGCTCGCCTCGACGATCCGGTCCTCGGTGACCGCGCGAGGAAGCAGCGCACCGACGGCCGGATTCATCGCAGTGCTTGTGGCTGCCAGCAGCGCAACCAGCGCCAGGGTGACGGCCGTGCCCGTTGTCAGCACCAGCGCCGATGCGCACACCGCCTGCGCCAGCGCTGACGACGCGATGGCCGTTCGGCTGTCGATGCGATCGACGAGCCGGCCGGCAAAGGGCGACAGCACGATCATCGGCGCACTGCCGGCGAGCATCAGCGCGGCGATCACCCAGCCGCCTTGACCATGGGCGTGCAGTCGAAGAACCAACGCGACGAGGGCTGCCGCGTCACCGGTCACGGAGATGAAGGTCGAGCCGACGAGGATTGCCACGTCGCGCTGGCGGAGCACCGACCTGGCGCGCGCGCTCACGGCCGGCTCGGCACGGCGGACATGTGCAGGTGGACGGTGCGTGCGTCGTCGGGTGCATCGCCTCGCGTCCGTGAGATGTACGGCGCGACCAGCCGGTCGACCTGTTCGAGCAGGTCGCTCAGCTCGCCGGCGGTGACCCGCAGCGCGCGGTTGGAGATCAGCGTCGCCTCACGCCACTCGGGCGTCTCGTCGTCGCTGGCGTCGATCCACTCGAGGGCACGTGCGGTGGCGCGGTCGAGAACCTGTGCGGTTAGCAGGTGCTCGGCTGCCGCGACGTCGGCGCGCCGGGGCTCGTCGTGGTCGCCGATGACGAAAGGCCCGGTGACCTCCCACCGTCGCTCCCGCCTGTCCTGACCGGCTGTCTCTCGCACGAGGCCCCACCGGGCGAGCGCCCGGAGGTGGTAGCTGCACGCGCTGGGGGACTGTCCGGCGGCGCCGGCGCACTCGGTGGCGGTCGCCGGACCGCCACTGGAGAGGCGTTCGAGGATCGCGAGCCGCGCCGGGTGGGCGAGGGCCCGCATGGCGCGGGGGTCACGCAGAGCGGTCATGTCGCGGGTTGCGAAAGACATGTTTCGAAAGTAGTGCTTCAGACTTTGGGTGGCAAGCCCGCGTGGCGGATGGGGCGAAAGTGACGCCAGGGACTAGCCTGCCGACGTGGCCACGCGCACGCCGACGCGGTCCCGGCCGAGCACGCGCTCGACCGGGGGTGCGCGCACGTCGAGCCGGGCCCGCCCCGCGACGCGCCGGCCCGCGACCAAACCCCCGGCCAGCCGGCAGCGCCGTTCCCGCACCGGGCCGTCCCTTCCCTTACGGCTCGTTCGCGCCGTCGGCCGCGCGCTCGCCGCGCTGTGGATGCTTCTCGCCCACGGCGTCGGCGCTCTCGTCCGGCACGTCGGCGGCGGCGCCCGCGACCTCGACCCGGCCCACCGCCGCGACGGGCTGGGGCTCACCGCAGCAGCTGCGGCGCTCGTCGTCGCGGTCGGTGCCTGGGCTCGCGCCGGCGGCCCGCTGGGTCATGGCGTCACGACCGTGCTCCGCACTCTCGTCGGCTCGGCCGTGCTCCTGCTCCCGCCGCTCCTCGCGGTCGTGGCGTGGCGTCTTCTCCGCAAGCCGTCGACGGACGAGCCGCGTGGCCGCGTCGTCGTCGGCTGGATCGCGCTCAGCGCAGGCGTGCTCGGTGTCCTCGACCTGGTGCACGGTGATCCCACCGCCTCGGCCGCCCGGCGCAGTGCCGGCGGCCTGCTGGGCGTCCTCGCGGGCTCCCCGCTCGCGGCCGCTCTGACGTCGTACCTCGCGGTGCCGATCCTCCTGCTCGTCGCCGTGTTCGGCGTACTCGTGCTCACCGGCACACCGCTGCACGCCGTCCCCGACCGGTTGCGCGCCCTCGCGCACCGCAGCAACGGCGACGACGACACCGACCCCGAGCTGGTCGACGAGATCCTCGACGAGCCCGCACCCAAGCGTCGCCGGCGCAAGAAGGCCGACGCCGAGCCGGAGCTGTCCGACTCCTCGCCGTTCTCCGCGTCGCCGTTGCTCGCCGACATCCCCCTGCAGTCGCAGGAGCCGGTCGAGCCGCTCCCGCCGCCCTCGACCTCCCCGCCGCCCAAGCGGGTGGAGCAGATGCGTCTGGGTGACGGCACCTACCAGCTGCCCGCGCCGTCGATGCTGCGCGAGGGCCCGGCGGCCAAGGCGCGCAGCAAGGCCAACGACATCGTCATCGAGGCGCTCACGCAGGTGTTCGCCGAGTTCGAGGTCGACGCCACCGTCGCCGGCTTCAGTCGCGGTCCGACCGTGACGCGCTACGAGGTCGAGATCGGCCCGGCGGTCAAGGTCGAGCGGATCAAGCAGCTGCACCGCAACATCGCCTATGCCGTCAAGAGCCAGGACGTCCGCATCATCGACGTCATCCCCGGCAAGTCCGCGATCGGCATCGAGATCCCCAACACCGACCGCGAGATGGTCAGTCTCGGCGACGTGCTGCGCTCGCCGGTCGCGACCAACGACCACCACCCTCTCGTCGTCGGTCTCGGCAAGGACGTCGAGGGCCGCTTCATCGCCGCCAACCTCGCGAAGATGCCGCACATGCTGATCGCCGGTGCGACCGGTGCCGGCAAGTCGACGTGCATCAACACCCTCATCACGTCGATCCTCGCCAGGTCCACACCGGACGAGGTGCGGCTGGTGCTCATCGACCCGAAGCGGGTCGAGCTGACGCACTACCAAGGCATCCCGCACCTGATCACGCCGATCATCACCAACCCGAAGAAGGCGTCGGACGCGCTGCAGTGGGTCGTGCGCGAGATGGAGCTGCGCTACGACGACATGGAGGTGGCAGGTGTCCGCCACATCGACGACTTCAACACCAAGGTGCGCGCCGGCAAGCTGACCCCACCACCCGGGGACGAGCGGGTCTGGGCGCCCTACCCCTATCTCCTCGTCATCGTCGACGAGCTCGCCGACCTGATGATGGTCGCGCCGCGCGATGTCGAAGACGCGGTCGTCCGCATCACCCAGCTCGCCCGCGCTGCCGGCATCCATCTGGTGCTCGCCACGCAGCGCCCGTCGGTCGACGTCGTCACGGGTCTCATCAAGGCCAACGTGCCGAGCCGCCTCGCCTTCGCGACGGCGAGCCTCGCCGACAGCCGCGTCATCCTCGACCAGCCCGGCGCCGAGAAGCTGGTGGGCGGCGGCGACGCGCTGTTCCTGCCCATGGGCGAGAGCAAGCCGATACGGCTGCAGGGCGCGTTCGTCTCCGACAGCGAGATCGACACCGTTGTCGGGCACTGCAAGAAGCAGGCCGAGCCCGCTTACCGCGACGACGTGCTCGAGGCCGCGACCGCGAAGAAGGAGATCGACGAGGAGGTCGGCGACGACCTCGACCTGCTCTGCCAGGCGGTGGAGCTGGTCGTGACGACACAGTTCGGCTCGACGTCGATGCTGCAGCGCAAGCTGCGCGTCGGCTTCGCCAAGGCCGGCCGGTTGATGGATTTGATGGAGAGCCGCGGCATCGTCGGGCCGAGCGAGGGATCGAAGGCGCGCGACGTGCTGGTGCGGCCCGAGGAGCTCGCGCCGATCCTCGACGCGCTGCGGGTGTAACGAGTTCGTGAAGATCCGCGCGTAGCCCCGATGACGACCGTTCGGAGCTTTGTCGAGAAATCGAGGCGCGCCTAGACTGGGCCCCCCGCCAGTCGCACCATTTCGCAGGAGGCATGGAGATCGTGTCAGTCGGTGAGACCCTCACCCGCGCCCGCCAGGAGCGGGGCCTGTCGGTCGAGGACGTCACCGCCGTGACACGGATCCGCTCGGGGCTGATCCGGTCGATCGAGAACGACGACTTCCGGCCCTGCGGTGGCGCGGTCTACGCCCGCGGCCACATCCGCAACATCTGCCGGGTCCTCGAGCTCGACCCCATCCCGCTGATCGCCGAGTTCGACCGCACCCACGCCGACGAGACCGTCCCGGCGCCCGCCCTCGTGCCGGCTGCCGCGGTCGACCCCGAGGTCGCGCACTCCGAGCCCAAGCGGCCCAACTGGGCGGCTGCGATGGCGGTCGCCCTCGTCGTCATCTGCGTGCTCGCCGGCGTCAGCCTCGTCACCGGCAAGGGCGGCTCGTCGCCGCGGCAGGCCGCCAGCGACAACCAGCCGACGCCCGGTCCCACCAGCACGACGCCGGCCACGCGAGGCACACCGCCGCCGTCAGCGGTGGCAGAGCTGCCGACCAACACCGCGACAGCCCTCGTCCGGGTCCAGCGCGCGACCACCTGGCTGTCGGTCGAGACGCTGACCGGCAAGGTCCTCTTCCAGGGGCTGCTCTCGCCCGGCGCGCACCGGCTGTTCAAATCGGGGGCGGGCCTGCGGCTCACCATCGGCAACGCCCCGGCCGTCGACCTGGTCGCCAACGGCCGTGACATCGGTGCGCCTCGCGCCCAGGGAGTGGTCGCCCACGTGACCATCCAGCGCGGCGGCGAGGTGCAGTTCGCCTGACCGCTGCGGCGGCGCAGCCCGTAGCCTGGGCGCGTGTCCCGGTCGGTCTCGCTCGTCACGCTCGGCTGCGCGCGTAACGACGTCGACTCCGAGGAGCTCGCCGCACGGCTCGAGGACGCCGGCTGGCGGCTGGCCGACGACGCCGGCGAGGCCGACGCGGTGGTCGTCAACACCTGCGGCTTCGTCGAGGCCGCCAAGCGGGACTCCATCGACGCACTCCTCGCGGCACACGACAGCGGCCGCAAGGTGGTCGCCGTCGGCTGCCTGGCCGAGCGCTACGGCGAGAAGCTCGCCCGGGAGCTGCCCGAGGCCGACGCCGTCCTCGGTTTCGACGACTACGCCGACATCGGCGCCCGTCTCGACGACGTTCTGGCCGGTCGGCCGCTGACACCGCACTCACCGCGCGACCGTCGCACCCTGCTGCCGCTCACCCCGGTGGAGCGGCAGGCCGGCGTCCGCGCGTCGGTTGACGACGTCGGCATCCCGGGGCACGCCGGCGGCCCGCGGCCGGTACGGCGCCGCCTCGACGAGAGCCCGGTCGCGCCGGTCAAGCTCGCGTCCGGCTGCGACCGACGGTGTGCGTTCTGCGCGATCCCGAGCTTCCGCGGCGCGTTCGTGTCGCGCCGTCCGGACGAGCTGCTCGCCGAGACCGAGTGGCTCGCCGCCCGCGGCGTTCGCGAGATCGTGCTGGTCAGTGAGAACTCGACGTCGTACGGCAAGGACCTGGGTGACCTGCGCGCTCTCGAGAAGCTGCTGCCTCAGCTGGCCGCGGTCGACGGCATCGTGCGCGTCCGCGTCTCCTACCTGCAACCGGCCGAGACCCGGCCGTCGCTGGTCGAGGCGATCGCCACGACGCCGGGTGTTGCGCCGTACTTCGACCTGTCCTTCCAGCACGCGAGCGAGCCGGTGCTGCGACGCATGCGTCGGTTCGGCAGTCGAGAGCGGTTCCTCGAGCTGCTCGCGTCGGCCCGCGACCTCGCGCCGCTGGCCGGCGCCCGCAGCAACGTGATCGTCGGGTTCCCCGGCGAGACGAAGCCGGACGTCGTCGAGCTCGAGCGATTCCTCGTCGGTGCGCGGCTCGACGCGATCGGCGTGTTCGGATACTCCGACGAGGACGGCACCGATGCGGCGACGTTCGACCGGAAGGTCCGTCGCGACACCGTCGACCGGCGGGTCGCGCGGCTGACGGCGCTGGCCGAGGAGCTCACCGCGCAGCGGGCGGAGGAGCGCATGGGGGAGCGGCTCGAGGTGCTTGTCGAGTCGGTGCACGAGGGCGTCGTCGAGGGCAGGGCGGCGCACCAGGCGCCGGAGACCGACGGGACGACGACGGTGCTGGGGGCGTCGCAGGCGCAGGTCGGAGACCTCGTCTCCTGCGTCGTCGACGGCAGCGACGGTGTCGACCTGCGCGCCACCGCGGTCGACGTGCTCGCGCCGACGGCGGTCGCCGGGTGAGCTCGCGGGCGGGCGTCGACCCGGCATCGCAACCCGCGCAGACCGCGAACGTCGTCAACGTCGCCAACGCGCTGACGCTGTTGCGGCTCCTGCTTGTTCCGGTGTTCGTGTTCGTCCTGTTCGCGAACGGCGGTCACTCCGCGGGCTGGCGCGTCTGGGCTTTCACCGTCTTCGCGGTGGCGACGATCACCGACTTCATCGACGGCGACCTGGCTCGCAGCCGGGGGCTGGTCACCGATGTGGGCAAGGTCGCCGATCCGATCGCCGACAAGGCGCTCACCGGTGCCGCGCTCATCGGCTTGTCGGTGCTCGGCGACCTGCCGTGGTGGGTGACCGTCGTGATCCTCGTGCGCGAGGTCGGCGTCACCGGGCTGCGGTTCTTCGTCATCCGGCATGGTGTGATCCCGGCCAGTCGCGGCGGCAAGGCCAAGACTGCGCTGCAGAACGTCGCCATCGGCCTCTACCTGCTTCCGCTGTCGGGCTGGGCGGCGACGCTGCGCGCCTGGTTGATGGCCGCGGCGGTCGTCGTGACCGTGGTGACCGGCGCCGACTACGTCGCGCGGGCACTGCGACTGCGGCAGACGAGTGCACGGGCACAGATGAAGCGCGCGCGGCGGGCAGCGCAGCCGTGACCGCCGGCGGTGCAGGGAACGCAGGCGTGCGGCCGGACGTGGTCGCCGTGCACGCGCTGCTCCTCGAGCGTGGCGCGACCGTCGCTGTCGCCGAGTCGCTGACCGGCGGCCTGCTGGGAGCAGCGCTGACGTCGATGCCGGGCGCGTCGGCGACCTTCCGCGGTGGCCTGCTGGTCTACGCGACCGATCTCAAGGAGACCTTGGGCGGAGTGCCCGGCCCGCTGCTCGACGCGGAGGGCCCGGTCTCGGCAGAGGTCGGCGCCGCCATGGCCGCCGGCGTGCGTGACCGCACCGGCGCGACCTACGGCGTGGCACTGACCGGCGTCGCCGGGCCCGATCCGCAGGAGGGTCGTGCCCCGGGGACGGTGTTCGTGGCAGTCGCGGGGCCTGCGGGCGGGCAGGTGCGCTCGCTCCGCCTGACCGGCTCCCGCGACGAGATCCGCTCGGCGGCGGTGGACGCGGCGCTGGACATGGTGAGAGATGTGGTCACGGCAGACGTCCGCCGCAACGACGGGTAGCGTGGTCGGCACACTGCGAGCGGTCGGGAGGAGGCGAGCGGCATGGTCCTGCTTCGCCGGTTGATCGGCGACGTTCTGCGTCGTCACCGCCTTCGGCAGTCCCGCACCCTGCGCGACGTGAGCGCAGCGGCGCAGGTGTCGCTGGGCTACCTGTCCGAGGTCGAGCGCGGTCGCAAGGAGGCGTCGAGCGAGCTGCTCGCCGCGATCTGTGCGGCGCTCGACGTCTCGCTGGCCGACGTGCTGCGGGAGGTGAGCGCCGACCTCGCCGCCCTGGAGCGCGGTGCGGTCGCCGGATCGCGGTCCGCCTACGCGGCCGTGCCGGCTGCGCTTCCCGTGGGGCTGGCCGGTCGCGCCGCCCCCGACGTCCGGGTCGCTGTTCCCGCCGGTGGGGTTCCCGCCGGTGTCTCGCGGTTGTCCACGCACGTTGTCGCCGCCGCTTGACCGTGACGGAGCAGGTCGACGCGTCCGCCGCGCCCCGTCGCGAGCGCGGTCTGCGCAGCCGTGCGGGCAACGCGATGGCGCGCACCCGCGCCGCGGTTCTCGACGGCGCCGGTCGCGCGATCGAGAAGCACGGCTCACGCCGGGCGACCATGTCCGACATCGCGACTCTCGCCGGCGTGGCGAAGGGCACCCTCTACAACCACTTCCGGACCAAGGACGCCGTCTACTCCGCTGCGCTCGACAGCGGGCTGCGGACGTTGGCGGCCGAGTGCGTCGCTGTCGCGGCCGACGATCTCGCCGACGCCTTGACGCTGGCCGCCGAACGCTTGTCGAGCGCTCCGGCGTTGCGACGAGTGGCCACCGACGAGCCGGCCGTGCACGCTGCGCTGGTCGCCGTGGGCTCGTCGCCGGCCTGGCGCGCTGCGCGTGAAGCGATTGCCGAAGTGCTCGCTGCAGCCGGCCGGTCCACGGCGCCCGCTTCTGTCGAGCTGGTGCTGCGCTGGTTGACGTCGTACGTCGGCACGAGCGGTGCCGAGGTCGAGGCGCAGGCGGCGATGCTGGCGGCTGCGCTGCCGCCGCGCGAGGCGTCCACCGGCGAGACCGCCGAAGATCAGGGCGTGTAGCGCCGCCGTCCCGACGGCGGAGGCGGCAGGTCGCGCCGGCGCAGCGG
>JADMIO011227321.1_pt1 | contig 16197 bp, 16 predicted proteins | sample 8958161 | NCBI WGS metagenome assembly JADMIO01 (sample SAMN16585339, study PRJNA669376) | soil metagenome | isolation source: Crop rotation soil | place: USA: Cullars Rotation, Alabama | collected 2011
GATTCTTTAGCGCCAGAGCCGCCCGCCGAAGGCGCACCCTCGGTGACCTTGGACAAAGTCCCCGTGCCGATAGGCACCACAGGCTCCTTGGAGTTGGGTTTTAAAGTGTCCAACAAGAGATCTAGCGGGACAGTTGAAATCAATGCATCATAGCATATTTTTGCACCCACGCCCTCGACTTCGACGACTCGATTTTCCACGTCGACAGACACAAACCGCTTCTCATACCGAATGCAACCTAAAGGCAGCGTAGCGGCGAGTCTATGCCACACTTCGCCGGTCGCGCCGCGCTTTGGGTACTTAAATGTTGCATTTGGGCCCCATTGCACATCGTCTCGTTTGAGAATTTCTTGAGTAATGAGCGTCTTCAAGTCTAATGGTGCTATACGGTCCCCAACCCACTCCGCATTCAGCAATCGTGGAGCAAATGCCCATATCTTGGCATTGTATGGCAACATAAATGCGTTCGCTAAGCTGTTTCCGTAGGTATGACACAACCAATCGTGTAAGGACCATTTATGCGAATCTTTACCACCATTAGGCTCCTGAGCCTGCAGAGCTGGCTCCTTGCGATCTTTTCGTTGTTCCACGAGGTCATGTAGACACGCGAGACGCAATCCTGCAGGTAAGTGGTGAATGTTGTTTTGCAATGGATATGGAACCATGCGATTCTCCATCCATACCCCTGCGGTTCGTTTGTGTACATACACATCCTCGGCCGGCATCAGTTGATCCATCAATTTCGTAAAGTAATCATAATGACTGAACACAACATGTGCACCCATATCAAACGTGAAGCCGTCTTCTTCAAACGAACTCGCGAGTCCACCGGGTTCATCGGACGCTTCATACACAACCACGTCAATGGGTAGATTGTATTGGCGTTTTAGTTGTTCACATCGATATGCAGCTCCCAAGCCTGTTGGGCCAGCTCCAATGATGACAATTTTCTTTCGCCGAATCTTCTCATCCTCCACTTTTCCATTTGTTTTGGTCCCCAGAGCCACAGAAGACATTGCGATGTGCTATAAAGTGCTGCAATGTCTTTCAAAACAAATGGAAGAAAACCAGTTTTATTTAAAAACGTATTGTCAGCAAGTTCGGAAATCGAATGTGAGGGGGAATGTCAGGTACAACGGAATTCACGACGATACAACGTGCACCGCCGTACGGTTTCAGAGGGTCCTTGCGCATTTTTAGGTAAAAATCCAAATAATGTAAGAAGGTGCTGGTGTCTTCGTGTGACGCAAACAGATTGTCAAGCACCCAGATGTCTACTTTCGGTGCACAGGTGTCAATGCTTTTACACGCACTCACATCCTTGACTTGAACGATGGAGGATGCGTTTGCAAACTCGCACATATTTGTGAGGGTTCGTACTTCGAAACCGTGGTCCATCAACATTTTCACACAATGGTTTTTAATCCACCGTTTTCCCGTTGTGGCAGGTCCATACAAGAGCACATTGTTGCCGACCAACATGTGCACTGCCGCAAGCCTCTGTGGTGACGACATGTTGATGCCAAACAGCGGACGCAACTGAACCAAGTCTTTTTCATCCCAATGTTTTTGTTTTTCTGCTTCCCTAACCGATGGTAGATCTCCAGCGACCTTGGGTACAATGACCCCCGGAACTGCAAGTTCCTTGGATTCTGTGCCTATCGGCACCAAAGGCTCCTTGCCCCCACCGAATGTATCTGCCATTTACAGAAATATATATCTATGTTAACTCTCTTACGCAACTATCGCCCAACATTATCATGGAGCCGTTTTTCTACGCGCACGACATAAGAGAGAGGTGTGCTTTCTGTTAAAACATCAATCGTAGTTCCATCAATTGGCCTTGTGCATTCCGTCGAGCAAAAACAGGAACGAGACGCTCTTCAGCATTTGGATTGCCGCAGACGAGGTGGTTCGAAGCGTATAATGCAAAGCGGTGTGCAGATGCATTTGTATTGACAACACATGTGTGTTCATTCAGTTGGAAAACGTCTTGTTCGGGATTTCGGGTAAGCATTTCATGATCTTCAACGCTACGCTTGGGTTCGTCGTCTGCAAACAATTCACTCGAGTCTGCAATGCAGATGGTTCCATGCGTATTGCTTAACCATGTTAACAGTTGCCATCGCTCCTCTGGCTCAGCTTTCATATCGCGTGCATACATATACTTTGTCATGGATTGAACAAAGGTTTGTGTATTTCGAATTGCCTCTTTCAAAGATGTATCTGGTATGGGTGGTGGCCATTCGATGGATTTATCATCGATGGTTTTATCATTATCCTTGATTGAGACGTCCTTGACGGTAACACCGTCCTTGACGGAGGGGTAGTTGACCAAGCTCACCGAGGGTGCAGGCGCCTCAAGCGTTGCCAAGCTCGATGAAGCGTCTACGTGTCCATTTTGTTCATTGTTTCGTTTTCGAGCCGGTCTTGTCTTTCGTGGGGGGCGAACGCGGCCTGTGAGCTTAGACCTGACTTGTCGATGTGGTCTGAGAGGAGGCGTGTCGCACCGGCTGTCAAGAGCGGGCTTTGATTTTCTTGTTCTACGAGCAACCTCTCGCTTAGATTGTTTTGTTGTTTTTTTGGGTACTTCGCTGCGTAGTGCCGAAGGCACCCCCGGATTTGCCACAGGCACATCCTTGGATTCTTCAGCGCCAGATACATCTGAACTTCTGGATGACGATGCCGATGATGATGATGATGACGACGATGCATTCGATGTGGTTGAGGATCGTGAACGCGAGGGTGAAGCTGAACGTTTAATCGCGGGCACAACACGCTTGGATTCGCGGGCTGGAGGAGACCTTGGCAGCGCCATAGGCGCCCCCGCCGCATGGCGCTCCCTTGGTGACCTTGGCAGCAAGGCCCCGGTCGCCCTTGGCGACCTTGCCCCCGCCGAATGGCGCACCCTTGGTGACCTTGATGACCTCGGATTTTTCTGCGCCAGAGGTGCACCTAATGTCACATCCCGTGGAGGTAATCTCGGAACTGCCAAGCTACGAAATGATGCATCGGTTGCAGGTGTTCGGCGATTTTGGTGTGAGTTGTTTACGCGGAGGGGTAGCACTGGCAGAATGGGCCCGAAACTTTTAGTTTCTGGCAGAATGGGCCCGAAACTTTTAGTTTCTGGCAGCGCGATCTGAAATGGTTGCCCTGATTCTTCTTTTTTCAATAAATTTTCCATTACGTCGACATATGGTTTTCCGTACTTAGAATACAAGCTTATCCTAATGACCTTGTTAACTACTTTTCTAGCGATTCAGAGAATATATATACACTTTGGTATGAATCACGTACATGTTTAACTATCGTGAACCGCCGGTCGAAGTCGAAGCTGCGCCGCCGGCGCCACCAGCAGCAGCGCCACCGGCACTCACACAACCCGTATCACAGCCGCCCATGGGATTCAACACTGCACCCGCAGTCATCTGTTCTTGTTGTGCGATGATTGCACGGAAACTGGAGGCTTCTTCACTCGCACCTGCAAACAGCGCCAGTACACCGAGCGCAATTGCAAACACGAACGATAACGCAGACCAGGCCATAAGGCACTGGCTGCAGCAAATTGCGAAAATGATTAGCAAAATCACACCGAGCAATACCGCAGCAAGACTGATGTAATAAAACGTCAGAGACGTTCGATGACACTCTTGAATTACAGGCGGTGCGCACGCTGGTGCACACGCCGGAGCGCACGCTGGAGCACAACCGTTACCGTCGCTCATCGTCGCGTACTTTTTGGGATTTAATAATATGCGGATGTCTTCCTTTTATCATAAGACAAAAGATAAAAAATTTTCTATAGTCACATATGACCGACATCGCACCTCATCCCCGGATATTTTTCGGATACGGTTCATTTGATAACAAAGAAAAATATCATAGGATAGGTTATGGACAAAGGTCTTGAGAAAGGGTCCGCGACCTCCAAGGAAGGTCTTGACAAAGGGTCCGCGAAAACATCGGAGACGCCAGAGATCGACATACGCGGTTGGTACAAACGTATCAATCGAGTGCCAACATCCATATCCATTCAACCGTACCCGAGCGATGGGGAATGGTTCAAAACGTATTGGCTATCTAGGATCGTATCTACCCAACGAAACGGTGCCGAAGAACGTATGTTTGTCTTTCTATATGGCACAAAACAACTCTTGCGTTACTCTGAGGTTGAAAAGCAGGAACTGTTAGTGAGCGTCAAAAGTGATGAACGGCTTCGACATGTCATTGACACAATTTTCGCACATAGAGTGCCCAGCGCGGTAATTTCGTTCATCACCAACTATCGGCTGCGGTCTTGTTTGAATCTGATTTACACAACGCTGGGCTATACAGAAACTACAGCTCCAGGGATCTTACTGTCCAATGTGTTTGTTCAAATGATTCGAAAGCTGAAGGAATTTGACGACATATCCACCAACAGAGATCGGCCATTACAACAAAACGATTTGTGGTGGTGGTTTACGAATCCAGATTTGGAACAAGCATCGATCGAAACATTACTTTTACAACCGTCACGCGCGGCTCATAGTCGAAGCTTTCAGGGCCATTTATTTCAAGCATATCGTCGAGCGATCGGTGTCACTTAGTGTTGGCTTCCCGGTCGACCTTAGAATTTGAAAAACTTTATTACGGTAGATACATTAGTAAATCAAAGCTGGAAGAATGTCTACCGCAGAAGTTAAAAAAAAAGCGGACGCCGCGAAAGTCGTTCAAAAGAAAAGTGTTGATCAACTCCAATTAAGCGATTGGGAGCAGCTGGTACGAGATGCCGGGTTTACGGTTAAAAGCGATATACCACCCCCACAAGCAGCAGCCCCACAAGCGGCGGAGGTCTCGTCCGTACCCTCGAAGGTTGATACAACATTAGAGCAAGCAAGCAATACTTCCGCACGTCTGATGACGGAAACGGAATCACAGTTGAATTCAATGAAAGCATTAATTGACAGCATCAAAAATCAAGCACAGCAAATGCAAGATATTCCAAAGGCCCAAAACGTCGTTGAACTAGAAAAACAAATCGCTCAGGAGAATGCAAAAATTGAAAGACTCCAACAACAGTCAAATGAAGCTCAAAGGATTCAACAACGTGTAGATGCATTGCAGGCAGAAGTAGCAGCGTATAATCGATTACAGGGGCAATTTGACGTACTTCTTAGAAGCTTCATCGAACTGTTAGCCGCCTTAACGCAAATGAATGAGGAAGTATCAAAACTATACAACCGCATGAGCACAAATTTATAGACGTCACTTTTGTTTTTTCAGATTAGTTGGTCAATTCTGTTTGTATTGCATCCAGTGTGGACTTTAGTGCATCAAGTTCATTTCTGCGACGCAGAACGCGCTGGACCTCTTCAAATTGGTTTAACCGCTGCAATTCGGCGATCATCCCTCTTACCTGCGCATCGAGGTCATTGGCAGTTTTTGTATTTTGGGACAGTTGCTTCGCGCTGTCCCCAAGCGATGCAGCCCGATCCCGTAATTGATTTAATTGTTCCGATAATGATTTAGCAATTCTGCTCGTTTTTTCGCGCCTTTCGTCTAACAGTCTCTCTAATTTTTTTTGTTCTATAGTTGCGGTTGAAATTCCAACAGCAACCTTGTAGGCGGTTTGTTCTAAATCATCAGTTTTAAATTTGGGAACATCAGCCATGGTGATTCGGCGTCGCAACTAGAAAACGGTACTTTATCATTATAATACATGAAAGAGGAATATTCTTTTAGGTCTGTCTACGTTTTAGCATATTGGAATAGCGTTGCATGGCTTGTGAGTAATGAGGTGTCTTCAACAATTCCGCCTCGACGCCCTGTGGTATTTCAGTTGAGTCAATCTCACCGGACGAAAGAAACGCAAAAGGGAAAATGTCGCGGTAGGTCAAGTTTTCTTGAATGTTTTGCCACGTTAAGAGTGCGTTTTTCAGATTGTTTGCTTTCTTCTTCTCACGGGCACATTCTGGAATCCACCGGGTCCCATTGAACCGCATTTCCAAAATGTGACCGTTCACATCTTGAATGTTTTGAATCTTTTTGGATGCGAGCTCCTCGGCTGTCGTCCATGTGCGTGCAAACAAAATGCGATCGCTGCCATCAATTGTCTTGCACGTTGCGGTGGACCGATAGCTTTCCAGCTCTTTCGCAAACGAGAATTCACACCAGAGCTCCAACGCCAGATGCTGCGACATCTTCTCTTTCATGTCGTTCGATGTTTGTTGTATGGCAATATATGTCCAATTGACACTGTCATTGACAGCAACGCGGTCCTTGACAGCCGAAAGGCGGTCCGTGGATAATGAATTATCCTTGACACCGCTGTCAAGACCTCCGCCCGTAGTGCGAGGCATAAAGAGGCGTATATAAAAATCAATGGTGTTGTTGCTGCCGATTTTCACTTTTTTAATGGTTGGACAATGCCCTGGACGGATGGGATCTTCCACAGGCATGCAAATTAAACCATCGGTTCGGAACGGGAGAGTCGACAAACTTTTCAGTAAGAGTGGAATTTGGAAAATGGAATAGACGCGCTTCGCAACAATTGAAAACGCAGAGCTTCCTTGAACAGAGTTCCCGGAAGTGATGATACTTCCTTGCCCAGAGGGCCCGAAACGCAGGAACATTCGGGCGAACAATAAGTTTTGATGCGCAATTTCAAGACGTGTAATATAATCGTAATGACCTGTGAGCTGCCCGTTGATGCAAACAAGATCAAAGACTTGCATTTCGTACCCATTCCGTTCATCATTCCAAATGAATTCCGCATCAAACAACGTACCATCACACCATGATTCAGGAGCAGCATCGTATTGGACTAGACTGATCGCTTCGGAACGGTCATAGATGTAACAGACTCGACGAGTCACAAACCTCTCAAACCCCAAAAGGAATCGCATCCCATGCGATTTAGGCAAGTATACATACTTCTTTTCCCCATTGTACAACTGCTCTATGTCACGTTTCATTAACGACGCCGGAATGCTTCCTGGAAACGTGTCTTTTGAACAAAACTTCAAGGGTTCCGCATCTAAATAGGTCAATTGGATAGCATCTTTCACAGGCTCATCGTTTTTCAAGATCGCATCGATTCGCCGTTCTGCAGCGCGTTTGTAATGTCCAGGCAAACTGCGGTCTTCAAGATGCGCAAATCGTGCATAACATGGAATCTGTCGAAATCTTTGATGAATGCGGTGGCGAATTTCGCGATGCAATAGACAGACCTCGCTGATTTTCCAGATATGCCCATGTCCAAAGGGCGTTTTGAAACCGTATCCCCAACATTTTTCTGCCGTCATGATCTCCCAACCCTTCAAAGCTAAATTCTAAACAACCCACACACCTCGAACCATCTCAAGGAAAGTGGTTTTTTTGGAAACATTACATAAAATCGAAAAACAACATGGCGACGGAGGCAAAAGGAAAGCGTAAGTGCTCGGACGATGCACCTGAAGCACCAGTCCCAGCGAAAAAACAAAAGACGTCGGCGGCACCCGATGAGCTATGTGATGAAAAACATTGTTGGAGCGTCTTGTTTACATATTTTACAGACGATTACAAACCACGGGGCGACGATTGGAGTCGCAATGATGGTCCGTACCTGTTCAAATCAAAACGAAAAGCATACACCTTTCTGCGACATCAATTAATCAAATACATTAAAGGCCGTGGAGAAGAAGAGCGATTAGATGAAATACGACACGATCTTGATGCTATCGAAGAGGTTGTGGAGGAAGTCGCAACTGGCGAATATGTCAAAAACAAATTCTCTTGGGAGATGTGTCGCATCCAATTACACGATAGCAAAATCGGGCCTGACTCCGAAAGCGACGACGACGACGACGAAACAGACACGATCGGCGCGGCCAAGCCTGTAGCGCAGGCGCCTAACAACGATTCAGACACGAATGAAAACACCAAGGTCAACAAGAGTGCACCTTCGGAAAGTCAGGGCCCTGATTATTCCAAGGAGCCTGTGGCTCCGGGGATCCGGGAATCCAAGGAGCCTGTGGCTCCGGGGGTCATTGGACCCAAAGAGCCACAGGCTCCGGGGGTCATTGTTCCCAATGAGTCTTTGGCAACGGGGCAACGGTCGGCGCTGTCCGAGGGTGTGCCGAACGACAACGGTTAGGGTACAACTTGAGGTTTAACGTCGAGTTTCCGTCACTGTATTACAAGTTATTGATCAAGTTTTGCACTACCAACGCTAGAATGAATGACGAGATCGCTCTCGAGCGACATCATATTGTCGAGATTGGATTGTGGACATTTCTTGTAATACAATCATGTATTGTTGCATTTTCCTGGTCGAGTTCTGCGGACTTTGATTACGGGTGGTCGGTCGTGTTCATGCTACTACACGCCGTCAAAATGCTTCTGACGCTCGTTGCGCTGGTGTACATGGTGCGGGCCAATCGTTACACCAGAGAGCAACGATCTCAAGATGTAATTAAAACGTTTATTGACCAAATGGAAAAGTACAGTTGCAATACATTGATTGTGCTACATGGTTTCAGCTTGCACACGGCGTGGCTTCTGCTATTTTCATTGATGTTTTCATGGGCTTATGTTCGAACACATCTTGGTCTCAGTTTACTGATCCACGGCATCACAACTGCCACATGGCACGTGTACGATTGTCTTCTGAATGTGGAATGTTGTTGGCTGTTTCATACTTTGGGGAGCGTGTTTCAATGGTTGTTTCATACGTTGAGGAGCGTGTTTCAATGCATGTGTCCTCCAAACCCCATTTCACGTATGACCACCTCAGTGAATGCTTTTTCCACGGAGAATTCCAGTGAGCCACAACAAGCAGCGACTGTCCAGAATGCGAGTGTCTCGACAGAATCCGCTGCAGCACCATCCGGTGTTCGCGTAGAGAGGGTTTAACGAATATGTGTCTAGTCGTTTACGTTTCCGTCCGATAGCAACTGTAAAAAACGTACATTTTCTACTAGTTCTATTCATTTCTGGTCATATTTTGATTATTGGAAGGAACATGTCGAGCACCATCAAAGATAATAATAAAGACGCCGCAGTGCGCCGCCGTATAACTATTACTGATGGATGTACTTTAGTCTGTGGAGAGGTGAAGTATCCGGTGGCCTTGTCATTGGTACGCGAATCAATGCCGCCAATCTACGTATTTGACGTAAGTGCAGCCGACAGAGGAGGTGCCATAAAATTTACACCAACAAGCGAATTCGTCACTTTGGGATCTAAAGAATCGTCCAATAGTGCTGGAAAAGAAGCAATTCCGCCGTCGCTCATCACGCCGATTTGTCAACCGATTCCATGCAAACTTGTGGACTCAAATGGCAACCTCTTGCACGACTTTGGAGATGCGGCTTATCCGATACGAACGAATGATGTATCTGGAGATGGAAATGTATCGGTGACCGTCGACAAAACGCATTTTTACGTTGGGCATGCCTGCCATTCTGCAGGCACGGTTCGAAATCACGTCACATTTCAATTCGACTTGATGAAACACGAAGCAACGCCTATTTCGGTAACGTGGGGAATCCCGCTTGACCTATATCGGGCGTCTCGCCGCGCTAATCCTTATATGTGTACACGTAAAGGATAAGTAGTTTTTTTTTATTATGTTGCTTTTAGAGCGTAGTACGCACGATATCTCATATATAGGTCTTTGAGATGTTTAAAATTGCCAAAGCGGTCGAAAAGGAGACGGAACTGTACGATCTCAAAGATTGGAATTATGAATTCATGCGGTGTTCGAAAACGGAACCACCACAAGGGTCATCGTCGTCTCAAGCATCGAAAGCGTCAAAAGACGCGCAGTATGTTGTGACATTGTCTGTCTTCATGCATAAGCGTGGACCGTGGAATCCAGAGGTTGAATTCGCGCCTGAAAAAGTAGAGTACAAAATGCACGAAGAAACGTATCACCAGTGGTACGATCGGCTTGTGTATGAAGCCGATATGGTTGTTGCATATGTCGATCCTTTAGACATGTGGTTACAACGAGCACAAGACGGTAATAGACGCAGACGACGTAAAGCTTTTGACGAAGAGGATGACGGGAAAGAACAACCACACCTTCAAGTCGATTCGGAGCGCGTGCACATCTACTTCGTCGAACCCGCACAATTCCGAGCTTTGGGCGTGCTCTTAGATCACGCGAGTGCAATTTTCTGTTATGATGCGCTCGAAACGTTTTCGTGTTTGCAACGGATTCAAAGCGATGAGGATCTCCTGCTCGATACGCGTGCCGATGTGGGTCCGGCCTTCATTGGCGGCGCCGAACGGTGTGACAGTGGGTCATCTTCTGCGCGGCAACAACAACAACAACAACGAGCACCGGTGACTCAAAAACAACGTAATGGCAGATACAAGCTCGAATATTTTGTAGAGCAACGCATCATGCATTGGCGACTTAAATCAAATGACATCAAAACCGTTTGTCATCGTTCAACAGATTTAGCCTCTTTGATCCAAGACGATGTCGCCGGTGCGGCGGATCCGGAATGGACGCTGTTCACGGAGGACGAATGGGAGGCAAAACGAGATGTGATTCTGCCAATACAGGTCGCTCCTTCGCAGACCACGGATTCAAAGAGTTCAGACCATACTGATGAACGAAAGAAATGTGCAACGGATATGGTTGCTGCGACGCGTTACGCTTGTTATGAAACGTATATCAAACGTAGAGCATGGGCGTCTAATTTTTAAACAGAGTTCCCGAAAAAAGAAAAAAGAAAAAATGAATAAAAGAGGATGGAAGAAAATGCGGACGGCAATCTGACAACAGACACAAAGGTCATTCTCATCTTAAAGGATGAGCACTCCGTTAGGACCCGATGCCACACATTCAATCGTGACGGGTCAACGCATGACGCTAGAGGAGCAAGCAGCAGCTGCGCCGGGCACAGAAGAGTTATTGGATCGTCTCTTGAATGAAGACGAGGATGACGACGCGGACCTGAACACTAATGAATCAAGCGAACTCACTCCTTTGAATCTACCAGACGTGGCTGCATCCACAAAGAACATTTTGTTCGCAAATGAAGAAAAAGCAAAAGGTCAGAAGCGTCGCCAAAAGAAGAAGAAACATGGCGCAAGCGCGTTGCAATTAGTCCAAGAGCAACAACGAAAGCGCCAAGAATTACGAGAGAAGATGCGAGTCGAGTTGAATCGCAAAATTAATCAAGAGAAGTTGCAGGAGAAGAAAGCTTTGGATGCAGCGCGGCGCCAAAAGAGTCCTGAAGCGTTTAAAGAATTGGAGCGCAAACTTCAACAAAAGACTCGACAGCGGCTCATTGATTTAGAGGAAGGGAAATTCGATCCGTCGGATGCGAAACTGGATGAAGAATTGAAAAAACTCGAAGAGCTTGAGCATGCATTTGGGTTAAATACCACGAGTGTTAACCCATCCAATCGGAATGGCGCAGCACGTCGCCGACGCAAAGCTGCTCGAGCGAAAGCAGCTGCGTCGGCTGAATCTGCTGAGAAGGCGGTAGTTATCCCCGATACCGCGAGCGTAACTGCGGCGACTGTCGACGATGAAATGCCAGCCGATATGCAAGAACAATTTCAGAAACTGATGTCCTTTGGATCCCAACTGCTCGGAAAAGTGCCAAAAGGCAAGAGACAACAAATTGCACCAATGCTAGAATCGTTTCTTGGAAAGCAGCCTTCAAAAGTCTCCAAGGTCACCGAGGGTGCGCCTTCGGCGGGCGCCTCTGGCGCTAAAGAATCCAAGGAGCCTGTGGCGCCGGGACGCCATTCGGCGCTGTCCAAGGAAGCTTTGCTTCCGCAGAACTTAACGTCCACCTCTGGCGCTAAAGAGGCCAAGGGTGACGAACCATCAACCGAATCTAAAGAAGACGCAACAGCTGCAGCGGCGGCAGCAGCGAAACTTGCACAACAAGAGAAAAAACGCTTGAAACGGTTGCGTCAGCGCGCAAAGGCTCGCGGTCAAAACACGATACCAACAAACTCCACAACGCAGACTACATCGGAGTAACGTTGTTCTGTTAGAAATGTATAGATAAGAAAGCCTACAATAAGTTGACCTTTTTTTTTTAAATCTATAAACGTTCTCATTAATCGAGATTATGAAGATCGAATTTAAAGCAGTCGCCGACTTGCGGAAACGCATGGAAACGGTATTTCAATTGAATACAGAATGTCACTGGACATTCGGCGACAAGCGCGAATTATTATGTTCGGTTGTCGATTCCTTGCTGACTGGTACGGTTGTGTTTATGTTTCGTGAGCCTGAATTCAAAATTATAGATACGACACCTCAAGACGGGACTTTTGATACCAATCGATATGGTCAAAATGGTATCGGTCGACGCTTTACGTTCAATCGACGTTCGTGGCTAACGTTGCTTGGGGTTTTGACTGCGATGGAGAAGGCGAAACTCGAAGCACGACGCTTAGAGCGCATACAAAAGCTCGAAAAGCGTTTAGCTGACTTGAAACTGGCCAGTACGGGTCCCGCCGAACAGTGCTCCCACGGGCTCCTTGGGTGCCTGCGGCACAACACTGTAACGCAGCGCCCCCGGAGCCACAGGCCCGGGTTTTCCGCAAGGGAAGGCAACGTTGGAGGTCTGGATTCTTTAGACGCCAGAGGTGCCATGGCCATGGGAAGTCTGGGCCAGCATGCAAAAGACGAACCTATGCCATCTGCAACTCGGGTGACAGTCTCCGCACTTAACGAGGCATTAGATGCGTCCTTAACGCATCTCAGGCAGCAAGAGACTGCATTAAAGTCTTTAGGGCCGCCAGGAAAACTACACATCGCAAGCGTCAAAAACGAAAAGAAACCCTCCTTTCGGGCGATCCATGCACAACTCTTGGGTCCGGAAAGCTCATGCCGAAGGGCACTGGTGATCGCGTCAAAGAGTCAAGCTCAGATGGTGCTGTTTCGCAGTGTGCGACCCAAAAAAACATGAAAGCGGAACGCAGTCGATGCTCGAAAGGTAAAAAACAATCAAGATCCACACCACTGCCGATAGCGCCGAATGGCGCGAATAGCGCCCCCATGGGGGTCTTGCCAACAGACACAGCGCCGAATAGTGGGGGCACTCTATGCGATTTGCACAGAGTGCCCGCACTTTTCAGTGCTATCGGCAGTGGTGATACTTCCTTGCACAGAGTGCCCGAAACTACAGGTTTCTTGCAGAAAAAAGAAACCAAGAAAAAGGGCAGTCGTCATGGAGGCAACAGCAAAGCTCTCAATAAAGTTTCCGGAGGCCAAAAGCGACGAACGGGTGCACATCAAATAACGAGCACGGTATGGTTTCATATCGATTGGGTGCAAGATGGAACGCCTTCGGGTCTCGCGAAGCGTATCACAATTGGCGTCAATGATGAAACATGTACGGAATGCTTTGTTGAAACCCTCCAAACGTCCTTGTATGCTGGTGTATTTAAAATGTACGCCGAGATACTGCCAACGGATTGGTCGTACAAAGTCGTTATACGTGCACCGCAACAGTTTGACATGATGTGTAAGGAAGTTTGTGAGGTGAAAGATACAATCGTGCTGGAAATCACATCCGATCTACAATTTCGTTGCAGGGCAGATGGAGCACGCACAGATTACCGTTTAACATGGGCGAAACATTCCGTTGAAGAAGGTGCCGTTACACAAGTCTTTGCGGAGCACCATACAATGGAAGATTCCGGAAAACTCCCGACCCATCAACATTCACAAACTGGCTTTCAACAAACGTATTCATTACGGTTTCTTCGCTACACAACACGGTTCCATACTGCAATCCAAAATTTGGTATTGTTCTTCCCTCGGGATCCGAAAGATCAGCTCTATATGTTCGGCGAAACGAACCGTCGATATATCTGGGCCGCACATGTAAAAGCAGAGTCGCCCTAACCCGCTCAACTGGCGTCACAACTCTTGTGTTTAAGTAGTTTTTCAAGCGCCTGCTCATCTGCATGGCTGGTTTACAACCGTCGACGCCACCAAGCGTGAGCGCTATCGGTGGCGGCGGAGGAGGAGCAGACTTAGGGAACGATCTTTTTACTCCAGATGAATGGATTGCTGCAATGAGTCGTCCGTCCTCCCCTCCATTATCTGACCCGTTACTCTTGGACGCAATGAACCAACTCAATCCCGATCCGTTCACTGCAGATCGCTTTTTTTCACACGGTGATAGCTCCGGGGATCAATCAAGTCAAGATTGTCTTGATGGTCGTGTTTGTGGAGTCGCAACGACACTCGCAGCTGCCAGCGCCGAAAATGTACATAAAACGGATCCGTGGTTTCCTGCTTATCCAGAACCTGAGCGCATTGTTACGTTCGGCCCTGCAATTTCGGGCACAACAGTATCAGTTTCTGGAGTGCGCAGCCCGTTGGCTAGCAATGTGGCTTCTCCCGAATGGCGCTCAGCATTCTCTCCATGTCAAGACCTCCAAGGGAGGACCCCCTGTCAGTCGAAGGTCTCAGGATTTACGTCCAAGGCACCTATGGCGCCAACGTCCAACGGTGCGCGTCCGGCACCTTTCGGTAGGAGCAAGACCTCCGAGGGAGCGCCATTCGGCGGGGGAGCCTATGGCACTGCCAAGGAACCTGTGGTGCCTTCGGCTCTGGCGTCTGACGCCGCAAAAACGCAACATGAGCAACCGATGGTTCATGAAGCGAAACAACCATTTGCCGCTCATGCCGATAGTGCCGTTAGTGCCGTTCGGCATGGTGCTGTAGAAGACATCAAGGGCGGAACCATTTTCCAAGTCGGCGCCGCAGGGTCTGTGGATTCGACGATGACATCATGGCCCCGCTCACCTTCGGGCAACTTGGACTCACCTGATGCAGTCGCGAAGACAGCGGAGGCTAAACACCATCCACTGGCCACCGTATGCAAACAAATCGAAGCGCGCTTGTTTGGATTATATGATGAATGTCGCCGAATTCAACAATTTTACAATTCGCATCCACAGCGATCGCATATTCAACAAATGCTGAATTCCAATGCACCCGAGCTCCGCAATGATGTTGGAATTCAACAAATGCGCTATTATTTAAAACTTCAAAATTCTACGTTTTTTAGTAGAGAGTTCGCACGATTGATTGGGGACCCTTTGGTCGAGTTGTGGCAAGGTCTATTTCAACGAAGCAATCGCCGGCTTAGCACAACATAGTATAATATAAGGAAGTATCACCACTTCCGGGAACTCTGTTCAAGAAAGTAAACTTATTTTATTCATTCGTTAAAGCGAACGAGATGAATATTTAACGTACAAACTATTTATATAGGCGGTTCGATTCTCTGGAAACAAGTGTAACTGCGATTTATACGTCTGATACGCATTTGCAATGTCTTGAGGTTGTATTTGGAGAACCCATTTAATCGACGCTCGCTCGTATTGAACATCACAATCCGTTGTCGTTTTGGCGACTAAAACATTCGGATCCGTTGGATAAGACCGATAGGCACATTGATGGATGGCCTGAGTCCCATTGACTCGAACTCGAAGCTGTCCGTCGTTTTCGGATGCTGTTCGAGCTTTCGTCACCTGTAACACATGATCTGCGAATGCAAACCAATCTTGAAGCGTCCAAGGATATAATACATTTGCAGTAACATACTCAGGTTCTTTACGCGCACCCGCAGGATGAAACGGTCCGAATATGACGACCAGTTCAACATTGGACCATTCCGTTGCATCACGTATCCAATCGAGTGCACGAGACGACAGACCAAACCATACATTTTGGCTTAGTATATCTTCGTTTGTTTGGTCTCCGGCCGCTGCTGCTGCTGCTGCTGCGCCTCCGCGTTTCCGTTGACTGCGTCGCGTTTGACTTACACCGCCCATTCGCGACGTTAACATAGTGGTCTCGTCTTCAATCGAGGCGAGAATGTACTTCATAAACACATCTCTTGCCATTTCACTCGTCGGTATGTTGAAGAATATGAGACCCGTTTGAAACTCGCTGAGGATTTGACGTGGGAGAACAAGCGGATCGGAAATTTGCAAAATGAATTGGATTGGACTACGAGCAAAAGACGTACGTCCATATGAACTGTCTCCGCCGCCACCACCGCCACTCTCTGTTGATACACTTAATTGTTGCAATCGTTGAAACGTTCGGGCTCGATTGGTTCCATCAATATCGAAATCGTCCACAAATCGCGACACACCACCACGCCGGCAGCGACATGTCTTTTCACGAGAGGAGGATCCGGTGGCGGTGGTGGCGGCGGCGACACAACC
>JADMIO010703409.1_pt1 | contig 16196 bp, 17 predicted proteins | sample 8958161 | NCBI WGS metagenome assembly JADMIO01 (sample SAMN16585339, study PRJNA669376) | soil metagenome | isolation source: Crop rotation soil | place: USA: Cullars Rotation, Alabama | collected 2011
CCCGCCGCGCTCGCCGCCGGCACCGATCGCATGCGTGTCGATCTCGGCCTGGAGAAGGACCGCGGCCGCCGCTTCGCGCTCTGGGCCCTGCTCCACATGCTGGGGGAAGCGCCGGACCTCGACATCGCCTTCAAGGACGAAGCCGACCGCGAAGCCGCAAGGAACTTCATGGATTTAGCGGACTCGGCGGAGACGAGCCGCGTTCCTCCCCGGGACGGGGAGGGGGACCGTTCGTAGAACGGTGGAGGGGGCTCGGCGACGCCAACACTTAAAGCCTTCCCCCTTGATGGGGGAATGTGGCGCTGGCCCGTCCCCCGGACGGGCCCGGACGCGCCACATGGATGGGGGTGATGGTTGGGGCCCGCTCGGATGGATCAGGTCTGCCTCGAACATCACCCCCACCTCAATCCTCCCCCATCAAGGGGGAGGCGAAAGGAACACGGGCCTCCAAACCGTTCGGGCCGAGCCTGTCGAAGCCCCCTGGTTGCTTACCTCTAGGAACAAGGAAGATCCTTCGACAAGCTCAGGACGAACGGACTGTGACCCTATTCCGCCGCCACCCGCTCCGGCGCATCGCGCTCCACCCGCTGTCCCGTCGCATCGAGATACTCCTCGATCGCGGCATCCAGCGGCCGCAGCAGCAGCCCGCGCGCGCTGGTCAGCGCATTGTTCGCCGCCGGCCCCTCGGTCGGCAGCACCAGGCCCGGATCGTAGCCCGCGCCCGCGGCCAGCTGCTGCGCGAAGCCGTGCCAGCTCGTCTCGCCTTGGTTGGCGACGTGCCAGATGCCGCTCTCGCCGTCGATCAGCAGGTCCAGCGTCGCATGCACCAGGTCGGGCACATAGGTGGGGGAGACGATGCTGCCGCGCGCCGCGCGCACCGGCTCGCCGCGGCCCAGCGTCTCCAGCACATGGTGCGCGAAATTATAACGGTCCCAGGGGCCGAAGAAGGCCGCGGTGCGGACGATCAGCATCTGCGCCGCGCGGTTGCCGCCCCAAAGCTTCAGCAGCGCCTGCTCGGCCCGCGCCTTGCTGCGCCCATAGGTGCAGGCCGGCGCGATCGGGTCCGTCTCGCAATAGGGCCGCCCCAGCCGCCCGTCGAACACCAGGTCGGAGGAGAAAGTGACGAAGGGAATGCCCGCCTCGGCGCAGGCGCGGGCGAGCAGCTCGGCGCCGGCCGCATTGGCCGCCATGCACGCATCCTGCTCGCGCTCGGCATCGGCCACCCGCACGAAACCGGCGGTGTTGATCACCGCCCAAGGCTTGCGCACGGCCAGCGCGGCGCGGATCGACTCCGCATCGCAAATTTCCAGTTCCGCCCGGCTGGTAAGACAAAAGGGCAGCCCGCGATGCTCGGCGATCCGGGCGAAGGCCTGGCCCAGCGTTCCGGTTGCGCCCGTGATCAGCAGCTTGCGCCCATCGCTTTCCAGCGTCTTGCACGTGCCATGCCACGGGTAGAGCCGCTGCGGCCGCCGCCACCAGCCCGGCATGTCCAGCACCGGATGGTCGAACTCCTCGCCCTTGGCGAACGCCGCCGCCGCCTTGGCGATGATCGTCGGCCGCGGTTCGGGGCCGCGAATGTCGTAGGCGCCGACGTCGTAAATCCCTTCCTCGCGGGTCAGCAGCGATCGCCAGTCGACATTGCCGAACAGCGACCAGAGGGTGACGGCGCGCAGGTCGATTCCTTGCCCGCGCGCCGTCTGGGCAGCCCTCCACACTTCCGCGAACCAGCGCAGTTGCTCGTCGCGGGTACAGCCGTGATGCACTTCGGTGATCGCCAGCGGAATGCCATAGCGCGCCCAGGCCTCGCGCAGCCGCGGCAATATGCCGGTGTCCAGATGCAGCCGGCGGATCCGCACCGCCTCCGCATCGACATAGACTTGCCTGCCGTTCCCGCCCGCGTCCTGGTCCGGATACAGGTCGACCCGATGATCGAGGAAGCGCTCGCTGGTCAGATAATGGTTGATGCCCAGCATGTCCGGCCGCGCCTCGCCGCCGAGCAGCGCGTCTAGCTCCGCGTCGCTTATCCCGAAGCGGCACAGGCGGCTGTGCCAGGGGTGGCGCTCGTCCACGCGCCCGCACAGCAGGTCGAAGCTCAGCCAGCGCCGGCTGTTCTCATGCGCGGCCTGGCGGCGCAGCGGCGCGGTCGAGAAGGTCTTGCCCAGATCCTCGGTCTGCAGCAGCCGCGCGTCCGGATTGGCGGCGCGGATCGCCCGCATCGCCTCCATCGTGCCGCGGCACTCATTGGCCAGCGCCTTCAGGAAGCTCGCATCGTTGCAATGGTGCGGATACCAATGGCCGTAGAGGCCGGAAAAGCGCGCGGTTGTCAGCGGCTCGTTCACCGGCGTCCACAGCTCGATCCATGGGTAGCGCTCGGCGACCCGCGCCGCATAATCCGCGAATTTGGCCGGGAAGTCCGGGTCGATCAGGCTGGTGTGGCGCGGGCCCGAACCGTGGTGGAGCAGTCCGGCGATGACCTTGATGCCGCGCTCGCGCAGCATCGCCAGCCGCTCGTCGGTCCAGCCGAAATCGTAACGCCCGGGCTCGGCGCCGACTGTCTCCCACAATATCGGAAAGCGGACGCTGGTCGCGCCCAGCGCGGCGATGCGCTCGACATCGCCGGCCCTCAGCCGGTGGCCGGTCTCTTCCGCCTCGTCGCGATAGCGGTCGCCGATCCGCACCACGGTGCATTCGGCGCCACCCCAAAGCTCCAGCGGCGAAGCTTCGGCAGTCGCCCTCGAAATCTTCATAAACCCCTATACTGTCATGTCGGACGGGTAACGAACGGCACGCGACGGCTAGGGTTCCGGACAAATGGGAATGGTTTAAGCCAGGTTAGTGTGAATCCCCGGCCCGCAGGCCGCAAAATCGGCGGCCTCAGTCGCCGGTTTCCGACCAATCCTCCGATTCGCCCGGCCGAAAGCGCACGCTCGGCGTCTTGCCGGATTTGGTCTTCAGGTCGAAGCCGATCTGGTCGACCGCCGCTTCCACCGGGATGCCGAACGCCTCGACTGCCCAGCTCAGCATCACATAATTGCCGATGGTGAACACCAGGTCCATCAGCTGCTTCTTGTCGAAGTGGCTGGACAGCGCCGCCCACGTCGCGTCGTCGATCCGCGACTGTTCGTACAGCTGGTCGACCGCCTGCAGCACAGCGCGGTCCTCGTCGTTCCACAGGGGTGCGTCGGCGCCGGTGACGATCGCGCCGATCTCCTCCAGCGTCATCCCGAAGTTGAGCGCATAGCCGACATGGTAATGCCACTCATATTCGGCCTTGAGCAGCCAGGATGTGCGCAGCACCACCAGCTCGCGCGGCCGGATCGGCAGCGTCGAGTTGACCAGCACATGCTTGCCGAACGTGTTGTACGCTCTCGAGAGATCCGGATGGTTGGCCATCACCATCACCAGGTCGGATTTGGATCCTTCTTCCCAGGCGTTGGGCTCGCCCCAGAAAGCGAACTCGTCGCGCGCCGCATCGGTCCATTCCTCGCGAGGCAGTGGCAGGATGCGGGGCGGCGTGCGGGTCATGATCTCTCCATTCCATGGGATGCTCGGGCCCATTCAGCCGCAACGCCGCGGCCGGTCAAGGCCGGCCTCCACCAGGCCTGGTCTAGCGGGCCCTTCGAATTCCGGAATAGTTTCGAAGAGGGGAAGGCGCACATCAACACCGCATCGCCGCGGCGATGCCCGCGCGCTGGCTGGGTAGGCGCCTGGCGGGTCGGCACGCCGGCGAATGGCGCTGCTGGCTGTCTAGCGCACGCCCCAGCTGGGCCTGACGAGCGCTTCGGGGTGCGCGCGCATCGGGATCGCGGGCGAATCCGCTCGGAAGCTCTGCTCGCGGCTTCCCTGGCCCAGGTCAGTCCCGCGCCGTTCCTCGCATACCTTGCATCCCGCCGTATAGGCGTCGTGGTCGTGGCTCATCCTGTATCTCCTAAAGCACTGATTTAGCACGCGATGAAGGGCCCCGATATGATCCAAATCAGACTCAATGCGGGCTCTGGTTGGCGCCGCTGGAGGTGCCGGTGGTGCCGCTTGCTCCCGAAGTGGAGCTTCCGCCGGTGGTGGTCGCGCCGCCCGTGGCAGCGGTCGATCCGCCCTGCGCGCCGCCGCCCACCGATCCGCCCGCCGCAAGCTGCTGCTGCACCACTTGGGCGAGCTGCGGTGTGGCGGTCTTGGCGGTGCAGCTCGCCTGGCCGCCGGTCGACACCGAGAGGACGTTGACCGAGACGCCGCAGACGTTCGCAGCCACGTCGATCGGGATCTGCGCGTTGACCGGAATGTTGGCGCGGTCGACGTTGATCTGCACCGAAAGGTCGTTGAGTACATTTTGCAGGTTGACGTTCACCAGCGCCGGTATCGAGCTGCCCGTGCCGCTCGGCGTGCCGCTGCCTCCCGAGGCGCCTCCGTTCGACGCCGCGCCCGCACTGCTGCCCGCGCTTGCGGTGTCTTGATCATCCTTCTGGCAAGCGCCGGTGGCCAGGATCGCAGCCAGCATCGCGGTGCGAAGCATATAGCGCATGTCAAACTCTCCTTTCGCTTGGGGGGATCCTATTGCGGCGTTCCGCTCGGGGTCGCCGCGCCGCTGCTCGAAGCGCCCGTGCCGGAGGCGCCGGCAGTGCTTGCGCCGCCGGTTGAGCTGCCGCCTGACGTTCCGGCGGTCGATCCGCCCTGCGCGCCGCCGCCGACGGAGCCTCCGGCTGCGAGCTGCTGTTGAACCACTTGCGCGAGCTCGGGCGAGCTGGTCTTGGCGGTGCAATTCGCCTGTCCGCCCGTCGACGCTGACAGCACGTTGACAGAGACGCCGCACACATTGACCGCCAGCGTGATCGGTATCTGCGCATTGATCGGCACATTTGCGCGGTCGAGATTCAGGCGCACGGCAAGGTCGTTGAGGACGTTGCGAAGATCGACGTTCACGAGCGATGGCACGAGGCCGCTCCCGGAGGCGGCCGCAGGAGCGGTTGATCCCGCCGAGGCGGTGCCCCCGTCCTTGCCGTTGCAGCCGACGACCAGCGGGCTGAGCAGCGCAGCTGCCATCGCCGCCGCGGATAATGGATATCGCATGCGGTCCTCCGATTTCGTGACGCGATCTGAACGAGAAACGGCAAAGTTTGTTCAACATGCCGGACGCTAGCAATTCGGTAAGCTATCTCGGCCATGGTGTTCGCCTCAAAGCAGGCGAGGCGGTGATGGGCATACACAGAAGCGCGCTGAAACTGGCCGGCGACCTGATCCCCCGGGATCAGCCCCGGATCATCGATCAACGCTCGGAGGAACGGCACGAGGGGCTGGTCGATCGGGCGGTGCTCGTCTTCCGCGGACAGGATTATATCGTTCCGGTGATCAACATCTCGAGCCGCGGTCTGATGGTCGAATGCGACATCCTGCCGCGCATCGGCGAGAATGTGGTGATCCGCTTCGATGGCTGCTCCCCGATCCAGGCTTTCGTGCGCTGGCTGAAGGACGGCAGGCTCGGGCTGAATTTCGGCCATGAGCTCGTCCTGGTCTGATCCCGCCAGTCAAGCGAAAGGATTTCCGACATGATCGTCCATGCCCGGATCACGCCCGACTGCGCCGCCGGCGAGCCGCGCCGCAGCGAGCCACGGCTTGAAGCCGAAGCGGAGATTGCGCTGCGCAAGCTCGGCTCCACCGGAGTGGAGGCCCGCCTCGTCAACGTCTCCAGCCGCGGCTTCATGGTGGAATGCGACAGCGAGGTCGAAGCCGGGGCGCGCGTCTGGCTCAGCCTGCCGGGCGTCGCGCGCGCCAATGCGTTGATCATCTGGTCCCGCGCCGGCCGCCTGGGCGGCGAGTTCAACGAGCCGATCGATCCGCTCGTGGTCCTGCAGGCGATCGGCGAAGAAGCCGCGGCCTGACCGGCCTCAGCTCAGGAACGGCGGCGGCGGGATCGCCTTGGTCGCGTCGCGCAGATATTGCGACCAACTCTCCGACAGATTGTTGAAATAAGGATCGTCGCGCTCGATCCGACGGGTCAGCACCGGCGCCTTCGGGTCCTTCGGCATCACCATCAGGTCCAGCGGCCGGGCGACCGCCAGGTTGGAGCGCATCGCGCTGTCGAACGACAGGAAGCCGATCTTCACCGCTTCGTCGAGCGGCGTATCGAGCGTGATCGCCCGGTCCAGGATCGGTCGCCCATATTTGGTCTCGCCGATCTGGAAGAAGGGCGTCTCGGGCTGGCATTCGATGAAATTGCCCGCCGAGTAGATGAGGAACAGCCGCGGCTTGCTGTCGCCCATCCGGCCGCCGAGCAGCAGCGCCAGCGAACCGTTGAGGTTGATCTCCGCCAGCGCCTCGCCGACCGTGTGGCTGGCGATCTGAACAGCCTCTCCGATCAGCTGTGCGACCCGGAACATCGAAGGCGCGGCATCGAGGGTCCGCGGCTGGTCGCTGCCTTCCGCGGGCGGAAGCCCCTCCTCGAGGAGGCCGATCACCGACTGGCTCATCGAAAGATTGCCCGAGCTCGCCAGGAAGATCTGCCGGTCGCGGCGGTCCGCCAGCCGGTGCAGTTTGCGGTAAGAGGAGAAATTGTCGACGCCGGCGTTGGTGCGCGTGTCCGCGATCATCACCAGCCCGGCATTGAGCAGCATGCCCAGACAATAGGTCATCGAAATCCTGTGCCTTCTCGCCACTAAGCTCTTGTCGAGCGTTTAATTCTGCGCTTGCGACTGCGCCTGGAGCCGCACCTGCTTCACCTGGACCTCGACGTCCAGTGTTTCGGTTCCGCCGCCCGACCTTGCTCCGGCGAAAGGGGCCGCCTCCAGATAATCGAGCCCCGACGCGACCCGGATATAGGCGTCGTCGGCGCTGACGCCGTTGGTGGGGTCGAAGGCGGTCCAGCCGAGATCCTCGATCCAGGCCTCCGCCCAGGCATGCGCCGCCGGCTGGCGCTCGGCGCCATCGCGGCGGAACAGGTGGCCTGAGACATAGCGGGCCGGTATTCCGATCAATCGCGCGACGGACACGAAGATATGGGTGAGATCCTGGCAAACGCCGTGGCCGGCGGAAAAGGATTCGGCGGCGGTGGTGCCGGTGTCGGTGCCGCCGGTGTCGAAACGCATGCGGCCGTGAATATGCGCCATCAACCGATGGAGCTTGTCCAGTGTCGCGCCGCCCTGTCGTTCCAGTGCATGCGCGAGCGTACGCAGCGACTCGTCCGGCCGGGTCAGTGCCGTGTCGCGCAGGAAGACGAGCGGCGGCAGGTCGCTTGGGAGGCCTAGTATCGTCCCTGCGCGATCGTCCGTGAGTACCTCGCCGGCAACCGAAATGGTGAGCTCGTCGACCGCGTGATCGACATACAGCATGTGAATGATGTTGCCGTAACCGTCACGGCCCTCGCGCAGCCGGGCATCGGAATCGACGTCGATCCGCCAGTCGAGCACATGTTGGCTGGTGAAGCTCGGCGGGGTCAGCCGCAGCAGCTGGATCAGCCGCCGCGCCGGTTCCGAATAATGATAGCTGGTCCGGTAATCGACGATCAGGCGCATGGGAGCATCCTGCTGAATGGCCGACGATCCCCGACAGTCGGGATGAGACCGCAAAGCAATTCGAAGCGAGGGGCAAGGATCATCATAGTTCCTTGCTCTAGCCGAATCTGAATTGCTGGGCGATCGCTTGGTCGAGCGCGACATTCTCGTCGATGAACCGGTGCAGGAATTCGTGCAAGCCGGACTGGAAGATGCGCTCGATATTGGTGCTTTCGAACTGACTGAGGCGGCGCCGCGCCAGCCTGTCGGCCTCACCCTGCCGGCCGCTGTTGCTGGCCAGGTCGTTCAGGAGTTCGACGGTTTCGGTAGCGCAGGCGGAAAGTGAGCGGGGCATCTCCTTGCGCAGGATCATCAGGTCGGCGATCAGCCAGGGCTTCAGCGTGTCGCGATAGAGCAGGCGATAGGCGTTGCGCGCTGAAACCGTCTGCAGAAGCGTGGTCCATTGGTCGCGGTCCAGCACTCCGCCGACCTGCTGGCCTTCGGGCAGCAGCAGGTAATATTTCACGTCGAGGAGCCGCGCGCTGTTGTCCGCCCGCTCGATGACGGATCCCAGCCGCATGAACCAATAGGCCTCGCTGCGCAGCATCCGCGACAAGGCGCCTTCGAAACCCCGCGTGTCGGCGGTCAGCGTCTCGAGCAATGTCATCGAGGCTTGCGTACCGCCAGGGCTGGCGCGTCCGCGGATGTCGAGCCACGCCCGGTTGATCGCCTCCCACACCTCCTTGGTCAGCGCATTGCGCGCGGCTCGGGCATTTTCGCGTGCGGCGAAGATGCAGCTGCGGATCGAATTGCCATTCTCCTCGGCGAGCGCGAGGTAGCGGTTGACGGTGAACGGTGTGAGATTCTCGCGCGTTTCTCCGAAGGCTTCGGTTTCGCCGACCACCGCCAGCGCGCTTTGCCACACTGACCGGTCCGACGCCGCATCGGAGGCGCGCGTCAGCGAATTCAGCCGGATCGTCGCCTCCAAGAGCCGGGCGGTGAATTCGGCCCGCTCCATATAGCGGCCGATCCAGTAGAGGCTGAGCGCGGTCCGCGACAGCATCAGACCGACTCGTCCCGCGTGTCGTCCGGCACGTCGGCGAGGATGAAACTGTCCTTGGTCCCGCCGCCCTGGCTGCTGTTCACCACCAGCGAGCCCTTGGTCAATGCGACCCGCGTCAGTCCGCCCGGGACGATGCAGATCTCATCGGCGCCGGTCAGCACGAACGGCCGGAAATCGACGTGCCGGGGTGCGATGCCCTGTTCCACCAGCGTCGGTACCGTCGACAGCGCCAGCGTCGGTTGCGCGATATAGCGATGCGGCTCGGCCTCCAGCGCGGCGCGGAATCGCTCGATTTCCTTTTTGCTCGCGGTCGGCCCGACGAGCATGCCGTATCCGCCCGAACCGTCGCACAGCTTGACCACCATATGCTCCAGATTGGCGAGCACATGGCTGAGCGCCTGCGGCTCCCGGCAGCGCCAGGTCTCGACGTTGGGAAGCTTGGGATCCTCGCCGGAATAATAGCGCACGATCTCGGGCATGTAGCTGTAGATCGCCTTGTCGTCGGCAATGCCGGTTCCGGGCGCGTTGGCGATCGTCACATTGCCCTGGAGATAGGCGGCCATCAGGCCAGGCACGCCCAGCATCGAAGCGGGATTGAACATCAGCGGGTCGAGGAAGGCATCGTCGATCCGGCGGTAGATCACGTCCACCCGCACCGGGCCGTTGGTGGTGCGCATCCAGACGATGTCGTCGTCGACCATCAGGTCCGAGCCTTCGACCAGCTCGATGCCCATATAATCGGCCAGGAAACTGTGCTCGTAAAAGGCCGAATTATAGTGCCCCGGGGTCAGCAGCACGCTGACCGTTTCCGCATGGGCGTTGGGCGCGACCGAATAGAGCGCGCTGCGTAGCAGATCCGGGTACGTGTCCACCGGGCGCACCGGCAGCAGCGCGAACAGCTCGGGGCACAGGCGCAGCATCGCCTCGCGATTTTCGAGCATGTAGGACACGCCCGATGGCGTGCGGGTATTGTCTTCCAGGACATGGAAGCTGTCGGGTCCGGTGCGCACCAGGTCGATGCCGCAGATATGCGAATAGACGCCGTGCGGCGGTGGAAAGCCGGCCATGGCGACGCAATATTGGTTGTTGGTGAGGACAATATCGGCCGGGACCACGCCGTCCTTCAGGATGCGGCCCTCTCCATAGACGTCGCCGATGAACGCATTGATCGCGCGCACCCGCTGTTCGAGCCCTTCGGAAAGGCGCCGCCACTCGTCGGCGGTGAACATGCGGGGGATGATATCGAACGGAATGATCCGCTCTGCGGATTCCTCCTCGCCATATACGCTGAAGGTGATGCCGAGGTTACGGAATGCGGCCTCAGCGGCCTGCTGACGGCGTTCCAGCTCCGCGGGAGGCGTTCCCGTCAGCCAATGGGCGAGGGGTTCGAAACCTGCGCGGGCCTCGCGGCCGGCAGCGCCCGTCCCCCAGATCTCGTCGAAAGCCGACTTCGCCGCCATCAACCCCGCTTTGCTCTCAGAGGGTTGAGCTTAACGGCTGCGATTCATGTTGCAATGCAAAAAAGCTCCGCTCTCTGCTCCCCGCTCGCGGAAGACGCGCAGGTGGCAAACGGGCAACGCGCACCCATCAATCGGGCTGCACAAGAGTCAATGGAGGCGTTCCGCCTGGCCCGTGTCCCGGAGCCCTCAGCGTCCCGGATGGTTCCTGAAAAATCGTGGCCCCATGAGTTAATAACATAAGTTATTTCACAAAAATAGACATGAATTAAAACATTTCTCCCAAAACAGGTTATGGTGATCATATCGCCAAAGCGTCATCAGGGCCGTGGCGACTGAGAGATGCTTCGTGCTCCCGCCCCATTCGCGGAGAGTACGCCATGGCCGACACATCTCACGTCTTTGAAAGAATGATGCTGAAGTTCACGCGGCGGGCGAAGCTGGATGCCGGCGATCGCCAGGCCCTGTTCGACCTTCCGTATACCGTCAAGACGATCGAGGCGGGCAGGTATCTCACAAGGGAGGGGTCTCCCACGACGACGAGCGCCCTCATCATTTCGGGCATGGCCTTCCGCCACAAACTGACGGTCGAGGGTGCTCGGCAGATCGTCAGCATCCACATCGCGGGAGACTTCGTGGACCTGGAAGGCTCGCTTCTGGCCGTGGCGGACCACAACGTGCAGGCCCTCACCCGGTGCGAACTTGCGATCATCCCTTCGAAGGCGATCATCGCGATGATCGACGCGCATCCCCGCCTGGCCCGCGCGCTGTGGATTGATACGCTTGTCGATGGCTCGATTTACCGGGAATGGGTGATGAACGTGGGCCGGCGCAGTGCGAAGGCGCGCGTCGCGCACGTCTTGTGCGAATTTGCGCGGCGGCTGGAGGTCGCGGGTCTCGCCAAAGATGGCGGCTATGAGCTTCCGATGACGCAGGAGCAGCTTGCGGACGCGACCGGCCTTACAGCCGTCCACGTCAATCGAACGCTGAAAGCCTTGGAATCCGAACATCTGATCGAGCGGGAAAAGAGATTTGTACGACTTCCCGACTGGGACCGACTGCGGGACGTTGCCGGCTTCAACGAACTCTATCTTCACCTTGACCAGGTGGCGGCCTGACTCGTTAGTGGCTGCAGACGTATGCAAGGTCGAGCCACGGCCGAGCGAGCCAAATAAAAAGGCGCCGCATTTCTGCGGCGCCTTCCTTTTGCCCCGTTGCCCCCGAAGCGATCAGGCGACCTGCGCCTGTTCCATGTCTTCCGGATCGCGCAGCACATAGCCGCGGCCCCAGACGGTCTCGATATAATTGTCGCCGCTGCACGCGAGGCTCAGCTTCTTGCGCAGCTTGCAGATGAAGACGTCGATGATCTTGAGTTCAGGCTCGTCCATGCCGCCGTAAAGGTGGTTCAGGAACATTTCCTTGGTGAGCGTGGTGCCCTTGCGGAGCGAAAGCAGCTCCAGCATCGCATATTCCTTGCCGGTCAGGTGGACGCGGGCGCCATCGACCTCGACGGTCTTGGCATCCAGGTTCACCGCCAGCTTGCCGGTCTTGATCACCGATTGGCTGTGGCCCTTCGAGCGGCGCACCACCGCATGGATGCGGGCGACCAGCTCGTCGCGATGGAAAGGCTTGGTCACATAATCGTCGGCGCCGAAGCCGAGCGCACGGACCTTCGAATCCATTTCGTTGATGCCCGACAGGATCAGCACCGGCGTGCCGACCTTGGCGACGCGCAGCTTCTTCAGCACGTCATAGCCGTGCATGTCGGGCAGGTTCAGGTCGAGCAGGATAATGTCGTAATCGTAGAGCTTGCCGAGGTCCAAGCCCTCTTCGCCCAGATCGGTGGTGTAGACGTTGAAGCCTTCGCTCGTCAGCATCAGCTCGATGCTCTTGGCGGTTGTCGGCTCGTCTTCGATCAACAGAACGCGCATATCACTTGCCCCTCTTCCGTCAGGGCGCAGGACGGAAACAACGTCCTTTGCACCCCGGTAATCTTCCTTAACTCCGGCATAAATGAAGTTAAAAGGTTAATTTGTTGTTAAACGAGAGGCTTGCGCTGGTTATTTCACATCGTTGCGCATCTGCAACAGCGCCCTTACAGCCAAAATCATGTGGGAAGACCGTATCTTGTTCCTCGATGGCGAGGCTCTGGTGATCGACAAGCCGGCAGGGCTCGCGGTCACGCCGCCGATGCGCGGAGGACCCAGTCTGGAGGACCATCTTCATCATTTGCGTTTCGGTTTTGCCCGTTTGCCGCATCCCGTCCACCGCCTCGACCGCGATACCAGCGGCTGCCTGCTGCTCGCGCGCAACCCCAAGGCGCAGCGCCGTTTCCAGCAGGCCTTCGAGGCACGGCAGGTGCGCAAGGCCTATCTCGCGGTGATCGAGGGCGCACCGGAAGCGGAGGAGGGTGTTATCGATATCCCGCTCGCCAAGGTCTCGACCCGTGAGGAAGGGTGGCGGATGGTGCCGCGCGAGGGCGGCACGGCCGCCGTCACCCGCTGGACCGTCGTCGAGCGCCTGTCCGGACGTGCCCTGATCCGCTTCGAACCCGAAACCGGCCGCACCCACCAGCTCCGCGTCCACGCGCTGCACGGTCTCGGCGCCGCTATCGCCGGCGATCCGGTCTATGGCGACGGCAAGGGCCCGATGCTGCTCCACGCCAGCGCGCTCGGCCTGGAGCGCGAAGGCAAGCGCCCGATCGACGCGGAGGCGCCGCTCCCGCCGAGCTTCCGCTACGCCGGATTTGCCAATGCTGGTGAGCAGGCGCGGCTATGACCGCCATTCCCGTGTCCCACTCGATTGCGATCGACAGTGACGAACTGGTCGAAAGCTTTACCCGCTCGTCGGGCCCCGGCGGCCAGCATGTCAACACCACCGACAGCGCCGTGGTGCTGCGCTTCGATGTCGCCAACTCGCCCAATCTTCCCGAAGCCGTGAAGCATCGCCTCGTCGCCATCGCCGGATCGCGGATGACTCGGGAAGGCGTGCTTGTGCTGCGCAGCGAGGGCGCTCGCTCGCAACTCCTCAACCGGGAGGAGGTCAGGGAGCGGCTGATCGCGATGATCCGCGAAGCGCTCATCGTTCCGAAGAAGCGCCGCCCCACCAAGGCCGGCAAAGCCGCCAAAGCGAAACGCGTCGACGCCAAAACCCGGCGAGGCGCGATCAAACAGGCACGATCCCGGGTGCGGCTGGACTGAGGACCTCGAATACCGTTCGCGCTGAGCCTGTCGAAGCGCTTCTCTTCTTCAACTGCAGAAAAGGAAATGGGCGCGTCGCCTGTCGCCTGCCTGCCCACCCGCTCAGAACAGGCTTCGACAAGCTCAGCCCGAACGGATGAGCATTGACCGAAGGGAGCCCGTCTCGAATTGGCACGCCTCGCTGTTCCACCTGACCCATTATCGTGGCAAACCCCGACGAAGGCGGTTAAAAATCCCTTAATTGCGCCGCGAGTCCGGCGGCATGGAAGATAGGGGAAGCTTGATGAAGAAGCTCGCGAAACTGACCCTGCTGGCCGGTGCGGCATTCGCGCCTGCGGCCATTTTCGCCCAGACCGTGGCGCCGCCTGTTGCCTGGGAAGACGTTCCCGACGCATCCATAGGCGCTGCGCCGCAGGCCGGCGTGACCTGGCAGCGGCCATCATCCGCCGCAAAGGCTTCGCCGCCCGCCTTCCGCGCGGCTCCGGCGATGCCCGCGCCGCTGCCGGCCCCCGAAGCGGTTCCGCAGGAGGATGTGCAGCTTGCCATGGCCCGTGGCGGCGGTGGCGGCCACGGCGGCATGGGGATGCGCGGCGGCATGGGCATGCACGGCGGTATGCAGATGCGCGGCGGAATGGGCGCGCATGGCGGCATGCAGATGCACCAGGGTGGCGGCATGCAAATGCATCATGGCGGCGGCATGCAGATGGGCGGCCACGTCTCGCACCCGCCTGTCTTTCATGGCGGCAGCAGGCATTTCGGCGGCAAGCACGGCAATTTCCAGCGCATGCACAAAGGCTCGCGCATGAACAATTTCTGGTTCGGCTCGCGCTTCCGCGTGAACAACTGGTCGATGTACGGCTTCTCCGCGCCGCCGCCAGGCTGGTTCTGGATCCGCTATTATGACGACGCGCTGCTCCTCGACGGCAGCGGCATGGTGCGCGACTATCGCGGCGACTTCGATTGGGATCGCTATGGCGACCGCTGGGAAGATGACGGCAATGGCGTCCCGGGCTACGGTGCCGCTTACGGCGGAAGCTACGTCTATGGCGGCCAGCCGGGCGCTTATCCCTGGGGCTATACGATCACCGAGACCACGACCGTCACCACCGGCGGCGGCCGCACGAAGACGGTGACCAGGCGCATGGGCGGCAAGCCCCACCACGTTCGTCGCAGCTATGGCGACTATGACGAGGGCTATGATCGCGGCCATGAGGAGCGCGACGAATCCTGGCGCGAGGACGAGTATCGCGAGGACCATTCGGAGGACTATCGCCAGGAGGATTTTGGCGCGCCCTACGACGACCTGCCTCCGCCTCCGCCTCCGCCCGAGCCGATCCCGCAGGGCGAGCTCGGCTGATTGTCGCATCAGTAGAGTTTGGGGGCCTGCCGCACCTGAATAGCGCCAGGCCCCTTAGCTGGCCGATCGAAGCGCATCCTCGCTCAGCGTCGCCGGCACCACGATCAGCGGACACGGCAGCGTGCCCGCGATCGATCCGGCGAAATAGCTGACCAGCGGGCCGGGGCCGCCATCGGCCGCGGCGCCGAGCACCAGCGCGGCGATGTCGGCAGTCTCCCGCACCACTTCGCCGACCACCTTCACGGCATCGCCCTGGCGGACCAGGATCGACGGGTGAAGCCCGGCTTCCTCGAACATCGTGCCGGTCGCCTGCACCACCATCGCCTCGGCGCGCAGCCGGGCTTCTTCTTCCATTGCCGCCTGGACTCCGCCCCACTGGACGAACTCGGGCGGCGCGATCACCGCCAATATGGTCACCGACCGGCCGGTCGCCGCTGCCCGCCGCGCGGCGAAGCGCAGCGCGACCATGCATTCCTCGGTCTCGTCCATGACGACCAGATAGGACAGCAATCTTCCCTCCAAGCTCGGGCAGGTTGGTGCGACACATGGCGCTGCCGCGCAAGCGAATCCGACGTGGGCCCCACGCGCCACTTGACCGCGCGCGCCGATATGCTGTTGAGACCGGCTGATATATAGAAAGCCCCGCCATGCCGATCGAATTGAAGATGCCCGCTCTTTCGCCGACCATGGAGCAGGGCAATCTCGCCAAATGGCTGGTCAAGGAAGGCGACAAGGTCGCGTCCGGCGATCTGCTCGCCGAGATCGAGACCGACAAGGCGACCATGGAGTTCGAGGCGGTCGACGAAGGCACCGTCGCGAAGATCCTGGTGCCGGAGGGCAGCAACGACGTGCCGGTGGGCACGGTGATCGCCCTGCTCGCCGCCGACGGCGAATCCGTCGATGCGCCCGCCGCTCCCGCTCCGGCGGAGGCGAAGCCTGCCGCCGCTGAAGCCAAGCCCGCGCCCGCGCCTGCGAAGGCCGAGGAAGCCAGGCCCGCAGCTCCGGCGCCCGCATCTGCGGCGCCACCCACGCCGGCAGCCGCTGCAGCTGCGTCCGATCGGGTCAAGGCCAGCCCGCTCGCGCGCCGGATCGCCGGTCAGGAGGGCGTCGATCTGTCCAAGGTACAGGGCTCCGGTCCCGGCGGCCGCATCGTCAAGGCCGATCTCGGCGGCGCCAAGCCCGCCGCGGCTGCTCCGGCCGCGCCGGCAGCGTCGCAACCCGCTGCGGCCCCACCAACTGCCGCGCCGGCTGCGGCCAAGCCTGCGCAGCCCGCGTTCGACGGCCCGGTCGAGATCCCGCACGAGGCGGTCAAGCTCAGCAGCATGCGCAAGGTGATCGCCCGGCGTCTCACCGAATCGAAGCAGACCGTCCCGCACATCTATCTCACCGTCGACATCCAGCTCGATCGGCTGCTCAAGCTGCGCTCCGAGCTCAATGCCAGCCTCGAGCCCCGCGGCATCAAGCTCTCGGTCAACGATTTGCTGATCAAGGCGCTCGCGGTCGCGCTGATCCAGGTGCCCGAATGCAACGTCTCCTTCGCCGGCGACAAATTGCTCAAGTTCAGCCGCGCCGACATTTCGGTCGCGGTCTCGATCCCCGGCGGGCTGATCACGCCGATCGTCGTCGGCGCGGATAGCAAGC
>JADMIO011419586.1_pt1 | contig 16195 bp, 7 predicted proteins | sample 8958161 | NCBI WGS metagenome assembly JADMIO01 (sample SAMN16585339, study PRJNA669376) | soil metagenome | isolation source: Crop rotation soil | place: USA: Cullars Rotation, Alabama | collected 2011
CGCCCATCCTCCTCGAAGGACTGCATCGTCTCGAGTACCGCGGCTACGATTCGGCGGGTCTCGCCGTTCTCACTGCGAGCAACCTCCGCGTGCACAAGTCGCAAGGGCGCGTGCAGCAGCTCGAAGCGACGCTGCCGCGGCGCTTCAAGGGCAAGGTCGGGATCGCGCACACGCGCTGGGCAACGCACGGCGAGCCGAGCGACGTGAACGCGCATCCGCACACCGACGCCACCGACTCGATCGCCATCGTGCACAACGGCATCATCGAGAATGCCCCCGAGCTCCGCGAACGGCTCATCAGCGCGGGATGCGTGTTCCGCTCCGAGACCGACAGCGAGGTGCTGGCGCATCTGATCGCGACCGCGGGCGGCCAAGACCTGGAGGAGTCGGTGCGCCTCGCACTATCGGCCGTGCAAGGGACCTACGGCCTCGTCGTGCTCGATGCGCGCACGCCCGACCGGCTGGTCGCGGCACGAAACGGAAGCCCCGTCGTGATCGGGATCGGAGAGCGCGAGATGCTGGTCGCATCCGACGTCTCTGCACTCGTGCGCCATGCCGAGCGCGTCGTGCACCTGGACGATCGCGAGGTGGCGTCGATCCGCGCGAGCGGCTTCTCGGTGACCACGCTCGAAGCCGAGCCCGCGCAGAAGAACGCGTCTGCGATCGCCTGGAAGGACGACGCGTACGATCGCGGCGAGCATCCGCACTTCATGCGGAAAGAGATCTTCGAGCAGCCCGAGGCGGTCGAGCGCGCGCTCAAGGGACGGCTCGACGCGCAATTCGGCATCGCGCATCTGGGCGGGCTGAATCTCGCGGCGCGCGACCTGCTCGACGTGCGCCGCATCAAGATCCTCGGCTGTGGCTCGGCCTACTACGCGGGCCTGATCGGCGCGCACATGCTCGAGACCCTGACGCGCGTGCCGACCGATGCCGAGCCTGCCTCGGAGTTCCGCTACCGAAACCCGGTCATCGAGAAGGAGATGCTGTACATCGCGATCAGCCAGTCGGGCGAAACCGCGGACACACTCGCCGCGGTGCGCGAGGTGCGCCGGAAAGGCGGCCGCGTGCTCGGCATCGTGAACGTCGTCGGCAGCACGATCGCGCGCGAGTGCGACGGCGGCATCTACATGCACGCCGGTCCCGAGGTGGCGGTCGCCTCGACCAAGGCGTTCACGTGCACGCTCGTCTGTCTCGCTCTGCTCGCACTGCATCTGGGACGCCTCCGCGATCTCTCGCCCGCGGACGGAAAGCGAATCATCAAGGCGCTCGAGCGCCTCCCCGAGCAGCTCGGTGAGATCCTCGCCCAGTCGGATCGGATCCGCGCCACGGCCGAGCGCCTGCACGAGCACAGCGATGCGTTCTTCATCGGACGCGCCTCGGGCTACGGCGTCGCCCTCGAGGGCGCGCAGAAGCTGAAGGAGATCTCCTACATCCACGCCGAAGCGTACCCCGCCTCGGAGTTGAAGCACGGCCCGCTCGCGCTGATCTCGCCGAGCACGCCGACGATCGCGATCTTGCCGCACGACGATCTGTACGAGAAGTCGCTGTCGTCGCTGGAGGAGATCCGCGCGCGGCGCGGGCCGGTGATCGCGATCGCCCACGAGAGCAACGGCCGGCTCGGCGCCATGGTCGACGATGCGATCGTGGTGCCGCGCTCGGAGCCCGCGCTCGACCCGATCCTCATGACCGTGCCGACGCAGCTCCTCGCCTATGAGTGCGCGGTCCTGCTCGGGCGAGACGTGGATCGGCCGAGGAATCTCGCCAAGAGCGTCACCGTGGAGTGATCTCCGGCACCGCCCGAGCACGTCCGAACCCTTGCCCGAACCCACGGCGGCACGGATAACCAGCGCCATCGCCGGTGGCCGCAAGCGATCCCGCCTGCCTTCCATCGCCGCCGGCAAGGAGGGACGGTGCGATGGGTTTGATCAAGGAGTTCCGCGAGTTCGCCATGCGCGGCAATGTCGTCGACATGGCGGTCGGCATCATCGTCGGCGGCGCCTTCGGCAAGATCACCAGCTCGCTCGTGAGCGACGTGATCATGCCGCCGGTCGGCATGATCGTGGGAGGGGTGGACTTCTCGTCGCTCGCGGTGACCCTCCAGCCCGCGACCGAGAATCACGCGGCGGTCAAGGTCAGCTACGGCCTCTTCCTCAACACCGTCATCGACTTCATCATCATCTCGTTCGTGATCTTCCTTTTGATCAAGGGGCTGAACGCGCTTCGCCGCGAGCAACCCGCTGCCGCGGCTCCGCCGCCGCCGTCGCGCGAGGTCGTGCTGCTGACCGAGATCCGCGACGCACTGCGCGCGCGCTGAGGCGTTTCGCTCACCGGTTCTGATCAACGTTTGCTACGCCGCGTCCTGATGCGGCGGCGAGAGCGCGGACGATGAGCGCGGGCACGTTTGCGCTGGGTTCTGTCGCGGTCGTCGTCCTCGCCCTCCTCCCCGGAGTGGCGCTCGCGTCGCGACGCTGGGGCCGGTCACCACTCGAGCGGCTCGGGGTCGCCTGCGCGATCAGCCTGAGCATCAACTGCTTCGCCCTGATGCTGCTGAACGTGCTCGGGCTCTACCGCGTCTCGACGGCGTGGCTTTGGTTCACTCTCGTGCTGATCGGATCCTGCCTCATCGCTGCGCGCCGGCGGGCCGACCGGCGACGGCGCGAAACCGCGCGGCCATCCATCCAGGAACAGCCGTCGAACGAGGTCCTCCAGGACGTGCTCGCGCTGCCGATCCTGGTCACGGTGTTCTTGAAGACGAGCTTCTTCCCGTTTTCGTCGTGGGATGCGGTCGCCTCGTGGAACCGGTGGGCACGCGATTACTTCCTCGTGCCCAACTACTTCAGCCAAGAGACCTTCTTCTATCCGCAGTATCACGCCTGGGCGTTGAGCTTCCCCTACATGCTGATGGGAGATCCGACGATCGAGTACTTCTCCCACGCGATCGCCGTCGCCTATCTCCTGGTGCTTTACGCGGGCGTGGTTCGCCTCTCGCGCGTGCTCGGTACGCCGGCGTGGCTCGCGTTCCCCGCGCTCTTTCTCACGGCTCCGATGACGACCTGGGTCGGGAGCGGCTATGCGGACGACGCCGCGGCCGGGTTCGCGGCGCTCTCGGTCGCCGTCTTCCTGGAAGCCCTCGCGCTTCACGATGAGCGGCGTGCGCGAGCTCGCGCGCTCGGCGCCGGCCTTCTCTCGGGTACGGCCTTCCTCTTCAAGCCGTCCGGAGTCGTGATCGCGTTCGCGGTCTTCGGCCTCGGGGTCTTCCTGACGCGGGAGAAATCGCTGCCGTCGCGTGCGCGGCTCGCCACGGTCGCCGTTCTGGGAGCGCTCCTGGTCGCGGCGCCCTGGCTCGTGAGCGGGCAGACGGCGCTCGGCGACATCCAGCTCAAGCTCGTGATGAGCGGCGTGCACGGCTCGCTCCCGCAGTCCGAAATCTTTCGCGCCGGAATGAAGAAACTTCGCGACAGCGGGACGCTGTTGGCGCGTCCGAACCTCGACTACGCAGCACTCGCCGCCGCCTTCGTCCTCGCGCTCGCCGCGATGCGCCGGGGCCGAGCCGCGCTTTGCCTCGGCCTCGCCGCTTTCGGTGTCGTACCGGTTTGGGTCAACACGGCGAACTACGACAACCGCGCGATCCTTCCCGCTGTTCCGCTCGTCGTCGTGATCGCCGCCGCCGGTTTGTTCGCCGGGGCGACTCGCGCACTGGGGCAAGTACCGGGACGAGCCGTGTGCTTCGCTGTCGCGCTCGCATCGCTCGCGATGTTCGGCATCGCCGAGCTCGATTCGGGCGGCGCACTCATCGATCGATCGGTGTACGACCCACGCCCGGGCGCGGAGTGGGCGCGGCTCGAGCTCCTCGGCGAGCACGGCGAGAAAGCGACACGATTGATGCCAGCGCTCGCCGCACTCCGCGCTTGGCAAGCGGACCATCCGCGCTTTGCGCGGAACGTCTGGTCCGATCCGGTGATCATCGCGGCCCTCGACCCGCGGCGCCCGAACGGCGGCGGGGTATGGATCGGGGTCTTGTTCGACGCCGCGGGCAACCCGCGGTGGAGCCCGGGCGACGTGCTGTTCCTTTCGTCCGGGACGCGAGGCGAGCCCGTCCGCCCACCGTGGATCCGAACCGGCGGCAACGATCCTACTACCTGGGCGGAGTGGCTGCGCACGCTCGAAAGCGCCGGCGCCGTACGCCCGACCGGTGAGTGGGGCGACTACGCCGCCTACGAGGTCCAACCCTTCGCGCCAAATCGCTCTTCTCGACTCCCTACTCCCGGAGACGCACTCACTGCGCGGCAGTAGCGACCCGGGACCGCCGCCGGCCGATCGAGAGAGCGACCACAGCCGTGAGCACGCAAAGCAGATCGAGAACCCAGGCGATACGCGCGTCGTACGGCGAACCGATCATCACCGATGCACCGTAGACGAACGTCATCGCGGACAACATGAGCGGCTCGCTCCCGAGCACGAGCCATCGCGGGCGTGCGATGAGGACAGCCGCGAGCGCCACGAGCGAGAGGACGTTCGTGAGGCGAGTCACGACACGCGCCACGCCGTCGATACGGTCGACCCAGGGCCCTTGTGCTTCCTCCCAGCGACGCAGGTAATCGTCCGGCTCCATCCGAAAGAAGTCTCGCACGAGCCGGTCACAGCCTCCGCCCACCGAAACACGCTGTCGCACCGTCACCTGACTGGTGTCGAGTCTCGACGCATGCTCGCGAAGATACTGGGCGATGGCGCGTCCCACCTGCTCGGGATGACGAAGAGCGAGGCGCAGCGCCATCCGGCGAAGAAGTCGATTGGTGGCGACCGGGTCCGTCCCGGCGACCTTTCGGGCGATCTCGCTGATCGGGCTTCCACGGGTCCACAGGAGTACGGATCCGTGCGTGGCGAGCTGGTCGTCGCGGCAGAGACCGGAGACCTCTCGCCCCGCGCAGGCCTCACCGCAGCTCTCGAGGAGCTCTTCACAACTCGCGCCGGGCGCGATCGTGGCCAGCATCGATCTTCCGCCGAAGTTGTCGAGCGAGTACGTCCCGAGGAAGCGCCAATTCACGACAATCGCATAGGTGCAGGGGATGGCGAGAAACGCGGCCGTGAGCACGAGTGCCGCCTTTGCGGCTGCGATGCCCCGGCGTCCAGGCCGGCCAATCTCTCGAAGCACATAGACCGCACACGCAGCGATCCCGACGTACAAGAAGGAATACTTGACGATCGATAGATAGCCGAGCACTGAGAGCCCGCACATTCCTCGCGCAATGCTCCTACCCGGCGGAAGGATCAGATAGATCGCCCAACAGAGCAGGAACACGGCGAGCGTGTCGGCCATGAACACCATCGAGCTCGTCTTGACCGCGATCGGGTCGAGGAAGAGCGCGCTCGTCAATAACGCGCCGCCCAGGGGCGAGAGGAAGCGGGGCGAAAGCAAGCGCCAGCAGAGAAGCTGCGCGCCAATCGCCAGGGCACAGGCCACCATCAATAGAAAGGTCGTGGACTCACTGAAGGCGAACAGGATCTTCAGGAAAAATGGAAAGCCTGAAGGCCGATCCGCGGCTGCGGGTGGATCGCCGCGCGCCAACCCGACGTAGAACGCACTGTCCCCACAGAAGAGCGAGATTCCTTGATAGTTCGCGGAATAGAGCACAGTGCGAACGACGACGTTCGCAAGCAGGACAATCCCCCAGGCGAGCAGGCTGCTCTGCCACACCGTCCTCCGCACCGCGTGCGGATAGCCGGATCCGAGAACGAACGCGAATCGAGCCCGATGGGCTCTCTATCTCAATGGGGTGAGGCGCCGCCGCGAGCCCGGACAATGAGCGACCGCAGGGCGCCGCGGACGCGGTGGCCCAGCCGTAGCTTGTCGAGGGTCCGATTCATTACTCCGAGCGTCGCGCCGAGCTCTCGCTGCGTGGCGGCGAGATCGTGGGCGAGGGAGAGCGCGCCGCGAAGCGCACGCTCGCGCGCTCGCGGAGCCGCGAACGCCTGCGCGAGGCTCTCGGCTTCCGCGGCGACGATCGCGCGAAGCGATTCACTCTCTTCGCTTCGCCGTGCGATCTCGACGCGCAGAGCCGCTGCCTCGTCGGAGCGCGCACCGGCGCGGCGAAGCGCGCCGCCGACCGCGCTTCGCCCGAGCACGGCCGCGTACTCCTTCCATATCTCGTCGGGAGCGAGACGCCCGGCGAGCTCCTCGGCGCGCACACGCGCTCGAGAGCTACGCCTCGGAAGATCGTCGAGCACGCGCGCGATCGCGGCGGAGAGCGCTTCCGCATGCGGCGGATGCTCGAGCTCGGCGACTCGCACCAGCGACTCACCGTCGATGAACGATGGATCGACTGCCGGCCCGTCGATCAGCTCTCCGGGTAGGATCTCGGACTTCTCTCCGAGAAGAAACTCGGCGTCCCCCGTGCGAGTCAGGACCGCGGGAATGCCCGCGGCGAGCGCCTCCAGAACAGACAGGCTGAGCCCCTCGAGCACCGAAGGCATGGCGAGGAGATCGGCCGCGGCGAGGAGCCTCGGGACGTCGCTTCGCTCGCCCAGGAGCACGATGCGCTCTCCGAGGCCGGCGCGCGCGATGCGCTCCTCGACACGGTCTCGATACGCCGCATCTCCCGTGCCGCCGACGAGCCATGCGACCAGCCGCGGCCGCGTCGCCCGGAGCGCCTCGACCGCGTCGACGAGTGCGAGCTGGCACTTGATCGGATCGATCCTCCCGATCTGCAGCACGAGCTCCGCGTCCGGCGGAATCCCAAGCTCGGCCCGCGCTGCGGCTCGGTCCATCGGCACTGCTGTATCGGGCGGACGGAAGGCGTTCGGGATGACCGCGATGCGTTCACGCGCGATCGCGAAGCGGCGTGCACAGAAGTCGGCGACGAAGCCCGACACGGCAGTGTAGCCGTCGACGAGCGGGTCGAGGCGGCGCATCTCGTCGACCACGCTCGCACCGACCCACGCGTAGGCGTTGTGAAGCGTCACGACCACGGGGATGCCGAGCCCCGCCGCAAGGGCCGTTCCGAGCGTCGAGAAATGAGCGTTCACCAGATGGACGTCGCGCGACTCGAGGAATGCGGCGAGCTCCGCGGCGCGGTCGGGTCCGTCGAGCACGACGACCTCGATCCCTGCTCGCTGAAGGTCGGCCGTGCGAGCTCCGCCACGCTCGGTGCAGACGACGATCGGCTCGATGCCGCGCGCGCGAAGGCCGGTCGCGAGATCGGCGACGGCGTTCTCGAGACCGCCGCGATCGAGCGAGCGCACCTCGAGAGCGATCCTGAGCCACGGCTCGTTGGCCCTGGATCGCTGCGTGAGCGACGCCGGCACCGTGACCGCGGTCGGAGCGTGCTGGAAGAGCGCGGGCGCGACCGCTTCGAGCCGAGCCCGCTCCCTCCCTGGCGGGAAGGAGGCTCCCAGCTCGACGCCGCGCGAAGCGAGCTCGACCGCAAAGGGCAGAGCTTCGTCCAGCTCTGATCCCAGGAGCAGCACGGCAAGATCGATGAGGGCCTGGCGACGCTCGAGCGGACCCGGGAGACCGCGGAGCTCCGGAAACCAGTCTTCGATCGCGAGGCTCGCGAGCGCGTGCACGAAGGCGTGGGCGCGTTCGCGACGAGTCGCTTCGCTTTCCCCGTTGCCGACCTCGCGCCGCGGCGAGCGGATTGCCGGCTCGCTCTCGAGCAGCATCGCTCCGTGCGCGAGTAGGCGGAGCCAGAGATCGAGGTGATGCGCGAAGCGCAGCGTCGGGTCGAATGCGCCAACACGGCGTACCGCGGAACGCCGCAGCAAGGCGCCGCCTCCCGACAAGGAGTCTGCGCTCAGCAGCGCTCGAATCAGCGAGCGGGACGCGCCTCGTACTCCCTCTTCGCTCGGATAGCAGCTCGAGTCGCGCTCCTGCTCCGGCGCGTTCGGGGCGAGAACGCCCACCACGCCGGGCGCGCTCTCCGCAGCGCGAAGCTCGCGCGCGAGAGCACCGGGGAGCAGGATCTCGTCGGGCATCAGCGCTTTGAGCCACTCGCCGCTCGAGAGACCGACCGCGAGATCGAGAGAGCGCGCGCGGCCCTGCGCCGGATGAGCCAGAATCCGCACGCGTGGATCCGAGAGCTCGCGGATCGACTCGACGTGTTGCTCCGCGGTGCCGTCGTGGACCACGAGGAGCTCGAGATCCACTCCTGCCTGGCTCAAGCAGCTCGAGATCGTCGCGGCGGGACTCGGGGCAAATCCATCGACGCAAACGATCACCGAGACGCGAGGTCGGTCGCCCTCCGGCATCGCTCGCCTGTTACCCGGCGCCCCGAGCGCGCGCAATTTGACGCATCGCGAGCTGCTCCCGAGCAAGACGGCAGGAGGCATGGACGGTACGCACCATCGCCACGATCGAGAACAAGCCGAGACTGTCGCAGAGCTGCGAAGTTTTGCGCGTCGAGTCTAACTCTTGCTTCCGAACACACGCTCTCCTACCACGTCTAGAAATTCCTAGCCCCAAGCCCGGGAGGAGTATCGATGGCGCTCCGAAGACTTGCACTGCAGTCCGCTCTTCTAGCTGCGACGCTTGCGGCGGGAGTTGAACCGGCGGGAGCGGTTTTATTCGCCGCCAGATCCTACACCATGACTGGAGTGCTGGTGAACGCGTCCGGTGGCTTCCAAACTTTTCGATGCACCTTCGTTTGTCAGAATACTCATGGCTGCAAGATTGAGTCTGATGGATTCAGAAAAACAGTCATTGGACTGTACACGGGAAGCGACAGGTCAGACGACTGGTCGGGAGCTTTGGCCAGCTTCGAGACCACGGAGAAGGCTGTACCATTTGGTTTCTTCAAGACTTTGGCATTTAGCATCCCGGGCGGTAGCAATATGTTGTGCGCCTCGAATTCCCGATCAAGTGATGTGAAGTTAGAGCTGTGTTACGAAGAGGGAGGGGTCCTTCCTCACGCCTGCTCGTCCAATCGTTGATGGCTCGCACCTCCTCGGGTCTGCGCCACGCGGAGTAAGCTGCTAACCCTTTTCCGCACATGAGCTCGGAGCCGCCGCGGAAAGGCTCGACGACGCGCGCAGGCGGATCTCAGAGCCCGCCACACCCGCTCGCCGCGGCCCTGGCAAGCGGTCGTCGCCTGTACAAGATCGGCGAGAACGCGATCGGCCCGCGCCTGCCGACGCCGCTCCGACGGATGTGGCGACGGTTGATCGGACGCCCGCCTCTTCCCGAGCGCCCTGCCCTTCCGGTTGCACCGTTCGACGCACCGTCCTCCGGACACTTCGACATCGTCTGCTTTCCGATCAGCACCTGGGGGTTTCGCTTTCAGCGGCCGCAGCAGCTCATGCGCGAGCTCGCGCGGCGCGGCCATCGGGTCTTCTGGGTGGATCTGGATGGGCTTCGCAGCCCGGCACCGCGCGCGCCGATCGTGGAGCTCGAGCGGAACGTATATCAGGCGCACCTCGGCGCGGTGCGACCTCGCGATCCGTTTCGCGACGGGCTCGAGGAGGAGGACCTCGTCGCCCTGGAGCAGTCGCTCGCAGAGCTCGAGCGCGAGCAAGGCCTCGTCGGCACCGTCGCCATCGCGCAGCTCCCCTTCTGGGCACCGCTGGCGCTTCGCTCGTCTTCGCGGCTCGACTGGCGGATCGTCTACGACTGCATGGACGACCACGGCGCCTTCTCGACCAACTCGGCGCCCATGCTGGCGAGCGAGCGCGAGCTCATCGGGCGGAGCCACCTCGTCGCCGCGAGCTCGCAGCGCCTCTACGAACGTCTCGAGAGCCAGGCGCGCGCTCTCGTGCTCGTGCCGAACGCCTGCGACTTCGATCACTTCCACCGCGCCTCCGTCCCAATGCCCGTGCCGGATCCGCTCGCCTCCATCCCGCGCCCGATCGTCGGCTACTTCGGCGCGATCTCGGAATGGTTCGACTTCAACCTTCTCCGGCACGCGGTCGCGACGCATCCAGACTGGAGCTTCGTGCTGATCGGCTCGACCTGGGGCGCGCCGGCACACGCGGATCTGGAGCGAAGCCCGAACGTGCACCTGCTCGGCGAGAAGCCCTACGCGGAGCTGCCGGGCTTCCTCGCGCAGATGGACGCGACTCTGATCCCTTTCCGTCTGACGCCGCTCACCGAGGCGACCGACCCCGTCAAGGTCTACGAGTACCTGGCCGCCGGGAAGCCCGTGGTGGCGAGCCGGCTCCCCGAGCTCGCGCGCTTCGGCGATCTGGTGGCGAGAGTCGGCAGCGCCGAGGAGCTCACGAGCGCGGTCGAAAGCGCGCTTCGAGAGGACTCCTTGGAGCGCCGGAACCAGCGGATGGAGTTCGCGCGCGCGAATAGCTGGCGGGCGCGGGGCGATTCGCTCACACGCGCGCTCGAGGAGACCTTCCCGGTCGTGAGCGCGATCATCGTCACCTGGAACAACCTCGAGCTCACGCGCCGCTGCCTGGAGTCGCTGCTGCGCGATCGGACCTGGCCCAAGCTCGAGATCGTCGTGGTCGACAACGCTTCGAGCGACGGCACGCGCCAGTACCTCCAGGCGCTAGCGGCTCGCGAGCCCACGGTTCGGCTCGTTCTGAACGACGACAACCGAGGCTTTGCCGCGGCCAACAACCAGGGGATCCGAGCCGCCATGGGAGCCTACGTCGTCCTGCTCAACAACGACACGGCCGTGCCCCGTGGCTCACTCGCTCGGCTGATCCGCATCCTGGAGGCGGATCCGCGCATCGGGCTCCTCGGCCCGGTGACCGACGGGGTGTGGAACGAAGCACGGATCGAGGTCGACATGAGGTCGGCGTCGTTCGAGCAGCTCGACGCGTTCGCGACCGGGTGGGCCCGCCAGCACGCGGGCCGCGTCCTTCCGATCGGCATGCTCGCCATGTACTGCGTCGCGGCGCGGCGCAGCGTCGTCGATGCCGTCGGCCCGCTCGACGAGCGATTCGGGATCGGCATGTTCGAGGATGACGACTATTCCCACAGGGTGAGAGAAGCCGGCTTCCGCGTGGCCTGCGCGCAGGAGGTCTTCGTCCACCACGCAGGCCAGGCGAGCTTCGACAAGCTCGCGGGCAAGAGCGCTCTCTGGGAGGAGAACCGAAAGAAGTTCGAGAGCAAGTGGGCGACCTCGTGGCGCGCCCCTGGCCTGGGAACGCTCGATCAGGGGTCGGTGTGGAAGGAAGCGGTCGATCAGATGCGGGCTGGCTGGCCGAACGACCGGCCCCCCGCAATCCTGCTCCTCGACACCGCGCAGGCCGAACAGGCCGAGCCGACCGAGCGGACCGCGCCGGCTGCCACCGACGCTTCGGTCGAGCATCCGTTGCTCGCGCTCGCGCGCGCGCTCGAAGCCAACGGGCATCCCGTGCTCGAGGTGCGCGAGCCGGCGGTCGGCCAGCAAGAGCCGCGCCTTGACTCGCTCCGCCCGAGACGCTTCCTGAGCACGCTTCCCTTGGAAGCGTTCGAAAGCCTCGAGGGCGCGATCGTCCTTCTCACCACGGGACGACGCTTCGACCTGGCCTACTTCGCAAAGTCACGCGTCGTGTACGCACCGGAGCAAGCGGCCGCAGACGAGAGCCGGCGTGAAGCGCGCCTCGCCCTGCTCGCGCAGGCAAGCATCGTGCTAGCGGACACCGACACTCTCGACGACGAAGCGAAGCGCGCGCTCGGCAATGAAGCAGTTTGCGTCCCGCCGCTCGCAACCGCGGAAGAAATTCTCGCGTCCCTGACGCGCGCCACATTGCTAGGTGATTGACCGGCGCAGAGCCTCGTCGATAATGGCATTGGCTCTCTAACGACCCTTCCCGGGTAGGGTCGATTCAGCGCACGACCCGGAACACGCTGATGCCGATCGCCACCCGCCCCGAGCCTGAAGCTGACCCTTTCGGTGCCGAGGTGCGCCGTCGGGTCGCCGACCGGTTGCCGATTGGGCTGCTGCTGCTCGGCGTGCTCGCAATCGTCGGTGGTGCGTTCGAGGCATTCATCTTTCCGGAGCGGACCATTTCGGTCGTCGTGTCGCATGCCGCGCTCTTCGCGACGTTTCCGATCGGAGTCTGGATCGCGCGGCGGCGGCCGGACTGGAGCGTCGCGGTCATGGTGGTCTGCGTGAACGTGACCGCTCTCGTCGTCGTCTCCTATTATGCTTGGAACGATGGCAGCGCCGAGTGGTGCCTCCTCGTGCTCACTGCCCTCCTCACCACCGCGACGCTGTTCCTGCCCTGGGGCTGGGGACCCCAGCTCACCGCATGCACCACGGCGGCCGTCGGCTATCCGCTCGCCCTTCTCGGCGGCGCCGTACCGGTCCTTCCCGCCGCCACTGGACTCTTTTTCCTCGGCAACGTGATCGGACTGACCACGATCGGCGCCGGCCTCCTGCAGCGCTACCCGCGCGCCGACTTCCTGCTCACCCGCGACCTCCAGGAGCGCGAGGCCCGCCTGCGCAGCTACTTCGATCAAGCGCTGATCGGCATCGCCATCCTCGCTCTCGACCAGGTCTGCCTCGAAGCCAACGACGAGCTCTGTCAGATCCTGGGCTACGACCGGCGCGACCTCCTCGATCGGAAGTGGAGCGAGCTGTCGCACGCGGAAGACCTCGCTCCCGAGCGCGCCGAGCTCGAGCGAATCGTCCGAGGCGAGAGCGATGGCTACTCGCTCGACAAGCGCCTGGTGCGGAAGGACGGCACGGTCTGCCACGCCCTGGTCTCGGCGAAGTGCATCCGGAGCCGCGAAGGACACCCGCTCCGACTCATCCTCATGGTGCAGGACATGACGGCCCGAAAGCGCGCCGAGGTCGATCTTCTGCGCGCCAAGGAGCACGCCGAGCGGGCGGATCGCAGCAAGACGGAGCTGCTGGCGCGCATGAGCCACAAGCTCCGGACGCCCATGAACGTGATCTTCGGCATGACCGAGATGGCGCTCGACTCGAGCGCCACGCCCGAGCAGCGGGACGTCCTGCAGAAGACCTGGGCGGCGGCGCGAAAGCTCCTCGTGCTGGTCGACGACGTGCTCGACTACTCGAAGCTCGACGCCGGGCGCCTCGCGCTCGAGCCGAAGCGGTTCCTGGTTCGGCCGTGGCTCGACGATCTCGTCCGACCGCTCTCGGACGGCGCGCGCGAGAAGGGGCTCGACATCGGCTGGCAGGTCGCCGAGGACGTGCCCGAGGCGATCGTCTCCGATCCGGAGCGGCTCGGCCAGGTGGTCGCGAATCTGGTGCGGAACGCGATCAAGTTCACCGAGCGCGGCGACATTCGCGTGGTCATCGAACGCGCCGCCTCGCACGCAGAGCTTCCCGATCCCGGCCTGCACATCTCCGTGCGCGACACCGGCATCGGCATCCCCGAGGCGCTCCACGAAACGATCTTCGCCGGGTTCGTCCAGGAAGGGCCCTCGGCGAGCCCGGCCGGCGGCACGGGCCTCGGGCTCGCGATCTGCTCGCGCGTGGTGCGGCTCATGGGCGGAAGGATCTGGGTCGAGAGCGCTCAGGGAAACGGAAGCTGCTTCCACGTCGCGACGCCGCTCGATCTCGGCGAAGGGACGGTCTGAAGCGACCGGTCTCGATCAGGAACGAGGCATGCCCGGAGCCACGACCGGACCGTGTGCATCCGAATCTCGAGATCGTCGCGTGGCGAGAAGCTCGCGGAGCGTAGCGAGGTAGGCTTCCGCCACGGGCGCCGTGTCGTAGCGACTCTCGACCCGCGCGGAGGCGTTCGCGACCAGCGAGGCGCGAAGCCGCGCATCGTCCAAAACGGCCAGCACGGCAGCCCGTGCGCGCGCGGTATCGTTCACCGGGAAGTGAAGCCCGGTGTGGCCGGATTCGATCAGCTCGCGGAGGCCTCCACTCTCCGCCGCCACGACCGGACAGCGGCACGCCATGGCTTCGAGGACGGTCATGCCAAAGGGCTCGAAGCTCGACGTCGGAACGAGACAGCCACCGCTCGCGGCGACCGCGGAAAAGAACGCCGGCATGCGCTGATACGCCAACGCTGGAACCCAGCGCAGGCGGCCGAACAGCGCGTGGTCTCGCACGGCAGCGAAGAGCTCCTCCTTGACCGAATGCGGTGCGAACCGTCCGCCGACGAGCAGGAATTCGATCTCGGCTCGGTCGCGAGCGATCTCGCCCGCGAGCTCGAGAAAGTGCCGCCAGTTCTTCTGTGCCTCGAGCCTTCCGACCCAGGCGACGAGCGGACGCGAGATCTCACCGCGCGGCGGTACGAAGCGGAACAGCGTCGTATCGATCGGATTCGGCACCACGCGGAGCGGAAGCTCCGCCGCGCGCACGGCGGGGAAATCTCGCTCGATCAGCTCGGCCAGGAAGCGCGACGGCATGAGCAAGGCGTCGACTGGTGAGCTCCCAATCTCCTCGAGGTAAGCGAGGTTCGCATAGTTGTTCGAGTGGACCTCGTTCACCACGAGGCCGCGAAAGCCATGCTCGGCGAGGACCGGAAAGGCTTGCGGCGTGTCGATGGCGGCCACCACGTCGAAGCCCTCCTCGAGCACGCGCGCCAAGCCGGTCGTATCGCCGACGACCTCGAATCCGTCGATCCCCGCGAAGATCGAGCTCCCGCCCAGGTCCTCGAGCACGGCAATGCGCGGCGCGAGACCGAGGCGACGAAGCCCGACGACGCGATTCCGCAGGACAGTCTCGACGCCTCCGAGCGAGCAGATCTGATAGACGAAGAGGATCCGCACCGGTCAGATCGACTTCAAGAGGTCGTGCTCCGGCACGACGCCCGAGATCGCGCCGAGCAGTGCGTCGACGCGCCGCTCCCAGCGGCTCTCGCCGACGAATCGCTCCATGGCCGAGCGATCGAGGCGCGCCTCGAGGGCCGACTCGATGCACGACGCGAAAGCGTCGCGCCTGCACACGAAGATTCCTGGAACACTCGCGAAGTGAGGCATGTCGACGAGCACGGCGGGGAAGCCGAGCGCCAAATACTCGTAGAGCTTGATCGGGTCGACCGCGCGCGTGAGCCGCCCTGCACGGAACGGGACGATGCCGACGCGCCACGCCCGCGTCCGCGCGGCGAGCTCCTCGTGCGGCACGGAGCCGATCAGCACGAGATTCGACGGCAAAGAGAGGTTCGCTGGAGCGCCGTCGCCGATGATCTCGAGGCGCCAGTCCGGATGCCGTGCTGCCGTCTCGATCACGAGCTCCCAGTCGAACCAGGCCTCGGTCAGGTGGCCGAAGTAGCCGATCACGGGCTCGGCACCTCGCTCTTCGGGACGGCCACGCGCGCCGAGAAGAGAATCCAGGTCCACGCCATTCGGAATCAATGCCGCGTCGCGCCCAGCGAGGCCGCGCAGCCGGAGCACGAGCTCGGGATGCGTGGCCACGAGCAGGTTCGCGTGCGCGGCGAGGTGGCGCTCGACGCCGGCATCGTACCAGTGCGCCTTGCCGGCGCGCGCGAACTCTTCCCAGTCGTCGACGCAGTCGTAGATCGTGACGAAGCCGTGCGCATTCGCGAGATCGATCTGCTCGAAGAGGAAGCGGTCCGGGAACTCGATCAGGAAGCGCTTGGCGAGATGCGAGCCGGAGAGCTCCATGAGCGGCCGCTCGAGCCGGAAGTACTGATCGATCGGAACGGAGAGGACGTTCGCGTCCGGCGAGGCCGCGATCTCCTCCTCGAGATGCCAACGCCAGTAGAAGAACACGACGTGGTGTCCGCGTCGCACGAGCTCGCGCGTGATCCAGGTCGATCGTTGGCCGCGCGTCTTCGAGTACGGGTCCGTCGTATAGACGACCCATAAGGCAGGGTCGGGCCCAGCTGCGGACGCGGCCTTCGTGAGGAACTGCTCGGCGCGCGCCATGTCGAGCGAGCGCGCGGCGCCGTTCCGGGAGGCGGAACCCCGTCCACGGAAGGCATCCAGCGCCGAGGTGAGCCTTTGCTTCAAGCGGAGCTTGTCGAGCGTCTGATGCGCGGTGTGATCGGCCTCGCGCGCGAGATGGGTGAGCGCGGTGGCGCGGCGCGACACCTCGTCGAGAGACTCGACGAGCTCTGTCTCGGCGGCGGATGCCGCGTCGCGCTTGCCAGGCGCTGGGCTGACGGCCCGCGCCAGTACGCCGCCAACGGAGGCGAGCATGCGCGCTTCCACCTGAACGCCGGTCGCCTCAGCTCTCGCAAACCGCGCCTCGTCAGCGGCCGCGCGCGCGCGCGCGAACGCCGCGGGCGCGGAGGCGCGGAGCAGTCGTGCCGTCAAGTCCGCGGAATCGCCGGACTCGGCCGCGAGGTCCGCCGGCTCGAGAAACGGCACGCCGATCTC
>JADMIO011814859.1_pt1 | contig 16195 bp, 9 predicted proteins | sample 8958161 | NCBI WGS metagenome assembly JADMIO01 (sample SAMN16585339, study PRJNA669376) | soil metagenome | isolation source: Crop rotation soil | place: USA: Cullars Rotation, Alabama | collected 2011
CTTTCCCGGTTCGCCTTTGTTTCACCAAAGGCCACGTCGGCCAATCGAGCATGCCCAACCTGACGACACCAGACCCAGCCACGCCACATACCTGATGAATGGAAACCACCCACTTCAACGAGAGCCGCTCGCCCAACCACCCCCTCCGTGGGTCTGTGGCCATATCCGCAAAAACCTCGCTCCGGAGCCAAGCCCCCTCAGCAGGGAAACGGTCGGGAAGGAAGGAGGCGGCTCCAGTGGCTCAGGTTCAGTCAAGAGCCTGTCGGACATTTCCCAAGACCGAGTGGGGGGAGCGGGTTAAGAAGCTATGCCAGCCCGATACGTGAATATAGACCGGCAGACGCCGATGTTGTTGCCCGTGGATTTGCGCGAATGGGTCGCGGAGGATGACTTGGCGCACTTTGTCCTGGAGGCGGTGGAAAAGGTGGAACTGAGCCGGTTTGTTTGCAATGAGCGGGGGAGCGGCAGCGAGCAGTATCCGCCGCGGATGATGCTGGCGTTGCTGATTTATTGCTATAGCCAGGGGATTTTTGGGAGCCGGCGGATCGAGGTGGCGACCTATCAGCATCTGTCGGTGCGGTATGTGGCGGCCAACACGCATCCGGATCACGACACGATCTGCACGTTCCGGCGGCGCAACTTCACGGCGGTGGCGGAGTGTTTTGTGCGGGTGCTGGAACTGGCGCGGGAGATTGGGCTATTGCGGGTGGGGACGGTGTCCGTTGATGGGACGCGGCTGGCGGCCAATGCGAGCAAGCATCGCAACATCAGCTATCAGCGGGCGGGGGAACTGGTGGAGTTATTGAAGGCCGACGTGGCCGAGTTGCTGGCGCGGGCGGAAAGCGCGGATGGGGAACCGCAGCCGAAGGAAGGGTTGCCCGAGGAACTGGCGCGGCGGGAGAAGTTGCGCGAGAAGCTGGAAGCGGCGCGGGCGCAGATCGAAGAGCGGGTGCGGCAAAAAGCGCAGAGCGAACAAGCCGCCTACGAGGCCAAGGTGCAGGCGCGGGCCGAGCGCCATGGGCGGCACAAGGGAGTGGCGCCGCAGCCGCCCAAGCAGGAGCCGCAGGGTGATGAGCTGATCAATTTGACCGATGCGGACAGCCGGCTGATGTGTCGCAGTCAGACCGAAGCCTTCGTGCAAAGCTACAATGCGCAGGCGGCGGTGTGCGCGGAGGGCAGCCAGTTGATCCTGGCGGCGCGAGTCAGCCAGTGTGCGGCCGATCGCCACGAACTGGAGCCGACCTTGGAGGCGATCCCGGCGGAGGCCGGGACGCCGAACCGAGTGCTGGTGGACAGCGGTTATCTCAACGGGCCGGCGTGGGAGCGAGTCAGCCAGCGCGGCGTGGAAGTCTATGGGGCGGTCCGTGCGCAAGCCTCGATGGAACACCGGCGCTACGAGTTCCGGGATCCTGAGCAACGCAGCGAGCGGCCGTTTGATCCCAAAGACCCCCAACTGGTGGCGATGAAAGAGAAACTGGAGACGCCCGAGGGGCGAGCCATCTACGGGCGGCGCAAGTGCAGCGTCGAACCGGTCTTCGGGATCATCAAACAAACGCTGGGGTTCCGGCAGTTTTTGCTGCGCGGGGTGGAGAAAGTCGGCGGCGAATGGCAACTGGTGGCTCTGAGCTACAATTGCAAACGGCTGGACCGGCTGCGCCGCCGCTCCGCCGGCGGCGATGACCCGCCGCGCCGGACGGAACGAACCAGCAGTTCCGGGCTGCCCCGCCGCCCAGTCTGCGGCGAGGGCGCGAAGGGCTCGTCCACGCGAGGCTCCCGGCACCGTTCCCGCCGTAGTTTGGCACGACGTTGCTTGTCCCGGCGCTGTTCGACCAGCCGCGTTCGCCTCGGGTCGGTATTTTTCCGCTTCCTATGGCTTCCCTCTCTGGCGGCGCTTCCAATGCCCGACAGGCTGTCAAGGTGAATCAAGGTGCGGAAAATATTCCGCTGGTGGCCTGGGAACGAGCGCTCCATCGGCTCCATTGGCCCAGTTGGCTCCATTTGTTCCATTGGCTCCATTGCGCAAAATGCGCGGAAATACCCCAAAATACTGACTATTTGTGCTGTTGGCACATAGGCGATACAATCGCCCCCGAGATGCCCTCCACGAGCGATCAACGCAAGGTGCCGCATGTGCCGAACCATGAGATGGTTCGGATCATCGGGCGCGGGTCGTACGGGGAGATCTGGCTGGCGCGGAGCCTGACGGGAACGTGGCGCGCGGTGAAGATCGTGGACCGGCGGACGTTCGAGAGCGACAAGGCGTTCCAGCGGGAGTTCGAGGGCATGGCAAAGTTCGAGCCGATCTCGCGCGAGGATGCGGGCTTCGTGGACATCCTGCACGTGGGCCGCGATGAGGGCGGAGGCTTCTTCTACTACGTGATGGAACTGGCGGACGATCATCTCGGCGGCGCGACGATCGACCCGGCGAATTACATCCCGAAGACGATCAAGACGGAGCTGTCGCGCCGCTCGCGCTTGCTGGCGGATGAGTGCATCACGCTCGGGTTGTCGCTCACAAAGGCGCTCGGGGCCTTGCACCGGCAGGGGCTGGTGCACCGGGACATCAAGCCGGCGAACATCATTTTCGTGGGCGGCGTGCCGAAGATCGCGGACATCGGGTTGGTGGCGGCGAGCGGGCAGGATTCGTATGTGGGCACCGAAGGGTATGTGCCGCCGGAGGGGCCGGGGTCGCCGCAGGCCGATATCTACAGTCTCGGCAAGGTGCTTTACGAATTGGCGATGGGGAAGGACCGCATGGATTTCCCGGCGGTGAATACCGACATCGCGGACCTGCCGGACAAGGCGACCCTGCTGCGGGTCAACGAGGTGCTGCTGCGCGCGTGCGACCACAAGTGCAGCGAGCGCTACGCGACCGCGGAGGAGATGCACGACGATCTGCTGCGGGTGCGCGATGGAGAGGCGCTGGAGGAGCGCGCGCGGCGGCGGCGGCCGCTCATCGCCTTGCTCGCGGTGGTGCTGCTGCTTGGGAGCGGAGGCTTCTACACGATGCGGCAGCATCACGCGAGCGGCGGCGTGCGCATCGAGACCGATCCAGCGGGCGCGAACGTGGTGGTGAACGGGCTCGTGCGGCCGAGCCCGGCGGAGTTTGCGCAATTGCCCGTCGGAAAATATTCGGCGCACATCATGTGGGCGGGATACGAGCCGGAGGATGTGCGTTTCGAAGTGAAGGCGGACACGCAGGCGCACCCGAAACTCGTCCACCTGCGGCACTCCCACGGCACGGCGGAGATTCACTCGGAACCGGCGGGGGCGGCGTTCGAGTTGAAGCAGGGCGACACCGTCGTGAAGACCGGCGCGACGCCGGCGACCATTCCCGATTTGCTCACGGGCGACTATCAAGTGGTGTGGAAGCTCGATGGCCGCGAGCATGTCGAGCCGCTGAAGATCGTGCGCGACGAGGTCACCATGGCGGAACACGAATTCTTATCGGGGACCATTTCCGTGAGCAGCAGCCGCCCCGGCGCAGTGGTCACGATGGATGGCGCGCCGGTGGGGAGCCTGCCACGTGAGATCAAGACCGCCGAGGGCGATCACGAACTGGTGGCCACCTATCGCAACTGGCCCGAGCAGCGCCAGATGGTGCGGGCCGATCATACCCAGCCGGTGAATGTGGTCTTCGATTTTCCCAGCGGCAGCGTGAAGATCACGAGCGCGCCCGCCGGGGCGATCGTGTGGGAGGGCGGCGAAGAGTTGGGCCCCACGCCGCTGCCCATCGACGAACTCGACCCCGGTCCGGTGAAGTACCAACTGCGCCTCGCCGGTTACAAAGACATCGAGGTGAGCGGCGTCGTGGAGCCGGGCAAGCAGCGATTCCTCGAGGCGCGTTTCTTCAAGCGGCTCGGGCCGCGCAGCGGCGAGCCTTGGGAAAACAGCCTGGCCATGAAGTTCGTGCCCGTGGGCGATGTCCTCATGTCCGTCTGGTCCACCCGCGTGCAGGACTATGACGCATTCTGCACCGCCGCAGGCCGGCTGCGGCCGACGCCGGACTTCGCGCAGGACGGCGCGCACCCCGTGGTGAAGGTGAGTTGGGAGGATGCAACCGCCTTTTGCGAATGGTTGACCAAAAAGGAGTTGGTCGCGGAACGTCTCGAGCCCGGCCAGAGCTACCGCCTGCCGACCGACCGCGAATGGAGCGCCGGCGCCGGGCTGCCCGAGGAAGGCGGCAATACACCCGAGGAGCGCGATGGCAAGCTGCGGGAGTATGCGTGGGGCAAGCAGTGGCCGCCGCCTCCCGGCGCGGGGAACTTCGCCGACGCCGTGCGCAAGCGCGGCGCACCGTCGATCCCGGGCTATCACGATGGCTTCGCGCAGACCTCGCCAGTGGGCAGCTTCCCGGCCAACCGCCTCGGCCTGTTCGACATGAGCGGCAACGTCTGGCAATGGTGCCAGGACAGCTACAAAGGCGGCAGTGCGGGCGCGCGCGACTGGGGGGTGCTGCGCGGGGGTTCCTGGGGCACGGCCTCGCCCAGCGAGCTGCGGTCGTCCTACCGGAATGTCGTCGAGCGGTCGGAACGCGACGTTATCTATGGTTTTCGGTGCGTTCTCGTGCCGGAGAAATAACGTAATTTCACGTATTCAATTTTCCCTGTTGCCAGGCGCGAAATATTGGCGTTACATCGGCGCTCCGTGCAGGGATTTCCACATAAAGTGAATGGGGCTTTCATGGCCTTCTGTCTTTTCGCGAGCGTCGCCGCTGCGGATGAAATCGTGCCGTACGTACCGGTCACGAGCATCGTCATCAGCATACCGGAGCAGAAGCTCCTCGTGCTGCGCGACGGCTGCCTATGGCGGAAGTATCCCATTTCCACTTCGAAATTTGGAATCGGCGATTCCTATGGGAGCTACAAGACGCCTGTCGGCAAACTGCGCGTGTGTGCGAAGATTGGCGAGGAACTGGCTACCGGCTCAGTCATCAAGCAACGCCACGCCACAGGCGAAGTGCTGGCCGCCAATTCGCCCGGACGCGACCCGATCGTCACGCGCATCCTCTGGCTCGATGGTCTGGAGGAGCAGAACCACAATGCCCGCGCCCGCGGCATCTATATCCACGGCACCAACGAGGAGAAAAAGATCGGCTTGCCGGTGAGCTACGGCTGCATCCGTATGCGCTCGAACGACGTGCTCGAAGTCTTCGAGGAGGCGACCGTCGACACGGCGGTGACGATCAGCACGAGCAAGTTTCCGCGCTACGCGAAATACACTCCGCCGAAGCCCAAGATCATCGCCGCCGTGCCGCCACCCAGGCCCACGCCGGCGCCCGTCGTCACGAAGACCGCGCCACCCACGCCGACGCCCGCCCCCGTCATTGCCAAGACTGTGCAGCCCACGCCGACCCCGGCACCCGCGATCGCCAGCACGAAGACGCCGACCACGATTCCGCTGAAAAAAGCCGCTCCGGCAACGCCCGCACCGGCTCCGATTGCCGAATACCGCCCGGCGGCTGCCGAACCGAAAGTGCATTCCAGCGTCACGGTTTCGGAGGTTTCCAATTCGGTGGTGGCTCGTGCCATGCAAGGGAGCATTCTCACCGCGGGCCTGCCCAATGCTCCCAAGATTTCGCAGGCTCCCGCGGTTCCGACGCTTCCGGAGCCCTCGGCCCCGAAGGATGTCCCCCATTTTGGTCAGCTCGGCTCGAAGCCGCCGCTCGAGAAGGGCGTCGATTTGCAAACACCCGTGATCAACGTTCCGCCTGCGCCACCGACGACCGCGGCAGAGGCCAGTACTCCCAACTCGGCGGCGAAAGAACAGGAAGCAACGGACGCGAAGCCCGCGCCGCGGATCGCTTTTCGCACGAGCCCCGTGGGTCACAAGTCCAAGCAGTAAGCGGCGCGCTTACGCCAGGAGCGCGAGTGTTCGCAAGGCAAAGGCGGAAGCGAGCAGAGGCTCGTCTTCGCAACTATCCGGTGCCCAGCCCTGCCACGCGCCATCGCTGCCTTGCTTTGTGGCGAGCGCCGAAGTCATCGATTCGGAGAGAGTCCGCGCCCAGCCGATGCCCGGCGGCAAATCCGTGAGCACGGAAGCCAATGCCTGGCTTTGGTAGAAGGCCAGCGAGGCGCGGGCCTCGGCGCGTCCGGTGGCCCATTTGCCACCGTGGGTCAGGCCTTTGCAGTTTCTCCGCAGCCATTCCGCGGCGGCCACCACGCGCGGATGTTCCCGCGGCAATCCGCAGGCGCGCAATGCGAGATAACCGTCGCACGTGGCGCTGCCATACGAATGAAATCGCTCCCGCCCGAGGGCGTCCCGGCCGGCGCTTCCCGCCTTGTTTCGGATCGGATCATCAAGTGTGAAGAAAAATCCGCCGTCATCGAATGCCGTGCGCTGCCCGTCCGAAAAATTCTGGCAGTGCTCGATGAAAGTCAGCGCGCCTGGCGTGCGCGTCCCCCCTCCCGCCACTGCCAACGCACTCACGGCGAGTGCGGTAGCGGAGAGATTGGGCGCGAGCATGTCTGGCATCGGCGCGACGTAGCGCGGCGGTGCCGAGGCATCGCTCCACGCGCCGCACATGGGATCGCCAGCCGGCCAGCCAAGTGCCTCGCTCGTGCGCAACTGCTCGATCATCTTCACCCAGGCGGTCGCACGATCCGGGTCGCCGTCGCGCGCAAACACCTGCGCCGCATAGCTCGCAGTGAACAGCGGATAGCGCAGCGCCGGCCACGGGATCTCCTGCTGGCAGCACGCGTCGGTGAGCCGCCGCAGCCATTCCAGCCCGCGCGCAAAGGCGCCATCGCCACCGGTCTCTGCCTGCGCCGGTTGCATCGCCCACAGCACCACGGGCGTAAGGACATCGCCCTCGCGAAAGGCGGCGTAGCGAGTGGAACGCCACGCGCCATCCGCGGATTGGTGCGTCGCGAAATAGCGGCGTGCCCGGCGGATCGGCTGGGCATGGCTCATCGCCAGCAGTTCGAGCGAACCCGCCAGCAACAATCCGCCCCAGCCGATCGCTCCGCGCAGGAACTCGCGTCGCGTTTGCTTCATGGCTTCACTTCACGGCCACAGGCGCCGCCGGAGTATTCGTGCTGCTGGTGCGCGCGTTGCCGTTCTCGTGCTCGACAAGCAGTGTGAGTAGCGCGGTAGCCGTGCAGAAATTGCGTCCGGTGATGCAATGCTGCCCCGCCCAGCTTCCATCCGCGTTCTGCGCGCCGCACACGGTCTTCGTCATCTTCGGGCGCCAGGCCTCCCATTCCTTGCCACCGCGTTCGTGCATGCTCTCGGTGATGTTCATGTAGCTGAGAAACTCTTCGCCGCCGTTGTTGCCAAAGCCGGCGACATAGCTGGCATCGTTCAATTTGCTGGCGACCGCGCTATTCGCGACCGTCGCCGCCTTGTCGTCCGCGTCGATTTGTTTCAATTCCTGCGCCGCCTTGGCCCTTGCCGGCGCCGGCGCACTTTTATCGGCGGCCATCTTTTCCGCCGCTTGCTTGCGCGCGACATTCGATCGGGAATTCTCGATCAAGCCGTTGAGTTTCGCCGCTTCACGGTAAAGCGAGACACCCGCGCTGGAGGGCTCCGCCGCCGCTGCCGCTGGAGAGCTGAAACTGCCTTTCGCCACGTCAAGGCCGGCGATGTTTTGCTTCTGCGCGTTGTCGAGCGTTTCCTGTTTCACTTTCGCGCCACTGCGCGAAGCGAGGTTCAGCGCCTTGCAGCTCAAGCCTTGCGAGATCACCGCGGCCCAGCCGTTATTGTTGGCAAAGGAACCGTCGTTGCGCTGGTTGCGTTCAATCTTTGCGACCACCTTGTCGAGCGCGGCCGCACGGCGCTTTTCCGCGGCATCGCCGGCAACCTTGCCCTTCAATTCCGAGAGCGCCCAGGCCGCGAGGAAGGTATCCACATACGTGCCGATCTTTACCTGGAGCTGCGTGTCGCGCACATCGGTGACGTACAGCGAATCCTGGTCCGCGCTTTCCACCTGGCGGCAGAGAAAATCGAATGCCTTCGCCGCAGCTTCGCGGTGCGCGCCCTGTGTTGGGGATTCTCCGGCGCGCAGAAGTGTGACGAGGCTGGCGCAGGTGTTGCCGAGATCGGATGGGTCTTCGGTGTTCGCGCCTTCGATCCGCCCGCCGCGCGCGTTCTGGCTCGTGTTCTGCCGCCAGCCGCCGCCCTGGCCCCAGCCCCCGTCGGAGTGTTGCTGCCCGAGCAGGTATTTCAGTCCGGCAGCCAGCGATTCTTCCGGCGTGCGTCGTTCGCCTTTGTTCGATTCTTCCGCTTGCGCGGCGGGTGCCTTTGCTTTCGCCAGGACGCTCGAGAGCTTTGACTCGGCGGCGGTGGAATGCGCTCCGCTGAGCAATGGCGTAAAAGTCGCGAGCGCCAGCAGCGCGCAGATGGAGCCGGCGAGCGGCGCGAGGAGTTTTTGGGAATGAGATTTGGATTTCATACGCCAGATACGTAGTCCAACCCGCGCCGCGATGTGCCAAAGCGCCGTGAGAAGATTGTCAAAGAATTGTGAGGGTTGGCGGGGGGCGCTCGCGCTATGAGAGAGGCGCGCAAGGAAGCCCGCTTTTGCGAATCAACGTGTATGAACCGTTGCTCCTGGTTTAACCGTTTCGCCAAGGCTGCCGCGCGCGCTACCGGCAAGCCCATGGCCTTTATCCTCGCCGCGGCCACGATTATTATTTGGGGCGTCACGGGGCCGCTTTTCGGATTCAGCGACACGTGGCAACTGGTCATCAACACGGGTACGACCATCATCACGTTCCTGATGGTGTTCCTCATTCAAAACACTCAGAACCGCGATAGCGACGCCATTCAGATCAAGCTCGACGAACTCATCCGCGCGACCAAGGGGGCACACACCGCTTTGCTCGATCTCGAGGAACTCGAGGACGAAGACATCGAGCGCATTCGCGACCTCTATGAGGAGATTGCGACCAAATCGCGCCAGGCGATGGAAGCGGGGGAAGACGACACGGGCACGCCATTCGTGCACATCGAAAACGCGAGCGGCAATCACAACGAAGCGCACTTGAAGCACACCCGGAAAACCGCCGCGCGCCGCGCGCGGAAACGGGCGAGCCGGTAAGGGAGAGGAAGGGCTCCTGCGCCCAAGGTAGGGAACGACCGCCGGGCGTTTCCCAATTTCCGCACGTGAACGACATGCGACGGAACGCTCGGCGAGCGTTCCCTACCCGGAAAGGAACCGACCACGCGACCCGAAGAAAGCCACGCTACCCGTAACTTCTTTCATCGCTCACGGGCGTCGACGGTCGGGCCACGACTCCCCTAGCGCGCGTGCCACTCTTGCAACGGCTTCACATTGAGTCCGTGTTCCTTCAGCGCGCGGATGCCGTCGAGGCTGGCCTTGGCGGCGCGCAGGGTGGTGATGACCGGGATGCGGTTCGCGGTCGCGGTGCTGCGGATTTTGACTTCGTCTTCGCGCGAGACCTTGCCGCTTGGCGTGTTGATGACCAGCGCAAGTTCGCCATTTTTGATCATGTCGAGCGCGTTGGGCCGTCCTTCGTTCAGCTTGAAAAGCTTCTGCACGGGAATGCCGGCGGCCTTGAGCGCGGAGGCAGTACCGCTCGTAGCGAAGAGCTTAAAGCCGAGATCCGCGAAGCCGCGCGCGATGTCGATGGACTTCGGCTTTTGCCGGTCGGCGAGGCTGATGAAAATGTTGCCTTTGCTCGGCAGCGCGGGCTGCGCGGCCATCTGCGCTTTGGCGTAGGCGAGGCCGAGATTCTGGTCGATGCCCATCACTTCGCCGGTCGATTTCATTTCCGGTCCAAGCATGATGTCGATGCCGGGGAAGCGGATGAACGGGAAGACCGCTTCCTTCACGCTGTAATGCGTGGGCACGATTTCCTTGGTGAAGCCGAGTTCCTGCAGGGTCTTGCCGGCCATGATCTTCGCCGCGAGTTTGGGCAGCGGCACGCCAATCGCCTTGCTCACGAACGGCGCGGTGCGGCTGGCGCGCGGGTTGACTTCGAGCACGTAGACCACGTCGTCCTTGACCGCGAACTGCACGTTCATGAGGCCCTTCACGTTGAGTTCCTTGGCCATCGCCTTGGTCGCCTTCGTGATTTCGGCTTTCACTTCCTCCTTGAGCGAGAAGGGCGGGATGGCGCACGCGCTGTCGCCACTGTGAATGCCGGCTTCCTCGATGTGTTCCATGATCGCGCCGATGACGACGGTCTTGCCGTCGCTGATGCAATCGACGTCCACTTCGAGCGCGTCCTCGAGGAAGTGATCGACGAGGATGGGGTGCTCCGAGCGCGGCGCGGAGGGCTGTGGCACAGGCATCCCGCCTGTGGGGCCAGCGGGCGTCTCGCCCGTTGAATCCGCCAGCACCGCGGAGAACGCCGATTGATATTCGCCCGTCTTCAAACCGGCTTTCTGCGGATTTTCCAGGATGTAGGTCCGGTAACGGCCCAATTCATCCCAATCCCGCACGATGCGGTCGTAGTTTTCATCCTGCCAAACGGTCCCTGTCCGTCCGAGATATTTGTTGATCTCCTTGGCTGTGAAGGATTTCCAGGAATGCAATATTTCCGGCAACGCGTGCCCTTCCTTCGGCTGAACCAGCACATGCACGTGGTTGGGCATCACCACCAAGCCATCGACGACGTATCGCTGATGATCGAAATGCAGAATCGCGTTGGAGACGATGGACGCCACCCCTTCCTGCTTGAGAAGGCATTCGCCGTGTCCTTGGTCGAGCCATTGGTCGCGGCTATCTTGGAAGCGCTGGTGGTATTCGTACTTCGTGGCCGCATCCCACGGTTCCGGATGAAACTTCAGCCAAGTTTCCATTTCCTGCTGCCACTCGCGCAACATGCTCTGTGGGACGGCATCGGCCAGGCGGAAAGTGACAAAGTAGGTGGCGTGAGACTGTTGCCAGTGGGGAAGATTGCGGCGGTGGATGGTGACTTCGCCTCGTTCGTCAAAGGGCCGAAAGAACGCTGACGGTTGGTTGGAAGAACTGGGTGGTTGGCTTGCAGCGGGCGGGACGCCCACTGGCCCCACAGGCGGGACGCCTGTGCTACGGCCGGCTTCGACTGCTTCGCGCACATAGCGGCGGAGATCGGTTTCGGTGTGGACGAGTTGCATGCCGCGTCCACCGAGGACAAAGGACGGGCGCACGAGGACCGGGTAACCGACTCTCTGCGCGACGATCACGGCTTCGTCCTCGGTCACCGCCGTGCCGCCCGCGGTCTGGCGGATGCCGAGTTTGTCGAGCATCGCGCCGAAAAGCTTTCTATCTTCGGCGATCTCGATGGATTTCGGCGAAGTGCCGATGATCGGCACGCCCGCCTCGGCGAGGCCCTTGGCCAGATTGAGCGGAGTCTGCCCACCGAATTGCACGATGACGCCGAAAAGATTCTCGCTCTCCTGCTCGCAGATGTTGAGCACGTCCTCGAGCGTGAGCGGCTCGAAGTAGAGCTTGTCGCTGGTGTCGTAATCGGTCGAGACCGTCTCAGGGTTCGAGTTGACCATGATGGTCTCGAAGCCGAGTTCCTTCAGCGCAAATGCCGCGTGCACGCAGCAGTAGTCGAACTCGATCCCCTGTCCGATGCGGTTCGGCCCGCCGCCGAGGATGATGACCTTCTGCTTCCCGCTCTCGCGCCGCTCATTTTCGTCGCCGTAGGTGGAGTAGTAGTAAGGCGTGTAGGCTTCGAACTCCGCGGCGCAGGTGTCGACGAGACGGTAGGTGGGGATGATGCCCCTGTCCCTTCTAACCTCGCGCACTTTCGTTGGAGGGGCGCCAGTGATGTGTGCCAATTGCCGATCGGAAAAGCCGAACTTCTTCGCTTTAAGAACGTCCATTTCATACAATGCCATCCTTCCTTCTTCGGCGTCCAAATCGGGTCTACCAATCAATGCACGCTCTTCCAACGCAGACCTATTGAGTTCTGCAAGCCTATCCATTTCGTCGACAATCTGTCGGATGTTTTCGAGAAACCACCGATCAATCTTCGTCAACTCGAAAATGTCTTCGACAGTCCACCCGCGCTGGAAAGCGAGACCGAGGAAGAAGATGCGCTCCGCGTTCGGAACCGTGAGCTTCGTGCGCAGCGTGTCGTCGTCCACGTCCGTCTTGTCGGCGCCATCACCGATGAGCCCGAAGCGCTTGATCTCCAAACTCCGCAACGCCTTCTGCAGCGCCTCCTTGAAGGTCCGCCCGATGGCCATCGCCTCGCCCACGCTCTTCATCTGCGTCGTCAGCACGGGATCGGCTTGCGGGAATTTCTCGAAGGTGAAGCGCGGGACTTTGACAACGACGTAATCGATGGTCGGCTCGAAGCTCGCGGGGGTCTCGCGGGTGATGTCGTTCTTGACCTCGTCGAGCGTGTAGCCCACGGCCAGCTTGGCGGCGATCTTGGCGATGGGAAAGCCGGTGGCCTTTGACGCCAGCGCGGAACTGCGCGAGACGCGCGGGTTCATCTCGATGACGATCATGCGGCCGGTGTTCGGCTCGATGGCAAACTGGATATTCGACCCGCCGGTCTCGACGCCGATCTCACGGATAACGGCGAAGCTGGCGTCGCGCATCATCTGATACTCGCGGTCGCTGAGGGTCTGCGCCGGGGCCACGGTGATGGAGTCGCCGGTATGCACGCCCATCGGGTCGACGTTTTCGATGGAGCAGATGATCACGCAGTTGTCCGCCTTGTCGCGCATGACCTCCATCTCGAATTCCTTCCAGCCGAGCAGCGATTCTTCGATGAGCACTTCGCTGACCGGCGAGAGGTCGAGCCCGCGGGCGACGATCGTCTCGAATTCCTCGCGATTGTAAGCGATGCCGCCGCCGCTGCCGCCGAGCGTGAATGCCGGGCGGATGATGAGCGGCATGGTGCCGATCTCCGCCATGACCTTGCGCCCTTCCTCGATGGTGTGGGCGGTGCCGGAGCGCGGCAGGTCGAGGCCGATCTTAATCATCGCTTCCTTGAAAGCCTGGCGATCTTCGCCCTTGTGAATCGCCTCGGGCTTGGCACCGATCATCTTCACGTTGTGCTTCTTCAGCACGCCCAGTTCGTGGAGCTTCATCGAGCAATTCAGCGCCGTCTGGCCGCCGAGCGTGGGCAAAAGAGCGTCGGGCTTTTCCGCCTCGATGATCTTCTCCACCACCTCCGGCGTGATCGGCTCGATGTAGGTGCGATGCGCAAACTCCGGATCCGTCATGATCGTGGCCGGATTCGAGTTCACGAGCACCACCTCGTAGCCCTCTTCCTTCAGCGCTTTGCACGCCTGCACGCCCGAGTAATCAAACTCGCAGCCCTGTCCGATGACGATGGGACCGGAGCCGATAACGAGGATTTTGTGGAGCGTAGGATCTTTGGGCACGGGAGAAGTGAGAGTGGAACGAGAAAGTGGACAGTGAGTGCCCGGAGTCACCGGGGCAAAAGTGCGAAGGTTCTAACAGCCTCCCGCGCCGCGCGCAAATGGGGAATCGGGAAATCTCGTCCTGCCTCGGAAAACGATCCCGCGAAACTCGGAGCCACTTCTCGCGCATTGTCACCGCGGGCTACGATAACACCGCGCGGATCTGGGACGCGGCCACGGGCCAGCCGGTGGGCGAGCCGCTGCGACACAAGGACACTGTGAAACGCGATGATAAGGCAGTAGCGCCTTCGTTAGTCCAATGAAGTACGCCAGGAGCAGGGGCGAAGACGCCGCTGGAATCGGATCTCCGAAAGCGAGTTGCATTTTCAAGAATGCAGGGAATCTGCCAAGCTGAAATTGATCGACCCGACGAGAGTCAATTTCGATGCTCGAAATCGGGAGGGCACCGCTGCGCCGGTGCCTTGGTGCGGGCCGGGTGGGTGGAAGCGACGGAGCGCTTCCCTCCAGTGCTTCCTCTGCTCTCACCTCGACGCTCGGGAGAGCGCCGCTACAGTTCCACTCAGCTCCGCCCGTCGGGCGCGCCGAGCAACTGCCCGGCGCTGACGCCGTGCAGCTCGTAGAGGCGCAGGATCGTTTCCTCGATGAGATTGTTCGGGCAGCTCGCGCCGGCGGTGAGGCCGACGTTGAGCGGGCGGTCGGGCAGCCAGTTTTCCGTGACGATCTCCTTTTTGGCGTGCTGGTCGAAATGGACGATGCGCTCGCGGGATTCGAGGCGGCCGGCGTTGCGGATGAAATAGGTCGGCAGCTTGGCTTCGCCCATTTCCGCGAGGTGCGAGGTGTTGGAACTGTTGTAGCCGCCGATGACCAGGAGCAGGTCCATGGGCGATTCGAGCATTTCCTTGAGCGCATCCTGCCGCTCCTGGGTGGCGCCGCAGATGGTGTCGAAGAAGCGGAAGTTTTGCTTCGCCGGCTCGCTGCCGTCGCGGTCGCGAATCGCGGCTTCCACGCGGCGCTGCACCTCCTCGGTCTCGCCGCGCATCATGGTGGTCTGGTTGGCGACGCCGACGCGGCGCAGGTGCAAATCGGGATCGAAGCCTTCGCTATAGGCGCCGCGGAATCTCTCGAGGAAGGCCGCCTTGTCGCCGCCGTGGCGGATGTACTCGCAGACGTATTCGGTATCCGCGAGGGTGAGGACGACGAGGTAATGCCCCTTGCCGGCGACAACGGCGCGCGAGGCGGTGGCCTTGGTCTCCTCGTGCGCGGCTTTACCGTGGATGATGGAGGTCACGTCGTCGCTGGCATTTTGCCGGACGCGCTTCCACACGCTCATGACGTCGCCACACGTGGTGTCGACGATCTGGCAGCCGAGTTCCTTGATGCGGCCGAGGGTGGCGACGTCGGTGCCAAACGCCGGGACGATGACGACGTCGTCCGCGGACAAGTCGCGAATTTCCGCTTCCTTGTCCTTGCCGAGCAGGTTCTTGATGCCGAGCGCGACGATCTGCTCGTTGACCTCGGGATTGTGAATGATCTCACCGAGGATGAAGAGCCGGCGGTCGTGAAAGACCTTGGCCGCGGCGTAGGCGAGATTGATCGCCCGCTCGACGCCGTAGCAAAAGCCGAACTGCTTCGCGAGGCGCACGGTGAGACCCCCGCAAGTCAATGTTCCGCCGCCCGCGCGCAGCTTCTCGACGATTTCGCTGCGGTAGTGCGACTCGACTTGCGCCTCCACCACGGCATTCAACTCCGGCGTGCGGAGATTGACGCGGGCGGGTTTGGAGGCGGCGGGTGGATTCACGGCAAGGCGGTTCTTATTCCTTAATCTTTAATCTTAATCCTTAATCTCAAACCGATCCACTCCAGCCGCTGCAGATTAAGGATTAACGATTAGGGATTAAGGATTAGGGATTAAGGATTAAAGATTAAGAGAAACTCAGTTACGGGCGATCGACCAGCAGCGGCTCGGGCGGCGACGTGAAGGCGCGATCGGAAATGAGGATGGAGGAGGCGGGATCGGGATCGGCGTAATCCTGCGGGCGCTTGAGGTTGTGGCCGATGGTGGTGTCCTCGGGTTGCGATTGCGCGATGTTCACCGGCGTGCCGTTCCTGGCGAGCGCGTAGAATTTCGGGGCGACATTCTTGTGCAGGCGGATGCAACCGTGCGTGCGCGGGGTGGGCCACACGGCGCCTTCGTGGAAGCCGTAGCCGGGCGTGAACTCACACCACCACGCCATGGGGAAGCCGACATAACGCCCGGAGGCTTCGCTCGCCTTGGACGGACGAATGCTGTCGCCGCTGACCGAGAAGCCATATTGGCCCGAGCGCTTTTGCGGAATCTTGGCATAGATACGATAGCTGCCGGTGGGGGTGGGGTGTTCGGGTGTGCCAATGGCGCACGCGGTGACGAGCAGCGGCTCATTGCCCTCGACCACATAGATGGCGCGGTTCGAGAGCGAGACCTTGATGCGCACGTTGTCGGGGTTATGCGGCTTGTAAGCGGTGGAGTTGTAATTGGTCCGGGCGATGGGGCCGTTGGCGCAGCCGGTGAGCAGCGCGAGGGTCGCGAGACCGGCGAGAGTGAGAAGGTGTTTCATGCAGGGCGCTATGCAACGGTGCAAGGGGGGCTTTGTCAAATGCTTCGCCGCCTCTCAGACAGGGCGCGCTTGGGAAGTGGTGCGTCCAGCGGAATCATTTTCTTACTCTGGTTCGTTTTCATTCTTGTGTCCGTAGCTTCGGCAGGCGCCCAGTTCGGTTCCCGGACAGAAGACGTTCTGGCCGCTGTAGACCGCCGCTACAGTGGACGCGTTCTTAGCGGCGCGCTATGAGGGCTGGGGGGTTGGTTCTGGCACCTCTTCATCCGTTGCAAAGTCTTTCTGGACAGGATATTCTTTCGGGAAAG
>JADMIO010921830.1_pt1 | contig 16192 bp, 18 predicted proteins | sample 8958161 | NCBI WGS metagenome assembly JADMIO01 (sample SAMN16585339, study PRJNA669376) | soil metagenome | isolation source: Crop rotation soil | place: USA: Cullars Rotation, Alabama | collected 2011
AACGAAAGGCCCAGTCTTTCGACTGAGCCTTTCGTTTTATTTGACCATGTTGGTATGATTTAAATTAATACGACTCACTATAGGGTCAGTGCGGCCGCGACTTCAAGTCACGTGAATTCCAAGCTTCGGATCCCACTGTGCTGGAAAGAGGAGCCCCGGTGGGCGCTGCCGTGGAGGTTCAACTCCGCGCCGGCGGGGACAGCTGGACCCGATCGGCAACGGCGCATCCTCGCGTGGCGGCCAACGAGATCCTCGAGGTTGCCGTGCCGTTCGCCGACCTGGGACTGGCCCCCAACTCACCCTTTGCTTTTTTCGTAACGGTCCATAACCGGACGAGCGAACTGGAGCGCCATCCGGCGCACCGGCCAGTCGAAAGCAGCGTCCCCGAGGCAGCATTCGACGACGTGAACTGGAAGGCCTGACGAACGTCATCGCGCCGTTCGGGCGTACGCCCGGAGCACCCCTCAAAAACTCGCGCGGGTTTTCCACATGCGCCTTTTCCTGGCGATTTCGCCAGAGTCTTATAATGGATGTTATGTTAACCAACGGGTAGAATTCGGAGAATCTACCGGCCCAAAAACCAGAGCTCCGACTGCCAGACTCCTCGCTCTTCGCTGACTAAAGCATCGCCTTCCCACTAGGCACGTGCTGCGCGTAACTCGCAAACTCTCGCGAGAACTACGCGATCAGTGATTCGGCGAAATATGTGGTTACCCTAAAGTCGTAGACGTGAATCCAGGCTCTGAAATGTGCGGAACTTGCGGCGCTTACTCGTCCCTGAGTTCCTTCAGAATGGCCTCGAGCGCCTCGATAACTTCTTGTCGCGGGACGTTACCTTTGCGGAATTTCAGCTTCAGGTTGAATGCCTTGCTCGTCGGTCGATAACTGAAGACGTAAGCCTTCGGGCGGCCCGGCTTCGGCTTCGCCAGATCCTGGCGAACCTCAGCGCGCGTGGCGCCGCCCTGGCTGCTGATCTTCTCAATCAGCGCGGTCATTTTCTGCGGGTTCGGTTGCCTAACTATCTGTAGAAGCAATGACTTGGAGGAAATGTCGGCCAGCCGACAAAGGTTTTTAATCTCCTCGGGCATGGCGTTCAGCGCGAGCGACTCGGTAATCGACGTGCGCGATTTGCCGAGCTTTCTGGCGAGCGCTTCGTGCGTGTAGGCGCTCTTCTGGGCCAGGTGATGCAGCGCCTCAGCTTCTTCAAACGCCGTCAGATCCTTGCGCTGAATGTTCTCGACAAGCGCGAGCTCGATGACTTCGCTATCGTCCACGTCGCGGATGACGACGGGCAGCTCACGCAGGCCAACCTGGACCGCCGCCTGGTAGCGGCGTTCGCCCGCGATGATCTGGAAGCGGTCGCCGCGTGAGCGCACGATGAGCGGCTCGATGACGCCTTTCTCGGCGACCGATGCCATCAACTCGGACAGGTCGCCCATGACCTGCCGCGGCTGATTAGGGTTGGGATCGATGCGATCGATCGGTATCTGCCTGCCAATGGGAGCGCCCGCGGAGGCTGCTAGAGCCTCGACGTAATGCTCGTCATGGCGCATACGGACGGTTTCGGGGAGCCCTCGCCTAGGCACGGTCAATGACCTCCTCGCAGAGACTGTAGTACTCACTCGCGCCGGTCGAGTCCGGCGCGTACGTGAAGATGGATTCCTTGTAGGCCGGACTTTCTTCGAGGCGGACGCTCTTCGTGATGACCGTCTTGAAGACTTTCCCACCAAACACCTTCTTGATCTGCATGCGGATGTCTTTCGCTAACGACGTCCGCTTGTCGTGCATCGTAATGACGACCCCGAGAATCTGCAGCGACGGATTCGGCCGCTGCCGCACTTTCTCGATCGTCTCGAGCAAATCGTCGGTCCCTTCAAGCGCGAAATACGACGACTGGATTGGAATCAATAAATGCGTGGCCGCGACGAGCGCGTTGACCGTCAGCAGGCCGAGCGTCGGGGGGCAGTCGATCACGATGTTCGGGAACTGTTTCCGGATCGGCTCGAGCTTGTCCTTCAAGCGGAAATGCGCGTCAATTTCGCCGATCAATTTTGCTTCGAGCTTCGCCAGCGCGATGCGGGACGGCGCGACCGAAAGGTTCGGCACCGTAGACGGCAGAATCACATCGGCCATGGCGACAGATGTTTCGGCGATCGCGTCGTAGACGCTCTTCTGGACGAGCGTCATATCGAGAAAGGACATCGTACTGTTGGCTTGAGGGTCGAGGTCGATGAGCAGCGTCGGCTTCCCACGGAGAGCCAGGCCGGCTGCAAGATTGATTGCGGTGGTGGTCTTTCCAACCCCGCCCTTCTGGTTCGCGATCGCAACAATCATGTTTGGTTGCGGGGCTTTGAGCCCCACGCGCAGATTCTAGGGACGGTGATGGACGAAAGCAAGAACTAAGGCAGGCTATACACTGCGGCACGCACTAAATCGTCCACTACATCTTGTACTTTCCAAGCTCATCCGGATCCAGATTTTCAAGCCATTTCTGCAGCCGCTCGGTATCCGGCTTGTCTCCGCTTGGATCGAAGGGCTTGGCGTTGTCGATGACCGATTCCTCGACAAAGATCGGCGCCCGGGCACGGAGCGCGAGCGCGATCGCATCGCTCGGCCGCGCATCAATCGCGACCGTCTCGCCGTGCACTTCAAGATAAATGAGCGCGAAGAATGTGTTGTCCTTCAGGTCGGATACGACGATCTTGCGGACCGTTCCCTTCAAATCGCCGATGACATTTTTCAGCAAGTCGTGCGTCATCGGCCGGGGCGTGCTCACGTTTTCGATCTGCAGCGCGATCGCGTTCGCCTCGTAGATGCCCACCCAGATTGGAAGCACCTTCTGCCCTTCGGAATCGCGCAACAAGACGATGGGCATGTTGGTGACGGGGTCGACCATCAGCCCTTTGATTGTCATTTCGATTTGCATGGTCTGTCTTAACGCTAGGCTTCGGCGCCGGCGGTGTCAAGGTGAAGTGGCTGCCCCGCCAAGCTGTACGCGCCGGCACGGGTGATGCGGACGGCGACCGTACAGCCCAGCCACTCGCGTGGTCCCGGGAAATTCACCACGGTGTTTCCGAACGTGCGGCCCGACAGCTCCCAGTCACGGCGGCGGCTCACTGAATCGACAAGCACGTCCCTCGTCGTGCCGACCTCCGCCTCGTGCATTTCGATCTGGATGTCACGCTGCAATGCCTGCAGTGCAACAATCCGCCGCGTCTTCTCGGCATCCGATATGTCATCCGGATGCCGCTTCAAGGCAAGGGTATTCGGCCGCGGGGAGTACTTGAACGAGTACATGGTCTCGTAGCGCACCGCCCGCGTCAGGCTCATCGTGTCCTCGAAATCCGCCTCTGATTCGCCTGGGAATCCCACGATCATGTCTGTCGTCAACACGATGCCCGGTACCCTTTCCCGCAGCACAGCGACGAGCTCGAGATAGCTCTCGCGTGTGTACCGGCGGCGCATCGCGGCGAGGATGCGCGTCGAGCCGGATTGCACCGGCAAGTGGAAATGCTTGCAGACCTTCGGTAGATCGCGTACAGCCTCAATCAACCGCATCGGTACGTGCCGCGGATGCGGGCTCGCAAAGCGGATGCGTTGCACGCCGGAGATCTCGTGGACCGCCTCGAGCAGCGCCGCAAAGTCGCAGGAGGGATCGTCCGGAGCCTGGTAGTGATTCACAATTTGCCCGAGGAGCTGTATTTCGCGGTGACCCTCCCCCGCCGCTTGGCTCACTTCGTCGAGGATCGCCCGCTTCGGCCGCATGCGCTCAGTCCCGCGGGTGTAGGGCACCACGCAAAACGAGCAGAACTCGTTGCACCCTTCGATAATCGTGACGTACGCCTTGACCGGATCCTGCCGGCGGGCAACGCCCAGCGGAAACGACACGTCCTCGTACGCATTCACGTCAACCCGCGGTGTGCTCTCAGTTTCCAGCGCCGCGGCTATCAACGCTGGCAGCTGCTTCAGGCTCTGAGTACCGACGACGACGTCGATCAGCTTTGAGCGCTTTAACAGCGCCCCGGCTTCCTGTTGGGCGACACACCCAGCGACAGCCACGATCGGCTTGCGCCCAGTTTCGGCGGCGGCCTGCCGCACTTCGCCAAGACGCGTGTAGAGCTTGTGTTCTGCGCCCTCTCGAACGCTGCAGGTGTTGACGACGACGACGTCCGCCTCGCGTGCTTCGAGCGTCGCTTCGTAGCCAGCCTGTTCGAGCAACCCCGCCATTCGTTCGGAGTCGTGCACGTTCATCTGGCACCCGTACGTTTCGATGAAATATTTCATTCGTGAGTCGCCGCCCGCCGGGTTTTCGCTTTCGCCAAATCCACTTTCGCTTTTGATGTAGCTTCGCTTTCGCTTTCGCCTAACAGCTCGCGGGCCGCGGCGCGGGAGGCATCCGTTGGCACCGCACCTCCAATCATACGCGCCACCTCTTCGACCCGCTGCTCGCCTTTCAAGCGGATCACGCGCGTGTGCGTGCGGCCGCCGGACACCGTCTTGACGATATGAAAATGCGCGTGCCCGGCAGCCGCAATTTGGGGGACGTGGGTGATGCAGAGCACCTGAAACGATTCACCGAGCGCGCGCAGCTTCTTGCCTACCACATCGGCGACGCGGCCGCCGATGCCGGCATCAATCTCATCGAACACCAGGGTCTTACCAGGAGTCCCGGCCGCTGCCAGCGTCCGGATCCCCAGCATCACACGCGAGAGCTCTCCTCCACTCGCGATGCGTGCGAGCGGCCGGGGCTCCTCCCCTACGTTCGCGGACAGATAGCACTCCGCGACATCCACGCCCGCTTCCGTCCACGCTGAGGGTGGCGGCTCCGGCTCGAACCGCATGTCGAACCGCGTCTTCTCCATCGCCAGTTCAGCAAGCACGCGCTGAATGCGGATGCTGAATTCCTTGGCCGCGTCACGGCGCCTGCGTGATAGCGCTCGCGCGCGACTAAGAAACGCCTCGCGGGCAATTTGCGTGTCTGCTTCGAGCGTGGCCCGCCGCGCGTCGGCGTTCTCGAGGGCGTTGAGCTGTTCCGCTACGGTATCCCGCCTCGCGATGACATCGGCAAGCGCCGGACCGTACTTGCGCTTGAGCCTATCGAGGAGCGCCAGCCGATCCTCGATTTCCTGCAGGCGTGCAGGCGACGCGTCGATCGAGTCGCCGTACGCGCGCAATGCCTGCGCGAGATCCTCGAGCTGCGACTTGATGCCGTCGCGCGCGTCGAGATAGGGCGCGAACATCGGATCGACATCAGCCAGCTCGGACACGCGCTTCCAGACGGTTGCCAGCCGCCCGAGCACGGCTTCGTCGCTGTCGTACAGTGCCGCGTACGCCTCGCTCGATAACCGCTGAAGTTTTTCCGCATTGCTCAACACACGCCGCATCGTCTCGAGCTCTTGATCTTCGCCGACCTGTATGCGCGCTTTCTCGAGCTCGCTGAGCTGAAATTGCAAAAGGTCTACGCGTGCTGCTTTTTCCCGTTCGTCCAGCTGCAACGCATCGAACTGCGATTGCAGCCGCTTCCATTCGCGAAACGCCTGCCCCGTGTCGCCGCGAGCGTCGTTCAGGCCTGCGAACTCGTCAACCAACAGGAGGTGGCTCTCGGGATCGAGCAGGGTCTGGTGCTCGTGCTGGCCGTGCAGCTCGACAAGCGGAGATGTCTGTTCCCCGAGCGCTGCAGCCGTGACGAGCGTGTCGTTGACGAAGGCGCGGCCGCGGCCTTGCGCGTTGATGTCGCGGCGGACGATTAATGTGGGGCTGGCCTGAAGGCCCGCACTACGTCCGGAGTTCTCGACCGCATCGAACTCGGCCTGGACTTGCGCGTGGGTTTCTCCGGTGCGGATTAAATCTGCCGACGCGCGCCCACCCATGAGGAGGCCAACCGCCTCGACAAGCATTGATTTCCCGGCGCCTGTTTCGCCGGTGAGGACGTTCAGGCCAGGTTCGAACTCGACTTCGACCTCGTCGATGACGGCCAGGTGCTCAATTCGGAGGAAGCGAAGCATCTCAGACGGCCGGTGCTGAAGCGGGAAACATAAAGGCGGGGAACTCCAATGCTACCATATGTTTGACAGCCGTTTGGACGCGTGGTACTCTGACCACTCCGCGCTGTCCCAGCGGCGCATTATTTGCCCGGAGGCTTGTTTGCGCACGCTCGGACACCTGCTGCTCGCCACGCAGGTCGAAGGCGCCACTGCTCCCACCACAGCGCTCAGTGGCGGCTTTCTCGACCTGATCAAAGAATCGTCGCCCATTTCTCAATTCGTGCTCGCGGTCCTCGTGATCTTCTCGATCGTGTCGTGGGGAATCATTCTCTACAAGCTGTGGGCGTTCAACCGGATTCAAGCCCAGAGCTCGAGGTTTCTCGAGATCTTCCGTCGCAGCACGAAATTCTCCGAGGTGCAGGGCGTCTGCCAGTCGCTCAGCGACAGTCCGCTGGTAGGAATTTTCCTCGCCGGCCACGCAGAGCTGAATCTCCAATTGCGTCAGGCATCCGGAGGGGCAAATTCTGCGACAACCACCGTCGCGCCCGGATCGCGGCCGGTTCTGAAATCGCTGGTCTCAGTCGACCGGGCGCTGATGCGCGCATCGAACGTCGAGGCGAACAAACTGGAGAAGCACATCACCTTTCTTGCCACAACCGCCGCGGTCACCCCGTTCATCGGATTGTTCGGCACGGTGCTCGGCATCATCTCCGCGTTTCAGGGGATTGGTGCGCAGGGTTCGACGAGCCTCGATGTGGTCGCGCCCGGCATTGCTGATGCGCTGATTGCAACAGCCGCCGGACTGGCGGCCGCTATCCCGGCGGTCTACTTCTATAACCTTCTCACTCAGCGCGTGAAAGGGCTGGCGTCCGAGATGGACGATTTCTCGCTCGAGTTCCTCAACATCGTCGAGCGCAATTTCACGTAATGCCGAAGGTTCAGTCGTTCGACCACGAAAAAGGCGGGCATTCGCGGCGCGGCCGGCGGACGTCGAGTTCACTGGCTGAGATCAACGTGGTCCCGCTTGTCGACGTCATGCTCGTACTGCTGATCATCTTCATGGTCACGGCACCGATGATGCAACGCGGACTCGAGATTCAACTTCCTGTCGCTCGAAGAGGTCAGCCGATCAGCGCAGAGCCGGTCTATGTGACGGTTCCTTTGTCGTTTCGAAAGGACAGGCGGGTGTCGATCGGGCCTCTGGGTAAAGAAGAGCCTGTGCCGATCACGGTACTTGGCGAACGCGCTCGGCAGGCGCTCGTGTCGCGGCAGACGAAACAAGTCTTCATGCGCATGGACGCGGGGGTGACCGCGCAGGAAATGTATAACGTGATTGACAGCCTGAAGGACGGCGGCGTGTCGGCCGTCGGCCTTGTCGCGCTCGATGCGCCGGACGCCATCAAGTGAGATCGGTGGAAGGCCGTGTCCTAAGCAGATCTTTGCCGCAACCCCAGCCGAGCGGCCAAAGGCCGCGAAGGCACAGGTCGCGGGGGTGGGGCCCCGCGACGACTAACTAATGGAAGCTGTCGTCAGCGACATTCTGCAGAGCCGTAAGCGGGAGCCCGGTGGTCTCAAGAAAACCGCCGTCATCTCGCTCGCCGTTCATGCGGTGGCGATCGTCATCATTTTGATGATCCCAAGCGTCATGCCGCGTGCTGCCCAGCCGCCGCGAATCATGATGAGCATTAGCCTGGGGGGCGCCCCAGGGCCCAAGAGCGGTGGCATGCAGACGATTGGTGGGCGTCCTATCGAGGCCGCACCGCCGTCCGTCGATCCTCAGATTCAGAAAACCCAGCTGCCGTCGGTCGCGCCCACGCCGCCGAAGATGGCGCTGCCGGATCCCAAGCAGAAGCCACGCACGCCGCCGAAGCCGACCGCGGCGTCAAAGGATCCAAAAGGCACCGCCGTCGGCCGCGGGTTCGAAACGCAAGCGGGTACGGCGAAGGTGGAGACCGGTGCGAAAGGCCAGGGCTTCGGGCTGTCAACAGGCGGAACACTCGGCAACGGCGGCGTAACGCTTGGTGTCGAAAACTTCTGCTGCCCGGAATACGTCCAGGACATGACCAACAGAATTACGAAGAACTGGAATCAGAATCAGGGCGCGAGCGGCCAGGTGATCATGGGCTTCAACATTCAGCGCAATGGGCAGATTACGGACATCGAGGTTGCTACGCCGAGCGGCAACCCGGTACTCGACCTGGCAGCACAGCGGGCGCTCATCAACACGCGAATGCTGGGACCTTTGCCCGCCGCGTTCACCGGCCAGCGGCTGCCGGTGCGGCTGCGATTCGAATACATCAGATAAGGCGAATCATGAACAACAAAGCTCTCCGTCTCTGCATTGCGGCAGCCAGCATCGGGGCGATGGCCGTGTTAGCTGCGCAGGCACCTCCGTCGGCACCGCAGCAGCCACCTAAAGCTGAGGTGGGAATCGATGTCACGATCCGGGGGGACGCCGGCGTTCCTCCCCACTATGCGGTACCTGATTTCATCCCGCTGACGAACGACAAGGAAACCGTGGACGCGGCCAAGCTGATTGCCGAGGTGTTGTGGGCCGATCTCGCGTTCGAGCGCGAGTTCGACATGATTCCACGGGATACGTACAAGACCATCGAGCAGATAGCGACAACCGAAACGATTGCGTTCGATCGCTGGCGCGAAATAGGCGCGGACGGCGTCATCAAGGGATCGGTCAAGCGGACCGGCAACACGTTCCAGGTCGAGATGCGCCTGTTCAACGTGCGCGCGCGCGGAATCGCGCTCGGGCGCGTTTACGACAATGTGTCGCTGCGAAATCCCCGCGCGGTGTCGCACACGATGTCCGACGAAGTGCATCAGACGCAGGCGAATCTTCGAGGGGTCGCGCGAACCAAGCTGACGTTCGTGTCCGACCGCGACAACGAGCGGGTCGTCGACACGGTTGAGACACGGACAGGAAAAGAGGTGTACGTCGCTGATTACGACGGCGCCAATCAGATGCGAGTCACGGCAAACCGGCGCCTCAACATCACGCCGTCGTGGTCGCCAGACGGGCGCAGCATTGCGTATTCGTCGTACACGCGCATCCAACCGCAAATCATCATCTCGAACGTGTATCAAGGGACGCGTGAAACGCTGACGGATGAAAAAACCGGCGCGTACATGCCGGTGTTCTCGCCAGACGGCGCACGTATCGCATTCATGTCGCAGCGCGACGGCAATCCGGAGATTTATGTGATGAATCGCAACGGATCCGGCGTGCGGCGGCTGACGAACAACTCGGCGGCAGAATCCACGCCGACCTGGTCTCCCTCGGGGACACAGATAGCGTTCACCTCCGATCGATCGGGATCGCCGCAAGTGTGGGTGATGGACACCGAAGGGCTGAACCTGCGGCGCATCACGGTCGGCGAGTCGTGGGCGGACCGCGCAACGTGGTCACCCGCACCGTTCAACGAAATTGCGTACGCGGGCCGCTCGGGCCCCGGGTTCGACATCAGGGTGTATGACGTGGCGACGGGACAGACGAAGACGATTACGGACGGCGCAGGGACGAACGAGAGTCCCGCATTTTCACCCAACGGGCGGCACATTGCGTTCTCCTCGTCACGATTGGGCAAGACGCAGATTTTCACGATCGCCCGCGATGGCAAGGATCTGCGGCAGATTACGCGGACCGGCAACAACACGTTTCCGAACTGGTCGCACTGACGTGCGGCCGACGGTTCGACTTCATTGGACAGGATGCGTATAACGCCTATGAAACTGACAAAACTCCTCTGCGTCTGCCTGGTGCTGCTCATGGGCGCGGCCGCGTGCAAGAAAAGCCAGCCGCCGGTGGCGCGCCCGCTGCCGCCCGCTCCTCCGCCCCCGATGGTCGACACACGGCCGCCCGATCCGCCGGCGCCGGTGCGCGAGCCGATGCCGCCGCAGCCGCTGCCGACCGACGATGTGTCGGCGCGGTCGCTGGACGATTTGAACCGTGATTCGCCGCTGCAGCCGGTGTTCTTCGAGTACGACAGCTCGGACATCAACGACGCGAGCCGGGCGACGCTGCAGGCGAATGCCGCGATCCTCAAGAAATATCCCTCATGGGTGATTACCATCGAAGGTCACTGCGATGAGCGCGGAACGGCAGAGTACAATCTGGCTCTTGGCGAGCGCCGCGCCGTCGCGGCCAGGACGTATCTCGTCTCGCTTGGCCTCGACGCGAGCCGGCTGCGCACGGTCAGCTACGGCAGCGAGTTCCCGTTCGATCCCGCGCACCAGGCAACCGCATGGTCACGGAATCGCCGCGCGCATTTTGTGATTACGGCAAAGTAAGAGGGAGATCGCACGATGATTCGACACAACATCACACGCGCCGCCGCCGCGCTCGGACTCGCGCTGGCGTCTGTTGCGCTCGCGCCGGCCAGTGCGGCGGCCGCGGATCGCGAGCATCAGCAGATCATGGCGGACCTGCGCATTCTTCAGGAGCAGACGCTGCAGCTGCAGGCGTTGATGACGGATCTCGGCGAGGCGCTCAAGGCGGTGAATTCGCGGATCGACGATCAGACATCGCTCGAGCGCAAGGCATTCGCCGATGCGAAAGTGCAGGCGGACACCATGTCCGGCGACCTCCGCGTCGTACGTGAGAAGGTTGACGAGACAAATGTCCGGCTCGGAACGATTACGCAGGAGCTCGAATCGCTGCGTCAGGCGATCCCCGAGCCAGGCGCCCCGGTGTCACAGGTCCCGATCAACAACGACCCGAGTGGGGCCGCAGGTACGGCGTCGGCGGGAGTGCCGCCGGCGACCGGTGCTGTGACGCCGCCCACCGGGGTTGTGCAACAGCCCCAGCGGCTGTACGACAGCGCGTGGGGAGATTACACCGCCGGCAATTACACCTTGGCCATTCAGGGGTTCCAGATGTATCTCCAGTCGTTTCCGAAGAGCCCGCGGGCACACGAAGCGCAGCTCTACGTCGCAGAATCGCTCGCGTGGGAAAAGAAAGACATGGATGCGATAGCGGCCTACGATCGCGTCATCTCGAGTTATCCGGGCTCAGCGTCGGTGCCGACGGCGTATTACAAGCGCGGCCTCGCGTTCGAGCGCCTCGGCGAAACGGCGCGTGCACGAGAGTCGTACGAAGCGGTGCTCAAGCAGTTTCCAGACACCGCGCAAGCGACGCTTGCAAAGAATCGACTGGAATCCATCAATCGGCCCACCAAGTAAGCCCGCCTCCGCGCCTCACCGTGATGAGAGGCGAACTGGGGGCCAGCGCACTAGGGCTGAAGCGCGCGGTCGGCACAGCGGTCAAGAAGGAGCGACACAGGCATGGGAAGTGTGAACAAGGTCATTCTCGTCGGTAATCTCGGACGCGACGCCGAGCTGCGTTACACGCCGGGCGGCGCAGCCGTTGCGACGTTGAACCTCGCGACCACCGAGGTATTCAAGGATCGCGAAGGACAAAAGAAGGAAGACACGCAGTGGCATCGCGTGATCCTCTGGGGCAAGACCGCCGAAACGCTGCAGGATTACCTGACGAAGGGCAAGCAGATCTACGTCGAGGGCAAGCTGCAGACGCGGAAATGGAAAGACAAGGACGGCAACGACAAGTACACGACCGAAGTGCGCGGCGATCGCGTCGTGCTGCTCAGCGGCGGAGGCCGTGGAGATGGTGCCGGCATGGGCCGCGGTGAAGGCGGCGGCCGCTCGAACCCCGCGGCGGCTGCGGACGACTTTGGACACGGCGAGCCGGGTGGCTCGGTAGAGCTGACGGACGACGACATACCGTTCTGACGCATCATTGGTAGATTCACGGATTGGCAGATTGGAAGATTCCAATCTGCCCAATCTCACAATCTACCAATCGATCATCACTTGCCCTTCCGTCCGTATCTGTCCTCGAGCCTCACAACATCATCCAGTTCAGGCGTTGAGACTTCGAAGATATCGCTGTCTTCGATGGCGGTCATGCGGTGAATCGTATGCGGCGTGATGTGGACGCTTTCCCCCGGCAGCATTTCGCGTTTGACGATCTCCTCGCCCTGCTGTATCTCGAAGAGGAGCTTACCGGTCCATAGGAAAATCGTCTCGTCTTTGACGTTGTGGTACTGCAGGCTGAGCGCGTGCCCTGCCTTCACGTGCAGCACCTTTCCGACGTATCGCTCTGTTTTTGCCCAGTGAAGCTCGTGGCCCCACGGCTTGTCGATCTTAGTGACGCTCAAGCATCCTCCGCTTCATCAGCCCATCGGCGAGACACTGCTCAATCTCGGGTGCAGTCTCGAGTTTCAAGGCGCGGCCGGCGATCACCCGCAGCTCGCGTGTGTCGATCTCCTGCATCATCCGGCGGGCGATCGGAATCGCCGCCGGGGTCATGCTGAATTGCACGAGTCCCATCCCGACGAGCAGCGCAAGGACCACAGGGTCCGACGCCATTTCTCCGCAGATGGACAAGGGCACCTTCTGCCTGGCCGCAGCCCGGCGGACGTGCCGGATCAGACGAAGAATAGCCGGATGCAGCGGCTCGTACAAGTGCGAGACGCGCTCGTCGGTGCGGTCCACGGCAAGGCAGCATTGGATGAGGTCGTTCGTGCCGATCGCCAGAAAATCACATTCCGCAGCGAGAAGATCCGCGGTGAACGCGGCGGACGGCACCTCGATCATCACGCCGACCGGGAGCGCGCTCGATGGAAGGCCGCGCGCGGCGATTTCCTGCCGCGCCTCGGCCAGCACAGTACGCGCCTCGCGCAGCTCCTCTATACCGGAGACGAACGGAAACATCACCCGCAGATCGCCGTGGGCCGCGGCGCGGACCAGCGCGCGCAGCTGGGCACGCAGCAATTCGCGGCGCTTCAATGTCAGACGGATCGATCGCAGCCCCAGGCGGCTGCGCGGGACCTCATACCCGGTGGCCCACAGGGTGTCGCGGCGATGTTCGCCGCTGGCGAGCTGATCCTCATCGATATCGAACGTGCGGACGGTGACCGGCGCCGGCCGCACGTCATCGAGCAGCTGCCGGTACATCTCGTACTGCATGTCCTCGGTCAGCTCGTCCGCCGGCCGGCCGGCGAGCAGCAGTTCGGACCGAAATAATCCGATGCCTTCGGCTCCGCTGGACATCGCGAATGCGGCGTCACCAAGAAGGTCGACGTTCGCTTCGATGCGGATCGCCACGCCATCTACCGTCTTCACACCGCGTCCCGCGGCGTCCGGGACCGCGGCCTGCGCGCTACGGCGCCGGGCAGACGTCGCGGTGACAGCGCGAACGATCTCGGCAGGCGGATCGATCGAGACGGCACCTTCGTCGCCATCGACGAGGATCATCATGCCGGGAAGAATCCGCGCCGTTGCGTCGTGCAGACCGACGACAGCCGGCACGTGGAGCGATCGCGCAAGGATCGCGGTGTGATACGTGCGGCTGCCGGCGTCGGTGACGAAGGCCTGAAATTTATTCCAGTCCAGCTGGGCAGCAATCGATGGAGGCAGCTCGTCGGCCACGAGCACACACGGAGCTTCGCACTCGCCGAGCACGTCGCGGAACCCGGCCCCGCCCGGCGTCAGGTTCATGCGCAGTCGTCCGACGACATCCGCGAGGTCCCCCTTCCGCTCGCGCAGGTAAGGATCCTCGACGCCGTCGAAGATCGCACCGAGATGATCGAACACCTGCTGGAGGGCCCACTCCGCGTTCACCCGCTGCTCGCTGATGATCGACGCGGCGCGCGGCAGCAGCATCGGATCGTCGATCATCAACCGCTGCGCTTCGAACAAAGTCCCGAGATCGCGCCCGGGCAATCTCATTTGAATGCGATCGAGCTGCCCGGTGGATCGTGCCCGGGCATCGCCGAGCCGCGCGATCTCCGCATCAATACGCGAGGCTGGAATGGAAAATCGGAGCACTTGCGCGCGCTGAATCAGCACCACGGCGCGGCCCGCACCCACGCCCACCGACACGCCGATGCCGCTTAAGCGCTGCACGTATCCTCGCCGAAGCCCGTTTCGATGAACCGGCAGAGCGCATCGACGGCCGCTTCCTCATCCACGCCGTCGGCCGACACCCTGAGTACGGTGCCTGTGGCGGCGGCGAGGAGCAGAATGCCCATGATGCTCTTCCCATCCATCGTCTGCGATCCGCGCGACACTTTGACGTGTGAGTGAAAGGCCGAGGCGAGGTGCACGAACCGCGCGGCCGCACGCGCGTGCAGCCCTAATTTATTTGCAACTGTGACAGATCGCGACAGCATCGTGGCTATGCACCGGATTTCACTTCGGCGTGCAGCAGATCGGACGCCACCCAAATCGCATTGCGTCCCACTTCGCGCATCTCGCGCGCGACGCCGAGCAGATCGGATGACGCCTGCAGGTGCGCGAGCTTGATCAGCATCGGCAGGTTGACGCCCGTAATAATCTCGACCCGGTTCGCCACCAGAAACGTGAGACCCAGGTTCGATGGCGTGCCGCCGAACATGTCTGTGAGAATCAACACGCCGTCCGCGCCCTGCAATCGCGCGATCGCTCCGGATATCGCGTCGCGCGCCACCGTCGGGTCGTCATGCCATCCAATTGACACCGCCACGAATTGCGGGAGCTCTCCCACGATTGTTTGCGCCGCGTTCACCAGCTCGTTCGCGAGCTGTCCGTGCGTAACGACAATGACACCTATCACGTGATGCCCTCTTTTTCGTTTTAACGTGCCTACCGCCTACGGGCTACCGGCTACCGCCTAGTCATGCGTAATATCGCGATGGTGCACCCTCACGCGGGCACCGGCAACGCCGCCAAGCGTCTTGCGCAGCGCTTCAGCAATCATCACCGATCGATGGCGGCCGCCCGTGCAGCCGACCGCGATCGTCAGATAGCTCTTCCCTTCCGCGACATATTGCGGAATGAGAAATTTCAGCAAGTCGTTCAGCCGCGTCAGCAGCTCGCCTGTCGCGCGGCTGTCTTCCATGAATTTCACCACGGCGCGATCGCGGCCCGTCTTCGGGCGCAGCCGCTGCACGAAGTGCGGGTTCGGGAGAAACCGAACGTCGAATACGAGATCCGCGTCCATCGGAATCCCGTGCTTGAAGCCGAAGCTCACCAGCGTCACCGCCAGCCTGCCGCTCTGGCCTTTGACGTCCCCGGATGAAAACGCGAATGTCTTGAATGCCTGGCGCAGCTGGTGAACGGTCAAATCTGACGTATCGATGATGTGGTCCGCCATCGATCGAATCGTGTTCATCCGGCGGCGCTCCGTCTTGATCCCTTCCGACGCTGACGAATCCGGAGCCAGCGGGTGCGGCCGTCTGGTCTCGCTGAAACGCCTGACCAACGTCGCGTGGGTTGCCTCGAGGAAGATGAGCGCCGGGTTCAACCCCTTCATGCCGCGCAGCTTCCGGTACGACTTCGGAAACTCGGCGAGAAAATTCTTCTCACGGATGTCGACGACGATCGCGACACGTGTGATGCCTTCGCGGCGGACGAGCTCCGCAAGCGTCGGGATGAGGGTGGTTGGAATATTGTCCACGCAGAAATATCCAAGATCCTCGAGCGCGCGAATCGCCTGCGATTTGCCCGAGCCGGACAGGCCCGTCAGGACGATGAACCGCGCCTGGTGCGCGGCAGCTCGTGCGGGCGCGCGCACGGTCACTGCTCTTCTCCCGAATCCGACAAATCTTCGACCTCGGCCTCGTCGATGTCATCGCGTCCCGCAAACTGCAGCTGGTGCTCCAGCCGGTCGGCGAGCTTTTTGGCAGCATGATGCCCGCGCGCGCGGAGCAGCTGATTGCGCGCCGCGATTTCCACCAGGATGGCGAGGTTTCGCCCGGGGGCTACGGGCATCCGTATGAGCGGCAACGGCAGGTTCAGAATTTGATACCGCTCCTCTGCGAGTCCGAGACGGTCGTAGTCGCGCCGCGTTTCCCATCGCTCCAGCTGGACGACGAGCTCGATTCGCTTCGAGGTACGCGTCGAGGCGATGCCGAATAGATCCTGCACGTTGATGACGCCGAGACCGCGGATCTCCATGTGGTGGCGCGTGAGCTCAGGGCAGGTGCCGATGAGAATCGTTTCCGCGCGGCGCCGCACCTCGACCGTGTCATCGGCCACGAGGCGATGGCCCCGCACGACAAGGTCCAGCGCGCACTCGCTCTTCCCTATTCCACTCTCACCGACGATCAACACCCCGAGACCGAGGATGTCGAGCAGCACGCCGTGGATCAGCTCGCGCGCGACGAAGCTGTCCTCGAGAATGGCGGTGAACTTCG
>JADMIO010361755.1_pt1 | contig 16186 bp, 13 predicted proteins | sample 8958161 | NCBI WGS metagenome assembly JADMIO01 (sample SAMN16585339, study PRJNA669376) | soil metagenome | isolation source: Crop rotation soil | place: USA: Cullars Rotation, Alabama | collected 2011
CGATAACACGCTATAAATTATCGGTGGCTACGAATTAGAAGTTGCCACGGATTGCACGGGTGACACGGATTATTTGCCACGAAGAACACGAATTTAAACGAATAAAGCACTCATGTAAATTTGGGTTAGTTGTGGCAATTTTTTTCCTCATCTGTGTTATCCGTGTCATCCGGGGCAAATTTTCTTCCTCATTCGTGTAAATTCGTGAAATTCGTGGCAAAAAAGCATGGCATTCACTGCATTCATCTTCGATCTCAATGGCACAATGATTAACGACATGGATTTTCATATCAAAGCCTGGAGCCAGGTATTGAACGAAGATTTGGGTGCCAACCTGGGATGGGAGGAAGTAAAGAAGGAGATGTACGGTAAGAACAGCGAACTACTGGTTCGGATTTTCGGCGAGGATCGATTTACTGATGAAGAGATGCATGAACTGTCTATCGATAAAGAAAAAAAATACCAGGCTGCTTATAAGCAACATCTGAAATTAATTGAAGGGCTTCCTGCTTTCCTGGAACAAGCAAATAAATCTGGCATAAACATGGCAATAGGCTCAGCGGCGATCATGTTTAATATCGATTTTGTGTTGGATAACCTCCATATCCGCCACTATTTCAACAGTATTGTAAGTGCAGATGATGTAACAATCAGCAAACCTCATCCCGAAACTTATCTCGAGGCGGCAGCAAAAATGTCGGTATTGCCAAAAGATTGCCTGGTTTTCGAAGATGCACCCAAAGGGGTAGAAGCTGCGTTAAATGCAGGTATGCAGGCTGTGGTCATCACCACGATGCATGAGGCCCATGAATTTGCTGCCTATCCCAATATTTTCTGTTTCATAAAAGACTATACCGATCCCCGGCTTGAGGCCCTACTATAATTTGACTCAAAAAAAAGATAGAATTTGACTAGAAAATGATAAATGTCTTATTAACACTTATTCAATTTATCTGTATCTTGACGTCCCAATAAAGCTTGTCATAACAAATGAATTCAAAAACTGCCTATGTGATAGGTGTTGATTACGGAACAGATTCAGTCCGTTCGGTAATCGTTGATGCCAGTAATGGTAACGAAATAGCTTCTTCAGTTTATTACTATCCCCGTTGGAAAGATGGCCTTTTTTGTGATGCGCCCAGCAATCAGTTTCGCCAACATCCGCTGGATTATATAGAGGGATTGGAAAACACCATCAAAGATTGTTTAAAAAAAGCTGGTCCTGCTGTTGCGGCCGCTATAAAAGGCATCTCTGTAGATACTACCGGTTCTACTCCAATAGCGGTTGATCGCAAAGGAACTCCGCTTTCCCTTTTGCCGGAATTTGAAACAAACCCCAATGCAATGTTTGTTTTATGGAAGGATCATACGGCTGTAAAAGAAGCTGCAGAATTAAATGAACATGCTGCAGGATTCGATATAAATTATTTGCAGTTTGTTGGCGGTATTTATTCTTCAGAATGGTTTTGGGCAAAACTCCTGCATATATTAAGGGAAGATGAATTGGTCCGCAATAATATTTATTCCTGGGTGGAACATTGTGACTGGATCCCTTTTCTTTTAAGTGGCGGGAATGATGTTCATGAAATGAAAAGAGGGGTTTGTTCTGCAGGACATAAATCGCTATGGGCTGCTGAGTTTGGTGGATTACCTCCGGAAGATTTTTTTATTTCATGGGATCCCTTATTAAAAGGATTTACCACAAAACTTTTCAAGGACACTTATACGGCAGACAAATCCGTAGGTACCCTTTCCGCAGAATGGGCAACCCGGTTTGGTTTGAGTGAGAGCATCGTGATAGGCGTGGGTGCTTTTGATGCGCATATGGGAGCGGTAGGCGGACAGATAGAACCTTATCATTTAAGTAAAGTGATGGGAACATCCACCTGCGATATGTTGGTGGCCCCGATGGATGAAGTGAAAGATAAACTGGTGAAAGGAATTTGCGGGCAGGTACCCGGATCCGTTATACCTGGTATGATGGGACTGGAAGCTGGTCAATCTGCATTTGGAGATACTTACGCCTGGTTCCGAAACCTCCTGGCATGGCCATTGCAAAACTTATTAAGCGAATCTTCGCTTATAGATGCGGTTACAGCAGCAAAATTAAAAGACGAACTCACTGGAAAAATGATCGCTTCCTTATCCAAACAAGCATCAAAATTGCCTTTACAGGAAAATGATGTGCTGGCTATCGATTGGTTAAACGGCAGAAGAACGCCAGATGCAAACCAGGAGTTGAAAAGCACGATAACAGGATTGAATCTGGGCACAGATGCTCCACAAATATTTAAGGCCCTGGTAGAAGCTACCTGTTTCGGTGCAAAAGCAATAGTTGATCGTTTTAATAGTGAAGGGGTAACGGTGAAAGGATTGATAGGGATGGGTGGTGTCGCAAAAAAATCTCCATATATAATGCAGGTAATGGCAGATGTCATGAATATGCCGATACGCATTCATAAATCTGAACAAACATGTGCATTAGGCGCAGCAATGTTTGCGGCTACTGCTGCCGGTATTTATGAAAAAGTGGAAGACGCCATGCAGGCGATGGGGCAGGGGTTCGATGCTGAGTACTATCCCGATCCTGCGAAAACGGCAATTTATAAAAAGAGATATGCGAAATATCTGGAACTGGGCGAATTTACCAGTTGTAGTAAAACGGAATAATTAATTATCAATAAAACCCGATGTACGATCATTTAAAAGAAGCCGCATATCAATCTAACATGCAGTTGCCTAAACTCAACCTGGTGTTATTCACTTTTGGCAATGTGAGTGCGGTTGACAGATCAGCTGCCGTATTCGCTATTAAACCCAGCGGTGTTCCTTACGAAGAATTAACGCCGGATAAAATGGTGATTGTGGACTTTGATGGAAATACGGTAGAAGGAAAACTTCGTCCTTCATCCGATACAAAAACTCATGCCGTGCTTTATAGTAAATGGGAAAAGATTGGGGGAATTGTTCATACACATTCTACTTATGCCACTGCCTGGGCACAAACACAGCGCGACATTCCTATTTACGGAACTACTCATGCAGATCATAATACGGTTGATATTCCCTGTGCTCCTCCTATGTCGGATGAAATGATTAAAGGAAATTATGAATATGAAACTGGTTTCCAGATCATCAATTGCCTTAACGAAAAGAAACTTAGTTATGAGGAAGTAGAAATGATACTCGTTGGAAACCACGCACCTTTCACCTGGGGAAAAACGCCTGAGAAAGCAGTATACAATAGCGCCGTGCTGGAGTCTGTTGCACAAATGGCGTACTTAACAGAAATTATAAGAAGCGATGCCCCAAGATTGAAAGAGGCGCTAATCAAAAAACATTTTGAAAGAAAACACGGACCAGATTCGTATTATGGACAGTAGCATTTCGATCGCCGCGGTGGGTGTCCCCACCAACCGCAAATGGAGAAACAATAATTTTAAACACATCTAAAAGAATAAATAAAAGTTATGAAGTATGTTATTCTTATAATATCAGTTTTATATTCTTTCCATTCCTTTGCCCAGCAAAAAGATTATCCAATCCAGGCCGTCCCCTTCACCCAGGTAAAGCTTGAAGATAAATTCTGGTTGCCCCGTATCGAAACCAATAGAACTGTAACGATTCCTGCCTCTTTTGAACGTTGTGAAAATACCGGGCGGGTTAAGAATTTTGTAATGGCAGCTGAGAAACAAGGAAAGTTCTGTACCAGGTATCCTTTTGATGATACTGATATCTATAAAACCATTGAAGGCGCTTCATTTTCACTCGCCGTTCACCCCGATCCAAAGCTCGACGCTTACCTCGATTCACTGATTACCATTATAGGAAAAGCACAGGAGCCCGATGGTTATCTCTATACGGCAAGAACAATTGATCCCTTAAATGTTGGAGGATGGGTTGGCAAGGAAAGATGGGAAAAAGAAAGGGAATTGAGTCATGAACTTTATAATGCCGGCCATTTATACGAATCTGCCGTGGCACATTTTATGGCCACCAAAAAAAGAAACCTGCTCGACATAGCTTTAAAAAATGCGGACCTGGTTTGCAGTGTTTTTGGTCCGGGAAAAAAGCGTGTAGCTCCAGGCCATGAAATAGTGGAAATGGGCCTGGTAAAACTCTATCGCGTTACAGGAAAAAAAGAGTATCTCGAAACTGCTAAATTTTTTGTGGAAGCTCGTGGACATTATGACGGATATGATCCAAAGAGCAAAGACGCCTGGAAAAATGGATCTTACTGGCAAGACGATAAGCCTGTGGCACAACAGGATGAAGCCGTTGGTCATGCGGTGCGTGCGGGTTATCTGTATGCCGCTGTTGCCGATGTAGCGGCTCTTACCGGCGATGATTCTTTGATGCACGCTGTTGACAAAATCTGGAATAATGTTGTAGATAAGAAAATGTACGTCCAGGGAGGTGTTGGCGCCATTGGTGACGGAGAACGATTTGGTGTCAATTATGAGTTACCTAATTCAACAGCTTATAATGAAACCTGTGCCGCAATAGCAAATGTTTATTGGGATCATCGCATGTTCTTAATGCATGGCCACTCGAAATATATGGATGTACTGGAAAAAGTATTGTACAATGGCCTGATTTCAGGAGTAGGATTAGATGGGAAGTCATTTTTTTATACCAACGCCATGCAAATCAGGAATAGTTATAATCATGTGGATATGGAAGCGGGACGTTCCGGATGGTTTGAATGTTCATGTTGCCCTACCAACATGGCACGTTTAATCCCATCTATCCCCGGTTATATGTATGCGCAAAAAGGGGAAAATTTATATATCAATCTTTTTATCAGTGGAACTGCTAATCTTAAAATTGCTGATAAGGCCTTAGAAATCGTTCAACAGAATAATTACCCCTGGGATGGCAACCTGTTGTTTATTGTAAATCCGAAAAAATCAATTCCTGTAAATATGAGAATTCGGATACCGGGTTGGGCACAAAACACGGCTATTCCTTCAAGCTTATATAGTTTTGAAAGCAGGAGTACTTCTCCGGCAATCATTAAAGTCAATGGAAAAGAAATCGAATATACTATCAATGATGGTTATGCGGTAATTGACCGTGTATGGAAAAAGGGAGATAGAATTGAATTGAGCTTACCCATGGAAATCAAAAGAGTGGTAGCCAATGAAAACGTAAAGGATGATATTGGTAAAGTAGCCCTGCAAAGGGGACCTTTAATGTATTGTGGCGAGTGGGCCGATAATAATGGTAAAGTGAGTAATATTATTTTACCTGCTTCAACTACTTTCAACAGCAGTTTTAATGCCGCTTTACTCAATGGTGTAACGGTATTACAAGCCGAGGTTCCCGCTATCAAAATTGAAAAGGATGATTATGTGAATACCATCAAACAGAATTTCACAGCAATACCCTACTACGCATGGGCCAATAGAGGTAAGGGTGAAATGACCGTTTGGTTTCCGGAGAAAGTGAAAGAGGTGGAATTAATTTCGAAGTAAGAAATTAGAAATACGAAATCAAAAGTCAACCTGCCTGCCGGCAGGCAGGAAGTCAAAAGTCAAAAGTCAAAAGTCAAAATATAATTTAACAACGCAAGTTATTCAATTGTTTCAAACCCTCGTTTTTGAATTTTTATTTTTGACTTTTGAATTCATACAGCATCGACGATAAATATTTACACAATGATCAATCTTAAAGAATTTGAAATCTGGTTTGTTACAGGTAGTCAGCATTTGTATGGAGAAGAAACATTAAAACAAGTTGCAGCGCATTCCCAGAAAATTGCAGAATTTTTGAATAATACTGTACAGATTCCTGTTCGCGTAGTGTTTAAGCCTACCGTAAAAACCGCGGATGAAATTTATGCATTATGCCAGGATGTAAATATGCAGAAGAAATGCATTGGCATTATTGCCTGGATGCATACATTTTCTCCTGCAAAAATGTGGATAGGCGGACTGAAGATTTTACAAAAACCAATACTGCATTTGCATACGCAGTTTAATCGCGATATTCCGTGGAGCACAATTGATATGGATTTCATGAACCTCAATCAAAGCGCACATGGCGATAGGGAATTTGGATTCATCATGAGCCGCATGCGGATGAGTAGAAAAGTAGTTACCGGTCATTGGCAGGATACTGAAGTGCTGGAACAAATTGGCGGATGGGCACGTACTGCTGCAGGCTGGAATGATTGGCAGGGCGCAAAATTTGCCAGGTTTGGTGACAATATGAGAAATGTTGCTGTAACTGAGGGCGATAAAGTTGAAGCAGAGATTAAATTTGGTTATTCAGTAAATACCTATGGCATCGGCGATCTCGTAAAGGTAATTAATGAAGTTACAGATGAAAACATAGATGCGTTGGTTGCTGAGTATAACGATCAATATACTTTATCTGATTCACTTCGTAAGGGTGGGGATCAATATCCTGCGTTACGTGAAGCGGCCAGGATTGAAAAGGGCCTTCAGTATTTTTTGGAGTCCGGAAATTTCAAAGGATTTACTGACACATTCGAAGATTTACATGGAATGTCGCAGCTACCAGGAATAGCAGCGCAACGTCTCATGGGCATGGGCTATGGATTTGCCGGAGAAGGTGATTGGAAAACTTCGGCACTGGTTCGTGCCATGAAAGTAATGGGCAGTGGTTTAAAAGGGGGGAACTCTTTTATGGAAGACTATACTTATCATTTCGATCCTAACAATCCACTTGTACTTGGCGCACATATGCTGGAAATTTGTGAATCAATAGCTGATGGAAAAGCATCCTGCGAAATTCATCCTTTGGGTATTGGTGGAAAATCAGATCCTGTTCGATTGGTGTTTAATTCATCAGCTGGCCCTGCCATAAATGCATCAGTAGTTGACATGGGAAATCGTTTTCGTTTATTGGTGAATGAAGTAATTGCTACGGCACCGGTTCAAAGTTTACCAAAATTACCCGTGGCACGTGTGTTGTGGAAACCATATCCTGATATGAAAACAGGATGTACAGCCTGGATACTTGCAGGTGGAGCGCATCATACCTGTTACAGCCAAAACCTTACTGCATCACATATGCAGGATTTTGCAGATATGGCTGGCATCGAGTTTTTGTTAATTGGCAAAAAAACCGATCTCTATAATTTTAAAAACGAATTACGGTGGAACGAAATGTATTATCAATTACATGAAAACCGATAACTTTAAAATTCTTTACCTATTACTTAATAACTAACATGCCAAAATGAAACAACTTGATCTGATTGTATTTGCCATCTATTTTGTGATTGTTGCCAGTTATGGATACTGGATCTATCATAAAAAAAGAAAGACAGCTGTATCCGCTTCCCATGATTATTTTCTTGCAGAAGGATCGCTTACCTGGTGGGCCATTGGTGCTTCCCTGATTGCTTCAAATATTTCTGCTGAACAGTTTATTGGAATGAGTGGTGATGGATTTTTTGCCGGTATGGCTGTTGCCGTTTACGAATGGCTCGCTGCTATTGCACTGATCATTATTGCTGTTTGGTTCATTCCTGTTTATTTAAAAAATAAGATTTATACAATGCCGCAATTTTTAAAAATGCGGTATAACGAAACAGTGAGTCTTATCATGACCATCTTCTGGCTCTTCCTCTATGTATTGGTTAATCTAACATCTATTCTCTATCTCGGTGCCAAAGCAATTAACGGACTAGCCGGTGGCGAATACCTGCATGTTATTATGCTGGCACTGGCAGTATTTGCATTGATTATTACCTTGGGTGGAATGAGAGTAATAGGTTACACGGATGTTATACAGGTATTGGTATTAATTATCGGGGGTATCGTAACTACGTATATTGCCCTCACTACAGTAAGTGAAAAGTTTGGATTGGGGACTGATGCTATTGCCGGTTTCAAAACACTCATGAAGGATGCACCTGATCACTTTCACATGATGTTTAAAAAACCTGCGCAGGATGCTTCTCAATATGATATTCAGCGATATGTTATTTTACCTGGTATCGCTATGTATTTTGCCGGTCAATGGATTGTGAACCTTAACTATTGGGGATGCAATCAATATATTACGCAAAGGGCCTTAGGCGCCGATTTGAAAACTGCTCGCAGCGGTATTTTATTTGCTGGTTTCCTGAAGATATTCATGCCAGTTATAGTAATGTTGCCCGGTATCTGTGCTTACGTTCTGTACAAAAATGGTCACCTGCCTGAAATGAAGCAGGTTGATGCTAACCATTTATACCAGGTAAAAGATGATGCTTATTCTGCAGTATTGGCGTTTCTTCCTACTGGTTTGAAAGGCTTATCTGTAGCGGCTTTAACTGCTGCTATTGTAGCATCACTGGCAGGTAAAGCAAATAGCATTTCTACTATTTTCACTTTAGATATTTATCAAAAATATATTAATAAGAACGCTGATGAAAAAGCAACTGTTCGCATTGGCCGATTAACTATCGTTGCGGCAATGATATTCGGAGTATTGTTAACCTGGAACGATTTATTGGGGATAGGCGGCGAAGGTGGGTTTACCTTTATTCAAAAATATACAGGGTTTATCAGCCCGGGTATTTTTGCCATGTTTATACTGGGTATGTTCTGGAAGCGTACTACCGGAGCTGCGGCATTAGCAGGTATAATAACGGGCTTCCTGGTTTCAGTGATATTTAATAACTATGCCACTTCATGGTTTGGACATGAGACAACTTTGTACACTGCATTCGAAATAATTAAGGATGTAAAAGGAGTTGAAACGCATACCTGGGAAATTCCTTTCCTGATTACAATGGGTTGGTCATTTTTTATCACGATGGTTGTTATGATTGGCATTAGCCTGGCTGGACCTAAAGTAAATCCAAAAGCGATCGTTCTGGAAAAAGGGATGTTTAAAGTGCAACCCAATCATATTATCATGATTGTAATTACATTATTAATTCTCTCAGCTATTTACGTGAGATTCTGGTAATAACTAAAATACAGTTGATGAACACTGGTTAAGCTGATATTAATCGGTGTTCATTTTTATCTAAAATAAATGCGTTTCCTTTAATGAGTATCATCCAGTATAAGAGTAATGATCGCTTATTGATAGCCGTTGATTGTATCATCTTCGGTTTTGACGGGCAGCATTTGAAAGCGCTTTGTATTAAAAGAGGCTTCGATCCACAAAAAAACAAATGGTCGTTAATGGGTGGATTTGTAAATAAATCCGAAAGTGTAGATAATGCTGCAAAACGGATCCTCGATACATTAACGGGGTTAACCGGTATTTACATGGAGCAGTTATTTTGCTTTGGAGAAATAGATCGGGATCCGGCTTCCCGCGTAATTTCAATTGCCTATTTTGCCCTTATTAAAATCGATGATTATACAGAGGAGCTCATGAAATCGCACAATGCAAGCTGGTTTGAATTAACGAAATTACCCCGGTTGATTTTTGATCACCAGCAAATGGTTCGATTGGCAAAAGAGCGCCTCCAGCAAAAAGTATCCAATCACCCGATTGGGTTTGCATTACTGCCGGTTAAATTTACTTTGCAGCAATTACAGGGACTTTACGAAGCCGTATATGAAACCTCTCTTGATAAAAGAAATTTTACCCGTAAAATACTATCTCTTGGCATCCTTAATAAATTAAAAGAAAAGGAAAAAGAATCTTCTAAAAAAGGGGCTTTCTACTACACTTTCGACCAGGAAAAATACAAAAGGCTGGAACAGGAAGGAGTACGATTTATCTGATTATTTAAATTAATAATTATTGTAGATTTTAGATTGGCGATTTCGGAATTCGCAATCCGAAATCGCCAATCTAAAATCTACAATAAAAAAGCCTGGTCACTGCTATAAAAATCATCTTCAGATTTACAATGGCTGATACTATCTTTGCCGCGTTATCAAAAACAAAAATGATGAGCCAAAAATACATGATGCAGCAAACGATGCGCTGGTATGGACCAAATGATCCTGTGACCCTGGCAGATATAAGGCAGGCGGGTTGCACCGGCATCGTAACCGCTCTTCATCATATTCCTAACGGAGAAATATGGACGAAAGATGAAATCCTGAAACGAAAAAACGAAATTGAAGCAGCAGGATTATTATGGAGTGTAGTAGAAAGTGTTCCTGTGCATGAATCAATCAAAACGCAAACTGCAGGATTTAAACAATGTATTGAAAACTATAAGCAATCCATTCGGAATCTTTCGGAACTCGGAATAAAAATAATTACCTATAATTTTATGCCGGTTCTTGACTGGACAAGAACTGATCTCGCTTATACCGTTGAGGATGGAAGCAAAGCCCTTCGTTTTGAGAAAGCTGCATTTGTTGCGTTTGATGTTTTTATACTGAAGCGGAAAAATGCAGGCAATGACTATTCAGCAGAAGAACTGTCAAGAGGCCGTGAACGGTTCGATGCTATGGTGGATGAAGATAAAGCGCAGTTACAGAGAAATATAGTTGCAGGCTTACCAGGTAGCAACGAAAAATTTACCCTCGAACAGTTTCAACAGGCGCTTGACGCATACGAAGGAATTGATGCAGAAAAGTTGCGCAGTAACCTGATTTATTTCCTGAAAGAAGTAGTTCCCGTGGCAGATGAGGCTGCTGTTAAACTGGTGATTCACCCCGACGATCCTCCATATCCTATTCTTGGTTTACCTCGTGTGGTAAGTACTGCAGAAGATGTTTCGGCCTTATTCAAAGCTGTGCCGTCGTTATCAAACGGTTTGTGTTTTTGTACGGGTTCATTTGGCGTAAGAGCTGATAACGACTTACCGGCAATGGTTACGCAATTTGGTGACCGCATTAACTTTATTCATCTTCGGAGTACCAGGAGAAATGAGTTCGGCGATTTTTATGAAGATAACCACCTAGAAGGTGATGTAGATATGTACTCAGTGGTGAAGGAAATATATGCGGTGATGCAGAAGAGAAATGTTCCAATTCCAATGCGTCCAGATCATGGCCACCAGATGCTGGATGACCTAAAGAAAAAAACAAATCCCGGTTACTCAGGTATTGGCCGCCTTCGAGGGTTGGCTGAACTAAGAGGGCTTGAACTGGGGATTTCAAGATCATAATAATTAGGGTTAATTGAACATTGAAAATAGAACGTTGAATATTGAATATTTTTTTAATTGAGAAAATATTCAATATTCAATATTCAACGTTCAATACTAAACCTTCAAAGTGGAGTCTCTCACTAACAGCGTCGAGGGAAGCACTATATTTTCCAATTCAAGTCTGAAACTTTTTTTCTCAAACGATTTAAACAGAACTGTTGCAGCAGCTTTTCCAATTTCAAAAGCGGGTTGGGTAATAGTGGTTAGTGAAGGATTGAGTATTGTAGCAGGTTCCAGGTTGGAAAAACTAATCACTTTCACATCCCGGGGTATGGAAAGATTTAAATCGCGACAGGCAAGGTAGATAGGCGTCGTGAATTTCTCTACGCAGGCAATAATTCCATCTGGCCTCATATTATTGTTCAAAAGGTTTTTTATGGCTTTGTAATTGTCGTTGTAGTCATTATCACAATCAACAATATTTCTATCTTCAAAAGGAATTTTGAATTCCAATAACGCCTTTTTATAGCCCTTCATTCGGTTATTGCTTATGGCGAGGCTGGAAGAAATTGACAGATAGGCGATGTTCCGGCACCCTTTTTCAGCAAGGTGTTTCGTAGCAAGATAACCGCATTCAAAATCGTTGGTGGTAATCCTCGCAGTTTGAACATCTTCACAAATCCTATCAAAGAAAACCATGGGAATTTCTTTGGCAATCACAGCTTTTATATGATCGCTATATATTGTTTCGCGGGAAACTGACATCAGGATGCCATCAACTCTTCCACTTTGAAAATCTTTCAATATTGCCTGTTCTTTTTGAAAACTTTCATGTGTGAGGTATATAAGTACATGGTAACCTTTGTCTTGTGCAATGGCTTCAATGCCGTTGATGGCCAATGAAAAGAAGCTGTCAGCTACTTCTGGTATTACAACGGCAATGGTCTTAGTTTTCCTTCCCCTTAAACTGCTTGCATAAGGATTAGGCGTGTAGTTCATTTTTTCAGCCGTTTCAAGCACCCTTTTCTTGGTTTCTTCACTTATTTCATGGCTTTTGTTAAACACTTTCGAAACGGTTGAAACTGAGAGCCCCAGTTCTTTAGCCAGTTGTCTGATATTCATGTTTTTCATCTCTACAATGATATTCTTGCGAAACCGGTTTCGCAAATAAAGCTACATTAATACGCAAAAGTCCTGAGAAAAAAAAGGAATTTGTATATTAGTATTGTTAACGACTAAATTGCCAGCATTGCTAAACTCCGCATATATATCGAACAAAATTACCTGCCTGTTCTTAAAATTTATCTCAAATCTATAATAGTAATCTTATGAGTAATACTACTGGAACCAACGGGCACAATCCGCTTTTAAGTCTTGATGAATGGGAAGACGATGTGCTGCAGCGCTATCCTGATCCGGAAACCATCGCGAAAAATAAAACAGTAGATGAATTCAGGAACTACGAAGCTGAATCAAGAGATACAGTGAAGGAATTCTATCGTCTTAATCATACTTTTCAGACTTATGATTTCGTGCAGGAGAAAAGGGCTGATTATCTGAAATTCGATAAAAAGGAAATGCCGGTATGGGATGCTTTTAATTTCCTAAATGAGTTGGTAGATGATTCTGATCCTGATACTGAGATGGATCAGTTTCAACATTTACTGCAAACATCTGAAGCAATAAGAAGAGATGGTCATCCCGATTGGATGGTGCTGGTAGGACTTATGCATGATATGGGAAAAACACTTTGCCTTTTTGGCGAACCTCAATGGGCAGTAGTAGGAGATACATTTCCTGTTGGTTGCGCTTATTCAGATAAGGTAGTTTACCCCGAATTTTTTAAGAACAATCCAGATTTCGATAACGAACAATACAATACTAAACTGGGTGTATATAGTCAAAATTGCGGTCTTCGTAACGTCGATATGTCCTGGGGACACGACGAATATATTTACCAGATGATGAAAGATTATTTACCGGAATCAGGTTTATATATGTTGCGTTATCACTCATTTTATGCCTGGCATCGCGAATCAGCCTATGATCATTTACTCGACGATCACGATAGGGAAATGCTTAAATGGGTAAATCTTTTTAATCCTTATGATTTGTATTCAAAGAACCCTACGCCACCCAATTGGAAGGAACTAAAGCCCTATTACGAAGACCTGGTAGCGAAATACCTTCCGTCTACTTTAAAGTTTTAAGTACACATCTTACGATCCAAAGCGCTGATATTAATTAATTCAAAACACAGTCATACTGTGTTTTTTTATTTCATAGAACTTAACTAATAAGGCCAATACAATAACCAGTTTAACAATTTTACATTAGAAATATTTATATCTTCTATTACAATAAGTTTTAGCAACTTTACTAAACTTAAAAATAGCTATGGTAAAAGTTGGTGAATACAATGTATTGAAAGTAATTCGTGAAGTGGAATTCGGGGTTTATCTCGACGATGAAAAAGAAGGCATTCTTTTACCCATTCGATTTGTACCTCCCGGTACTAAAATCGGTGATGAATTAAAGGTTTTCCTATATCACGATTCGGAAAGCCGCATCATAGCCACTACACTTAAGCCAAAAGGCCTGGTAGGGGAAATTGTAAAATTAAGAGCGGTCACCGTAACACCCCAGGGTGCATTCCTGGATTGGGGGTTGATGAAGGATCTTTTTGTGCCAAAATCCAAGCAATTAATGGGTATGCATCCGGGTAGAGATTACCTGGTAAAAATTTATCTCGACGAACAGACGGGAAGAGTAGCCGCAACCGAAAAAATAGAACCCTTTTTAACTAATGACGACTTAACGGTAAAAGAACTGGATCAGGTGATCCTTACCGTTTATCGGCGAACGGATATAGGCTATGTGGTTATTATCAACCATCTGCACACTGGTTTGTTACATTTTAATGAAATCTACAGGGATATTCAGATAGGTGATACTTTTCCAGGTTTCATAAAAAAAATACGGCCTGAGAATAAAATAGATGTTGCCGCCGGTAAGCCAGGGTATCAACGGGTAGAAGATGAAGCGGAAAAACTAATTCGCCTGTTGAATGAAAATAATGGTTATCTGCCTTACAATGATAAGTCGGATCCCGATGAAATTTATTCTTTTTTCGGGATGAGTAAGAAAACCTTCAAAATGACTACTGGAAATTTATATAAACAAAGGAAAATAGAGTTTACACAAACCGGTATTAAATTAATGGAAGAGTAGATAATTTAAATTAATGGACGAATAATAATTGTCGTTCAATTTCTTAATAATCTGTGTACGTCATGAATAGAGTTATTGCAACTATCGCAGTCATTACTTTCGTATCCTGTAACAATAATCCGGATAAGGTAGCGGCAGTTACAGAAACGCCTGTTGCCGAACAGAAATTAGCAGAAGCTATTTCTTGCACCAAAATGGGAATTCCGGTAGCAGACAGCGCATTGTATATGGATGGTGGTGGTAAGGAGTTTGTAACTACAGTAGTGAATAAGATTGAACCAGCCGGTCCTAAACCGGAAGGTATGGTTTTCATTCCCGGTGGTGAGTTCAGTATGGGAGGTGTTAACCCGATAGGTATGATGGACGGGGGGAAAGAAAATATGAATGATGCGCGACCCGTTCATCGGGTGTATGTGGACGGTTTTTATATGGATGAAACAGAAGTAACCAATGCCCAGTTCGAGAAATTTGTGGCAGCAACCGGTTATGTTACCGTTGCAGAAAAAAAACCTACCAGGGAAGAGTTTCCGACTGCGGATGAAGAAAACCTGGTGGCGGGCTCTGTAATTTTCAGTCCCCCGGCACAAAAAGTATCACTCGATAACTATTTGAATTGGTGGGCTTACAAAAAGGGGGCAGATTGGAAACATCCCCTTGGTCCAGAAAGCGATATAAATGGGAAAGCCGATTTTCCGGTTGTGCATGTATGTTGGGAAGATGCTGTGGCTTATGCAAAATGGGCCGGAAAGAGATTACCTACCGAGGCAGAATGGGAATTTGCATCAAGATCCGGTGAAACTGGTAACCTTTATACCTGGGGGAACCTTCTTAAACCGGAAGGCAAATGGATGGCGAATATTTTTGAAGGACAGTTTCCTTACAACGATGTGGCCAGTGATGGATTTAAAGGTGCTGCACCTGTGAAAAAATTTCCACCTAACGGTTATGGACTATACGATATTGCCGGGAATGTTTGGGAATGGTGCAGTGATTGGTATAGACCCGATTATTATAAAACACTTTCAGATCAGGGGCTGGCCAAAAATCCCCGGGGACCAAAAGAATCTTATGATCCGGCCGAACCAGGGCAACCCAAGAAAATTCAGCGTGGCGGCTCCTATCTATGTACTGATCAATATTGCACCCGCTATATGGTAGGAACAAGAGGAAAGGGGGAATGGAGATCGGCAACTAATCATTTAGGTTTTCGCTGTGTAAAGGACCTGCCAAAGGGAACGAAGGTTATTGCTTCCAAATAGTTTCCCTGTTTTAATTTGACTGACAGAATATTGAAAGGGTTGATTGAATTAGCATGACTTATTACATTTGTGTTATTAAACATAACGTTATGATAGATTCAAAAAGCAAGAAATTTTGTAGCTTTTTTATCATGCTTGCAATATGGTTGGTTAGTGTAAATGCGCAGGAGTCAAAGGCTGATAAGAAAGCGGCTGAAGCTGCGCTTATCACAAAAATAGTTACTGAACAGAATTTTATGTTCACGGCCCAATCAGTAACGCCAATGGGCGGCCGTTTCAGGCAATTAACAACAGACTACAATGTAAAAGTGTCTAAAGATACAGTAAGCAGCGATCTGCCCTATTTTGGAAGATCTTATTCGGCGGATATTGGTAGTAGTGAGGGTGGTATAAATTTTACATCAACCGATTTTGAGTACCAGGTTTCGGATCGTAAAAAGGGTGGTTGGGATATTACCATAAAACCCAGGGATGTTAAGGACGTTCAACAATTCAATCTTTCAGTTTTTGAAAGTGGAAGTGCTTCTTTACAGGTTAACAGTACGAACAGGCAACCAATTTCTTTCAATGGCTATGTTTCTGAGAAAAAGAGTAAGAAGAGTAAATAGTGACGATTATTTGTTGATTGAAATTGGGTTGATTGTAATGAAACATTTAGATCTGGCAG
>JADMIO010785099.1_pt1 | contig 16184 bp, 17 predicted proteins | sample 8958161 | NCBI WGS metagenome assembly JADMIO01 (sample SAMN16585339, study PRJNA669376) | soil metagenome | isolation source: Crop rotation soil | place: USA: Cullars Rotation, Alabama | collected 2011
CTTTCCCTGCCCATTCCCGCCATTGGGATAATAATATTCATAAACTATCTTATTAAATGTTTTAACTAAAAATAATATCTGTAGATCAGTGAACCCCCGAATGGCCGAAACCACCGCTGCCACGCACAGTTACATCCAGTTCATCTACCTTTTCCCATTCTGCTTGTTCATATTTGGCCACGATCATTTGGGCAATACGCTCACCATCATTTATTACCTGCATTTCATTCGATAAATTGATCAGCGCCACCATTATTTCGCCCCTGTAATCACTGTCTATAGTTCCTGGTGTATTGATCAAAGTAAGCCCTCTTTTAATGGCTAAACCGCTTCTTGGGCGAATCTGTGCTTCATACCCTTCAGGTAAGGCTATATATAAACCTGTTGCTATCAATTTCCGTTCCATGGCCTGCAGAGTTACAGGCTCCTGTAGCCAGGCTCTCAGGTCCATTCCTGCAGACCCGCTTGTTTGATACGCCGGTAATGGGTGCGGCGAATGGTTTATTATTTGTATCTGTACAGGCATTATTATTGTGCGCGCAAAGGTAATGGATTGTACGATAAAATGATTGTTTTGGCTCCTTCTCCTTCACAAACACTTAGCGCAATTATCAAATTTGTTAATCCGCTAATTTATAGATTACTATTTTAACAAATTGAAAAATATATTTTACTTAGGTTTGTGTTACAATATCAACCTATTGTTGGTGAATTCAGTCTTTCCTGCTTTTTGAAAGTGTAAGAAAGGCTTTCGAAGATCATTGATTATTAAATCAAGCGTAATTGTCCCATGGCATTATTGGGTAATCTCATAGCTCGTTCATTACAAGTCCGAAAACAATTCAAACTCAGGGTAGCACCTCCGCAAACATATCAAAGGCATGCACTGCGCCAGTTACTGGAACGTGGTCAGTACACTTCATTCGGAAAGCATTACGGTTTTGGCAAAATTCTCAGCCAGGAACTGGATTTTGTAAATGCTTTTCGCAAAAAAGTACCTGTGCATACCTATAACGAAATGCATAAGCAATGGTGGTATCGTTGTCAGAAAGGGGAAGAAAATGTTACTTGGCCCGGCAAAGTAAAATATTTTGCACTCAGTTCCGGCACTTCAGAAGCTGCCAGTAAACATATACCTGTTACGCAGGATATGATACGCTCCATTAAAAATGTCGGCTTCAAGCAATTATACAGTATGGCTAATTTTACATTAGCTCCTGTCGTGTTTGAAAAAGGTATTTTAATGCTCGGCGGCTCAACATCTCTTTTCGAAAAAGGAGAATATTACGAGGGGGATATGAGCGGCATAAGTGCCAAAAATATGCCCCGCTGGATATCCTCTTTATTGTATAAACCAGGTCAGCGCATATCCCGTCGTCCTAATTGGGAAGAACGTATCAAGCTCATAATAGAGAATGCCCCTAGTTGGGATGTAGGAATGATATGTGGGGTACCTGCATGGGTACAGATTGTGTTGGAAAGGATTATCAACCAGTATCATCTGGAAAGCATACATGATATATGGCCTAATTTGGGTATCTACATACATGGCGGTGTGTCTATAGAGCCATACAGGGAAAGTTTCAAAAAGTTGTTAGGCGATAAGGTCACTTATATAGAAACTTATATGGCCTCAGAAGGTTCATTCGGTTTCCAGGCCAGGCCGGGTGGGGGAATAAAGCTTGTATTGAATGCAGGCATATTTTATGAGTTCATACCATTTACCGGCGATAATTTTGATGAAGAAGGTAATCCCAAAGCCGATCCAGAAACGTTCCTTGTCAACGAAGTGAAAGAAGATGTGGAATATGCAGTAATGCTTACCACATGTTCCGGTGCATGGCGTTATATTATTGGCGATGTGGTACGTTTCACCAATGCTGCAGAATATGAAATAGCTATAGTAGGGCGTACCAAACAATTCCTGAGTCTTTGCGGAGAGCATATGTCCATAGACAATATGAACAAAGCAATAGACACCCTGTCTAAAAAACTCGGCGTTACCATTCGGGAATTTACAGTGGCAGGTTTTAAGTATGAGAATCTTTTTGCCCATCGTTGGTATATCGGCTGTGATGATTGCAATATCGGGGCAGATGCTGTGCGGGATATACTCGACGAAACCTTGTGTAAGATCAATGATGATTATGCAGTAGAGCGTACCTCGGCCCTCAAAGAAATATTTGTAGAAATACTGCCTAACAGCATTTTTTACGATTACCTCCGTTCCAAAGGCAAAGAAGGGGCTATGAACAAGTTTCCACGTGTGCTGAAAGGCCAGCAATTAAAGGACTGGGAAAATTTCCTGGAACTGAATCATTTACATAAAATGACGGTATAATATTGTTTATCTGATTTTTTCTGAGAAGGCAGCACCAATGGCTGCCTTCTTATTTTTTTAATGCCTTTTAGATATTTAAACTAGCCCATGGTTTTTAACCATGGGTAATAGTATCAGTAGAGCACCTCCAACCGTTTTAACGGTTTACAGAATTGAAAGACAAGATCGACATGGACGTTTTTCAATTGTATAATATTTTCCTGCCATTTAGAGTTTATAAAAAGGCAATCGTGGGCATATCTTTTGCAGATTACTTTCATAAATTCTTATGGTATGATACGCAAATTAAAATCAGGCAAATACCGCATGTATTCACGGAAAGTGGATGCCAAAACACATAAGCGCAAAAACCTCGGCACATTCGATTCAATGGAAGACGCTAAAAAACACGAAAGAGAGATTCAGTATTTCAAGCACCACTAAAATAGATCAGTAAGTGAAATTTATGCAAAACACTTCCTTTCTTTTAGAGAGACTAGGAAAGGTTTAATAACTTTTCGCACTCCTCCTGTAACAATTCTTTATTAATAGGCACTACTCCCACCTCTTCGCACACAAGGCCACCGGCTATGTTCGAGATTTCCGCCATCAATGCAGCATTTTGGGTAAGTGCATACACCAGCGATGCAGTGGCTATTACAGTATCACCGGCACCCGATACATCCGCTATATTCCGGATATGCGATGGATAGATACCCGAATCGGTACCATTGTTGTAAAACACACCTTTTTCAGACAGCGTTATGAACGTTATATCGTTATGCAACACCTCGTTTATTTTATGGTGTATTTTATCCATCTCCGGTTTGCTAACTTCAGTTAGAGACAAGTGCAATCCTTCGGCCACCTCCTTAAGATTAGGTTTGAAGATGGTAACGTTTTTATAAGCAAGAAAATTCTTCTTTTTAGGATCAACTGTAGTGATAATTCCGATCTCCTTACAATGTGCAGAAATGCGGTTGATCACATTTTCTTTCAGTACACCTTTATTATAGTCTTCAAATATTAGCACGTCAGGTTTCACTCGCTGCAGGTAGCGCAGCACCATATCAATAAAAGGATGTTCTTCTTCCACATACAAGTCATCGTTCACCTCATCATCCAGGCGCATCATTTGTTGGTTACGGCATATCACCCTTGTTTTGGTAGTCGTAGCCCTGTTTTTGCTGTATAGCAACAGGTCGGTATCTATTCCCGCGTCATTGGCCAGTTGGGTCAGTACTTTCCCATCCGCATCATCTCCCACCACGCTAGCCAGCGTTACTTTCGCTCCCAGTGTGCTGCAATTCAGTGCCACATTAGCCGCACCGCCCAGTCGGCTTTCACGGCGCTTTAGTGCCACAATAGGCACAGGGGCTTCCGGCGATATGCGTTCCACCTCTCCCCACCAGTAATTATCAAGCATCACATCACCTACCACCACTACATGCATCTTATGCATGTTCCTGAATAAATTTTCTATTTCTGTCTTATTCATTACTTGTTTTGCCACTCTTTTGTACGGAAAAATAGATTGGGATACCAATTAACACAATTATCAGTCCGGGCCACGTATATACTGGTTTATTCATCAACAATACTATACAGATAAATGCAGCCAGTAGAATATAGATAAGAGGTATTATTGGATAGCCGAAAGCCTTATAAGGTCTGGGCATATCCGGTTGTGTCTTTCTTAATTTAAAAATTCCTGCAATGGTAAGGATATAGAACAATAGAACGGTGAATACAATATAATCCAGCAGGTTGCCGTATTGCCCGCTGATGCATAATAAAGAGGCCCACAAGCATTGCATCCACAACGCTTTTGCAGGCACACCTTTTTTATTCAGTTCTCCCGCCGATGGCAGGAACAAGCCATCCTTGGCCATGGTATAATAAACACGTGCCCCCGAAAGAATTAAACCATTATTACACCCAAAAGTAGATACCATAATTAGCAAAGCAATAATAATAGCACCACCACCGCCAAATACCTGCAAGGCAGCAGCAGTGGCCACCCTTCTTTGCGGGGCAAGGGCTATATCACTTACGCTCATTACATTCAGGTACATAAAGTTCATACATACATAAATGATCGTTACCACCAGTGTTCCTATAAAAAGGCTTAAAGCAATATTACGTTCAGGTCGTTTTATTTCACCCGCTATAAAAGTTACATTATTCCATGCGTCGCTGGAAAATATAGAACCCACCATAGCCACGCACATAGCTACAATTAATGCTCCGGAAGATAAACTTTCATGAAGAATAGCAGTACCGTTTTTGCTGATGGATTTTGCTATCCATGCATCGCTCCAGTTATCATGCCATACAGAATGTCCTTTAAAGAGGAAGAAACCAAATAATATCAGGGCTCCCATTGCCGCTATCTTGGCAAAAGTGAAAAAGAACTGGATCCACTTCCCGCTTTTTATTCCCATCGTATTCACAAACGTTAGCAGGATAATAATGCCTATGCCCAGTATCTGGGCAGCACTTATATGAAATCCGGCTTCAGTGCCATACAATATATTCTCGTCCCCCAGGGACTTATTGAGATACCCCGTGAATTTTCCGAACCCCACGCCTACTGCCGCAATAGTTCCTGTTTGTATCACTGCAAAAAACGCCCATCCGTACAGGAACCCGAATAATTTCCCGAAAGCCTCACGTATATATACATATTGCCCTCCTGCATGAGGATACATTCCGCTCAACTCACCATAGCTAAGGGCAGCCATAAGAGTCAGGAAACCGGTTATAAGCCAGATAACAATAAGCCAGCCTGCGCTTCCCACACTTTGCGCAATATCTGCACTCACAATAAAGATACCGGAACCTATCATGGAGCCTATAACCATAAGCGCCCCATCCAGCAAACTAAGCGAACGGTGAAAATGAGATTTGTTTTCCAAAGGCAAGAATTTTGGAAAAAGTACTATTTATTTTTCTTTTTATCCTCACCGGTTTTTTTAGCAAGCTCGTTTAAACCCATTATTACATCATTTGTTATATTCAGCCCCTTATTGGCATACAATAAAGTGCCCGAGGCAGATGCGGAGTAAGAGAAGATAAAATCAAAATGTTTATCCTTATTATAGTCTGCTAAAAAATGGTCCAGGCGGTCTTTTAGGTCCTTATTAAAATCCTCCTGCTCTTTCATCAGTTGTTCGGTCAGGGCATCTTTACGGGTTTGCAGGCTTTGCTGCATCTGTCCTAGGCGTTTTTGTGCAGCCTCACCTTCCGCTTGGCTCAGGGTACCCGCTTGTGCCCTTTTTTGCAATTCGGCAGCATCGCTCTGCATTTTTTGGTAAGAGCTTTGTAATTCTCCTTCCATTTGTGCCTGGCGCTGTTTAAAATCCACTTTTTTAGCTTTCAGGTAATCATAGTTAGCCTCCAGGCTATCTACATCCACATAAGCTATTTTGCCCGAAGGGGGAAGCGAACTTACAACCGCTGCACCGGGTGTGGTAGAATTGTTTTTATTTTTAGAAAAATACATCCCGAATAGTATCAGGACCCCCACAAAGGATAATATGCTGAGAACGGAAGCTAGATTTTTCATTTACTTGGTTTGATTGATTTGTGCAATGGATAGTTTAAACGCGACAAAAGTAATATCTAATACACTACTTTTTATCTTTTTTGATTTTGGTTGGGTAAATCTATAATATCCCGTATTTACAATTTGTTAAATGTTAGTTTTTCTTCCCTTTATAGAGTTCATAATTTTTGCAACCTGCTCAAAGCCTTTATCATATACACTTTCGGCAAAGGGCAGCATGTTGTTAAAATAATAAAGCCTTGTGTTTTTATTAATTTTTGCTATATATTGCCTGCCTGCTTTTTATCTTATTGTCCTTAATTAAACTATAGTAAGGCATGTCAAAACCTGCTAAGAACACTAATCAACAACCCGGAAAAAACAATACTCCTGTAGCCCCTGGGCCGGAAACGGAAACCACTGTAAAACAACCCACTTCATGGAGCTTGGAAAAATTACTATGGCCCGTTTTCTTGGTCTATATACTTGCCTTGGTGTATGGTTTAGTCAATCATGAATCGTGGGCCGATGAAGCCCAATCATGGTTGCTCGCCAGGGATACCAGCCTTTCTCAATTATTCAGGATACTCCCTTCCGAAGGGCACCCCCCATTGTGGTATCTGCTATTATTCCCAATGGCCAAAGCTGGTTTGCCTTATGTATCTATAAAATGGCTTTCTGTTGCCATTATGGTTCTTGCCACATATATATTCATGTTCAGGACCCGCTTGCCCATTATATTAAAACTACTCATACCCTTTAGCTACTTTTTCTTTTACGAATATTCCATTCTCGCGCGTAGCTACTGCCTCATAGTTCTGTTCACATCCTTTATCGTAGCTCTTTACCCCAAACGCTTCGAGCAACCTTGGCTGTTTGCCCTATGCGTCATTGGTCTGTTTAATACCCACATGCTTGTATTCACATTCGCACTCGGTATAACCATATTATACCTCATAGATGCTCTGCAATACAAAAAGCTCAATGCCTCAGTAATAAGTAGTTTGCTCATCATGTGCATAGGTGGCCTCTACCTTATACCATACCTCACCAATACCGAAACCGCAAAATTTTATGAAACCAAGATCACCGACCACCTTTCACTTATCACAAGCGCCATTAGTAATGGGCTGTTGATGACAGACAATGCGTTTGGAGTATTAGTATTTATTCTTCTCACCGCACTGCTTCTCAGGCAAACAAAACCGCTGTTTCTTCTGTTTTGCGGTTTGTCAGGCATCTTCTATATTCTGGGTTTCAGGTACACAGGCGTTGCGCGGCATTATGGCGCATTATTTATGGTATTTCTCGCGGTCTATGCCTTAGCTGATAATTATAAAGACGAAGCAGTGTTCTTTTTAAAAGGCCTCAGGCAAGACCTTACAAAATATGGTACATGGGTTTTGTGCTTTGCTATTGTTATACAATTGGCCTCTTCAGTCAGCGCTTATAGGGATGATATTACAGGCATGTATTCAGGCTCCAAAGAAGTTGCTGAATATATAATAGACAATCATCTTACAGATCGTATCATAGTTGGGCAACAGGCACTTGCTGCCAGTGCAGTACTTCCATATCTGCCCGGTCACAAACCATTCTATTATGCCGAGTGCGAGCGTTACGGTACCTATTACGTGTTCGATTCCTGTTTTATAAAAGAGAAACTGTTATACTCTCCCGGCTTCGGTGTCACAGCAGCGCACGATCATTTTAAGGACAAGCTCGATAAAATTGTATTCCTGTTCAATCATCCGGTAGAGCAGCAACTCAACCAGTTCCTCGATCTCAATTTTAGCACCTCCGAAATGCCCATTCGTTCCGATGAACGGTATTATATCTATACGTTCAAGGAGGGAGTAAAGTGATCTGAATTGGACTTATCTACCTTAAACGGTTTAGCACTATTGCCTGTAAAGACATCTCTAAACAAAACAAGAGCATTGTGCCTTCGCACTTTGCCTATAAAAAAAGGCTACCCGTTTACGGATAGCCTTGTATAAATAGCTCTGAGTTCTGTTACTCCAGTTTGAATAAGATCGGTAGGGTAAAGCTCACCTTTACAGCACGTCCGTTTTGTTTACCCGGCTTCCAGTGAGGCATGCCTTTCACAACACGCATAGCTTCCTCACCCGCAGCTCCTCACGCGCCGCACCGATCTGCACGGCCGCACGCCGCACCAGGTCGAGTACATCGCGAAGATCCTCGAGCACGACCTCACGTTCGGCATCGGCCCCGCCGGTACCGGCAAGACCTATCTCGCGGTGGCCTGCGCAGTCGACGCGCTCGAGCGCGACAAGGTGAAGCGCATCGTGCTGGCACGCCCTGCGGTGGAAGCCGGGGAACGGCTCGGCTTCCTGCCGGGCGATCTCGCGCAGAAAGTCGATCCCTACCTGCGACCGCTGTACGACGCGCTCTACGACCTGATGGGCTTCGAGAAAACCGGCAAGCTCCTCGAGCGCGGCACGATCGAGCTCGCGCCGCTCGCCTACATGCGCGGTCGGACGCTGAACCACGCGTTCGTCATCCTGGACGAAGCGCAGAACACGACGCCCGAACAGATGAAGATGTTCCTCACGCGCATCGGCTTCGGCGCCAAGGCGGTGGTGAACGGCGACATCACGCAGATCGACCTCGCGCGCGGGCAGAAGAGCGGCCTGATCGAGGCGCGGCGCATCCTCGACGGCGTGCGCGGCATCGCTTTCACCCAATTCGGCGCACAGGACGTGGTGCGCCATCCGCTCGTCGCGCGCATCATCGATGCGTACGACGCCAACGCTGCCCAAGAATAACGTCGTCGTGCAGTACGCGGTGCCGCGGCGCGGCGTGCCGGGCGCTGCGGCATTGCGCGCGTGGGCCCGCGCCGCGGGCGCCAGCGCGATCACGCTGCGCATCGTGGGCGCAAGCGAGGCGCGGCGCTTGAACCGCCAATACCGCAGGAAAAACTACGCCACCAACGTGCTTAGTTTTCATTCGGGAGACATCGTGCTGTGCCATCCGGTAATCGTGCGTGAGGCGCGCGCGCAGCAGAAAAGCCTGCGCGCGCACTATGCGCACCTGGTGGTGCACGGCGTGCTGCACCTGCGCGGCCACGCGCACGATGACAAAGCAAGCGCGCGCCGCATGGAGTCGCGCGAAATCCGCGTGCTGGCGCGCTTCGGCTTCGCCGACCCCTACACGATAAAATGACTGCGTTCGGATGAACGATCCCGCGCGCCCCAGCCTGCTCGAACGCCTCTCGGCGCTGTTGATGCGCGAGCCCAGCGATCGCGAGCAGCTGGTCGAGCTCTTGCGCTCGGCCTATTCGCGCAACCTGCTGGACGCCGACGCGCTCACCATCATCGAGGGCGCGCTCAACGTTTCCGAGATGCAGGTGCGCGACATCATGGTGCCGCGCGCCCAGGTCGACTTCATCGACATCCACGAGCCGATCGAGACGTTCATCCCGCGCGTCATGGCCACCGCGCACTCGCGCTTCCCGGTGATCGACCAGAACCGGGACGACGTCATCGGCATCCTGCTCGCCAAGGACCTGCTGCGGCATTACGCCGGCGACGAGGAGTTCAACGTGCGCGAGATGCTGCGCCCGGCGGTGTTCGTGCCCGAGGCGAAGCGGCTGAACGTGCTCCTGCGCGAGTTCCGTGCGAGCCGCAACCACATGGCGATCGTGGTGGACGAATACGGCGGCGTGTCGGGCCTCATCACCATCGAGGACGTGCTCGAGCAGATCGTCGGCGAGATCGAGGACGAATACGACTTCGACGAAGCCTCCGACAACATCATCCCGGAGCCGGGCGGCCGCTTCCGCGTCAAGGCGCTCACGCAGATCGCCGATTTCAACGCCGCCTTCGGCACACATTTCTCCGACGAGGCCTCCGACACGGTGGGCGGCGTGGTGATCGCGCATCTTGGCCGGTTGCCGAAGCGCGGCGAGAACGTGACCATCGAAGGACTGCGCTTCCAGGTGCTGCGCGCCGACAGCCGGCGCGTCTACACGCTCGTCGTCGACAAGCCCAAGGCGTGAGCCTGGTAGAAGCGGCGCAACTCGCGGATCTGGTTGTCGACGTTGAATACGCGCTCGGCCTTCAGGCGGGCATTGCGGCTAACCTCGCTTAGCGCGCCCGCATCGAGATCGAGAAACCAGCCGATCGCCTCCGCGACGCCTTCCGCGTCGCCGACCTCGACCAGGCGCCCGTTCAGCCGGTCGTCGACGTTTTCCACGAGGCCCGCGTAGTTGGAGCTGATGAGGGGCTTGCCCATCGCCATCAGCTCGCGCGCCGCGAACGAGATGGCCTCGATCGACTCGGACAGAAGAAAGCCGACGTCGATGAGCGACAGGTAGCCGCGCGGATCGGGCTCGTAGCGCACATAGGCCAGGTTTTTCAGCCCGAGCTCCGCGGCAAGGGCCGAGCTCTTCTCGATCTCGCGCTCGTTGCCGCGCAAAAGGATCTTGAAGGGCCGCGCGCCGCGCTTCAGCGCGATGGCCGCACCGTGCAGGAAGAGGTCGGTGCGCTTGTGCGCTCCCATGCCGGCGTGCGAGCCGAACACGAAATCGCCTGCCGTGATGCCGTACTTGGCCATGAAGGCCGGATCCCTCGGCGTCGGCTGCCAATGCCGCACGTCGACCCCGTTCGGGATGACGCGCGCATTCGGCACGGTAAGAGACCCCTCGGCCCAAGAGATGTTGCGAGCGCTGTGACCGACGTAAACATGGCCCTGCAACATCGTGCGGTAGGCCCAGCGGTTGTAGAAGTTGTCGGGGATGTTGCGCACCGCGTGGTGCGTGCGCACGCTCGGCACGCTGTGCCGGCCGAGCGCCTTCCACAGCACGACGATGTTCTGGTCGCGCGAGCCGTTGGTATGAATCAGATCGGGGCGCCACTCGTCATAAATCGCGCCGAAGCGGCGCACCGCGCCGATCATCTGCGGGATCTCGGTGATGTGGCCGGGAAAGGCACACGCGAACGTGGGGGCGCCGAGCTCGCGCCCCGTCGCCCACACGCCGGAGCCTTCGGGTGCGGCGACGCCGAGGTCGAAATCCTTCCGCAAGTCGCTGCTCAAGATGGTGCGGATATAGCGCGCATGGCCGCCGCCGCCGTCCTGGTGCGGATGGAAGTTCGTAAGGAGGATTTTCTTCATCTCGGGAAGGCGGAGGCTAGCGGCACCTTGAATCCTGTCAAGATCGCGCCTTGATCCGCAGACACCTCATTCCTTTCATCGCCGGCGCAGCGAGCGTCGCCGCGTTCGCGCCGCTCGGGCTTTATCCGCTGCTCATCGCGACGAGCGCGCTGCTGATTCACGCGTGGGTGCCTGCCTCGCCTGCGGCCGCGGCGCGGTCGGGCATCGCGTTCGGGCTCGGTCTTTTCGGCGCCGGCGTATCCTGGATCTACGTGAGCCTGCACGACATCGGCGGCATGCCGGCTCCGGTGGCGGCGCTCGCCACGTTCCTCCTTTGCGCATTCATTTCGCTCCTGCCGGCCTTTGCCGGATGGCTGCAGGCGCGCATCCCCGCGCAGCCGGCCCTCCGTGCGTGCCTCGTGATTCCCGCGTCGTGGACGCTTTTCGAGTGGATCCGCTCCTGGATTTTCAGCGGATTCCCGTGGCTTTCGTTCGGCTATGCCGGCGTCGGCTGGCCGCTCCAAGGCTACGCGCCGGTGGGCGGCGTGTTCCTTCTTTCGTTCCTCACGTTGAGCCTCGCCGGCACGATCTGGCTGCTTGCGACGCGCGCGCCGCGGCCGCTTGCCTGGGGCATCGCGTTCGTCGCCATCCTCGTCGTGGGCGAAGCGCTGCGCGCCGTTCACTGGAGCACGCCGCAGGGCGCACCGGTCAGCACCGCGCTCCTTCAAGGGAACATCGCGCAGTCGCTCAAATTCGACCCGGTGCGCTACCTGAAGACACTGGAAACCTATGCGCGCCTCGCCGACGAGAGCAAGGCGCAGCTCATCGTCTTCCCGGAAACCGCCGTGCCGCGCTTCCTCGATGCGGTCGATCCTGCGTACCTCAAGCGGCTCGATGCCATCGCCCAGCGCAATCGCGGCGACCTCCTGCTCGGCGTGCCGACGCGCCGCTCCGCAGACGAGTTCTTCAACAGCGTGGTCGCCTTCGGCGTCTCGCCGACGCAGGCCTATCACAAGGTGCATCTCGTGCCGTTCGGCGAGTTCGCGCCGCCGGGCCTTGCCTGGACGCTCGAGCTCGTCAATATCCCGATGTCGGATTTCCAGCGCGGAAAGACGCGCCAGCCGCTCGCGGTCGCCGGCCAGCATATCGCCGTGAACATCTGCTACGAGGATGCGTTCGGCGACGAGATCGCCGCCCAGCTGCCCGCCGCGACGCTGCTGGTGAATGTCTCGAACGTCGCCTGGTTCGGCGACTCGCTCGCGCCCGCGCAGCACTTGCAGATCGCCCAGCTGCGCGCCATCGAGAGCGCGCGCATGCACCTGACGGCGACCAACACCGGCATCACGGCGGCGATCGATCGCGACGGCCGCGTGCTCGGCCGCCTGCCGCAATTCAAGGAAGGCCGGCTCGAGATCAGCGCGCAGGGCTACGTCGGCGCGACGCCTTACGTCGGCTGGCGAGATTGGCCCGTGGTTCTGCTCTGCTTGCTCGTGCTCGTTGCCGCCACCCTGATCGCTCGCGCGAAACGCAGCCGGTAGAATCCCGGGGCTTCATGCTGAGCTTCCAACAACTGATCCTGCGGTTGAACGACTTCTGGGATCGCCAAGGCTGCGTGCTCTTGCAGCCCTACGACATGGAAATGGGCGCGGGCACCTTCCACACCGCGACGTTCCTGCGCGCCGTGGGACCCGAGCCGTGGAATGCGGCCTACGTGCAGCCGTCGCGGCGGCCGAAGGACGGCCGCTATGGCGAGAATCCGAACCGGCTGCAGCACTATTACCAGTACCAGGTAGTGCTGAAGCCCTCGCCCGCCGACATCCAGGAGCGCTACCTGCAGTCGCTCGTCGCGCTCGGCGTGAATCCCAAGGAGCACGACATCCGCTTCGTCGAGGACAACTGGGAGTCGCCCACGCTCGGCGCCTGGGGCCTTGGCTGGGAAGTATGGCTCGACGGCATGGAGATCACCCAGTTCACGTATTTCCAGGAAGTCGGCAGCCTCGCCTGCAAGCCGGTGCTCGGCGAGATCACCTACGGACTCGAGCGCCTGGCGATGTACCTGCAGGGCAAGGAAAGCGTCTATGACCTCGTGTGGGTCGACGGCGTGAAGTACGGCGACGTCTATCACCAGAATGAAGTCGAGCAGTCGCGCTACAACTTCGAGCTGGCGAATACCGAAATGCTCTTTCGCCACTTCGGCGAATTCGAAGCCGAAGCCAAGCGGCTGATCGAGGAGAAGTGCGTCCTGCCGGCCTACGAAATGGTGCTGAAGTGCTCGCACAGCTTCAACCTGCTCGATGCGCGCGGCGCAATTTCGGTCACCGAGCGCGCCGCGTATATCGCCCGGGTGCGCGCTCTGGCGCGCGCCGTGGCGCAGGCCTACCACGATTCGCGCGAAGCACTGGGTTTTCCATTGGCAAGATGAAACAAACCCTGCTCGTCGAGCTCCTGACCGAGGAGCTGCCGCCGAAGTCGCTGCGCGCTCTTTCCGAGGCCCTCGCCGCGCATGTGGCGCAAGCGCTCGCGAAGGCGCAGCTCACGACCGCGTCGCCGACGGTATTTGCCACGCCGCGCCGCCTGGCATTCACGATCGGCGACGTAGCTGCCAGCGCCGAGGGACGCGAAAGCGAAGTCACCGGCCCGTCGGCCAGCGCGCCGGCGCAAGCCATTGCCGGCTTCGCGCGCAAGCACGGCCTTACGCCCGAGCAGCTCGAAAAGCGCGATACGCCTAAAGGTCCCGTGATGCTGGCGCGCGTGCGCACACAAGGTGCCGAGCTCGACCAGGTGCTCGCAGGCACGGTTGAGGAAGCGCTCAAGGCGCTGCCGATTCCGAAGATCATGCGCTGGGGCAGCGGCGAGGCGCAGTTCGTGCGGCCGGTGCACGGGCTCGTCATGCTGCATGGCGAGCGGGTCGTCCCGGGCAGCGTGCTCGGCGTAAGCGCCGGACGCAGCACCATGGGGCACCGCTTCCTGAGCGCCGGCCCGATCAGCGTGCACAACGCCGATGGCTATGCGGCGCAGCTCGAGAGGGAGGGCAAAGTGATCGCCGCTTTCGCCGCACGGCGCGCCGAGATCGAACGCCAGCTGAAGGAAGCGGCCGTGCGCGAAAAGGCGGATCTCGGCGGCTACGCCGATCTCCTCGACGAGGTGACGGCGCTCGTCGAATTCCCCCAGGTCTACGCCGGCGGCTTCGACCGCGCGTTCCTCGAGGTGCCGGCGGAATGCCTGATCCTGACGATGCGGCAGAACCAGAAGTACTTTCCGCTCTTCGACGGCAAAGGCCATCTGCTGTCGCGCTTCCTCATCGTCTCCAACATGGTCGTCGCCGACCCGCGCCACATCGTCGGCGGCAACGAGCGCGTGGTGCGGCCGCGGCTCGAAGACGCGCGCTTCTTCTACAACCAGGATCGGAAGACTCGCCTCGAGACGCGCGTGCCGCTGCTCGGCAAAGTCGTCTACCACGCGAAGCTCGGCAGCCAGCTCGAAAGAGTCGAGCGCATCCAGCTGCTCGCCGGCAAGATCGCCCGCGCGCTCAAGGCGGACGGCGCGCTCGCCGAGCGTGCCGCCTGGCTGTCGAAGGCCGATCTGCTCAGCGGGATGGTCGGAGAATTTCCCGAGCTGCAGGGCGTCATGGGGCGCTACTACGCCACGCACGACGGCGAGCCTGCCGGAGTCGCGGTGGCGATCGACCAGCACTATCGGCCGCGCTTCGCGGGCGACGCACTGCCGGAGAGCCCGGTGGCCTGCTCGGTCGCGCTCGCCGACAAGCTCGATTCCCTGGCAGGCTTGTTCGGTATCGGACAGGCGCCGACCGGCGAGCGCGATCCCTTCGGTCTACGCCGCGCGGCGCTCGGCGTCGCGCGCATCCTGGTGGAGCGCGAGTTGCCGCTCCGCTTGTCGGACTTCGTCAACGCCGACGTGCAGGGATTCATCCATGAGCGCGCGCGCGGCTATTTCCGCGACCAGGGCTACTCCGCCAACGAAGTCGAGGCGGTCTCAGTCTCAACCCGACCGAACTTGGCGCTCGCACCGAAGGCGCTCGAAGCCGTGCGCGCCTTCTCGCGCCTGCCGGAAGCGGCGAGTCTCGCTGCGGCGAACAAGCGCATTGGCAATATCCTCAAGCAGGCGGGCAGCGTGCCGGCCGGGTTCGATGTCGCATTGATGAGCCTGCCGGAGGAGAAGACGCTGGCGAGCGCGTTCGGCCGCCTCGAGCCCGACGTGAACCGCGCCTTCGGCGCGCTCGACTACACCGGGGCGCTGCGCTCGCTCGCGGGCCTCAAGGCGCCGGTCGATGCCTTCTTCGACAAGGTGATGGTGATGGACCAGGATCCGCGGGTGCGCGCGAACCGCATCGGCTTCCTCGGCCGGCTGCATGGCACCATGAACCGCATCGCCGACCTGTCGAAGCTCGCCACGTGAAGCTCATCATTCTCGACCGCGACGGCACGATCAACCACGACAGCGACCATTACATCAAGTCGCTCGACGAGTGGCGGCCGATCAAGGGTTCGATCGAGGCGATCGCGCGCCTGACGCAAGCCGACTACCGCGTCGTGGTGGCGACGAACCAGTCCGCGATCTCGCGCGGCCTCATCACCACGCGCGGGCTGTTCGAGATCCACGAGGCGCTGCAGCGCGCCGCGGTGCAGGCGGGCGGGCGCGTCGATGCATTCTTCTTCTGCCCGCACACCGAAACCGCCAATTGCCAGTGCCGCAAGCCCAAGCCCGGCATGCTGCTCGAGGTGGCGCAGCGCTTCAACGTCTCGCTCAAGGACACCTATATGGTGGGCGATTCGCTGAAGGACGTGCAGGCCGCGGCGGCCGCCGGCGCAAAACCGGTGCTGGTCCTCACCGGCAAGGGCAAGAAGACGCAGGCCGACGGCAAGCTGCCGCAGGGCACGCAGGTCTTTCCCGATCTCGCTGCGTTCGCCGAACACCTGGCTCCATGACGTGGCTGCGTTCGGCGCTCTTCGCGGCTGCGCTCGTCCTCGTCACGCCGCCGTATGCGCTGATCGCGCTCCTCACCTTCCCGCTGCCGCGCATGCTGCGCTACCGCATCATCTCCGGCTGGTCGATGCTCGTCGTCTGGCTGGCGAAGGCAATCCTCGGCATCCGCTGGCAGGTCGAGGGGCGCGAACATCTGCCTTCGAGGCCGGCGGTGATCCTTGCGAAGCACCAGTCGGCGTGGGAAACCATGGAGGAAAG
>JADMIO010987986.1_pt1 | contig 16183 bp, 15 predicted proteins | sample 8958161 | NCBI WGS metagenome assembly JADMIO01 (sample SAMN16585339, study PRJNA669376) | soil metagenome | isolation source: Crop rotation soil | place: USA: Cullars Rotation, Alabama | collected 2011
GGCAACCGCCACGGCGACAAACGCCGCGCCCAGCAGGGTTAATGTCTTTGTACGGATCATTGCTACTCCCCCATTACAAAAGCGAGGCAAGATTGGCGGTTGGCGATCCTAGCGTAGGGTCCGCGCCTTCACAAAGGGTGAAAAGCTCTGGGGGTGAAAGCTCTGAGGGTGAAAGTCTTGGAGGTGAAACCTGGCGGAAATACGACCGGAGCGGGCGCGTGTTGATCGCTAGAGCCCTGTGCAGACCGACTTCTGAACCACGCAATTGTCACCGCCGCCATATTGGCGGCAGACCTGCATGGCCCAGCCCTCCGCGATGTATTTCCGTGCGCCGTAGCCGGTTCCGTAAATGCCGTCCGCAGTCGATGCGAGCGCGCCGCAGGTATTCCAGAACCACAGCGCCACCGTGCAGTCGGTCGCTTGCGGGGAGAGTTTGCGGCAGGAATTCAACGCTGAGTTCTCGGCGCTCTCGCGGTCCGGCCAGTCATAGGCGGTCCCCATGCCGCGCACGATCTGCGAATAGGCGAAGGCGCCGTATTTCGGCGGACCCGACCGGTAATTACTCGACGAAGAGAACTGACACTCGGCGAGGCAGAGCGAGCGCGGCGTCGAGCAGTCGCGATTGTCGCCCACCGAGCCGCAAGAGATCGCCGCATCGCCGCAGCCTGACGCGCACTGTTCATAGGCGGACTGCGCGAAGGCCTGCGGCGCCGCGACGCCCGTGAGCGCGGCGATGATGATTGTCTTTACGCAGGACATCGGAACCTCCTGCCGCTTTAGCCCGGCCTTAGATCAGCGCACCGGCTGCAGCTGGTCGTTCGGAATCCAGCCGACATTGCCGTTTTCGTCCTCGACTTCCCACCACATGTCTTCCTTCTGGCCGGTCGGATAGACCATGTCGCCTTCTTCGAGCGTTCTGACGACGCTCGAGGACTTCGACGGCGAGCGGTACATTTCGGTGCCGTCATGGCGGACTTCGAACGCTTCTTTCGGCGCGGCCGCGGCGGCGTTGTCGGGCATGCCGCCGAGCTGCGTCACGATCTGTCGATAGGCGTCGAGGAAAGCGTAGGTGACGACCTTGCCGATTTCGGTGTCCTCGTAGCCGCCGCCGACGGCGCCGCCGAAGCCGTAACCAGCGCCGGCGAGGAAGCTGATGTCTTTCTTCGAGGCGGAGCCTTCGGCGACCGCATCGATCTCCGACGTGCGGACGTTCATCACGGTAAGGACGGTTTGCGCTTCGACGCGCTTCGTCCTCACGCCGCCGAGCGCGCCGCCGAGACGCCCACCGATCACGGCGCCCGCCGCAGCGCCCGCGGCGCTGCCGCCCGCATTCTCATCCGCATTGGCGATGTCGGCGATAATCACATAGTCGGCAGCCTTCACCTGGCCCGCGCCGACATTCGAACCGCGCTGCAGATCGCCGCCGGCCGCGAGTTCTTGCTCGCGCTTCAGGGCGTCCATCCCCGCGCCGCGATCGACGAGCTTGAAGCAGCCTGACTTCGCGACAAACACCTTGATCAGCGAGGAGGGCGCGCCGAGTTCGTACTGCGTCCAGCCCTGGCCTTCGCCGTCGACGAGCGCCGCGGTTCCGATGGCCTTCGTGCATTTCGGAATCTCGACGTTCTTCGTCGAGCCGCGGGTATTGTCGACGCCCTTGTCCGTGCCCTTTTTGTCCGCCATGGCGCCGGTCGCGCAAAGAGCGAACGCCGCGCCGAGCGCGAGAACGAGTTTGAACTGCATGATGCTTCCCCGCTGAACCCCAAGGGCCAATGTGCCATCCGATGATCAGCCCGGCAAGCGCGATAGGATGGTCGTCACCGGCTGACCGCGGGGGCGCAGCAGTCGCGTGGAGGCGGGCGGGTATTACTTTTGGTTGCTAATGATCTGACTCGCCGTCTCGCTGAATTTCTTCTGGGCGTTTGACATCATCGCGTCCGCCTTTGTCAGGCGCTCCATGTACATTTGCATGCGGAGTTGCTGTTCCTCCGTGAGATCGCCGAGCCGGTCGCGGTGGTCCGACATTTTTTCGACCGCTGCGTCGAGCTCGGCGAGACTAGCCTCTACGGCTGCAATATCTGCTTCGATCGCCGCGAGCTTGGCTTCCTTCGTGACGCGGCTCGGGCCGAGAGTCTTCGTCGTCTGCTTTGACGCATCAGCATGAGCAGGCGCGGCGGCGATCGCGAGGGCGATAAAAACGACAGCAAGGCGCATTGCGTTCTCCCCTGAAAAAGCAGCGACATTAGATAGCCTGCTCGCCGTCGGGGGAAGTGGCTCGGGACCTAAGCGAGGGTGGCCCGCTGCCTGTAAAGATCCGTTGTTATGTATTTGAGGCCGGAGTCGACGAGCAGCGTCGCGACGGTCGCGCCCGCGCCGAGGCGCATTCCAGCTTCGATTGCGGCGGCGACATTCGCGCCGGACGAGGTTCCGGCGAAGAGGCCTTCCTCACGCGCGAGGCGCCGCGCCATCGCTTCGGCGTCAGCGGTCGATACGGGAACGATCTCATCGACAAGCTCGGGCCGCCACATTGGCGGCGTGTAGCCGATGCCGATGCCCTCGATCTTGTGCGAGCCCGGGGCGCCGCCGGAGAGCACCGCGGATTCGCCGGGCTCGACGGCGATGACGCGGAGTTTGGGCTCATGCTTCTTCAGCGCGCGCGAGGCGCCGTTGAGCGACGCCGCGGCGCCGACCGATTGCACGAAGGCGTCGACGCGGCCTTCCGTCTGCCGCCAGATTTCTTCGCCCATCGGCTCATAGCCGAAGACGCTGTCCTCGTTGTTGAGCTGGTCGGTCCAGTAGGTGTTCGGCGCCGACGCCATCTCGCGCGCCGCGGCGATCATCCGCTGAATGAGCGCCTTGGTGATTTTCCCGTCTTCGCTCTTCAGCACCGTCAGCTCGGCGCCGAAGGCCGCCATCTGCGCAAGCTTTTCTTCGCTGAAGGCGTCTGCGGAAACGATGCGCAGCGGATAGCCCTTCGCGCCGCAGACAAGCGCGAGCGAGGCGCCGGTCGAGCCGCCGGTATATTCGACGACCGTGTCGCCGCGCTTCAGCCGACCGTCCGCCTCCGGACGGCCGATCATCGACAGCGCCATCCGGTCCTTCATGCTGCCGGTCGGATTCTGGCCCTCGAGCTTGACGACAATGCGCGCGCATCCTTTGGGGACGACGCGCTTCAGCTCGACAAGGTCGGTGTTTCCGATCGCTTCGAGAACGGTCGCGGCGAGGGGCATGGGGTGCTCCTTTGCTCGCGCCTGTGTCGCAGCGGCGGCGTGAGCGCGGCAAGCGAATTCGGGTGAGATGAGGGAGAGGAATTCTGGGGCTGGCTTCGGCGCGGATGGCAGGCGTCATCCCGCACGCGCTGCAGCGTGAAACGCTGCTGCGCAGATGCGGGACCTAGGAGTTAGTAGGATGCAGAGCAAGCGGCCTCTGGGTCCCGTGTCTGCGGCGCGTCATTTCATGCCGCGCAGCGCACGGGATGACGGTTTCCTTTTTGACGAGGAGACTCGCGGACAGGCTCGGACTCGTAGGGCGGGTTAAGCGAAGCGCAACCCGCCGGCTGAGCTGCTTTCAAACTTGATGCGCAATAGTACTGGCTGCTACCTTTACTTAAAAGGGAGGCAATCATGGAAACGTCAATTCTAAAATTCGGCGTTCCGGCGCGCCTGTTTCCTGTGTACCCAGAATCTTGCAAGGAGCAAAAGTCCGTTTCGATCGTCTTGGCGGCGATGGTTTCGGTTCGCCCCTTTGCCGAACGTATCCTAGCGCCCCTAGGCGTGAAGGTAGGAAAGCGGTCAACAATTGCATGCTTCACGGAAGTAACGCTCGCGAACGAGGTCAAGGGACTTAAGGACCGGCCCGATGGGCTAATTGTTGTTGATGCCGGGAAGAGCGCGTGGACAGCCTTAATCGAGGCAAAGGTAGGAAGAAGTTCCGTCGAGCCCGAACAACTTGAGCGCTATGTCGAGCTTGCGCGCATAAACGGCATAGATGCCGTTATTACAATCACAAACGAACTTACTCCCGCTCCATCGCTGCATCCCACGCAGATCTCCAAGGCCCATGTCAGGAACATTGGCCTGTATCACTTCTCATGGGCATCGGTCTTAACGACAGCCTTCCTCTTGGCTGCGGCAAAGGAGAGCCCGTTCGACAATCACGACGAGGCGTTCATCATCAGCGAACTCATTCGATATCTTGAGCATGCTGGCTCGGGCCGCGTTCCACTTGAGCAAATGAATCAAGATTGGCCGAAGATTGTTGCAGACGTTCAAGCGGGGCATCCAGTCAACAGCAAGGCGAATGAAATCTCCGAAATGATCTCGACTTGGCACCAAGAGGCGCGAGACATAGCACTGATCATGACGCGTCGGCTGAAGGAGCCGGTCAGCCTGGCGGTATCTAGGAACCAGATCGCAAACTACGATGCTTGGGTTGATGCAGAGATCAAGCAATTTTGTGATGAGAAAGTTACGTCGTTTGAAATCGAGGTGCCTCACGCCGCTTCGCGCATTTATTGTCGACGCAGATTTCCTTCGGCGCGCACTCAGGGTGTCGATGAAGCTTGCGGCTCCTGCTGATCGTGTAACAAATGGCGCAAAATTGAACTGGCTGCTAAAGCAGCTGCAGAGCGCGGATCGATCGAGAATAATTGTTCGCTGCATCACTCGTGGCAAAGGTCAAAACTTTGGAGCGTTGGCGAGCGAAATCGATCCGAAGTCGGACGAAATTAAGAACCTTGCTGAAATCGCCTCTTTCCAGGTCGAGATGTCTTCTGACCTTGGCGCAAAGTTCAACAGCCGGAAGAAATTCGTGGAGGCGATTGAGGAGCTAGTCCCTCTTTTCTATGAGAACGTCGGACAGCATCTCCAAGCTTGGACGGCGCCACCTCCTCAAATCGAGAAAGAGCCAACGGTGGAGAGTTCGACGACACTTAATGTCGGCGTCATTCCAGTTGGGCCACTTGGCGAACAACTAGCCCCACCGAAGCCGCTAGCGCAGCCGGCGGATCGGCCCGCTTGGGCGAGCGAGTGGACGCGTCATTGGTCGGGAACTGATCCAGCACCAGAAAGCGATCCAATAAACTCGCCAGAGAAAACCTAAATATCCAACTCATCCCGCACAAAGCTCGCGTTCTCCTGAATAAACGCAAACCGCGCCTCGGGCTTCTTGCCCATCAGGCGGTCGACTAACTCGACGGAGAACTCGGCTTTGTCCTCGGGGATGACGACGCGGGCGAGCGTGCGCGTCGCCGGGTCCATCGTCGTTTCTTTCAGCTGCGCCGCCATCATCTCGCCGAGGCCTTTGAAGCGGCCGACTTCGACTTTCGTTCCGGCCTTGAACTCCGACTTGATGAGCTTGTCGCGCATCTCCTCGTTCATCGCGTAGACGGACTTGCCGCCGTGGGTGAGGCGGAAGAGCGGCGGCTGCGCAAGGTAAAGTCGGCCCGCGTCGATCAGCGGCTTCATCTCCTCGTGGAAGAACGTGATGAGGAGCGCCGCGATGTGCGCGCCGTCGACATCGGCGTCGGTCATGATGATGACCTTCTCGTAGCGAAGATCTTCGAGGTCGAACTTCGGTCCTAGCCCGACGCCGAGCGCCTGCGAAATGTCGGCGATTTCCTGGTTCTGGCTGATCTTGTCGCGGCCTGCCGAGGCGACGTTGAGGATCTTGCCGCGCAAGGGAAGGATCGCCTGCGTCGCGCGGTTGCGCGCCTGTTTCGCGCTGCCGCCCGCCGAGTCGCCTTCGACGAGGAAAATCTCCGTACCCGTTCTTTCTTTCTGCGAGCAGTCAGCGAGCTTGCCGGGGAGGCGCAGCTTGCGGGTTGCTGCCGCGCGCGAAACTTCCTTCTCGCGGCGGCGGCGCTGCCGGTCGTCCGCCTGCTCGATGATCCACCCGAGGAGCTGGTCCGCTTGCTTCGGATGCGCGGCGAGCCAGTGGTCGAACGCAGGGCGGACGGCGTTCTCGACGAGGCGCGTTGCTTCCGCTGTCGCGAGCTTGTCTTTCGTCTGCCCCTGAAATTCCGGGTTGCGCACGAAGACAGAGAGAAGAGCGCCTGCCGTTCCCATCACGTCTTCGGGTGTGACGGCGCCGGCCTTCTTGTTGCCGGCGAGATCGGCGTACGCCTTCAATCCTTTCGACAGCGCGGCGCGAAGGCCGGCTTCGTGCGTGCCGCCTTCGGCCGTCGGGATGGTGTTGCAGTAGGAATTGATGAAGCCGTCCGCTTCGCCAAAACCCGCCGCTCCCCAGACGACCGCCCACTCGACGGCGCCGTGACCGCCATCTTCCTTGCGGTCGACCTTGCCGGAGAACATCTCGTCGACGACGGTCGGTTTTCCTTCCGCGAGGGAAGAGAGATAGTCGGAAAGCCCCGCCTCGAAATGGAAGACGGCTTCGGCGGGCGTCTCATCCTTGATGAGGCTTTCGGCGCACTTCCAGCGGATCTCGACGCCGCCGAAGAGATAAGCCTTCGAACGCGCCATGCGGTAAAGGCGTTGCGGGCGCCAGTGCGCTTTCTCGCCGAAAATCTCCGGGTCCGGATGAAACATCACCGTCGTGCCGCGGCGGTTCGGCGCGTCGCCGGCTTTCTCGAGTTTCGTGCGCGGCTTGCCGCGCGAATAGCTCTGGCGCCAGAGCGTGCGGTTTCGCGCGACTTCGACGATGAGGTCGTCCGAAAGCGCGTTGACGACGGAGACGCCGACGCCGTGGAGGCCGCCCGACGTCTGATAGGCCTTGTTGTCGAACTTCCCGCCCGAATGCAGCATCGTCATGATGACTTCGAGCGCGGACTTCGTCTTGAACTTCGGGTGCGGGTCGATCGGGATGCCGCGGCCATTGTCGAAGACCGAGAGATAGCCGTCCTCGTGCACCTCGACTTCGATCCGCGTCGCGTGGCCGGCGACCGCTTCGTCCATCGCGTTGTCTAAGACCTCGGCGAAAAGGTGATGCATCGCCTTCTCGTCGGTGCCGCCGATATACATGCCCGGGCGCTTGCGGACGGGTTCAAGGCCTTCGAGGACCTCGATGTCCTTCGCCGTGTAGTCGCCGCCGGAGAAGAGATCGTCGCTATCGGTTTTCGTGGAACGCTTGGCCATGGGTACCAGTCTGAAGGGCGGGGAGGGAGGAGAAGCCACGTTTGAACGGCTTCGTCAAACCTTGCCGCGAGTCGGCCGGCTGTTGAAAATCAGTCGAGCTTCTTGCCGCCGCGGCCTGCGCCTTCCTTGAAGCGCGTTGCGCCTTCGAGGGTTTCGCCTGACTTCAAGGTCGCCAGCCCGTGGTCGAACTCGTTCGCAATGGCGTCCTTTTCCGAAAGACCCCACTGCTCCAGAAGCGAGGCGCGGTCGTTCCGGAGGCAGGTCTGCGGCAGCGCCGCGAGTTCCTTCGCGAGCGCCGTCGTGACGCGCAGCGCTTCTCCCGTTTCGGAGATGCGGTTCGCGAGTCCCCAGGCGAGCGCTTCGTCGGCGCCGACGGCGCGGCCGGTGAGGATCATGTCCATCGCTCGCGCATGCCCGACGATGCGGGGGAGGCGAACTGTGCCGCCATCGATCAAGGGAACGCCGAACCGTCGGCAGTAAACGCCGAAGGTTGCGGTTCGCGCAGCGACGCGCATGTCGCACCAGAGCGCGAGCTCAAGTCCGCCCGCGACAGCGTGTCCTTCGACCGCGGCGATCACGGGCTTCGACAACATCATCCGTGTAGGGCCCATCGGTCCGTCGCCTTTCGGCTTCGTGCGATTGCCCTTGCCTTCGGCGACCGCTTTTAGATCCGCGCCCGCGCAGAACTGTCCAGCGGCGCCCGTGAGGATCGCAACGCTCAGCGCTTCGTCTGTGTCAAAGGAATGGAACGCCTCAACAAGCGCTTCCGCGGTGTCGCGATCAACAGCGTTGCGCCGCTCCGGTCGGTTGATGGTGACGATGAAGACGGGGCCGTCGCGTTCGGTGAGAATGCTCATGCGAGTGAGATGCGCTTCAACACTGCGTGACGCAAGCGCACTCCGCACTTTCGTCTTTTCTCAAAACGTCGCAAGATCACACTTCGTTCGAAGATCAGCAGAACTTGTCATGAAGCCTTTGCCTATACCTTTGATACTTGCGCTTTCGCTGATGACATGCCTCCTCGCCGGGGGCATCTCCGTCATCATGGCGAGGAACGACTATGGCTTCGTCTCTTTGGCGCCGATCGTCATATGGTTGGTCCTACGCGTTGTTTTTGTGTCGCGCTTTTTGAAAGCTAGCCTGAAGGAGTCGCGTGATTAGCCGTGGACGTTAAGTCGCCACATCCAGAACCGCATTTGAGTCACCGCATCGGCTGGCTCAGAGCCGCCGTGCTCGGCGCGAATGACGGCGTCGTCTCCACGGCGAGCCTCATCGTCGGCGTCGCCGCGGCGGCGCAGGGAAAGCCCGAGATCCTGATCGCCGGGATCGCCGCGCTCGTCGCCGGCGCCATGTCGATGGCGGCGGGAGAATATGTGTCTGTGAGTTCGCAGGCCGATACAGAGCGAGCGGACATCGAGATTGAGAAGCGCGCGCTAAAAAAGCAGCCCGCGGCGGAACTTGCTGAACTTACCGAGATCTATGTTCATCGGGGACTTGATCGAAACCTCGCTCGAGAGGTTGCGGTGCAGCTCACCGCGCGCGACGCGCTCGATGCGCATAAGCGCGATGAGCTTGGCCTTACCAACAAGGGAAAGGCGCGGCCTGTGCAGGCGGCGATTTCTTCCGCGCTTTCCTTTGCGATCGGCGCGGCGCTGCCGCTGATCGCGGCGATGCTTGCGCCGCTTTCTGCAATGAACATGGTCGTTCCGGCGGCGTCGCTCGCGAGCCTTGCGTTGCTCGGCGCTCTGTCGGCGCGCGCGGGCGGGGCAGGGATGTTGCGGGCGATCTTTCGTGTTGTTTTCTGGGGTGCGGTGGCGATGTCGATCACCGCGTTCGTCGGTTCCGCCGTGGGAACCGTGGTTTAACCCGTCGGCGCTTCGCGCTTCGCCCAGCTCACCTGCACGGCGCGCGCGGGGCTGAGAAAGCTCTCGCGGGTACGCACGAAGAGTCCAAGCTCGATGCTGTCGCTCTCGCGTCTTGCCGTGAGTCCGCCGGCGATGCCGAGGAAAGCGTACTCCGGCCGCCGCGGATTCTTCGTTACGACGAAACCCGCCGCTTCAAGTTTCTCCGTATAGAACTTTTCAATTGCCGCCGGGCTCGCATGCACGATGACATCATGTCCGCCGGCAAGGCTTCCATCGAGCCACTTCGCAGCGCTCAGCGTGAGCGAGCCTTGCATCCGCGGCAGCCAGGCAGGAAGCGGCGCGTCCGGTCCGCTGATGAAGGAGCGCGCCGTTCCGTCTGCTTCGTAGGCGATAACCGTATCAGTGCCCATGAGACGGAAGATGACGAGGCCGAGATACGGCCAAGCGAGCGCGAAGGCGAGCGAGAGGAGCGCGCCATGCAGCAATGTCTTCTTCCTGAAACGCAAAAGCGCCGCTCCCGCCGTCTTGGACGTGAAGGATCCAGCGCCGAAATTAAGAAGGGGCTAATCGATGAAAACAAACCATACCCTACGACGCCATCCGTCCGCTTTTTGGGGAATTCTCTCCTCCAGGTGCGGTGGAAAACAGTGGGCGCACGCCGTGCGGGGCGGTGCGGGGCGCGCGGCGAGGTTGATTGACTATACCCCTCCCTAGGCGGACCATTGGCGATGGGTTGGCAGGGGGCTTTTGCGATGACGTCGAAAACAATTGCGCGCCGCGCGGCGGCTTTCGTCCGTATCGGGATGGTGATCGCGTTGAACGCAGGCTTCTGCGTGCAAGCTTCGGCTGCGCAGTTTAACGGAGGCCCTGGGACGGACATTCTTGTCGGAACTTTCGTCGATGACACATTTCGCGGCGGGCCGGGGAATGACACGCTCGTCGGCGACTTCCTTGATTCCAGCGTCGAGGATTTCTCTATTCCCTGCCGCGCCGGCGCGGGCGTTGAATCGCAAGCGATCGACGGCCCCAATGGTCAAACGACATCGACGCTGAATGATGTTTTCGATGACGGTCCAGGCAACGACTTAATTATTGGCGACGCGGGAATCACGGTGGACTTCGACGAATTCCAGCTGTTCGCCGGCTCAGGAACCGGAGCAAAGTTCGGCGGCGCCGGCGGAGACTTCAACTCCGCGCGCTGCTTCGCCGACAGCAACCTCCTGAACTTTGCAGAAGACTCCTTCAGAGGAGGTCCCGGCAACGACACTTTCGTCGGCGACGCCTTCTATTCCAATTCGCAGCCGGAAGATCTCAATCTCGACGCGGGCGCCGGCAGCGCCTCCATGGGTCAGCTTTCATTCTACCCGTACCGCCAGGGCGGCGATGGCGGCGACAACAACTCGCTCGACGCCTTCGGTGACTTCATCACCTTCGAAGCCGTCGCCGGAGCAAAGCTTCTCGTCGGCGACGCCTACAGCCTCACGCCGCGGGGTTCGGAGGATCATCTCGTCGCTACCGCCGGTGCGGGCGCCCAAGCCGGCGCGCGCGGCGGCAATACGAATACCGTCGGCGCGTTCAACGATCAGCTCCGAGGCGGCGCGGGGGCGGACCGCATCTATGGCGATGATTTTCGCAGCGGCGGCAATGGCGACGCCCTTCTTGTCGCCAATGCGGGGTCGGGCGGCGAAGGCGCCGCCGCCGGCGCGGGCGGCGCCAACAACACTTTGCAGGCCTTCGCAGACCAAATCGCCGGCAATAGCGGCAACGACTTCATCGCCGGCGACGCCGTTCTCGCGGGACTCGCAACGGACAATCTCGGCTTTGTCATTCTTACGGGATTCTCGCAGCCCGGCGGCGGAGCTGGCAGCTCAGGGAATACCGTGTCAGCGTTTCAGGACAGCCTTTCGGGCGGCGTCGGTGACGACACCATCATCGGCGAGGGCGAGAACGTTGGCGACAATGAGTCGATACGCATCATGGTCGCTGGTGACGCCGGTAATAGCGTTGCGGCCTTCGGCGATGCGATCGACGGCGGCGTCGGCAACGATCGCCTCTACGGCGATTTCCGCTACGCGCCGGATGCCTGCAACATCGATGCGTTCGACATTTCGGGCGGCGCCAATGCATCGGTCTTTTCAGACCGCATCAGGGCTGGACTCGGCAATGACAGCATTCATGGCGGGTTCGGCGCCGACGACATGGCGGGGCAAGGCGGTCGCGACACCTACCTCTATTTCGGGCCGGACCTCGCCGAAGTCGCGGCGGGCGCGGGTGCCCCTGTCGATGTCATTCAAGACTTTCAGGTGACCGGCCCGATTGCGGAGCGAGATATCTTCGATCTGCGGCCGCTGCTTGTTTCCTGCCACGGACTCGACATTCCGGGCGGCGACAACCGCAATGATTGGATTCGTATTGTCGGGACGTCATTGCAAGTCGATCTCGACGGCCCCGGCGGCGCGTTCGGCTGGGTTTCAATCCTGACCGCGCCGAGCCTCGCGGGGACAAACGTCACCTTCCTTCGCAACAACCAGAATCTGGTTCCGTAGCGCGGAAAGCCTAGCTGTAGATCTTCATGAAAGCGTCGACCGCGGCGGCGATGCGCCGGCGGCGCTGCAATTCGTTTTCGGCGTAGTCGACGCCGAGAAGCGCCCCGAGATGTTCGACGCCCTTGATCATGCCGAGAAACTGCGAGGCTGCGACCGCGGGATCGCCGACATGCATCGCGCCCGCTTTTGTCTCCTTTGCGAGAAAGGCGGCGAGACCATTGCGGACGTAAAGAGGCCCGGCGTCGAAATAGCGTTTGGCGAGCGCCGGGAATTGCTGCGCTTCGGCGATCATCAGGCGCGAGAGCTGAATGCGTCCCGGCTCCAAGAGAATGCGGTGATACTGGTCGCCAAAGGCGAGCAGCGTTTCGCGCGGCTTGCCGGCGGTCGCCATTGAGATCGGAGCCAGCAATTGTTCGGCGACGGCATGAACGGAGGCGGCGAACAACTCTTCCTTGGATTGGAAGCGCGAATAGACCGTTTGTTTCACGACACCGGCGCGTTCCGCAATTTCGTCGATCGAAGCGCCGTAGCCCTTTTCAAGAAAAAGCGCGCGCGCCGCGTCGAGGATCGCCTGATCCTTCGCGGGATCAGGCCTTCTTCCCCGCGTTTTCTCCTCGGCGATTTCGAAATCAGCGATATTGGCCATATCAGTGGGCTCCTGCCGGCGGCGCCGCTTTCGGCGTTTTGACAAAGAAAAGGACAACCGACGCGCTGATCGCAATGAAGAAGACGATGTGCAGCACGTCAGCAAAGGCGAGCACGGCGGACTCGCGCTGGGCCATGCTCATCAGCATCTTAACCGCCGCGCCATGCGGATCGGCTGCGCCTTGCGCGGCGAAGGCGGCGGTCAGCTGGTCGAGGCGTTCGTTCACGACATTGCGGCCCACGTTCAAGTTATCCATGAGCACGCGCGCGTGGTAGCGCGTACGGTCGGTGAGAACCGTGTTGATGATCGCGAGCCCGAAGGCGCCGCCAAGGTTGCGCATCAGGTTGTAGAGACCTGCGCCGCCGCGCACCTGCAGGGGCGTCAACGTGCCGAGCGCGATGACGTTCAGCGGCGCCATCGCCATCATCATGCCGGCGCCGCGGGCGACTTGCGGCCAGAAAAGCTGCCAATAGCCCCAGTCCGCGGTCATGTGAGACAGCATGTAAGTGCTGATCCCCGCGAGCGCGAAGCCGGCCGACGCAACGATCCTCGGATCGATCTTGCGCGAGAGCATCGCGGCGAAGGGCGCGGCGAGGAACATGGCGCCGCCCGTAACGAACAATGTTTCGCCGATCTGCAGAGAATTGTAGCCGCGCACGCGGGCAAGGAAGAGGGGGAGAATGTAGACAAGACCGAAGAGAACCGCGCCCATCGCGGCGGCCGCCATGCTTCCGACAGTGAAATTGCGGTTGCTGTAGGTCTTCAGGTCGACGATCGGGTTTGACGAGCGCAGCATCCGCCTGACGAAGACGATGAAACTCACGAGCGCGATCGCCGAGAAAACCGAGATCATCGGATCCGCGAACCAGTCCTCGCCCGGCCCCTCTTCGAGAACGAACTCGGTAAGGCCGAGCGCAATTGCCATCAGGAAGAAGCCGACGACGTCGAGCCGTCTGAGGAGCGAGCGGTCCGCTTTGTCGATGTCGCCATAAAGCCAGACGACAACGCAAATGATGGAGCCGGGAACGATGTTGATGAGAAAAAGCCAGTGCCAGGAAAGATGTTCCGAGATGTAGCCGCCAAGCGTCGGGCCAATTGTTGGCGCGAGCGTCACGATCAATCCGATGGCGGCGGAAATTGGACCCTGCTTGTCGCGCGGGAACATGATGAACGCCGTCGCAAAGACGGTGGGGATCATCGCGCCGCCGACAAAGCCCTGGATGGCGCGCATGACGATGAGCGAGTTGAGGTCCCAGGCGAGCGCGCAGCCGAGGCTCGCGAGCGTGAACCCGCCGGCGGAAAGACAGAAGAGAACGCGCGTCGACAGCGCGCGCGACAGGTAGCCCGACATCGGGATCATCGCGACTTCGGCGATGAGGTAGGATGTCTGCACCCAGCTGATCTCGTCGGCGCTTGCCGCGAGACCCGCTTGAATTTGCGGAATCGACGCGGCGACGATCTGGATGTCGAGCACCGCCATGAACATGCCGACAACCATGACGGCGTAGATGGCGAGCTTGCCGGCGTCGAGCTTACCGCTCGCTGCCGGCGGCGCTTCGGCGCCCGCCGTCACTGTGGCCGTCGAACTCACGGCCTGCCGGCGGCGGCGACTGTCGAGCCGCCGCTTTCACGCGGCGCAAAGAGGGAGGCTTCCGTCAGATCGGCGCCGCGCGTGTCGACGGAGGCGACGACCGACATGCCCGGCAGAAGCGCGATTTGGCCCGGCTCCTGCTTGACGCGGATTTTCACTGGCAGGCGCTGCACGATCTTTGTGAAGTTGCCCGTTGCGTTCTCCGGCGGCAGCAGGCTGAACTCGGCGCCGCTCGAGGGCGAGAGCGAGTCGACAACGCCGACGATATCAGCGTCCGGATAAGCGTCGACCTCGATCTTCACGGTTTCGCCTGGGCGAATGCGTTCGACTTGCGTTTCTTTGAAGTTCGCAACGACGTAGGCGTCCTGCACCGGCACCACGACCATCAATTGCCGTCCGGTCGAAGCGTATTCGCCGACGCGGATGCTGACATTGCCGACGACGCCGTCTTTCGGGGCGCGGATGACGCCGTTCGCCTCGTCGATTTGTGCAAGCTCAAGCGCGGCATCGCCCCAGGCGACACCGGCGCGCGCTTCTTCTTCCTGCGCCTTCGCAACGTTGGCGCCCGCTTTTGCGGCTTCGAGCGACGCATTTGCGCCGTCGAGTCGAGCCTTCGCGGCGTTCAGCGCATTGGTGCGCTGATCGAGTGTCGCGCGCGTTGCAAAGCCTTCCTTGAGAAGCTCCGCCGTACGGCCGTAGTCCGACTGCGCCAGCGTGACGTCTGCCTGCGCTGCCTGAACGCCGGCTTCGGCGTCCGAAATTTTCGCATCGTTCATGGCGATTTGCTGGCCGATGGAATCGAGCGCGGCGCGGCGCTTCACACTATCGGCTTCCGCCTGATGGACGCGCGCCGTGTAATCGTTGAGCTCGATGCGGACGAGCGGATCGCCCTTGTGGACGACGGTGTTGTCCTCGACGAGAACTTCGGCGATGCGGCCCGGCGTCTTCGCGGAAATCGCGACCGTGTCGGCCTTCACGAAGGCGTTGTCGGTCTTTTCAATGAACCGTCCATAGACAGCCCATTTGGCGCCGAAAATCGCGCCCAGCACGGCGACGATAGCGAGAGCGGAAAACAAGAAGACGCGCTTTTTCATAACTGGCCCCGGCGAGTCTAATTATCATACTAGACCGTCGAGTATGAAAATAGAGTTCCTACGGCAGTGCAACAAGAGCCTTGCTCCAAAAGCCCGTTTCGCGTGAAGCAGGCTCTGCAATTGGCAGAAAATAGCGCGCTTGGCCCGAAAAAAAGCGCCGTCGCCGGCGCTTTTCCTTCAACTGGCCGGGAGCAGCCTCAGTCCTGAATCCGCGGCTTGCGGCGAGCGGCGAAGCCAAGCCCGGCGAGCCCTGCAAGCAGCAGCGGCGCCGTAGCCGGAAGCGGCGTCTCCAGGCTATTCACATAATACTGAACGCCGTTCGCGGGGTCGAAGCCGAACGCGATGCTGGAAACGCCGGTAAACGTCGCTGCGACGGCGTCGGCAAATGTCATTGGAGCAAAAGCGCCGCCATTCAGCGAAATCAGAAACGTGTTGGCATCGTTGCCGTTGAGGTCGAAGTGCTCGTGGTCCGTGAACGACAATCCGCTCAGGCTTTGCGGTGAGCTGAACGTGAGAAGGATGTTTGCTCCCGCGCGAATGTTGTCCTCGCTGAGGTCGGCGCATTCGGAGCCCGGTCCCGACTCCATGACTTGGCATAGCCCGAGGCCGCCGGGCCGCCCGTCAAAAGGTTCGTCGAATAAGCGAAATATTGGTTGGGATCGCCGTCGGTCGTGCTGAACGTAATGGTCACGCCGTTAAAGTCGTCGCTGAAGCCGTCGGCGACGCCTTGCTCTCCGTTTGCAGCAGCATAATCGACAAAACTGATGTGCGCCGCGTGGGCGGTCCCGACCGCCGTTGCTCCCGAGACGAGAGCGGCTATCAGAGCCTTACTCATAATCGTACCTGTTCGTAATAAAGCGCCGCTATTTGGCGCCAAAGAGAAACGCAGCCTGCTTTGCCAACGTTCCGAAATTTGCGCGAAATACCGAGACTGTTCTGCTCCGCCTGCCGATTTGCGTTGAGTGAATCGGTTCCGCCATCCTTTGTTGTGAAGGAAAAAGCACAGCGATCGTCGACAAGAGTTTTCCACATCCAGGACGAGGCGCCCTGCGCATGCGCAGCAACGCCTCAAAGGCGACCGCGGTCCCAAATCTGCATCTGAAGGCGTGTGCAAAGATGTCCGGATGGGTGAAGAGTCGTGCTAGGCTTTGCGCGGAAGCGGAATTCATGACCGGACTAGCTGACTCCTTGCGGCTCCCTTGCGGCGTCGTTGTGAAAAATCGCATCGCGAAGGCGGCGATGACGGAAGGACTCGCCGATCCGCTCAATCGCGCAACGGAGCGCCACGTCACGATCTATCGCCGCTGGGCGCAAGGCGGGGCGGGCCTTCTCTTGACGGGGAATGTGCAAGTC
>JADMIO010647569.1_pt1 | contig 16182 bp, 9 predicted proteins | sample 8958161 | NCBI WGS metagenome assembly JADMIO01 (sample SAMN16585339, study PRJNA669376) | soil metagenome | isolation source: Crop rotation soil | place: USA: Cullars Rotation, Alabama | collected 2011
CCGCGACTTCAAGTCACGTGAATTCCAAGCTTCGGATCCCACTGTGCTGGAAAGATGTCGGCGTCATGCGAGTTGACCATGTACTCGCCGGCGACCAGCGGGGTCGGGATCGTGGTGCTGCGAGCCTCCGGCTTCACGCAGGCCGCCTTCCAGAGCTGCTTGCCGTCGCTCACGCGGAGCGCCTGCAATTCGCAATTGGCCGTGTATAGCACGCACCTCTCGCTGGCGAAGTCGATCACCGCCGGCGTCTGCCCCTCCCCTTGCCGGGCCGGCGGGCGGTGGGGCTCGCGGAAGCACCACTGCTGCGACCCGTCGGCGAGGCTGAGGGCGAGACAGGTCACGTCGAAGACTCGCTCCTTGAGCTTCGCGGGGCTGGCGGAGTCGCCGAGAAAGAGGATCACCTTGTCGTCCACGATCCGCGGCGAGAAGGAGTAGCCCTTCTCGCCGGCCGGGATCCATTCGTCCCACAGCTTCTGCTCCCACAGCACCTTGCCCTCCCGGCGATCGAGGCAATGCAGGTGGCCGAGCGGGCCGAGCGTGACGACGCGATCGCCGGCGATGGCGGCCGTCGCGCGGACGCCGCCGCGGGCCCAGCCGATGTTCCGCTCCCAGTAGGGTCCGACCGGATAGGAGTAGCGCCATTTCTCGCGGCCCGTCGCCGCGCTGACGCAGGCGACGGTCTCCTCGTCGCCGCGGAGGGTTTTGGTCCAGGCCAGCACGACGTCGTCGCCGGCCACGCTGGGGCAGTTCCAGCCCTGTCCCACGGGAATGCGCCACAAGACCGGCGGCCCCTCCTCCGGCCATTTCCGCACCAGGCCCGTCTCGTCCGAGTGGCCATGCCCCGTCGGGCCGCCGAACTGAGCCCAGTCGGCCGCCGGGGCGACAGCGGCCGACAGCAGCAGGACAGCCAGCGGCAGCAGCGAACCGATTTTCATGCGAACCTCGAGACCGTGGTTAAGGCAGCCAGAGAAACTCGCTGGCATTCAGCAGGGCCCGGCAGAGCTCCGGAAGTCCCTGCTCGCGGACCAGTTGCTGAGCGGCGGCCGACTCGTCGGCATCCGGCGAGCGGCCGAAGGCCAGCGCGAAGGCTCGCTCGACCTGCCGCCGCGGCTCGTCGCCGGCCTCGCGCCGCACTCGGGCGGCGAAGGCGTCGGCCTGCTGGAGCAGGAAGCGGCTGTTGAAGAGGCTGAGGGCCTGGATCGGCGTGGTCGAGCGGGTGCGGCTGGGGGCGATCTGTCCGCCGTCGGGGCAGTCGAAGGCCCCGAAGACCGAGTCCCGCTTCATGCGGAGCTGCGTGGCATAGATCATCCGCCGGAAGTCCTCGGGCCCGAAGTCCTCCTTGGGGACCCAGTTCCGCGAGTAATTGGCGTTCGGCAAATAGAGCAGGAAGCCGGGGCCGCCGGGCCGCGTGTCGAGGCTGCCGCTGACTGCCAGGATGTTGTCGCGCACCGCCTCGGCCTCCAGCCGCCGCGGAGGAAACCGCCACAGGAGCGTGCTCTCCTTGTCCCTAGCGAGCCCATCGGCCCGCGGCTCGCTCGCCTGCCGGTAGGTGGCCGAGAGGAGGATCTGCCGGTGCAGCCCCTTGAGCGACCAGCCGCTCTCGATCAGCTCCGTGGCGAGCCAATCGAGCAGCTCCGGATGGGTCGGTCGGCGGCCCATCGCGCCGAAGTCCGACGGGGTCGCGACGATGCCGCGGCCGAAGTGATAGTGCCAAAGCCGGTTGACGATCACACGGGCGGTGAGCGGGTTCGCGGGCGAGACGATCCACTGGGCCAGAGCGGCGCGGCGGTCCTGATCGCTGGCCTGCGGCTTGAGCTCAAGGCTCCCGACGCGAGCTTGCAGGGCGCTCAGCGTCTCCGGCTCGACGACCTCCCGCTTCGCCAACGCCTCGCCGCGATGCAGCCGATAGGTCGCTGGCGGCGTCACAAACCGTCCGGCATAGGCCATCGGGCGCTGCACGAGCGCCGCCCGCGCGCGTTCGAGAGCTTCGACTTCGGCGAGGAGCGCGCGGCCCTTGGCGGCATCTGCCGCGGGCAGCCCGGCGAGCGCCGCGGCGGCCGTCCCGCTGGCTGCGGCATCAAACGGCGCCCGCCGCTCGGAACTGGCCACGACCTGCCACGCCTCCGCCCCTACGTCGCCGGTCAGGACCTCGATGACATACTGCGTCGCCAGGCGGTCGCGATACTGAACCTGCCGGTCGCGGCCCCACTCGATCCGGTCGATCGCCGCCGGCTCGGCAAAGTCGATCCGCACCCAGCCGCGGCCGGCCGTATTCGAGATCCAACTGAAATCGTTGCTGTACCGGCCGTCGTGAATGTGCTCTAGGCGATGCTTGGGATTGCCCGCATAGTCGCCGGAGCTGGTCGCCTTGGCTCCCGCGCTCGCCAGCGCGATGTTCCGCGGCTGCTCGCCGGGCGTGAAGACCTCCAGCTCGTCGAGGCAGGGCTCCGCGGAGTTGGTCGCCTTGATCGTGAACCGGACGGCTCGGGCGACGACCTGCGGGAATCGCTCCACATTGTGCTTCGCGTTGACGGCCGGCAGCAGCCGCGGCTTGTCCCCGGCCCCGTCCGCCGCCGCGACGAGCTTCACGAACTCGGCCTGGAGGCGGGCGACTCGCGCCGCGAGCTCTGCGGCTTTGCGCTCGCGATCCGCGTTCCCGGGCGAGGCCAGGGGCCGTTCGCCATGCTCCACGCCGGCAAAGATTGCCTGCAGGGCGTAGAAGTCCTTCTGCAGAATCGGGTCGAACTTGTGCGTGTGGCAGCGGGCGCAGCCGAGGGTCAGGCCGAGGAAGGCGGTGCCGGTCGTGTTGACCATGTCGGTCAGCTCGTCCTGCCGCTGCATGGCCGTGAGGAGCGGGTCGGGACTCTTCACGATGTCGGTCGCGCCGGCGACCAGGAAGCCGGTCGCCGCATCGTCGAGCGAGCCGTCCTGCGCGGCGCGGTCGCCGGCGAGTTGGGCCGTGACGAAGCGGTCGTAGGGCAGATCCCGGTTCAGCGCGGCGATCACCCAGTCGCGATAGCGATAAGCGTTCGGCCGCTCGACATTCGTCTCGAAGCCGTTCGATTCCGCGAATCGCACGACGTCGAGCCAGTGCCGGGCCCATCGCTCCCCATAGTGCGGGCTCGCGAGAACCTGCTCGACCAGCCGCTCATAGGCGAGCGGCAAATCATCGGCCGCGAACCGCTCGATTTCCTCCGGCGTCGGGGCCAGGCCGAGCAGATCGAGGTAAAGCCGGCGGATGAGCGTGCGGCGATCCGCCGGCGATGAGGGAACGAGGTCTTGCTCGCGGAGCTTCGCAAGCACAAAGCGGTCGATCGGGCCGCGCGACCAGGCGTCCTCCGCGATCGCCGGCAACCTCGGTCGCGCGAGGGGCTGGAGCGACCAATGGGACGTCGCCAGCGGCTTCTCCGCCGGCTCGGGCATCGCGGCTCCCGCGTCGATCCACGCCCGCAAGATGCCGACCTCGGCCGCGGAAAGCCGGTCGCCTTTCGGCGGCATGACCAGGTCCTTGTCGATCCCCGCCACACGCTGGATCAAGCGGCTCTCAGCACTCTTGCCGGGCGCGATCGCCGGCTCGCCGGAATCCCCGCCGGTCAGCAGCATCTCCCGCCGATCGACGCGAAAGCCGCTCTCCCGCTTCTCGTCGCCGTGGCACTTGCCGCACCGCTGAGCCAAGAGGGGCTGGACCTCCCGCTCGTAATCGACCTTCCGCCCGGCCGCCGGGAAGGCGTCGAGGTCCGCGGCGAGCGCGGCCAGGGCGGGCAGCAGCCAGACGAGACTTCCGGCGAGGGTGAGGGCACGGGACATGGATCGCCATCAACTCCAATCGGGGCTTGGAGTTCCAGATTAACCCAAATCGCTCGGCTCTGCCCGTCTGGCAGCGCCGATTCACGTGGAGGCGTTTTTTTTGCCGCGGTTGTCCGGCCGGGGGGCTCACGCACGACTAAAGAGGGGCGTGCAGGGACTGCCGCCGAGCATGCGACGGCAAGGACTCTCGTTGCCCGGTTCTCACCAGGTCCAACGGCGGTTCGCTACTTGCAGGAGCGTTCGGCATCCCAGGCCCTGCACGCCTTTGTTATTTCTTGCCTGTCAATTCCCGCAAGGCCGCGAGCACCGCCTGGTCGTGGCCATCGACCTGCACCCGCTTCCAAACTTGGGCCACGCGACCGTCGGCGTCGATGAGGTAGGTGCTCCGCTGCACCCCCATCGACTTCTTGCCGTACATGTTCTTCTCCCGCCACGCGCCATACTTCTCCGCGACGGCATGATCGGGGTCGGCCAGGAGCGGGAAATTGAGCTCGAACTTGCCCTTGAACTTCACGTGGCTTGCCACGTCGTCCGGGCTGACGCCGAGCACCTGGGCCCCGAGCTTCGCGAGCTCACTCTTGAGGTCGCGGAAGGCACAGGCCTCCTTGGTGCAGCCCGGCGTGTCGTCGGCGGGATAGAAGTAGAGCACGACCGGCTTGCCGGCGAGGTCCGAGAGCTTGACCTTCTTCCCGTCGTCGGCCGCGAGCGTGAAGGCCGGGGCCTTCGCGCCCGGTTCGATCCAATCCGCCATGGTGTTTCTCCAGGTGCAATCTTGGGGCTGGATTATAGCAAGGCGCCCGACGAACGATGGAAACGCGCACGCGCCGATGCTGGCGGCACGACCGCTGCCCGATCGGCCTCGCCTCGCGCTCCAGCCGACTGATCCGGATTGCGCCGCGCGTGCTGATCTGGAGCGATAACTACCTCACCCGCGCCTTGGTCTTCTTCCTCTGGGCGGCTTTCTTGACGGCTGTGGCCTTCTTGGCCGGCTTCTTCCCTGGCGGGCCTTTGGTCGTGCGGGCGGCCACTTGCCGGCGGGCCTCTTCGTAGTAGCGGAGGTAGTCCGCCACGGGCACGCGGCGGATCGCTTCGCCGATCACCTCGAGCGGCACGTCCTCGAGCCTTTTGAAGCGGATGCACGACTTGCCCATGTCGAGCTTCTTGCCGGTCGCCAGCCACGCCGCGCGGAACCAGTTGGCGTGCTCGGTCGCGTCCCCGCCATCGCAGCCGCAGTAGACCGACATGAGATAGAGCGAGAGGTGGTTCTTCTGCGACGCGAGTCCCGCGTAGCCGAGCGGCAGCTTGGGGTCGCAGTGATAGCCGGCCGGGTAAATGCTGTGCGGGATGTAATAGCCGATCATCCCGTAGAGGATTCCTTCCTCGATCCCCTCGTCGAGGTTGGCGAGGATCACCTTGCGAATCGCCTCGATCGCGGCGCGGCGATCGGCGGGGAGCTCCTTGAGGTACGCGGCGACGGTGGTGGCTTGGGATTGCATCGCGGAATTGTACGCTTGTCGGGGCCGATTCAAAATCTCCGCGAGCGGGCCTGTAAACCCGGGGGGCCGATCGATCGCCTCGGAAGTCATTCCGCATGGCCCCATTTGTCTCCCCAGCGCCTGTGAAACTCCATTTTTTCTTCGAGGGAAGCGCCGCGTGCGGAGAGTTCCGCCATGCCCGCCCGAGATTCGGCGAGCGCCGCCGCGTTGACTGCCTCCTCGGCCGCGGTGTAGCGGTTGATTGCCATGCCGGTGTCCATGGTGCTGGTGGCGGCGTTCAAGGTCGGCTCCCACGCTGCCCGCGCGGCGTAATTGGTGTCGTAAAAGGCGGCCGGCGAACGGTTTGGGATCTTCACGGCCTTGATCGCGCCGGCGCCCGACACGGCGGCCTCGGCGCCCAGGAACCGAACGAGGCCAATCGCGACCGTATGCACGATGAGGACGACCTCCGCGACTTTGCCCACGTTTTTCACGACGGTCAGGACCTTCACGGCCCGTTCCGCCCCCGCGGCCGTGGCGCGGAGGTACTCGGCGAGAAGCTCCGCGGCGGCGGCGGTCAGCATGGCGGCCAGAATCGCCAACTTGGCGGATGCCTTGACGTTGCCCCCGATATTGAGGTGCAGCGCGCGGAGCACGATGGCCCGCGGGTCGTTCCAGATCTTTTCATCGGGATAGTCCGCGTGCCCTAGCTTGTCCGAGATCGGAACCACGAGCGGGGCGGCTGTGCGACGATTGGCCGCCGTCTCCTGATGGAGCTGCACGCCGCTGTCGATCTCGATCGTGACCTTATTCAGTGCTCTCTTCAGCACCGTGGCGATCTTGCCTTGCACGACCTCCCGATAGTAGCCGGCGCCCAGCGCAGTCGTGCCCAGGAGCGATTGCCGCGTCAAGCGGCCAGTCTCGGTAGGGATGGGATCGCCTTCCGGTCCCAGCGAGAGCCAGGCCTCGAACGTCCGTCCGTCGATGATCCTGCGGGATGGTTCCCGGGGATCCGGCGAAAATAGCTTTTGATCGAACCGCAGCCAGACGCCGCGATGCATGAGAGTTGCCCGCATCTTGTTCAGATAGGCGACCTCGTCGGCGTTGTCCGTGGTCGGATTCAGGGCATCGGCGGCCAGCAACTGCGCATAGTTCAGGCGGACGCGACGCTCTGCCGCGGTGACATGGATGTAATTCTGCCGCGCTTGTTCGGCCTGATGAACCTTGTGCGGATCGCGTACGACCAAGGGGCCGCTCTGCTGCGTGATCGCCTTGCGGCTGAGCTCGGCGTATTCCTTCTGGACCGCGGGGTTCACCACGTAAGAGTCGAGCACCCTTTGCACCTGGTCCACTTGGGCCGGGGTCAGTTGCTTGAGAACCAACGGAAGCGTGACCTCAATGAGCTGGGCGGCATCCGCTGCCTGGAGCGATTTGGCTTGTTGGCGTTCCGTGGTTCGGCTCATGAGTCCTCGAGAGGGTGGATGGATTTCAGTGCACCCCGAAGGAGTGCAGCCTGGAAACCCAGAGCCTGAGCCTAACAGATGATCCGCAGACGCCGCAGGGAATATTGCGGAGCGGTCGTCGGGCGATCCAAAAAATCTCCGCAAGCGGGCCTGTAAGCCGGGTTTTGTCCCGCCAACTCACAACGAGCCGGCGGCGATGGCCATTCCTCTAGGACGGCGATTGCTCGCCGCCTCCAGCAGCCACCCGGGAGTCGTAGCGGACCGGACGAGTCCTGCTCCCTATTAGCCTTGCTCCGGGTGGGGTTTGCCGAGCCGAGCGAGTCGCCTCGCCCGCTGGTGCGCTCTTACCGCACCGTTTCACCCTTACCGCGCGGACAAAAGGGGCCCGCCTTCTGACGGGGGCTCGGCCCCTTGGAAAAAGGAGCCCGCGCGGCGGTCTACTTTCTGTTGCACTTTCCCTGGCCTTCGGAGCGACGCAAATTGCGTCGCTCCTCTTGCCGGTCGATGTTATCGATCACCCTGTCCTGTGGAGCCCGGACTTTCCTCCCGCCGGCAACCGCTCTTGCGAGCGCCGCCGGCCGGCGGCCATCCGGCCCGCTTGCGGAGAGATTGGATTATAGACACGCGAGGGCGGCCCGGCGATTCATCTGGTCGGCACGCATGCCAAGACCGCCGCGCCCGAGGATTTCGCGCCCGGCATCTGGCGGAGCGAGCGGATGCCGACGGTGGCGGACCTCGATATCGAAGGGGTCCACCCCGAGGCCGACGGAGTGCGGCTCGAAGGAGTGATGCAGCCGACGCTCTCCGGCCTGTTGATTCGCCGCGTGCGGACGGCCATCCACGTCGTGAAGCGGGCCCGCAACGTGCTCATCAGCCATTGCCACGTTTACCACAACACCCGCGTGGGCGTGCATTTCGACAACGTGAACGTGCACCAGGCAATCGTCGTCGGCTCGCACATCAGCTATTGCCGGCTCGGCGGCATCCGCGTCGAAAACTGCGAGATGCGGAACTTCCAGGTGACAGGCAACGACATCGAATACAACAACAACGGGGCTCACAAGATTGAAGGAGCCGACGCCGTGCCGACGGCCGAGATCTACATCGACGTGGGAACGGGCTCGATTCGCGAAGGGACGATCGCCAGCAACACGATCCAGGCGACCTACTCTCCCGGCGGGTCAAACATCCGCTTCATCGGGGCCCGCGCCGAGGCCGATGCCTCTGGAAAGGCGGCCGCCAGCCATAAGGCCGGCCTCTGGACGATCTCCGGCAACCTCATCGGCAGCCAGCACTACAACGTCTGGCTCACCGCCGCACGCGATATGACGATCACGGGCAACACCATCTACAGCGGGCACGGCCGCAACCTGCTGATCGAGCAGTCGCGGAACATCGTGGCCAGCGGCAACTGCTTCGGCCACAACCCCGACTATCAGGCGAAGGAGCTGTGCACCGGCATCCGCTTCGTGGACAGCGTCGATTGCGTGCTCAGCAGCAGCCTGATCGAGGACTGCCGCACGGGCCAGCACACGGTGCCGGAGGCGATCGCGATCGAGCGGCAAGGGCTCGTCGAGCTCCTCCGCTGCCGCCGCCTGAACCTCAGCGGGCTCGAGGTCCTGAACGGCACGCCGGTGGGCCTCTCTCTGGAGGACTGCTCCGACACGCTCATCACGGGCAGCACTGTGCTCGACGCGCGGGAGCCAAAGCAGATGGAAGCCGCGATCCGCTGGCGGGGCGGCGGCGAAGGCAACTTCATCACCGCCTGCCGCGTGGGCGGCGCGACGGGCAAAGCCCTCGACGTGCCCCCGCACGTGAAGCTCGGCGAGAACCTGGTGACGTGAGCTACAAGCTGGCAGCTTGTAGCTACCTACGCAGGTCGCCTTACATCCCAAACGGGTCCGGCGCCGCGGGGGCCGCGGGCGCGGGGGCTGCCGGGGCGGGCTTCGGGTCGGAGAAGGGATCGGCGGGGTTCGCCATCGGCATTGGCGTGTCGAACGGGTTGTCGCCGGCCGGGGCCATCGGCATGTCGCCCATCGGCTGCCCCATTGGCATCGGCTTCGGGTTCGAGGTGCCTGGCGTCTTGCCCTTCTCCAGCGGCAGCACGTGCACGACCGGCCGCGGGAAGCTCGTCTCGTGGATGCACTGGATCAGCCCGGAGCGCGTGCCGATGATGATGCGGTCGGTCTGCAAGTTGGTGAAGACCAGATCGGCCTCCTCGGTGGGCAGGGTGCCGAGCCGGCCGCCGGTCCGCGCGTCGATGACCGTCAGGCGGCGATTCTCGCCGATGACGTAGACGCGGTCCTTGCTCGCGGCCACGAACTGCTTGACCTGCGGCGTCCACCACAACTCCTGCCCGGTCTCGCTGCTGATCGAGTACATGCCGGCCCGTTCGCAGATGGCATAGACCGCGTCGCCCACGGGGGCGGGCGAGCGGAGGATCGGCTCGCCGGTCGAGAACTTCCACCGCTCATTGCCGCTCGGCTCATCGACGCAGTAGACGTAGCCGTCGATCGAGGCGAGGTACATCGACCGCGGGTCGCCATGGGTCGTCCCGCCGACCACTCCGTCGTGGGCCTCGAACTTGTACTTGACCGCCGCCTGGTCGAGCAGGGCGGCATAGACGTAACCGCGATCGGTCACGAAGTTCATGACGTACGGCGTGATGGTCGGCTGCACCAAGGCCCGGCCGGACGACTGGAAGATCCAGGGCGGCGTCTCGGGCTTGTCGATGCGATAGGCCTCGAAGCGGCCGGTGATGAACGGGATGTAGACGAACTCGTGGCCGAGGGCCGGCCCGGCGCCCGGCGCGCCGCCGAGCTTGCGCGTCCAGGCGAGGCGGCCGGTGTCGCGGTCGTAGACGAAGACCGACGAGCCGTGACAGACGGCCACATGGGTGTCGTTCGCCCCGGCGGCCGTCGAGGGATGGAGCGGGTCGCCGACGTTCAGCACCCACCGCGTGCGGCCGGTGTCGGCGTCGAGCACCTGGAGCACGCCGCGCTCCGACACGGCCATCAGGATGATGTCGGGATAGACCTTGGGGGTGAGCTTGGGCTTCTTCCCTTCGACCTGGAGTTGGAGCAGCTTCCGCTTGGCCATCTGCTCGGCGTTCGCCTTGCCGAGGAGGTTGCCGAAGCGGTCCGCCTCCCGCTCCGAGAAGGCGATGGTGCGGCCATCGACCTCGATCTCGAAGACCGTGTAGGCCTTCGCGGCGCTCACGTGCTGGGTCAAGTAGGCGAGGCGGCCGTGGATGCGGTCGGTCTCGATCTGCGTAAACCATTGGCGGACCAGGCCTTGCCGCTGGAGCAGGGGCTCCGAGAGGAGGGCGGCATTTTGAGCCGCCGCCACGCCCGCCACGGCCAACGAAGCCACCACGCCCAGCCAAGCCCAGCGTGCCATAAGTTCACCCGATTGTCGCAGAGGATCGAATCATGCCGGGAGCGCACCCCGTGCGCGCCGAGCAGCTTATATGATAATTGACGATTGTGCCGAGGGAACGGGAAAAATGGCGCGGTGCAGGCATGGCACTGCTTGACGGACGCGGCGGCGATTTGCGGAATATCTAAGCCTCTTGTCGCGTCCGTCAAGCAGTGGCACGACTCATGCAATCCGCTGTCACGTTTCACGGCTCTTGCTTTAGAACCCTGCAGCAGCCCTTAATACGAGCGATGCAGGCCATGACCGAACCACTCCTCTGCCCCGCGTGCGGCGCGGCGATTCCCCCCGGTTCGCCGGCTGGACTCTGTCCGAAGTGCCTGATGCAGGCGGGATTGGAGAGCGGCGGGCTGCCGCCGACCAAGGCCTCGCCGGCGGGGTCCGGGTCGGGCTTCACGCCGCCGACGCCGGAAGAGCTCGCGGCTCGGTTTCCGCAGTTCGAGATTCTGGAATTGCTCGGCCGAGGCGGGATGGGGGCGGTCTACAAGGCCCGGCAGCGGTCGCTCGATCGGCTGGTGGCGGTCAAGATCCTGCCCCCGGAGGTCGGGCTCGATCCGTCGTTCGCGGAACGCTTCGCCCGCGAGGCCAAGGCCCTCGCCCGCTTGAGCCATCCGCACATCGTCGCGATCCACGACTTCGGCCAAGTGGAGGGGCAGTTCTTTCTGGTCATGGAGTTCGTGGATGGCGTCAATCTCCGCCAGGCGTTGCGGGCCGGCGACATCCATCCGGCCGAAGCCCTCGCGATCGTGCCGCAGGTCTGCGAGGCCCTGCAATTCGCCCACGACGAAGGGATCGTCCATCGCGACATCAAGCCGGAGAACATCCTGCTCGACCGCCGCGGCCGGGTGAAGATCGCCGACTTCGGCCTCGCGAAGCTCCGCGGCGGCGAAGGCCAGGACCACACCCTCACCGGCACGCACCAGGTGATGGGCACGCTCAAGTACATGGCCCCCGAGCAGATGGAAGGGACGCGCGAGGTCGATCATCGAGCCGACATCTATTCGCTCGGCGTCGTCTTCTATGAGCTGCTCACCGGCGAAGTCCCTTTCGGCCGCTTCACGCCGCCGTCGCACAAGGTGCAGATCGACGTGCGGCTCGACGAGGTCGTGCTGCGAGCGCTCGAGCATTCGCCCGAGCAGCGGTATCAGCACGTGAGCCAGGTGAAGACGGAGGTGGAGGCCGTCAGTCGTAGCGGAGGCGGCTCGCCTTCGCGTCTGAGACAGGGGGAGAGGGGGTCGGGGGGACAGGGGGTGAAAGAGCGGCCGTCGCGCGAGGAGTTGGAGCGGATCGTGCTCGAAATCTTGCCAACCGACGAGATCGGGGCGGTTCGGGCATACCGGGAGGCCACGGGTTGCGGACTTTCCGAGGCCCGCGATGCCGTCGATTTGATCGGCCGGCTGCATGGCGTGCGGGGACCGAACCAGCAACTGCGAGACATCGCGCTCAAGGTCGCACTCGTCGCCGGAGCTGGCGCATTCCTGGCGTGGCTGGCCGGCGAGCGGGGTTGGCTCGAGCAGCCCTTGGGTCAGGTCGGCTTCGGGGTCGGCATCGTGGCGATGCTCGCTTACTTCGGCGGTCTCTTGGTGTCGCTGCAAGGTTCAAAGTCGCAGGAGGAATCGCGGACCGATCAACCCGAGCAGGAAGAGGACCCGGCAGGCTCGAAAGCCTGCCCGGCGCCCGGGGCGAGCACGATGATCCTCTTCTGCGGGGCGATGCTGCTGATGAGCCTGGCGATCATTCTCGCGGGCGTCGCGTGCCTCGTGATCGGGCTGGTGAATGTCTCGCCGGACGATCCCACTTTCTGGGGCTGGATGGGCGGGGCGGTCGGCTGCATCCTCGGCGGGCTCGGCTCGCTGGCCGGCACCTGGAACAGCTATCGCCAGATCGAAGGGGCCGAGGACCTGATGCAGTCGCCGCGCTGGCACTGGCTCGACACGGCCCTCGCCCTCGTCGCGCTCGCGGGCGTCGTGACGCTGATTGCAGGGGCGGCCTTCTGGAACTACGCCAGCCTGAATGTGGTCCGCTCGCTGATCCACCTCGGCGGCATCGTGACACTGCTCGGCGGATTCTTCGTCGTCACGCGCTCCATGATGCGGCAAGTCGCAACCGAACGCTCGCTCGGCGGCGACGCAGGCCCGGGCAACTCGGTGCCGACGTCGGTCATGCTCGCCCTCGGCGGGGTGTTGCTCGCGGTCGTCGTGTGGGTCTCCGCGCTTGTCGTGCTCGATTGGGAAGGCTCCTCGCCGACCATCGTGATGGAACCGAACGGCCCGCAGCTCTCGGAAGCGGCGATTCGCAAGAGCGGCCTGACGGCGGCCCAGGTCAAGGCGGCGAACGAGATTCTCGAGCGGTATCACCAGGACTATCTGGCCCTCGAGCGAAGCCATACGCAGGCGACGACGGATATCCAAGGTCGTCTCCACGTCGTCGTCGCGCCTTTTGCCCTCGAGTGCCAGGCCCTGGCGGAGCGAGCCCGCAAGGAACTCGGCGGAGTGGCCGAGCAGCGCGTCTTGCCGCGCATCGAATTGGGGCGGCTGCCGCCGGAGATTTTCCGCGAGGGGGGCGAATGTGAGATCGAGGCGGAGCTCTGGAAGGAGCAGGGCGACTATCTCTTTCGCGAGACGCGGCGGAACTGGGTGCCCGCGCCCGGCGTGTCGCGGGGGCCATCGAGCCTCTTCTACCGCGCGTCTACGCCCACGAAAGCCTTTCCCGAGCGATTCCGCGTGTTCTGGAGCGAGGCACCGTAGAACCCCCTCCCGACCCATGCGAATCGCTGGCCCACTCACCCCTCTCCCCGCAGGGAGAGGGGAAGATGCTGCATGGAGTAACAAACCAAGGAATCTTTCAGCTTAGTGCAGCCACTGCACGCCCAGGTTGACGCCGTGGTAGAAGGCCGTGTTGTTGGCCTCGACCGACGCCGCGCCCGAAACGATGTTGTGGGTGTTGATCTGCGAGGGAGCGTCGGCAATGCCGTCGATCCACAGCACGTTGTAGCCCGCCAGCAGGCTGATGCTGTCCGTCACGCGGTAGCCCGCGGTCAGGTTCATGTCGGCCAGCAGGGCGGTGTCGCTGCCGCTCGCGCCGGTCCAGGCCCGAGCGCCGCCGACGCCGGCGGTGCGGAGGGCCGTGTCGGAGGAGTTCCCGAAAACTCCGAGCTTCGACCAGCCGGTGAGGAACCATGCGCTGCGATTCAGCAGCAGCCCGTCGAGCCCGACCTGGACGCCGTAGAGGTGGTTATCGACGTCGAAGTTCTCCGTCGCCACGCCGCCGATGTCCATGTTCAGCGTCTCCTGGACCTCGACGTACCGCACGCCGACGAGCCACGAGAGCGAGCCGTTGTAAGCACGCTTGAGGTTCACTTCGGTGCTATAGAGCCGCGAGTTGTAGGTCGAGGCGAGCGGAGTGACGCCGCCGACGTTGGTCGCCGGATCGGTGAAGATCGTATCGACGTCGGCCATGTTCTGGGCCGCGCCCCAGCCGGTGATGCCGAAGTAAATGAACTCCGCATCCCAGCAGCCCCCCAGCACGCCGTGACGAATCGCCGTCAGCCGCGGGCCCGCCGCCCAGCCGAAGTTGTAGTCGTCCGCGAAGATCGTCCGCGACCCGGTCGCGAGCGGGTTGCTCGTCGTGTTGACGCGATCCCAGATCAGCGCCTCGGCCCGGAAGGTCCACGCGGGGCCGCAGCAGCAGGAGCTCGGGCAATACGAGTCGTCGCCGCAGCTCGGCTCGCCATAGCCCGCGACCCCGTCGCAGCCGGGGCCGACATAGCTCGGCGGGTAATCGCCTGGCACGAAGGGGGGCTCGGTCGGTCCGACCATCGGCTCGGCCGGCGGCATCGGGGGCTCGGCCGGCGTCACCGCTGGCGGCCTCGGCATCGGGGGCTTCGGCCGCCCCGTCGGCGGCACGTCGCTCGGCGAGCTGAGCGAGTCGAGCCCGGAGCCGATCGACGGCTTCTTGGGCGCGGGCTCCCTGGCCGGCGGAGTGCTGGTCGGAACGATATTTCCGTCCGCGTCGTCGGTGAAGTAGCTGCTCGCATCATCCGCTACGAGCCGCACGGCCTGCGCGTGTGCGCCGGCGCAGAACAATCCCACTGTCGCCAGCCCGCAGGCGGCGAAGATCCAAAACTTCCGTGTCATCGCGTTACTCCATGCGTTCGGTCGTGGCGGCGCAGGAATGATCCTCGCGCCGTGCCTCACAGTCATCGAACGCACGCCGGGCAAGATTCATCCCAGCGGAACTCGCGACCTGTCGCGCGGGAAGTGCACGTTGTGCGGCGGTCGGAGAAGCGGCGCTTCGCGCACGCGCCCGACGACCGCCGCGCCGGGCATTCGCGCTCTGTAGCGCGCTTGCGGCAGACGCCGCACGAAGGTCAACGGCGGCATCCGGAGCAGCCGCGGCACGATGGGCATAACCGGCGCGGCGCACGACCCCGGACCAAATCCGAAATCCCGAACAGAGCGCAAGGTTTCCAGGAGCCAAGGCGGCATCGTTCGCTCGGGCGTTGGGATGTGCCGATTGTTCGGCCGGCAGCGATTTGCCCAGATAAAAGGGACAAGATCGGCGAGCTGCTCTGGAGAGATTCAGGCATCGCCTCTTCGGGGTCGAATGCATGCGGCGGCACGCTGACGCCCCACGGGAGGATTGCATTCTCGAACGAGGATGCCGCCCGGAGGGGGTCGGGAGTCTTTTTCGCCAGCGAGCAAGGAGAAATGAAAGCACTTTGACGAAAAAGACTCCCGACCCCTTCGCGTCCTCCCGAGAATGCAGTCCTCCTGTGACGCCCCGCCTTTAGGTTGCAAAAGAGCAGGACCTGCGGTAGCTTGCGAGAAGGTGCGATTTTAGCCTTAGCGCGAGCGATCGTTCGCTCCCAGGGAATGGCTCCGCTCGACCGTCGCGGCTTCACCGCGGCCGCCGGCGGTGGCATACGCGATGGATCCAGTCAAGCGTCCGAGGGGCGATGAGCACGAAGGTGGTCTACCGGCAGCGCTATCAAGAAAGCGACGAACCTGTGCCGGGCTACCGCCTGACGCAGTTCCTCGGCGCCGGCGCGATGGGCGAGGTCTGGAAGGCCTCGGGGCCGGGCGGCAAGACCTGCGCCCTCAAGATCATCAATCTCGATCAGACCGGCGGGCGAAAGGAGTTTCGCTCCCTCCTCCGCGTCAAGGACATCAACCACCCCAATCTTGTCCCGATCCATTGCATCTGGCTCAAGGACGATCAGGGGAACCTGCTCGAGGACGCGGCGGTCGATGCGGGGATCATGGAATCGCGCTCCGGCGATGACATGGCCGCGACCACGGCTCCCCGCTCGCGCGACACGATGTCGGTGGCCAAGGCCGACACCGACCCGTCGGAGAGCCGGCTCAAGGGGACGATGGCCTGGGCCGACGCCCCCGGCAAGCTCTCCGACAGCAATGTCTACAAGCCGGCCCAGCTTTTGATCGCGATGGGCCTGGGGACCGCGACGCTCTACACGCGGCTGCAGGACTGCCAGGAGCGCGGCGAGAAGGGGATGCCGGAGAAGGAGCTCCTCCGCTACCTGATGCAGGCGGCCGAGGGGATCGACTTCCTGAACGAGAACTGCCAGATCATCCACTGCGACATCAAGCCGCAGAACATCCTGATCGTCGGCAACGCGGCGCAGGTCTGCGACTTCGGCCTCGCGCGCAAGATGCAGGACGCGCGGCAGACGACCGCCGCCTTCACGCCGTACTACGCCCCGCTCGAGGTGATCGTCGATAACCAGCCGGGGCACGCTACCGATCAATACTCGCTGGCAATCACCTACGTCGAGCTCAAGACCGGCCGCCCTCCTTACGAGAGCGAGACGCAGGGGCACATCATCAAGGAAAAGCTCGCCGGCCGCCTGGAGCTCCGCGGCCTCGGTCCCGCGGAAGCGGCGGTGATCGAGAAGGGGGCGGCGATCCGCCCGGACGATCGCTACCCGAACTGCATGGAGATGGTGAAGGCCCTCGGCGAGGCGGTCGAGGCCGACCGGCAGC
>JADMIO010817213.1_pt1 | contig 16181 bp, 44 predicted proteins | sample 8958161 | NCBI WGS metagenome assembly JADMIO01 (sample SAMN16585339, study PRJNA669376) | soil metagenome | isolation source: Crop rotation soil | place: USA: Cullars Rotation, Alabama | collected 2011
CCGCGACTTCAAGTCACGTGAATTCCAAGCTTCGGATCCCACTGTGCTGGAAAGACCATAGCTACAATCACCCACCGCAGCGAGTTTCAGCCTATCCCCCCGGGGTTACCAGTGATAAGTAACCCTTTTCAAGGCTCTGGATGGTGCGCTGTGGCTTACAATCACATCGCATACTAGCAATATCAATAGCTTAGCTATGCTTGGGTAGCAGGTGGGTAGCTAGTGCTTGGCTTTGCCTTGGTCCTTAGCCTCGAGCTCCCAGCTCGCAGCGTCAGGCATGACGTCAGGTGCCTTGACCACGTAACTCACTGTATCGCCTGTGATTTCGGTTGCGCTAAGGTCAGGAACAGACTTCTTCAGCAATATCTCAATAGACCTGATCTGTCCTTGCGTTAAAAACTCTTCTTGCGCCAGACCATTCTTCTGCAACCGATTTATGAGCTGACTGGTCTGTATCTTCTCCCTGCTCAGGTCGAGGTGCTTCTTATTGTAACGCGTTGCCATTGGCCTTTACCTTAATCGTCTCAATCTGAGCTGGTTCGAGATATTGTCTAAGATCGAAGCTTGCCAAGACGCGAGCTGCATAGACTCTCGTGTCTATGTGTCTGTCTATCTCTTTAGTTGCTTCTTCGATTGAGACGTCGAACCATTCGCCCCTAATGTGTTTCGTGGCGAACGCCTTATGGACAGCCCGCTCTATCTTCTTAGCCTCATCAAGCGTCAGGTGGCTAGTCGAGTAATAAATAAACAGCTCTTCGTGCGTTCCCACTTGCAGATCGCCTAACCGCTGTTCGGGACATTTAGCATAACCGATCTTAACCGGCTTATCGCAAGCTGGACCGATTACATAGACGCTTGCCATTTTAATCCTATTTTAATGTGGCGTTCTCTATCTGTTCACTAGCCAAATGCTATTGGGTGTGCTTATATAAGCATTGTAAAGAGGCAATGGAGGGCGAAATGACGCAATTCGATAAAATCACCGGATCGGCTTACTGGGCCTCATATCTCGTTAATGGAGATGCAAGCGGCCTAACTGATCGCGAGATAGCGCTTGCTAACCATTGGTTAGCATCAAACCAAATCGTAAACGTGGTCGATTGTTCCGAAGAGCCATACTTCACTTGGAACTATGACCTTCACACTGGCGACATAATGGCGCGCGGTGGCGATGTTCTTGAATACACTTGCGAGACTAAAAGCTAACCCAAGGCAATAGGGCCTTACTCATAGGAGGGAATGAAAATGAACAAACTAGCGCAAGCTTATATTAACCGCATTCGAAACTCTAACAAGCGCATTTATGCGCGAAACTTTTGGGATTACCTGAACGGCTGGATTGAGCGCGAGCCATCACATGGACTTTCTTACATGGCAGCCCAAGCGGTTCGCATGGAATTACATCGCATTTACCGCGAAACTGAGGGGAACTAGCCATGACCATTCAACTCTCAAAAGCACAAATAAACGCAATTCGCGTTGAGCTGGCTAAGGTAGGTTTGAGCGTTGTTATTAAGCGACAGGCAAAGCCGCTCGATTGGATTACGGAGCGCGAAAACGCAGTCCGCGCCGTGTCATTCAAATCTCAATCCGCGTTCTGGAAAACGCAGCAGCTTAGACTGCTCAAACTTCGCCGCCAAATTAGCCCTGAGTATGAGGCTTTTATTACTCGCTGATTCTCTCAAATAGCCCTCTCGCGTTGGGAGGGCCTTTTGAGGCAATCAAGTCTCACTAGGAAAGGGAAAGACAATGCAAACGCTAAAACATTTTATCAATGCTTGGCAAGTTCGCATGACTTGCGATTGGGCTAATGGTAACCCTAACATGGAAGACTCAGAACACATGACACGCCATTTCAAGTGCGTATTAAAGCGCAATGGCCATCAAATGACTGTCCCGTTTCCCGCAGCGTAGACAACGCCAGAGACTTCAAAGATTGGGCTAGTGAATACGGCTACGATACAGACAGCCGTAAAGCCGAAAAGATTTACAAAGCCTGTCAGCGTTCAGCCGAAAGCCTAAAACGCGTATTGGGCGAGGCAGCTTATCAAAAGCTCCTCTACGAAACCGAGAGACTTTAATGACCGGAGCTGATCTCAAACGCATTCGCCTAGAGCTTGGTCGGACCGCTGAACAGTTCGGCCAAGCCCTAGGCAAACATTGGACCGAAATCTACCGTTGGGAACGTGAGGAACGGGCCATACCAGCCTATATAGAGAAGCTAGTTCAACTCTATGCAAAGGAGCAAGGGAAATGACAACTTATCGCTGCGATAACATGAGGCCAATAGTCGATAACGAAGATTGGTTTTATGAGCTTGGTGGCCGCTATCTAGAACCTAAAGATGCTGCCCATATTTTTGCAGATCGGCTCGCTAAGCGTGAATATGGCAAAGCCGGTTATTGTCATCATGTTCGCCTTGACACTTACCGGGAAGATGGCAGGTCATACAACTATCAAGCATTTATAGGCAAAGATCAACCAAAACGCTATGGCGGCGGCTGTAGCGGACGCAATATTTGGCTAACAGTGTGGATTGCCGATCTCGACTAACGCTTAATAATCGCATAGGCAGTCTGTCTTTGCGCCATCTTGAAAAAATGCCGATAACCCATAGCATTCAATCGGCCAAGCGTGGCTCGAATCAAGGCGTTCTGTGCGTCGTGCAAGATCACGACTGGAGCGTGTGCTAAAGCTGTCAAGCAGGTATTAAGCCTAGCGCAGTCCTCTTGTCCTGGTAGCGGCTCAAAGCCGCCCGCGGGCTTTAATGGATGCGGGCGATAAGCTTTTGGCGAGTCGACCAAAGCCATGTCAAAGCCAGCTAATCCATGATGGACAAATGCTGCAGGTGCTACGTTATCGTATCTGACTACGCGGACTTGCGGGAACTTCTTAAACTCAGCCGTGTAATGGTCAAACCATACCGGGTCATATTCGCAAGTGATGATCTTTTCCGCGCCACCTTCAAGCAAGGCCAGCGTGGTCGAGCCCGGTCCAAATTCGAGGACCGTCTTAACCCCGCGGGATTTAACCTCGTCCATGATCGCCTGATAATCAGGATCGGACAGGGACGGGGTTTCGTGCTTTCTGAGGGCGAAAGTCATTTACCTTTATGCAGCCATTTAGCCTTTTTGGCGTAGTCTGAATCTTTTTTCTTCGGTTCGTCAGTGCCCTTGCCGAATCCATTGGTCGCGTAATAAAGCCGCACCTGAGCTCCGCTCCAATGGCGGCCACTTGGGCTAGTGTATTCGTCTTTTCCGACTTTGGTAAATGGCATGACATACCTAAAATGTTGGGGCGGAGCGGCGCATTCGGGGCTCGGCTCCAATCGGCTCACTAAAAATTATGCCTTCCTTATTATCATATCATAAAACCAGGGTTGCCAATTTGTTCCAGACTAAATTTTTTTGATCCTTCGTGCTTTAGTTCCCGTGTTAAAGAAATAGCTTAATCGCTCAAGCGCATGTTTAATGGCAATATGACCCTTTTCACCTACTGGCCAGATTTCATCGACCAATAGGGCTTCCAGGATATTACGGGCTGGACCGGCTATGCTTGCGGCCTCTTTGTAGCGTCTGCCGATCCGTTTCGCTCTGGCAATTTCAAACTCGCTTTCCTCCTTAAGACTCTCAGCCACGACTAGCCCCATGAGCCGTTCAACGCCACCCGTTGAAGAACTCCTTTCCTCAAGGCAATCATGCTTCGGGTGCCGAAAGGCCTCAATCGAGCCCATGTGATCCTTCCACAACTTCCTATGGTCAACAACTAAGGACGCGTACCTGTCACCTGCCTCGCGTTGGTCATTGGTAATTCTACCGCTACGATGTAAACGATAGAGCGCACAACCCCAGTCCCTATGAATTGCCTCATCATCGGCGGCTATTCGCAAGCGTTGCCAATTAACCCGGTCCAGCGGATTAGGGTCATCCTTAACCGTAGCTTCCGGCTTCTTAGCCACTTTCATGCTCCTTTGTCCTTCAAATCACGAATAGTCTTAGCAATTACATGGGACCAATAATAATCGGCTACTAGCGCGGCTTCCTCTAAAGCATCATTACGAACTATCGCACGCGCAGATTTCGATGCGACCTCTTCCCAAGTTAATTCAGGACAATCTAGCTCAATCGGCCCTCCGTAAAGAACCTCTGGCAACCAAGGAAGATCGGTCATTCTAACTGCTCCTTAACCCATTGGTCTAGCATAGTGAGCCAAGTCTCTCGCCCCAAGTTCCAAAACGTTCTATTCACCGCCGCGCACATTCCAGCGCTTGGCTCTCGTAAGGACTGCAAAACAAGATCGAAAACATCTTCTGCCGCGTTTAGGGCGTCGCTTCGCAAACTAATCACCTCCGCCATGTCTTCGATGAGCTTAGTCATTTCGGCAAATATCCCGCTACACAAACAGGTTTAATCCACGGCCCAGTAATAACCACATAGCCCGGCTCACATTTTGCGAGCCAAGCTATGTTCAAAACAGCTATCAGAAACCCAACAATTATTATCGTCATCGCCCAAACCTTCATTTGTTTTCTCTCCATCATTCTTCTTCATCGTCATCTGCCCGCTCTTCGCTTTCTCCTTCCTCGCATATCTGGTCCTGTTCATCGAGCATTTGTCTCCAAACCCCATCGCGGTTCTTGTATGGCCATCTCATCACATTCATTGCTTTTCTCGCTCCGAACAGTAAACCTTGAACGCTTCCGCCCCATGCTTCTTCACATATTCTGGACGCTTTGCGGCCCAACTATCTGGACCTCTATCAACACCATTGTTTTGCGTGGGAACGTTTGCGGCGGGTTGATCTGAAAACCTCTCTTGTCTTATGAAAGTGGCGGGATTTAACCAATTCCGCTCGGGCGGCTTCTGACGTTTGTAACGATCTAAACCTCTCAAAATGGTTTCCAACGAATGATGAAATCTAGCAGTTATGAAGGCCTTTTTAGCATCTGGCTTGCCAACCTTGTTTGGATAGGCTGTCCAAAAATCCTTATCGAACTCATCTGAAAACGATCTCTTATTTGTCTCTCTCTCTGTCTCTGTCTCTGTCTCTGGAATAGCATCTTGCTTGCAGTCTGCTAGCATCGCGCTTGCAACAAAAAATCCCTTTTCAATTAAAGGGCTTAGGGCTTGCTCAAGCTCCTTTTTGGTGATTCGGAAACGAAAGGCTAATTCGTCCCGCGTGGCTGTAATCTCTCCCCCCTCATACTCTGAAGCTAGCAACCAAAGACAAGGCGCTAGCGCCCTGCTAGCAAGCGGCAAGCAGTTAAAATCATAGTCATCGAGTAGGGTTCGATGTAGCTTAATCCAGGGAGGGCGACGGCCCTTGTAGTGCTGGAAGGAACCCCAGTCTTTTGGTGTTATGCTCACCGCTTATCCATCCCTCGTTCAATGCCATACCGAATGAAATGACTAACGGTCTTTGGGGGAAGATTAAACCATTCCCCAAAGCTGTGCTGTTCAAGAAAGAGATCGTGCAATTCTTTTTCGTGCTTGCGTGCATTGCGGAGAGGAAAATAATCAATCAGACTGATAGCGAATGGACAAGCAGTCTGAATTGTCTCAATTCTTCGCTTAGGGTTACCACTCACACCAATTTTCACGGGCGGGACTGGCTGCCCCGAGCTATCAATTCGCGAAATAAGATAGAGATAATTCATTCGCTTGCACTCAAACAGTCGTCAACGCTGATAGCCAAAGGTAACGGTTAAAGTTATGGCCAGCGCTGAAAGCCAATAGCATCCATCGACCCACATCCCACGGAGTAGGAATTGTAGAGCGTTGGTCGAATAGAGGCCGATTATCACATACTGAAATAGCCACGGGCTTGTGAGCCAGCTCATCTTCTCTCCATGTGTCTCTGAGGCAAGGGGTGGCATATTTTCTCATAGTCTCGACGGGTGTGCGACTGCCGGTCGCGTAGCCGCTGGAACAATTGTTTGCTATGGGGAGTTTGGTCATGGTCGCATCGCCCACATAAGTGCGGAGATGACGAATCCGGCAAAGAGGGGTGTGAGGAATGTCCATCCCGGGATAGCCTCACCTTCCTCTTCTAGCCGCGCAATTCTTCGATTATGCAAGCGCCCAGCCGTAGCTAGTGGCTGGCGCGAACGTAGGTGGATGACGGTCATGCCTTCTCCTTACATTGATGCCTTGATGAACTCTGCCGCGACTTGCGGGACGATGGCATTACCGAAGGCGCGCAATTCCGCCATTCGGTTGGATAGCCCATGCGGATACACCAGTGAGTCGGCGTGACCGTTATGCCTCGGCAACCGGGCCACTTGCGCTGCATCTCCGGTGATGCTTGGTTCGCTGTAGCGGTTGGCGTGGCCCACAAAGTAAATCCGAGGGCGCGCATGGTCGAAACCGACACTGCAAGCCGGGAGAATTGCCGCCCCGCAGGCGTAATCCATTGCTTCCAAGTCATCGCAGACTTCATCAAGCCAATCTCCGGCTTGGGAAGTTTGCTCGCCAAAGATCGTTGTAGGCGAGCATTCAGCGATGAGAGATCGCCATGCAGGCCAAAGGTGTCTCTCGTCTGACCGGCGCAAGTTCCTGGCGTTTGCCGCGCTCGAGAAACTCTGGCAGGGACAGCTTCCTGTCCAAACAGGTCTATCGTCTCCGAACAGCGATAAGCGAAGCGCGTAGGACCATCCCCCAAGCCCTGCAAAGAAATGGCATTGTGCGTAGCCTCGGAGGTCGTCGGGCTGCACATCTCGGATGTCTCGCCCGTCAACGTCGCCTGGTGCGATGAGTCCTTCTCGGATGAGGTTTCGCAACCACTCACAGCAATAGGGCTCGTTGTCGTTGTAGTAGGCACTCAATCTACCTCTTCTCCAAAGGAGAAATTCTCTGATTCGGCACATCCCAACATCTCGATAAACTTCGGTGAATAGAGATGAACCATAGGGAACGGATCACGGTCCTCGTAAGTAAAGCACCCGTCATGGGTTTCGAGTTCTTTTTTGATCTTGCCGAGGCTAATGCTCTTGGGTTTGCCACGCTTGCAAGAAAATCTCCATCGTCGCCAAAGCCAGTTAAAGACTACATCTACCCCGCGGCTCATGAATGATCGCTTGCATTCCGGGTCCAATAACTTTAGGCAATTCTCAGCCATGTTTTCCACTTCTTTGCCCCGGAGATAATTGCGATTAGGCAAGGTAAACCCTCGGCAAGGCGAACTCTTTACGTGCCCGCGGAGCCTCTTTCACTCGGCTTCGAAGGTGATGCTCCTTGCAATAGGATGGGCTATTGGTCGAATCGTCTCGCTCTCTACCGCAGCACTTGCTATCCCATTCAAGAGCGCTGAACGTGCATCTATTGGTGAGAATGCTGGTTCGCAGCTCGATTAAATCTTCGCGCGACGGTTCGGGCCGTCCGATAAATGGCTCGGGCTTGAACTTGGGCTTTTTGATTATATAGTTATGACCGCGCCTTGACGGGCGCGGCTCGGAAACCTTGCGCTCGGTCGGCTTGCGATCCCCTAGCCTGAGCCGGTGCGCCTTGCCAATTATCGCATTGCGACTTGCGCCAGGGATTTCCTTGGCTATGACCGAAGCGCTGGCACCCTCTTTCCATCTACGCAATAGATGGGCGATGCTGGCTTCGGTCCAGATTGAAGGATTGCGCTTCCACGGAAGGCCGAGGCGATAACCGCGGGCCAGCACAGCCTCAGTGGTGCGTCCGGTCAATGCCGCGAGCTGATGAGTGGGCAGCGTGTGCCACTCGCGCTTGATGATTTCGGTGTCCGCGTCACTCCAAAAATACATAACCCCTCGACTTTCTGCGCTTGACCTACCATACGTTGTGGTGCTATGCAAGAGCTAAATCTAGGCGTTGAATTGTTCCCGTCCCGTTCTCCCCGGTCATTATTTTGCCCTTCCCGTTTGACAAAAGAAAAGACCCGGAACGAATTACCTCGACCGGGTCTTTGTCTTATGTCGGGGTCTGGGTGACGGGGGGCACCTTGGGGAACCGACCCCTGACATGCGATTGACATACACCACTAATGAAGCTAATGTCAAGGGTAGATGATGCACAAAAATCCAAAAAAGATTTTCGGAGCGAGATTAAAGATGGCAAGGCAAGCTGCGGGGTGGTCGAGCGCCGAGCGATTTGCCCGCGCGCATGGGATTTATCCCGGCACTTATCGGTTTTGGGAAGCTGGCGAAACCATGCCACGCCCGCTTACCCTAGTGAACCTCGCCCGCAAGCTAAAACAGCCAGTGAATTATTTTCTGGAAGGGCTTGACAATCAGGATATCGCTAGTTAAATTAGCGGTGTGAGATGATGGAGGGAAAGATGGAGTGGACCGATGAAAAACTGGAGGCTTTGTTAGCTGGCCAAATCAACATATGGAGGGAGGAGATGAACTTTTTCGAATGGGCTCGCGACAATGCGGAAAACCTTATTGCGCTCTACCTCGACTATCTAAATGAAACGCGGGATGTGCATACCACATTCGCTGATTTTGTAAAGCGTCTGTGGGAAGAAACCGAACACTATAAAGCCGCCTGACGAGCGCCTGAGATGGCGCGAAACCGGGATGTCAGTTCCCTCCTCCCTCTGGCTCCCGGTCGTGGTAATAACACCAACCAGAGCACGGCATGACCGTGACATAGAGGACTCTCCCTTGGAACTTCCCGCCCCCTAGGGTCGCGCAATTACTCTAGGGGGCACTCTAAACGGAGTCACTGTCATGACAGAGGAAACCGTTGCCCTACGCAGAGCTTTAATCGAGTCCGTCTTTCGTGAGATTTTTATTGCCCGCGAAGAGTCTGCCGCACTCAGACAAAAGGCGGCTAGTACGGAAGATAGACTAACCTACTTGTTGCGTGAGTTAATAAAAGCCGGAGTTAAACTCGACAATGAACGGAGGGATTCGATATGAATTACCCTGAAGAACTCACCGAGGAACAATTTGCCGCCCTTGTAGAGGCTATCGGCAAAGAGGTTAAAGAGGCTCTTGAAGAGTTTGCTGCCAAACAGAACGCGCCGACCAGCACGCTGGAGCATTGAATGCAATGGATCAGCAAGCCCGGTAAGCCACTAGGATGGCGTGGGCCGTGGATAGACTGGTTTGCTTGGTATCCGGTATTCTTATGCCGCGGCTATGGAAACGAAATGCGATATGCCTTTTTCTGGCTAACATATCTGCGGCGACGACGGGAGCAAACATGGAGCCGCGGCTTAATTTGGGAATATGAATGGGTAACTCAGGAGAAACCTTATGTACCAATATCAGATCGAGACTACATTAATTCCAATTCGTCGCGCCTATAGCTCCTATGATGGTAGCCGGGACGATATTGAGGAAGACCTAGAATATCAGATTTATGCTACCGCACAAGGCCAGCGGTGGAACTATTGGATCAAGTTCTATCGGAAGGTGGATGCCCAAGCGATGATCGCCACTCTTCGCAAGCTCCGCAACAACCCGGACACCAATTACAACGCCGCATGGGTGAGGGCATGAGCAACAATTTCAGAGTCGGGCAGAAAGTGGTTTGCATCAGTAAGGATGAAGAATGGGCTTTATATGATGCTTCTGGGACGCGGCTAGGAACGAGGCGCGTGGGCTATGGACAAGTTTTCACTTGTACTGGGTTTTGTGACGAATGGTCGGTACCAGCTATTACACTAGAGGGATTCCCACGTGAAGCATTTCATGCGGCCTTTTTCCGTCCCGCCGTCGAGCGTGGAACTGATACTGGAATGGCAATCCTCACCAAGATACTCAAAGACGATTTGGTGTTGGCATGATGACCGATAACGAGGGGTTTGTTCCGGACTGCTATCGCGACTATCGCGAGTCGATGGTAGAATATATGGCGGCTCGTGACAATGGCTTTGACGGTAATTATACCGATTTTTGTGAGATGCAACAGGGCATAATCAAACGCGGTCAGAACGAAAGTGCCCTACTGCGGGCAATCGAAGCTCTAAGGTTTGCAGGTGTCACCCGAGAGTCAATCCGAGATATGGTCGATGAGGCGCTACGATGAGAATTCCTGCTCGGCAAATCCAGATAATAGCTCCGCGCTTGGCCGCGGAAATTGCTATATTGCAAGCCTCGCCGGAACCAACCCAAGAGGACATAGAAAAGGTCAGAGTGTCGCTAAGGGTCATCAAGCAATATATCCAAGAGATAGAAAAGAGGCTAAATGGGAAATAACCGCACCGTCTCACTCTATGGCGGCAAGCATGTCATCGAATTTGATGACGATCGGCATTGCTATACCTTACAGGAAACCCAAGCCAAGCCGGATGGCGTCACAAGCATCCTAGGGCTGATTCCCAAGTACCTGACCAATTGGGCGGGGCGGGTTGATGTCGATTGCTACCATAGAGGTTTGTTAAAAAGGCTTAGAGAGAATGAATGGCAAATTGTGGGGGAAAGATGTTCATTTCTTTGCTCAGAATTGGTTTAACACTGGAAAGTTCCCCTTGGTTCCCTACGACGCGCCGCACTACATGGGCTGCAAGGGGATTCAGGATTGGATCGAGAAGATGGGAGTTAAGCGCGAAGAGAGCGAATCAGAACGCATCGTGTACTCGGCTAGATTATTCTATTGCGGCACGTGCGATATTTTCAAATGGACGCCTAGGCCGTTCGTAGCCGACATCAAGACCAGTTCTGGCTTTTACGAGGATCAAATTCTTCAATTGGCTGGCTACGCAGTTGCTCTAGAAGAAGAGCTTGGAATTGAAATCACAGACGGTTGGATTCTACACGTTGACAAGGAGAAAGGAACATGCACCCCATACTATGTTGAACTCACTAAAGAGCTAAAGACTGATTGGGAAGCAGTCCGCATCGCATGGAGAGCTGTCAAGCGCAACCAAGAGCGACACAAGGACATCAAACGGAGACAGAAGGAATGCCCGACATATCCGAATACTACGCTAGTGGAAGTGACAAATGGATCAAAGCCGCTGATATTGGAGACGATCGAACAGTAAAGGTTACTGGATGGCGATTGGCAGAATTTAAGGACGGCAGTAAGAAAGCCGCCTTAACTTTCAGCGAGTATCCTGACAAGGAATGGTCAGTCAATAAGACCAATTATGACAATCTGACGGATATGTACGGTAGCGATCCCGACAAATGGGTAGGTAAAACGCTAAAGCTTTATAGCGAGAGATATAAAGCCAAAGACGGATCGAGCGGCTGGACGGTCAAGGTAAAAGTGAGCATGACAAGGGGCAATGCTCCTAGGCCTAAGAGCGCCGAACACTATGACGAGCGCAATCCGCCGCCAGAGGACGATATTCCATTTTGAGCGAGGGATATAACCTACGGGCGGGCCGGGGCGTCCGCCATCGAGTCAGGTAACTGATAGGAGACAGCGCAGATGAAGTCTTGGCCCTCGCGCCGCTGAACCCGGTCATTCATTCCAAGCAATCAGCGCAACCCCGGCAATTATGATTAGCGACGACGACATAGAAAAGGCCCTCGACTACCTACGCGATAGCGTGGAGTCGGCAGCTCAAGCACGGGCGAATAAGGTCTATCTTACCGAATATCGTAAGACCAAAAAGGCAGAGCTTATGCAGAAATCTAATGAAGAAGCGGTCAACGCCCAAGAGAGGTTCGCCTACGCCCACCTCGAGATGAAAGAGATGCTGCTAGGTCTAAAGGAAGCCGTCTATCAGGACGCTAGACACGAGTTCTTGCGCAAGGCTGCAGATGCAAAGATTGAGGCTTGGCGTACACAACAGGCTAGTCAGCGGACTATGGGAAAGATTGTGTGACAAAACGCAAGAAGCTAACTCGCAATCAAACTCAGGAATTCTTCGATGAACACAAAGGAATCTGCCACCGATGCGGACAGCCAATTGACCCTGTTCGAGAGCAGTGGGTGCGCGGCCATGTCATCGACCTTGCATGTGGCGGTAGCGACACTCCTGACAATTGGCGACCAGAACATGTGCGATGTAACGCGGGATACGCAGCAGAGGTGGGCAACAAAATGGCGGCAAAGATTAAGAGAGTTCGACACCATCATCACGGAATAAAGAAGGAATCGAAGTGGCCTAAGCCGCAACGAGAGGGATTTAGATACAACTCATGGAAACGACGCTGGGAACCGATATGATTGAAGAATTCTTTGCAGTATACTTTATTACTGTTTCGATCCTTGTGAGCTTTATCCTGGGGCTCGCTGTAGGAGCTTATTTGCTATGATGCTGACTATAGAGTCATTGAATAACCTAGAAGCTCATAGGCAATCGGGGAACCTTATCTTGCTCGCTGGCGACTATGAGATTTTATGGCCAACTCTGGAATCTCTCATCGCCGCCGCACGCAGAGGGATTATCGGGAGCGGCGCGGATGGAAGCGCACCTAGCCCTGCACCTATGGGCGATGATGGGTTGGGCGTAGCAATTCCCCAAGCAGGTACTCAAGCCCTGCCTCCCGGCCATACGTCCAAGTGTGACTTGGACACGCTGAAAGAGAGATTATGGCGAAACGCGTGCAGCGGTTGCCATGACGGCATTGCCGCTATCGATGACTTGCAAGCAAAAGCCTTTCGTGTGGCAACAGTGGCTGGCGAGCAGAAGCTAGAGATCATCGACCTCCGCGCCAAACTAGAAGCCACTCGTCAGGAACTTATGGAGGTTCGCAATTCAGAGAATGAAGAGATCGCGCGACTCAATGACGAGTTCCTAGCGCAAGGTGAATTGGTAGCCCAACTCAATCGAAACTGCGGGAGGCTTAGAGAGGCGCTTGAGTGGTTCGCTGACAAAGACAACTATGCCGACTGCAACGTTGAGAACGATGGGCTATCAGTAGCCCGCGTCGCCCTCAAAGCCTCCCCTCCCCCATTTAGCCGAGAGGACATAGTTCGCCGTACTGATGAAGCCCGGAAGGTGAGCGCTGCGATTAAAGCCCCTCCCCGCCAGCCGAGAGATTGGTCAGCCTGTACACAATGCGGAAAGGGTGTTGAAGATTGCAAGTGTGATAATGGGGGCTCGTTTCCTAACCCATGCGCAGAGGCTTTCCGCCAGCCGCTAGAGGACTGCCCGCATTGTGGGGTTGAGGAAGGCTATGGCGATCAAGCTAAGTGCCTAATTTGTGGCGCGCCGCGCGATCACGCTCCCCGCCAGCCGCTAGAGGAATGTACCTGCGTGAGCAAAGAGTATTCACTTGGCGGCCCCTGCCCAATCCACGGCAAGCCGCTAGAGGAATACGAAATTAAAGAGCCGCCTTGGCCCGAACATTCAAGCTCCCCCGACATAGAGGAAGGAAAGGAAGATGCGATGGAATGGCTCGACTGTCCGGACTGCTATCATCGTATAAGGCTTTGGCCTCCTAAAACAGACAAGAAAACAGGCTATGGCTTTCCTCGTGACGCGAAGCGGATAGCAGAGCAGTTACGATTACTGAGCCATCCTAATGCAGAGGCTCTGTGTGATTTTGAGCGGATAAAAAGGTTTGTTTCGTGGGGCCTTAAGGCCGCCAACGCCCTAGATGGAAGCCGAAGAAATGAAGAAACATAAAAGGGGCCGCAGCCCCTTAAAGTCAGGCCATTACGCCCTGCCGACTTTTAGTCGGAGCCTTGACGTGCTCGTATTCTTTGACGCAATCAGGATGCGCTTTGTCGCGTCCGTAGAAGATGCCATTGCGACGCAGAAACGTTCCGAAACCATAGGTATCTTTTCTGCCATGCGGGCTAGTGCGTTTCCCGCAAATAACACAGATACGCCCTGTTTCTATCTTTGCCATGATGGGATCAATATATGACGCCTACGGATAAATGTCAAGCCCCCGACGCGGAGCGGATAGCAGAGATTGCAAGGCGATTGCGTGATGGCGAATGGACAACATCGAAAAATCTCTACGACCTACGCATAGCTGCCGCCGACGCCCTAGAGCAAATGCAGTCACAGCGCGATCATTTTATGAAGGCCGCCAAGGGAACTGAAAATCTTCTGCAAGAGATAGCCAATCTGCAAGCCGCGCTCAGTGAGGCGCGGGAGGAACTAAAGGGTTGTCGTAGAGAATTAGATTTTGCTGTTAGAGCAAAAGACCCTAATCAAGTTTGGTACAAAGCCGCTCTTGAGTATCGCCAGCGTGCCGAGAAGGCGGAACTTGCGCTGGAGCGGTTAGCTGATGCCTATAGGCAATAGTGTTAGGCTCGACACTTCAATTGAAAGTCAACGCTAATCACGTTTCCAGGAAAGTCACCAGTAGGCCGGTTAGGAAATAGCATTTCTGCTACTTCACCTAGTTTAGTAGCAGCATTAACAAGGTAGGAAATATCGGAGCCCTCATGAGCCTCAAGGCATAGCTCAGAAATGCACTTTAAGCTCTCTTGAATATGCTGGACGGCATGAAGGATATTAGGGCTATAGTAGTCATCAACAACCGACATCTCCCGCCCCCTGACAGCAATCTTCGACAATATGTCCGCAATAGGTGGCAGTATGGCCGTGGAGTTCATTGAGTCCCGCGCGATAGCAAGCAGGGGAACCACAATATGCGCATCGTAGCTCATCGTTCTGCTCTGAGCCCGCTAGGGGCTCGCTGACTGGTGTTTGGGGCATGGCTAGTACCTGACATAGGGGTATGATTAGGGGGCTGTAGCGTGAACGTGGTGGCTCTCAGGCTTCACACCTTTTCAGACTCTAAAAAGGCAAACTCTCCAGCAAGCCCGCCCAGGTATGAGCCACCATCAACGTAATTATCTAGGTTCGTCCAATTGGATTGGGTCCGAGCGATCTTCACCAGGGTCATACGCATAGCTGCCCTGATCTTGATTGGACAATCCATATTCTCAATGCGGGTGAAAGCATCCTGAAGAATGCCAATGTTGGTTAGGTTAAGGTGAGCATCGCCATGCTGGATATGCCGATCACCAGCAATAAGGTTAATCCCTTCCTTCATAATTGCTTCCCGCGGCAGAGGGTTAACGTGCGCCGGTTCTAGCTCGACCTCGACGCTAAGTTCTGTATCGCATGGCAAATAATCGCCGGGGCGAGGACCGTGAGGGAAGCCAATTACATCTGCCATGCTTATGCTATCTCCAAGATTAGGGGTTCGGACTTTTTGGCTCTTTGCCAGCGGGCACAGGTGCGGCACTGGAGTCTTTGGTATTTTCGCGTGAGCGTGTAGTCATAGCCGCGCCGCTGCAGATGCGTAGAGCCACAACTAACGCAAGCAGCTCCATTGCCACTACCGAATAGATGATGATTAGGTTCGACAACGAGGTGTCCTAGCTTTTTGTACACTTCTTCTAAGACCAAAATATCATACTTGCAATGGTCAACTATGTATTTTATGCTCTTGGGGCAACCGATAGCGGCCCTTCTCCAATGCTCCTTATCGACCTCCGTCTTGGCGTTCTTACAGCGCAAGAAACTTTGTATGTTGTTAAGGCGATTGTTGCTGAGCTTGAGCTTATATCGGCTGATCTTCCAGGTGTCGATATGATGCGTCTTTGGGAGCGGATTCAAACCATGATGAATGAGTCGAGCATTTATAAACGGAATATCAAAATAGGTACTGTAGTGACCGATGGAAAAATCAGCCTTCGGATAGACCTCCTCGGCAAAGTGCCGAACAAGGCCCTTATCGTCTAAAGCGTCTTTGGGAGAAAAATCGTGAATGGTGGGAATTTGGATTTTAGCGTTGCCAAGGCGATACCCAATGCAAAGGATAACGCCCCAATCGGCCTCTAATCTGGTCGATTCGATGTCAAAAAACAAACGAATAGGCTCGCTCAAGCATCACCTCGGGTTAAGGGAAAGGGATAGAGGGGCGACCGCTTCTAGCGGCTCTTACCGAACAGGCGACCTAGGATAAAGCCTGCGACCCCCCATGATAGGTAGGCTTACCAGCGCAGCCAGTTATGAAGGTTGATGGCTTAACCTTGGAATTAGCGAACTTGATTCGCATTTCAGTAACCCAATACGTGATAAGCATTTCGCACTTAGCTAATGAATCAACCTCGGGCCATTTGCCATCGTTATAGGCAAACACCGAACCGTCACTAAAAGTCAGCATCATAATTACGAGATAAGCAGTCATTTGGTGGCAACCTCTTTAGGCATGAGCCACTGGCAGACAGAATTGGTGGAGACAAAGCCCCCCGTGCCGCTCTCCCAGCCGATGGTAAGGATTCCTATTAGCTGGCCCGCCATAGTAAAGATGCCAGAGCCAGATTGACCGGGGAAAG
>JADMIO010833564.1_pt1 | contig 16181 bp, 13 predicted proteins | sample 8958161 | NCBI WGS metagenome assembly JADMIO01 (sample SAMN16585339, study PRJNA669376) | soil metagenome | isolation source: Crop rotation soil | place: USA: Cullars Rotation, Alabama | collected 2011
GGCGGCCCGCGCGCCGGTGTGGCCGGCCTGGGACGCGAGCGTAGCGGCCAGATCGGTGAGCTCGGCGAGCGAGGCTCCGGCGCCCCGCGCCGCGAGCGCCTCTGCCCGCATGGCGAGCGCGCGCGGATCCGCGGCCGACACGACCAGGAGCTCCGCGTCCTGCGCGGCGTGCTGGAGGCGATGCCACGTCGCCGCACGCTGCGGTCGCTGCGAGGCCCCCTCCACCACCACGTGCACGTTGATGCCACCGAACCCGATCGCGCTCACCCCAGCACGCGCGACGTCATTGTCCGGCCACGGCTCGAGCGCGGCCGGCGCGCGCAGCACCGCGCCGGGCCCGGCCAGCTCCGCGTGCGGATCCTCGACGCCATACGCCGGCGGGATCAGGCGATCGCGCACCGCCGCGGTGGCTTTGAGCAGCCCGGCGACACCCGCGGCGGCCTTGGTGTGACCGATCAGCGCCTTGATCGAGCCGATCGCGGCGGCGCGGCGTCCGCCGGCCTGGCGAACCGCGCCGCTGATCGCGATCAACTCCGCCTCATCTCCGACCGCGGTGCCGGTGCCATGACCCTCGAACAGCGCGACGCTGTCGATCCCGAACCCCGCCCGGGCATAGCACCGGGCGATCGCGCGGTGATGCCCGGCGGGATCAGGGCGGGTGATGCCGCCGGCGCCGTCGGAGGCGACGCCCCAGCCCCGGATCACGGCGTGGATGCGCAGCCCGCGGGCCTCCGCGTCGGCGCGGCGGGCGAGCACGACCATGCCCGCGCCCTCTCCCGGAAGAAACCCGGTCGGGTGCCGGTCATAGATCCGCATCGCGCCCTGTGCGAGCGCGCCCAGCCGCGCGAACCCGACGAGCTCGAACGGATCGAGGCTAACGTCGACCCCGCCCGCGATCGCGAGATCGAGCTCGCCGGCGGCCAGCGCATTGCACGCCTGCGCCACCGCGAGCAGCGACGAGCTGCACGCCCCGTCGACCGTGAAGCCGCCGCCGCCGAGATCGAAGGCGTTGCAGATCCGGCCGGCGATCGTGTTGCTGAGGCCGCCGGCCAGGCTGTCCTCGTTGGGTGGCGCAAGCCCGTCCTTGAAGTCGCGCTCGATGGCCTCGAGCAGCGCCGCGATCTCCGCGGCATCGCCGCAGGTGCGCGCGAGCCTGGGTGCGAGGATGCGCGCGACATACGGCCAGCGCAGCCGCAGGCTGGCCGCCCGCGACATCTCGCCGGTGAGGCTGTTGCCCACGATCACGCCGGTCGAGCCGCGCGGCAGGCCCTCGCCCTCGGGGTAGCCGGCGTCGCCGAGCGCGCGGTCGGCGACGTCGAGCGCGAGCCAGTGCACGATGTCGGTCGCGCGGGCGGTCGTACCCGCGATCTTGAAGCGCTGGCGATCGAGCTCGAAGTCCTCGATCAGCGCCGCCGAGCGGACGTACGTCGCATCGGGATCGCCGGCGAACCGCGGCGCGTGGTCCGCGACGCGCAGGCGGCTATCGGGGATCGCGCGGAACGCGCGCCGCCCGGCCAGCGCGTTGTGCCAGAGCTCGTCCGGCGAGCGCGCATCAGCGTAACGACAGCCCACGCCGACGATCGCGATCTCCGCGATCATAGCTCTCCCTCAACCGACCTCGCCACGGAGCTCGCGCCCGCCATCTGGACGTCCACCGCCAGGACCCGGGCGCGCAACATCGCCATCGCCTCGCGGGCCCACAGCACGCAGCCGCGCACGCTGCACACGATCGCGAGCGCGAAGAACAGGCCATAGACGACATGCACGACCTGGAGCGCGCCGTAGACCGTCGCCACCGCGGCGCCGAACCAGATCTGGTCGCGCGGGCGAGTCGGCGTGGTCCCCGGATCGGGGACCATGTAGAACGTGAACAGCACGAACGCGACGCCGGTCGCCGGGGTGAGCGCGGGGACGAGGCGGACGCCGAACCACGCGTTCCGCACCACGGCCTGGAGGACAAAACCACCCACCCAGGCCACGATCAGCGGGATCCGGCGGGTGAACCGAGCGTTGAGGAAGCTGCCCACGCACACGAACAGCAGCGGCACCAGCCAGTCGCCGGCGCCGTGCAGGTTCTCGGTGAACTGGTACGGCATCGCGACCCCGACCCACGGAAACAGCAGCAGCGTCGCCGCGATCCCGGCATTCGACGGATTCATGAAGTGGCGCCGGCCCTCGCCGATCCGGGCGCGAAACACCGATTTCGAGGCAACGCCGAACGCGGCGGCGAACACGATCGGACCGAGCCGGTCGTTGGGATAGAGCAGCATCGCGCAGGCCAGCCCCGTGATGTGCGCCGGGAGCAAGAAGTCGACGACGCGGAGCACGCCGCCCCGGAACGCCACGGCGCGGTGGCACGCGAGGGCATCGACGATCTCGAGCACGAACTCGACGGAATACGCGGTCGCGAGCGCGACGGCCACGTGGGCGTAGGCCTGCTCGAAGCCGAGCACGGCATGGCCCAGGCACGTCAGCACCGAGATCGCGGTCGCAAATCGCCGGAGCGCGGCGAGGCGCATGTCCTTCATGGCGAGTCTCCCAGCACGAGGGTCCAGCTGCCGGCGCGCACCGCGGTGGTGACCCGCCGGACCGCGCCGGTCCGGTCTCGATAGCGAATGGTCACCGGCAGCTCGCGATCGGCCGCGAGTTGCCCGAGCCCGACGTGGATCACCGGCGCCGACTTGCCGGAGTGCCCGGCGCCGCCGTCGACCTGCTGGGTCAGGCGGGTACCGTCCGGCAAGCCGATCTCGACCGAGGCACCGATCGCCGGTGACCCGAGCGCCTTCGACCCCGGCTCGACGCGCAGCGGCCCCGGCGCGACCGGTAGCTCGAGCCGCAGCGACACCGCGCGGTTATGCCGCGGCGCCTCGTTGATCAGGACCTGGGAGTCCTCCCACTGGTTGGCGACCACGAGATCGAGGTCGCCGTCGCCATCGATGTCACCGGTCGCCAGCCCGCGCGACACGTCGTCGGCTGGTAGGCCGAGCTGCTCGGCGATGTCACAAAACGGCTCGCTGGCGGTGCGCGCGAAGAACCGGTTGCGCTGCCGGCCACTCAGATCATCGCCGCGGGTTAAGTGCGGCCAGGCGCCGGGGCGGTGCAGCAGCTCGTCGTTGCTCGCCGCGAGCTCCTGCAGGTCGGCCCAGCGGTTGACCTCGCCCTTCACAAAGCCGTTGGCCTGCACGATCTCCAGCCGGCCATCGTCGTCGAAGTCCCCGAACCGGATGTCCCACGCCCAACCGCCCCGCGATACGCCGAGCCCTTCGCTGTGATCCACCAGGTGCGCGGCGTCGAACGGCTCGCCGGGACGGCCCTCGTTGATGAACAGGAAGTTGCTCTCGAGCAGCGCCCACGGCGACGCGATGTTGCTGACCACGATGTCGTCGTCGCCGTCGCGGTCCACGTCGCCGAAGTCCACGCCCATCCCCTTGAACGAGTCATGGCCGAGCACCTTCGAGCGCGGCGTTCCGAAGCCGCGCCGGCCCTCCAGCAACTCGAAGCCGAGCGCACCCGGGGTGCTGACGTTGTGCAACAGGCGGTCGGGCCCGAAGTCGTTCGCGAGGTACAGCTCGGGTCGCAGGTCGCCGTCGAGATCGCGCGCCCCCAGCGCGAGGGTCCAGCCGTGCAGGACCTCGTCGTCCATGTGCGCGTCCGCGTCGCGATAGGTGACGCGGTCCTGGCTCCGGGCCTGCCACAAGAGGAAGTGCTTGGCCCCGCCGTTGTACGCGCGCGACATCGAATCCTGCATCACGGCGGGCTCGGTAGCGTCGACATCGAGGACTCGAGATCCGTCGGGGAAGTAGTTGCCGATCACGATGTCGAGGTGGCCGTCGCCATCGATGTCGGCGACGAGCCCGGCGTTCGAGAACCAGCGTGCCGGAGCCGCGGTGTCGAACGGCACGACCCGGTCGCCGCGATGCAGGAACCCCACCGGCACGCGGCCCCAGTAGTAAACCAGGGCGTCCATCACACCGTTCTCGTCGAGGTCAGTGAGCAAGCACCCCATCGGGGCCGTCGTGTCCGCGCGCTCGACCCCCGGCGGCGGGACCAGCGGGATCGGCGCGTAGCGTGCCCCGGTGCCCGGGACCGGCATGATCACCGGATGCTCGGCCCGCGTGTCGACCAGGCACAGGTCGTTGTCGAGGCCATCGCCGTCGAAATCGCCCACGGCAACCCCGGCCCCGACCGACGAGATCCACCCGTCGATGTTCCGGTAGTCGGGATGGACCCGCCGCAGTGATCGCCCACGATCGGCCCCCGGAGCGGCGACCGGGCGCGACGTGAACGAGAACCGCTTCGCAACGTCGTCCCGTTCCCCTGGGCCGCTGCGCAACGCCGCGACCGCTCGATAACTCGCGATCATGACGATGACACCGCACACGCGCCGCGCCTGACTACGACAATAGGTCCGAAAGCTCATGCCGCTCCTCGCTTGGCCAGCTCGCCGGCGAGCCGTGTCCGCCACGACTCGTAGCTGCCGCCGGTCGGATCGTGGGGTGCCGCGGGCTGGGTTTGCATCGCGAGCCGATGGAGCTCGCTGACTTCGCGTCCGGCGAGCACGCGTGCCGCGACCTGGGTCTGTGCGGTCATGTTGCCCGCGACGGTCCTGGCGGTGGCGGCAAACGCGGCACCCTGCGCGAGCTGCGCTCGGAACTCGCCTGCGAGCTCGACCAGTGTTTCGAGCTCGTGCTGCTCGCAACCACCTGCGTAGGTTGCCGCGAGACCTACTCCGCTCCACAGGTCGGCGTGCCGATCGGCCGCCAACCGACCGACCTTGTCCACGACGCGTGCTGGATCGGCACCGGCCACGAACCATAGCGCGCGGCCGACTCCTTGATCGACGGCACGCGCCAGATAGCCGGCGCGCGGAGAGAACCGCTTTCGACCCGTAGCCCACTGGGCAGGATGAAAATAGGTCTGGTGAAATCCCCACCCGTCGGCCACGAGCCAGCCGAGCAGCGGATCCCGCTGCCGCACGGCGCGCCGGAGTGACAGCCTCAGGCGCGCCGTTGCCCATCCTGCTCCAATGTGAATCATATAGAGGTGCTCCGGCCGGTCGCGAAGCAGCTGTGCCCAGCGATCTCGCCGCCAGAACGCGATCGAATCGAGCAGCGCGCACGCCATGGCGGCCCCCTCGACTGCGAAGCCGCCGAGCGCGCCGGGGATCGCCGCGAGCTTCGCATCGAGCGTATCCGACAACCACGCGTTGTAGCCATCGATGAAGCTCGCCCCGGCCGCCTCGAGGCTAGCACGTGCATCCGGGCGCGTAGCTTCGAACCCGCGGCGCGCGAAGTCCGCCTCGGCTCGAGAGATGCCGAACATCGCTGCTCTCGCGCGGATCGCAAATGAAGTCATGTCGAGACTCACTAGAGGGAATGCGCTCGACGAGCTCCCACCCGTGCGCCCTCGGCACTGGGGCCTCGCGGCGCGACGTCGTCGGGGTGGGGCTGCATGTTGCACTCGTGGAACAGCAATGGCAGGAACGACACGATGGGCGGATCGGTGACCTCCACCGGGCGGAGCTGCACGACCATCTCCTGTGTGCATCGATTTTCGATCAAAATGGGTGCGGGGTGAGCGATTCCGACGAGCATCTCGACCCCGGCAACCCCAGCCGCGATCGAGTTCACCGGGCCTGCGGCCGCTAGGATGTAGTGACTTCCCAGCGGCACATCGCGTAGAACCACGCTGCTGGCGCCCGCCGCGCTGACGCATGCCTTGGGCCTACCTATTGGCACCGGCGAGGGAAATGCTCCCACAAACATCCGCGCATCGTCGGACATCCCCTGACAATGAACTACGATATCAGCCTCAGGACCGCGAAGCTCCGGGGACGCGGCAGACTGAATCTTCATGGTGAGTTTGTTACGACTCCCGGAAAACCGACGCAGCTGCATGGGGGACGCCCCGACCGATGCCGTGAACCGCCGAGTGAACGTCCCCAGGCTGTTGTAGCCAACCTCGAAACAGATAGCCGTGATTGGAGCCACCGTATTGAGCACCAGATCGCGAGACCACGCGAGCCGCATTGCCGAGAGAAACTGAAAGGGAGGCAGGCCAGTTACATCGTGAAACACGCGCACAAAGTGGAACCGACTCATTCCGGCAGTTCGGGCCAAATACTCAAGCGACACCTGGTCCGCAAGCCTCATCCGCATAGCTTCGAGTGAGCGGACAACGCCTTGCCGCCGCAACGCGAACGTCGAAGAGCCATCGCCATCCCTGTTCATCCGATCGATTCCAATCTAAGTCATGCGGAGGTTGCCTTGATCGAGTGACAACGCCCCCCAAGATGAAGTCAGTACATGTAAATGCTATGAATCACCAGAAGAACGCCTGTTCAGGTGCCGACGGCGGTGGCGATCTAAGCCTGAGCAACTTTAGGAGAAGTATTGATTAGGTTGTCTTTGTAAATTTCCACATTGCTTATTCTGTTGTGAGCCGGCGCTTACTGATGGCCCGACTACGCCGCGCTGGTCAGCTCCAGTACATGCAAATGAGTTGAATCACCAGAAGAACACCTGTTCAGGCACCGACGATGTAGCGATCTCATCCGGAGCAATTATAGAGAAGGCGGCAGTTGGGGTGTCTTTGTAAATTTCCGTATTACTTAAAAAACTACGCTCAAGGGCCGCCGCGTGAGGACGCGCTATCGGGAGAACTGACGAAAAGCAATTCTGGAGAAGACCTACTCCACGTTATGGCACCCAATTGCGAGATTCCAGGGAGGACAGTCATTCATGAAACGTTTACTGCACATCGTCAGCATCGGCTCATTGGTCTTCATAGCAAACCTCGCCACGATAGCTCGAGCACAAACACCTCCGAAACCCACACCAGCCGATGAAGCGGTTCGGCGGCAAGTAGCACCATTTGAAAAAATCCTACCTGCCGCCGAGGTCCAGGCGATGACCAAGGCTCTTGCCAAGGGGCACCTGGCGCCGGGTATCGACATCGTACATCACATTCTGAAGGTCGATGTCCTTCAGATTCAACCAGGCAAGAAAGGCGGTGCTTTGCCTACGGAGTGCCAGGAACCGGAAGACGTTGGTGCAACCGCGCATGTGCTCGAGACCTTGGATTTCGAAGGCAGAATGGCGCTCGAACGTACGATCCCGACGCTCGACAAGCAGAACCGCGCGCTCACGAATTTCAGGGTTCTGACCTGGCAGGCGACATCCTTCAGCCAGAAAATGCAGGTCGATATTCTCTATATCCTATCCCAAGACAAGCAGGAGATGGGGGAGATTCGCGCGGCGCAAGAAGCCACCGGCTTCCCTGCGGATTTCACGTTTGACTTGACCTTCGATGCTCGCGCCAACAACAAGACCGTCGTGATGCGTCATCATGGCATGCCCAAGGGCCATAATTTCACGAGCATTCCGCCAACCTTGACCAGCCCCGCGATCAGTCAGTTTGAAGCTTGTTACGTGCAGATGAACCATCCCCAGTTTGGACTGATCCGCTTCGTGCCGAAGGAGTGCAACGACAAGTCTGGCGTGACCGCCTCTCCGATACCACCTGAGCGTGCGGAAAAGACCATCGATCTGGGTGCCATCAGGAAGGATATAACCATCAAAAAGAAAAAGCCCCGATAGCAGCCAGCGATGACCAATGGTCACGCGAATAAGCGATCTGCGCCTGGCCCGGGTTTCTGGCACACTCCTGGCGCGTTGCTGGCGATGCAGCGAGATCGGCTAGAGTTTACGCGGGAGATGGTGCACCGGTTCGGTGAGATCGTCCGTCTCCGTGTGGGGCCGAAACAGATCATCCTGGTAAGTAGCCCCTCGGGGGCCAAGCATGTTCTAAAGATCAACGCAAAGAATTATCGCAAAGGTATAGGGCTGAGGGATGCAGCACCGCTGCTTGGTCAAGGCTTGCTTACCAGCGATAACGAGACGTGGCACTCGCAACATGCGAGGATTCATGAATTATTTTGGTCTCATCATCTCCTGCCGTTTGTAGAAGCAACCGCGGAGGAGACGCAAGCACTCCTGCAGGCATGGCAACCGCACCAGACCGTCCCGCTTGAGATCCTTGGTGAAATGACTCGCCTCACGTTGCGCGTGATCGGCCGTACATTGCTAGGCACGCGGCTTGATGACGATGCTCGGGCCATCGAGAGCTCGCTTCGAGTCATCACACGACGTGTGATGACACACATGATGTTTCCGTTTGCTGCGTACCTTCCAACGCCGGCAAACTTGCGATTTCATCGAGCGCTGCGAACGATTAACAAGTTGGCTTATCAGATTCTGCAGCGACATGATGAACGCAACGTCGGGCGCAATATGTTATCACTGTTTTTTCAGAATTCTGCCGGGGTGCGCACGCCGGCAGAATACCGTCAGTTGCGTGATGAAGTGATCACGCTGATCGTGGCCGGCCACGAGACCACGTCGGCCTTGTTGGCCTGGACATGGGTGTTACTTGCACGCCACCCGGAGGTTCAAGAGCGGATGGCATCCGAGGCCGCTGCTGTGCTGGTGACCAGCACACCTACGTGCGAGCAGCTAAGCAAGCTCAGTTATGGCAAGCAGGTACTTGAGGAGGTGATGCGATTGTATCCCCCGGTCTGGATGCTGTCCCGCGAGGCCATCGGGCCAGACGAGATCGACGGTTATCACGTGCCTGCAGGTGCTGCGGTCCTTATCTGTACATACACGCTGCACCGTGCAGCGTCGCATTGGAACGATCCAGATACCTTTGACCCGGAGCGTTTTTCTCCGGCACGTTCAGCGAACCGGCCTGCCTTTACCTATCTGCCTTTTGGTGCCGGCTCACGGCATTGCATCGGTCGCCACTACGGCATGGCCGAGGCTCAGTGTATCATGGGGCTCATGGCTCGTGCGTTTCGAGCCTCCCCGGATTTGCCTTATCGTGATGATGACGATGCAGAGGCGCTGCTTACCTTGCGCCCACGGAATGACATTCATGTCACCTTCCAGCGCCGCAGCGCTGGCATCTAAAGCAGTGGCATCCTGCTGCTATCGCTCGGATTGCATCGCCACTGGAGAGAGCAGCAAGAGTCGATCCCAGACCGGCTCGATGTCTGTCGTGGCGCCGAGCAAGGCGAGGCCGATGCCGGCCACGCCGGTGAGGAACGTAGGGTCGACGAGCCAGGTCATCTCGCCGTCGGCTCCCGGTCCCCAGGTACGGAAACCCGCGATCCCTTGATCCGGCTGCCGCAGCTCGAGCGCGCGCGCGAACCAGGTGCGGGCGGCTTCGAGGAGCAGCGGCTCGCCAGTCGCCTGGTACAGGCGATTGAACACGTGACCGAGCCCCGCGGCGCCGTGGCACAGACCGGCGTCGTGCACGCCGGCCGAGTCGAGCGAGCGTCGCGCCGACGCCATCGCGATCGCGCGCGCCTCCTGCTCCCACAGAGGCTCGCCCACCGCCCGCGCGGTCACGAGCAGCACCGCGGCGATGCCGGGATCGCCATAGCACCACGCTGCCCGTGCGAGCCTGGCTTCCACGCCTTCACCGACGCAATAGGGGAAGATCGATTCCTCATCGTGCCTGCGCTGCGCCAGGACCCACCGGACCGCGCCGTCGAGCAGCGGCCGCGCCTTGTCGACTGCCACCCCCGCCGCGATCGCCCGCGCCAGCACCGGCAGGATCCCCGGGACGCCGTGGGCGACGCCGAGGTTCTCGTGCCCGTCGGGAAAATACTCGCGGGTCGGCGGTCCGAGGATCTCCGCGGACGTATGCCAGGTGATGCCGTCGGGCCGCCTGAGCGCGATCTCGTCCAGGCGATCGATCACCCGCTCCAGGCACGTCACGGCCTGACGGTTGCCCGGGCTTGCACCGCGCGCCCGCGGAGCGGTCGGCTCGCCCTCAGCACGCGCCTCGGGCACCCACAGCCGCTCGAGCGCATAGAACCCCAGCCCGGCCAGGCCGCTCGTGAGATCAAATGCCCGCTTCCAGGGCGACTGCATGAGGTGCTGCGCCAAGGCGCGGTCGATGTCCTCGTTGGTGTCCTCCATGTCCTCGGCGAGGAGCCGGCCTCGCAGGTGATCGATCGCCCAGGCAACACCGGTAAAGCCGGAGTACAGATCGGCGAGCGCGGTGTCCATGGAGAGCTGATCGATCGCGCGCTCGATGTGCGCGATCCCCTGACCACCGCTGTCGGGATCGGCCTCGGCCAGGGCCGCGAAGAACAGCGCCTGCCCGGCTTCACCGTCGGCCAGGCAGTGGCTCGAGATCGGGCGAATCGGATCTTTGATGGTGGAGGTGGAGCCGGCCGGCCAGGACCTCGCCAGCTCGGCGGCAATGGAGGCGACGGTCTCTCGCGCGCGATCATGCAGATCGCCGTCGAGGATGGGATGCCAATTGGGCGTGGATGCGGCAGGCGACATGGCGACTCCGGATGAGCGACCTGGAGCGGGCAGCGAGGTCGCCGCCGCCCCAAGTGCTCATCAACTGTACAGTTGTCAGACTCAGATTCTCTTACGTGGCGCGATCGATACTTGGATCAGATCGCCGATCGGACCCGGTCAGATGCAACAGACGGAGCAGGCCGCCGTGCAGAGACTGCAGGCGCGGGTCGCATCGGAAGCGCAGGCGGCGAGCGACACGCCACCTTGGACCTCGGCCAGCGCCTTATCGTCGAGGTTGCGGACGGTCTCCGGGTTCAGCGAAAGCTTCTTCACGGTCTTCTTCATGATGGTTCTCCTGTTCAGATGTGTGTAGCGATGCCAGACTATGCTATTTCGTTATGGAATCCCGACCGGGAGATTCCGACCGGGTTATCAAGACCTGGAGATCGCTCTCGAGGTTGGGTGGACCCGCGCAAGCGAAATCATCTCCGCACGGCCTGACGGCTTCCGGGACAGCGCGCACGCGCACCGGTCTCAGCAGTCACGTGGCCATCAGATATCCGCTTGCAGCGTCGCACGCACAAGCGATCTGTCCGAATGGTCGCGGACTTCACATCGCTCGTCACCATCATACCCTTCGAGTGTTCACTGATTATGCAGCTCACGCGACCCACTCTGAAGATTCACATCACCACTCTAAAGAACACACTACTAGACTGCAATACTGAGTTTGGTCTGGAGTGGATTTTTATTTGAATGCACATCAATACGAGACGAATCCTGCGACGTCATGGTGTGTCGCATTAGCGGCCTCGAATACGAGCCGAGTCCCGCGACGTCATGGCGTGTCGCACTCGAACCTCGAATTCGACCCGAGCTCCGCGACGTCATGGCGTGTCGCACTCGCGTCCTCAAACACGATCCGAGCTCTGCGACGACATGGCGTGTCGCACTCGCAACCGTGACGTCGCAAAGGCCAGGTGGTTCGAGACACGCGAGCGCGAGCGGGGTCAAGGCGAGCGCGATCGATGACCGTCAGCGCGAGCCGATCGGCGGGCACGGCCTCCAAACGTCCCGGTCGGACCTTTCAGGCCGGATCCAGTTTTACAATAAATTCTTGTAACTACTGTAAATTCCAGGCGCCCATGGCATCCGGTCGGACCTTCCCACCGGTGAACCTGCCGAGCTTGCTCCCCCCGCGAAGCGCGATGGGCCTGGTTCACCTACATTGTCCAGGTGGACCTGGCGACGTCTAGGGTACATCGGGGTGGATGTAGATTAGTGGAGCTTGCGGATATAGGGAGCCCAGCAGTTACGGGCTCTTGCATTTCCACCTTGCGCCCCCGCCTGCCGGTGACCCGCCTTTGATCCGCTGGCACCTCAGATGCACACATTGGATGACCATGAAGGCAAGCTTGGCGTCCTGTCTTGCGATGCAGTTGGTCCTCGGTGCCGGCAGCATGGTCGGCGCGGATAGCGTCACCGCCCCAGACAAGGCGGCGGCGGTGCTTGTCGGCTACAGCCACGGGCAGGATCCAAGTGCTCGCATGAAGCAGGGCATCGAGCTCGCCGGGTTCCTCCTGACGGAGGAGGAGTGGCAGTCCTTCGATCCAGACGCCCGTGCACAGCTGCTTGCCGCCGCGCAGTCCTGCTAGCACGCGCGGAGGATCGTCGCGCCCCGGCGAACGCCGTCGCCCCATCGCCGCGTCCTCATCTGCAGCTTGCCCCATCGCCCGGGCACGTGTACATCGAGGTGGTGTGGGGTTTGTCGAACCACGGTGGCCAGATGCGACTTGCCATTCTGGTGGTGTCGGGTGCAGCGGCATGTGGCTACCCGGGGCTGCCCGAGCTGGGCGGTCCCGAGATTACGCTCGACGGCTCGGTCGACGGCTCGGCGGCGTTCCTGCCAAGCCACCTGCTTCCGCAGACGCTGATCGCCAGTGCACCCGACCTCGGCCTTTCCGCAACGCCGACCATCATCGATACAAGCGCGCTGACGATCAACGGAGTGACCAGCTCGTACTTCGTGCAGCAGAGCGAATATGCCGTGTTGTTCGCAAATATCTTCTCGGTGACGCAACCGGTTACGATCCAGGGAACCTCGCCGCTGATCGTCGTGGCGTATGACCACGTCATCATCTCGGCGAGCATCGACCTCGGGGCCAAGGGGCCCACGTCCGGCCCCGGAGCGCTGACCTCCGGCCCGGGCGGCGGCGGACCAGGCGCCACGTTCGCTACGCCCCGCCGAGCGTCAGGTGGTGGCGGCGGTAGCTACGGGACCTTAGGTGGGTCCGGTGGGCCGCCAGGTGACACCGCGACTCCGGCTGGCAGCAGCGGGGTCATCTACGGCAGGCAGCCGGATGCTCCGCTGGTCGGCGGGGCGCCCGGTGGTGCGGGTGGTTACTTCATAGGTTCGGGTACCTTCCTGGGAAAAGGTGGTGGTGGCGGAGGTGCCCTGCAGATCTCGTCCAGGGTTTCGATCGACATCGGTGCCACGGCGATCAACGCCGGCGGCGGTGGTGGCGGCCGTGCCAGAGGCACGGGTTGCGGTGGCGGTGGTGGTGGCGCTGGCGGCGAGATCTTCATCGAGGCGCCGCTGATCATGATCAGCGGAACGCTGGCCGCGAACGGCGGCGGCGGCGGCCCCGGTGCGAGTGGGAATACTTCCGATGATGGAACCGATGGCCTCGACGGAAGCCCAGGCGCCAGCCCTGCACCCGGTGGCAACGCCGGCCAGCCTAACGGGGCTCCCGGTGGAGCGGGGGCTGCCGGGACCGCTGGATCGTTCGTCGAGGCCCAGCTCGGAAGCAGCGGGGCAAGTGACTGGGGAGGTGGCGGAGGTGGCGCAGGACGGATCTGGCTCCGGTACCGTGCGGCGACGCCGCCTGATCTGCGCCAGGCCGTCATCTCGCCACCCGCGAGCCTCGAGCCCATGCTTCCGTAGCGTCTGTCCTCACCGGGCGCCGGCCACCCGCTGGTCGCGATCGCCAAGGCTTGCGCTAAGGTTGTGCACAAGCGTATGCGAGCTGATCGATGCTTGATGCCGTCACCGGGGCCCGTGAAGATCGGGTGGATGCGAGGACTGTCGACTCGAGGAGTCGAGCTGCGATTTGCGGCAATGGTGATGGCGGGTGCAGCGGCATGTTCGTATCGGGCCCTGCCCGAGCTTGGCGTCGGCCAGGACGCCGGGACCGACGCCACAGGTACGCCGACGTTCGCGCCGATCCATGTGCTCCCTCAGACGCTGATGACCGACGCACCCGACCTCGTGCTGAGCGCGAACCTGACGACCATCGACACAACTGCGTTGACGATCAACGGGGTCACGAGTTCGTACTTCGTGCAACAGGACGCATACACGGTTCTGTTCGCGAATGACTTCCTGGTGGAAAACCCAGTCGTGATCCACGGAACGTCGCCGCTGATCGTCGTGGCGAACGGTCATGTCGTCATCACAGCGAACATCGACCTTCCGGCCAGTGGGGCCATGCCCGGGCCGGGCGCGATGAGCGGCGGCCCCGGTGCAGGCGGTGCAGGCGCCACCTTTGTTCCACCCTCGGCCCCCACCGAGCGCGAATCGTCAGGTGGTGGAGGCGGTGGCTACGGCTCCCTCGGAGCGCCAGGCGGCCCTCCGGGAAACATCCAGTTCCCGGGGGGAAGCAGCGGCTCGACCTACGGAATGCAGCCCGACGCTCCGCTGGTCGGAGGATCGCCGGGGGGAAAAGGTGGGTATTCTGGTGCAGCCGGCGGTGGTGGGGGTGGCGCCTTGCAGATCTCGTCCAGGATCTCGATCAGCATCGACGCCGCAACGATCAACGCGGGAGGTGGGGGCGGCGCATTCGGTGGTGGCCGCGGAGGCGGAGGCGGAGGTGGCGCCGGGGGCGAGATCCTTCTCGAATCTCCACAGCTCATGATCGTAGGCACCCTGGCAGCGAACGGCGGCGGCGGTGGCGGTGGCGGTACCGGGGGTGGCGGCACTCCCGGTACCCCCGGGCGGGATGGGACGTCCGACGCCAGCCCCGCACCCGGCGGAGCCGCCGGCATACCTCAAGGCGCGCCCGGGGGAGCGGGAGCTGCGGGGGTGGCCGAAGCGTTCGTCGAAGCGCACACCGGAGGTAGCGGAGCAAGCAACTGTGGCGGCGGCGGTGGTGGCGCCGGGCGAATCTGGCTCCGATACCCTGCAGCGACGCCGCCTGACCTGAGTCAGGCCATCATCTCGCCGCCTGCCGGCCTGGATCCCACGCTTCCGTAGCCGCCGGCGCCTGGCGCGACCAGGCCCTGCCCAATGGAATTAACGACTATGTAGTGGCCCGGTCGGGTTCCCCCCGGTCAGATCTCTCGCAAACGAATCCGGTCCGGCCTTCCCCCGTCGGTGCACCCGCCGAGCTGCGCCGCGCGCGGTGCCCTGGTTCACCTACATTGTCCAGGTGGACCTGGCGACGTCTAGGGTACATCAGGGTGGATGTAGATTAATGGAGCTTGCTTATAGGGTGAGCCTAGAAGTTACGTACCTTTGCATTCCAGCCTTACGCTTCTGCATCCCATGAGCCGTCGGTGATCCGTTGGCACCTACGATGCACACATTGGCTGACCATGAAGGCAAGCTTGGCGTCCTGTATTGCGATGCAGTTGGCCCTCGGTGTCGGGGGCATGGCCGGCGCGGATTACGTCATTGGCCCAGACAAGCCGGTGGCGGTCGGGATGCTCGTCGGCAAAAGCCACGGACAGGATCAAAGTCCTCGCATCAAGCAGGACATCGAGCTCGCCGGGTTCCTCCTGACGGCGGAGGAGTGGCAGTCCCTCGATCCGGACGCCCGTGCACAGCTGCTCGCGGCCGCGTCGTCCTGCTAGCTCGCGTGCGGATCGTTTCGCTCGCCTGACCAGCGAGCCCGCCGCTCTCCCCTCGGTTCTCACCGATCGGGTTCTCCCCGCGAAGCAAAGTCGACGACGACCGGGCGGTGATCGGATGCCTCGGTCTCGACGCGCCAGCATCGCGCCGGAACGAAAACATCGAGCGCTGCCCGCGAGGCCCAGATGAAGTCGATGCGGGTCCCGGCCCAGCACGTCGGAAGCTCGTCGTCGGGGAGTGGCGTCGCGAGCTCTCGCGCGTAGGCGTCCAGGCCGCCGGCGCGCGCGAAGCGAAAGCAGTCCACGTAGCCCCAGGCATCCATGCACGCGACCACGTCGCCGAGCGGCATCTCCCACCCACTCTGCTCGCGCATCCTGCGGACGGCGTGGAACGCGGCAGGGCCATAGTCCGTCAAGCGCAACGCATTGAAGTCTCCCGCGACGACATGCGCCGCGTCGCGACCTGCGAGCGCACGATGGAGGACCTCGAGCTGCTCGATCCGCTCCGGCTCGCAGATCGGATCGAGGTGGGTGCAAGCGAGGTCGAGGGGCCCGGCATCGGTGTCGACGGTCGCAAGCAGAGCGGAGCGGGGATCGATGGAGGTACCGCCGAGCGAAACCACGCGCACGTCCCGCAAAGGGCGCCGCGAGAGCAGCGCATTGCCGAGACCGCCAGCCTCCGCGAACGCGTAATCACTCGCGAGCTCACGGGCTAGCCTCTCCAGTTGCTGGCCGCGGCGGGGCACCTCATTGAGCGCGACCACGTCGCAGCTGAGCTGGCGGAGAACCTCCAGCACTGCCCCCGTATTGCTCCGTCCACTCGCGTCGCTCCACATGTGGACATTGAAGGTGCACAGCCTCACGCCGGAAGAGTACTGCCCCCGCGACGTGGCGACCTGGCCGCATCCGGTCGGACCTTTCTCGTCGGTGCCCCCGCCGAGCTTGCGCCGCACGAGGTGGCCCTGGTTCACCTACATTGTCCAGGTGGACCTGGCGACGTCTAGGGTACATCAG
>JADMIO011276634.1_pt1 | contig 16180 bp, 10 predicted proteins | sample 8958161 | NCBI WGS metagenome assembly JADMIO01 (sample SAMN16585339, study PRJNA669376) | soil metagenome | isolation source: Crop rotation soil | place: USA: Cullars Rotation, Alabama | collected 2011
CCGACCGCCAAGCTGATCGGCATCATGGATATTGAACGCGACGGCGCGGGTTACAAAGCCAGCGACGGATTTAATTTGCTCGCCAGCAGCGACGAATGGATGTCGCCGATCTTCGCCGACGTCGGTCCGGACGGCGCGGTGTGGGTGATCGACTTTTATAGCTTTATCATTCAGCACAATCCGACGCCGAGCGTTCAATCGGCGGGCGTTCAAGCGAAGACCGGCAGCGGCGGCGCTTACATGACGGAACACAATTTGCGCGATCAATCGCATGGGCGGATTTATCGCGCCGTGTGGAAGGACGGTCCGAGAAGTTCTGTTAAATCGCTCGCGAACGCCGCGACGCCTGAAATTGTCCAGGCGCTGGATAGCGGCAATCAATTCTGGAGCCTCACCGCGCAACGCCTGATCGTGGACAATAAAAAGACGGACGCCGCGCCGGCCTTGAAGAAGCGCGTGAGTTCGGGCAGTGGCAAGGGAGCGGTGCATGCATTGTGGTCGTTGGAAGGAATCGGCGCGCTGGATCAGCAGACGCACCAAAAAGCGCTGCTGGCCAAAGATCCGGCCGTGCGCCGAAACGCCATTCGCGCGCTGCCTGCCAATGACGAAGGGCAGCGGCTGTTCTTTAGCAGCGGCGTGATTCAGGATCCCGATTTGCTTACGCGCGAGGCCGCCTTTGTGAAATTGGCGGAATTCCCAACGATCCCGGAAATCCAAACGGTCGTCGCGCAATTGCCGCGCATCGCGGCGAATACCAATGACGCTTTCTTGAACGACGCGCTGACGATGCTCGGCCGCGTTCACAAAGTTTCCGGGGTCGGCGAAAACGAAGTCAAAGTCGCCGCGGGCGATGCGAAACGCGGCGAGGAGCTTTTCTTCAATAGCCCCACTGCCGCGTGCGCATCGTGCCATACCGTTGGCGGCAAGGGCGGCGCGGTCGGGCCGATCCTGGATGGAATCGCGGTCCGCGCGAACAAGGATTACATCGTCGAGAGCCTAATGGACCCGAACGCAAAACTTGCCAAGGGATTTGAGAATCTCACCATCTCGCCAATGCCACCGGTCGGAGTGTTATTGAAAGAGCAGGAACTCGCGGATATTCTCGCGTTCCTGGACACGCTCAAAACGCCGCCGAAAGACGGAGTGACGGTCCCTGTCCAAAAACCGAACCAATTCGAATAACGTGCGCACCAGATTTGCCGCCCTTTTATCTGTCCTCCTGCTGCTGGCGAGCGCGTCCGCAGCAGACGCGCCGAAGCCGGATTCGCAAGGATACATTCGCGATTGGCTGATGCTCGCGCCCATCATTCTTCCGGAAGGGCGCGCGGGAGCCGATTCGATCTACCAGGAACAAGTCCGGGGCGAGGTCGCCCTTCAACCCAAAGCCGGGGACAAAGTCACCGTCGGCGCCAAAGAGTTGACGTGGAAGGCGATCACCTCCTCTTCGAATCACGTCGATTTTAACGCGATTCTAAAAAGTCAGAATGACCGCGCGATGGGTTACCTTGTCACCTATATCGAGTGCGACGAAGAGATGCCGGGAGTCATCATGGCGGTCGGCAGCAACGACCAAGGCCGCATTTATCTCAACGGCGTTGATATTTATATCTTCGCCGAGGCTCGCACGCTTGAACTCGACGCGGACAAAGGCCGGGTCACGCTGAAAAAAGGCCTCAATGTCATCGTTTTCAAGATTTTCAACGAGCAGGGCAACTGGCAGGGAGCGATGCGCTTCTTGGATAAATCCGGCGCGCCTCTAACCAATCTCAAAATCAAATTAGCGCCCTGAGCGATCGGCAAATCCCTTCGTAATGAACAACAAGAATCGAAATCATATTTTCCCACGGCGAACGCTCGCGCTTGGACTGGCTCTCTTAGGATTCGTGTCGCCGACGACGTTCGCCCAAACCAACAATTCGAACATCAGTCTCAAATTGCTGACCGAAGGTTTGGGAGCGCCCGAGACGCTGGTGTCCATCCCCGACGGTTCCGGCCGGATGCTGGTTGCCGAGCAGGCCGGGGTGATTCAACTGCTGGATCGCGACGGGAAAAAATCGGACAGCCTTTTCCTTGATTTGCGGTCGAAAATCGTCGAGTTGGGGAAAGGGATGGAGGAGCGCGGGCTGCTCGGGCTGGCGTTGCATCCGCAATTCAAATCCAATCAGAAATTTTACGTGGTTTATAGCGCGCCGCGACGGGCCAGCGCGCCCGCGCAATGGGATCACGCCGAACGATTGAGCGAATTCAAAGCCACGGGCGCTGATTTCTCCGCGGCGGATCCTGCTTCGGAGCGTGTTGTTTTGGAAATTGATGAGCCGGACTGGAACCACAACAGCGGTCGCATCGTTTTCGGGCCGGATGGTTATTTATATTGGACGGTCGGTGACGGCGGCGCTTTCAATGACGTGGGCGATATCGCGCGTGGTCGAGGTCATCCGCCCGAAGGCAACGGCCAGAAGCTGGACACGCTGCTTGGCAAGGTCCTGCGCCTAGATGTGGATCACGGCTCGCCTTACGGGATTCCCAAGGACAATCCGTTCGTTGATTCCAAAAAGGGTCTTCCAGAAATCTATGCTTATGGGCTGCGCAATCCGTGGGGCATTTCCTTCGATCGCGGCGGCAAACACGATTTGATTCTCGTCGATGTCGGCCAGGATCGGTGGGAGGAAATCAATGTCATCGTCAAAGGCGGCAACTACGGCTGGCGCCTGCGCGAAGGATTTGATGGATTCGATCCCAAGGACCCAAATCACGCGCCGACCAACGCGGTGACCGTCGCGGCCGACGGCAAACCCTTCGTCGATCCGGTTTTTGCTTACAAAACGTTGCGTGGGCGTGGGACCGATCCGCAGTCCTACGGTGTCACGATCACCGGCGGCTACGTTTATCGCGGCAAAGCGCTGCCAGAACTGGCCGGCAAATATATTTTCGCCGATTGGTCGCGCAGCATGGCGTTGCCAGATGGCACCTTGCTCGTCGCCACCATTCCCAAAGATTCCGCGCGTTGGACCGTCGAGCCGCTCGCGTTGAAGGATTTTCCCAACGGCCGAATCAAATCGTACATCTGGGCGCTGGGCGAGGATGCGGATGGCGAACTTTATGTGCTCGCCAACGGGATCAATTCCGTGGTGAATAATCGCGGAAAAATCTTCAAGCTTGTGCCCGCAAATTAACGCAAATGAATTCCATCTCACGAACCATCCTTCTGTCGTCTGTTCTCTTCGCGACCGCCGCCCAGGGCGCTGAGACGTTAAAAGATACTTTCAAAGACCGGTTCCTGGTCGGGACCGCCATCAACCGCGGCATGGCGATGGGCGGCGCTGGTTTTCGCCGCAGCGCCGAGCTAGCCGCGAAGGACCTTGCGCTCGTTAAGGAGCAATTCAACCAGATTTCGCCGGAGAACGATCTGAAGTGGCAGCTCGTTCATCCGCGTGAAGGCGCTGAAGGTTATGACTTCGGGCCGGCTGACGCTTACGTGAATTTCGGCGTGAGCAACAACATGTACATCGTTGGCCACACGCTGGTGTGGCACAGCCAGACGCCCAATTGGGTTTTTGCCGGGACGAATTCGCCGCCGGCGTCCGCAAGCGTGACGACCAATGCGCCCGCGACCAACCAGGTTGTGCGCGGCGGTTTCGGCGGCGGTTTTGGACGATTCAATGGGCCACGCGCATCCCGCGAGGAGTTGCTGCAACGGATGCGGGATCACATTCACACCGTGGTGGGCCGTTACAAAGGCAAAATCAAATGTTGGGATGTGGTCAATGAAGCGCTCGCAGACGGCGGGGCCACCAACTATCTGCGCAATACGCTTTGGCTGGAAATCATCGGCCCGGATTTTATCGCCAAGGCGTTTCAATACGCGCACGAAGCCGATCCCGATGCGATTCTTCGCTACAATGATTATGGGCTGGAAAATCCGATCAAGCGGCAGAAGCTGATTAAGCTGATCAAGTCGCTGCAGGCGCAAAACGTCCCGGTCCACGCCATCGGTTCGCAGGCGCATATCAATGTCTCGACCACCTTCGAGACGATGGACGCCTCGCTTGCGGAAATCGCGACGCTTGGGCTGCCCATTCACATCACGGAATTGGATGTCAATAGCGCGGCGGGCGGCCAGCGCGGTGTCGGCGCCGACATTTCGGCCAATGCTTCGACAACGCAGGGCGGCCTGGTGAGCGAGGCCGATAAAAAACAATCCGATGCGTACGCGGGAATTTTTCGCGCTTTTCTCAAGCACAGCGACCAAGTGAAGGTGGTGACTTTTTGGGGCGCGAACGATGCAAACTCCTGGCGCGCGCAGGGCAAGCCGCTCTTGTTCGACGGCGAGTGCAAACCGAAACCGGCGTTTGACGCGGTGATTGCCGAGGCCAAAAAAGCAGCCGCCAAATGATGCGCTCGCTCATCATCGCGATTCTCTTCGTTGCCCGCGAAACCTTCGCGCTTGATGGCCAAATTCAAATTCACGATCCCTCCACCATCGTCCGCTGCGATGGAAAATATTATACCTACGGCACCGGCGGCACATGCCTGGTTTCCGAGGATGGATGGACATGGAGCCGCGGCACGACCCCCCCTCGGCGTGGCATGGCGCCGGATGCCATCCGCGTCGGCGACCGCTATTTGATGTTCGTCGCGCGAAATGTGGGGGCGCAGCCGAGGGCGGACATTAATTTAGTTTGGAGCAAAAGCCTTGATCCAAATTTTGCGGATTACAAATGGGAGGAAAGCGGGGTGGTCGCTTCGTCTGACGGCCTCGAGGATTGCAACGCGATCGATCCCGGCGCTCTCTTGGATAAAGACGGCCGGCTCTGGCTCGTTTACGGTTCGTATTTTGGTTACATCCGCCTGGTGGAACTCGATTCGAAAACAGGCCAGAGGATCAACGCAAAAGACAAGCCGACCGATCTCGCCATCAATTGTGAAGCCGCCATCATGATTTATCGCGACGGCTGGTATTATTTGCTCGCCACGCACGGCAGTTGCTGTCGCGGCGCCGATTCCGGCTACAACATTCGCATGGGCCGCGCCCGCAAAGTCACTGGACCGTTTCTCGACCATACGGGGATGGATATGATCCAGGGCGGCGGCACGCTCTTTGCCGGCTCGACCAGCCGTCACATCGGCCCCGGCCATTTTGGATTGCTTGATTTAGGCGACGGCGTGGAAAAATTCTCCTGTCACTACGAAGCTGACCTGGACCACGGCGGCGCCAGCGTTCTCGATATTCGGCCGCTCCTTTGGAAAGACGGCTGGCCTGTCGCCGGCGATAATTTGAAGGACGGGACGTTTGCGATTCAATCCATCCGCACCGGCACCGCTTTGGAAGTCGCGGTGCAAGGCGTGCCCGTCGGCGGCGCTCGCGCCCGGCGGGGAGGCCCGCCAGGAGGGGGAGGATTCAGCGGAACAAATGCGCCCCCCGGAGGTCTCTTCGGAGGCAGCGGGCGCGGATCCATTCCGCCCCAAAACGTGGCGGAAGTTTCGACTAATTGGCCGAAAGGAAATATCGACGCGCGGCTGGCGAACTTTTTGGACCAGGCGCAGCAGAAATGGACTTTCACCGCGCTCACGAACGCCGGCGGCTATCCCGGTTCGCCTTATTTTAAAATCACCGTCGCCGGGACCGACCGCGCGCTGGCCGCCACGATTGACGGCGAGGTCGCCACCGTCCCCGCCTTCACAGGCGCGCCCGATCAACTTTGGCGCATCGACCAACTCACCGATGGCTCGTGGCGGATTTCGCCGAAGTCCAAAGAATCGCTCGCGCTCTGCGCCATCGGCAGCAGTTCCGCGACTCTCTCCAAGATCGATCCCGCAACCGGCAAACAGCGTTGGAAATTGACGCCGCTCTAAAGGCCTTCCATGAACGCGCGCCGATTTTTTATATTCGTTTTGATGGCTAATCTGGCGCGCGCGGTGATTGGCGCGGACGGGGCGACGGCGGGAAAAACTCCCAGCGCGGATGGTTTCATCCAGCGGTGGCTGATTCTGGAACCGATTCCCGCGAACACGCCCTTGACCGACAACGCCATCAAGGAAGCGGTCAAAAAGGAATATTTTCCCGGGCAACTTGAAGTCCTCCCGCACGACGGCGATAAAGTGAAGACCGGCGGCGCCGAACTGACCTGGCATGTGGTGGACACGACCGCGTACAATGTGAATCTGTATCACTTCGCGCACGAGCGAGGGGCGCCGACCTCGAATGTGCTTTTTTGGGCGGTCACGGTGATCGATTGTCCGGAGGAAACGCGCGACGCCCGCCTGGCCATTGGCTCAAACGCGGCTTCCGTTTGGTGGGTCAACGGCCAGGAAGTCATCGGCATTTATGGCGACCGGCAAACGGTGATTGATGATGGCGTTTCCAAACGCCTCACGCTTAAAAAGGGAGCGAACGTCATTCGTTGCGCGGTTTTCAACGCCGGGGGCGCCACCGATTTTTGCGCGCGCATTCTCGACGCGAATGAAAAGCCGTTGAAGAATTTCACCGTCCGGCTAAACGCCCTCGCGGAGAAAAAGCCATGAACACCCGCCGAAAATTCCTGGCGTCATTCTGCGCGATTGCTTTGGCCGGCGCGGTAAAGGCGGAAATGGCGCCTACCGATTTCAAAACCGTCGCGCCTCTGATTACGAAGTACTGCGTCGATTGCCACGGCGGCGCCGATCCCGAGAACGGTTTGAGCCTGGAATTTGCCGATCAAAACGAGGTCCACCGGAAAATGGTCAAGGATTACCGGGTCTTCCTGCGGATGACCGATCATCTTCGTTCCGGCAAGATGCCGCCGAAAAAGAAAGCGCAGCCGAGCGAGGCGGAACGGAGTCTTCTTCTATCCTGGATTGACCGCGAGCTGACCACGGCGTTTGGGGACCGCGCGTTCGGGCGCGTCGCGCGGGTTCGCCGCCTCACGCGTGTCGAGTACCAGAACACCGTGCGCGATCTTTTTTTCTTCGACGAATTCAAGGCCGAAGATTTGCCGCCCGATGACATCGGCTACGGATTCGATAACATCGCCGATTTGATGACGGTGTCGCCGGCTCACCTCGAGCAATATTTGCAAACCGCCGAGCAGGTCGTCGTGCAGTTGGACAAGACAGCGAAAGTGAGCAAGAACTGGGCGGCCAAAGACGGGACGTATTCCGAGCCGGACGACGGCGTGTTTCTGCCGATTCGCAACGAGGAGCTACGCTTCAATAACAACCAGGTGCGCGTGCGGATGGTTTTGGAGAAATTTTTGCCGCGCGCTTATCGCCGGCCAGTCGCGCCGGCGGAAATTGATCGGCTGCTGGATTTCGCCAGGCTTTCGCTGGCGCAGGAGGGCGAGTCTTTCATTCGCCCGAAGTCCACTTACGCGGCGCTCCGCGCGGCGCTGAGTTCGCCTTATTTTTTGTATCGCATCGAACAAGATCCCGCCGCCGGGATCGCGCCGATTAGCGAATACGAACTCGCGAGCCGGCTTTCTTACTTTCTCTGGAGTTCGATGCCGGACGATGAGTTGTTCAATTTGGCTGAGACAAATCAGTTGCGCGCGCATCAGGGCGAACAAGTCCGTCGCATGCTCAAGAACCCAAAGGCGCGCGCCCTCACGGAGAATTTCGCCGCGCAATGGCTGCATCTCGGCGGCCTCAAAAAAGCCGCGCCCGATCCGAAACTTTTTCCGGCCTTCGATGAAAAGTTGCGCCAGGACATGCTTGAGGAGACGCGGCGCTTCGTTTCGCGGATCATCGAGGAAGACCGAAGCATCATGGAATTCCTCGATGCGGATTACACTTTCCTCAACGAACGCTTGGCCCGGCATTATGGCGTCTCCGAAGTGAGCGGCGACGAGTTTCGGCTTGTTCGCTTGGACAAGAAGCAACCGCGCGGAGGGCTTCTCACGCAGGCGAGTATTTTGACTCTGACTTCACCCCCGACGCGCACGTCGCCTGTCAAGCGGGGGGTGTGGGTCCTCGAAACATTCTTCAACGATCCTCCCTCGCCGCCGCCCGCGGACGTCCCGCCGCTGGAGGAGGACGGCGTTGCCTCGTCTGGTTCCGTGCGGCAGGTTTTGGAGAAGCATCGCAAGAATGCGCAATGTGCGGGCTGCCACAGCCGGATTGATCCTTATGGTCTTGCGCTGGAGAACTACAATGCCATTGGCGCCTGGCGCGCGACCGAGGGCGCTCATGAAATCGACGCGTCCGGAACATTGCCCGACGGGGTCGCTTTCAAAAACGCGGCCGAGTTCCGCGCCGCGCTCAACGGCAAACAGGCCCAATTCCGCAAAGCCCTGGTCGAAAAACTGTTAATCTACGCGCTGGGCCGGGGTCTTGAATATCCTGATGAGCGCGCCGTGCGCGAGATTTGCGCCGCCGTCGAGCGCGGCGAGGATCGATTTTCTGGCGTTATTCTCGCCATTGTCGAAAGTGATGTTTTTCAAAAACGGCAGGCCAGTGGAATCGCGGTCACATCCAAAGGAAATTCAAGATGAAGCAGCCATTTATCTCACGGCGCGCGGCGCTAAAGGGCCTTGGCGTCACCATTAGTTTGCCCTTCCTGGAAACGTTCGCGCCGCGCACCCGCGCCGACGAGAAGGCGACCGAATTTCCGCGCCGCCTGGTCTTCGTTTATTTCCCGAACGGCGTTTGGATGGACGCGTGGAAATGCGAGGGCGAAGGCGCCGATTTCAAACTTGGATCAACGCTCTCGGCCTTCGAGCCTTTTAAGTCCCAAATGCTCGTGTTGTCCAATCTCGCGGACAAAAACGCGCGCGGCGGCGGCGCCCATGCCTGCACCATGCCGGCGTATCTCTCCGGTCAATCGATCTACAAAACGATGGGCAACGACATTCGCGCGGCCAAGACGTGCGATCAAGTCATCGCGGAAAAGATTGGCCGCGCCACGCGGTTTCCCTCTTTGGAACTTGGTTGCGACTTCGGCCAGCAAGACGGTTTTTGCGACACAGGATACAGTTGCATTTACCAAACCAATCTCTCCTGGAAATCCGAGACGACGCCGGCAGTCAAGGAGGTTAACCCGCGCCTGGTGTTCGACCGGCTATTCGCCGGCGCGTCCGCGGGCGAAACTTCCATCGTGCAGCAGCAGCGTGAAGCGATGAATCTGAGCATCCTGGATTTCGTTCGGGAGCAGGCTGGGGAGATCAACAAAACGGTGAGCGCCGCGGACCGCCGACGCATCGACGAACATCTCACTTCGATTCGCGACCTCGAACGGCGCATCCAGGAACCGCCCGCGCCATTGCCCAAAGACGCCGCCGGCGGCATGGCGCGTCCCACGCGTGTTCCAGCGCTCTTTCGCGACCACTTCCGCCTGATCGCCGACATGCTTGTGCTTGCTTTGCAAACGGACATGACGCGCGTGGCCACCCTCGTGATGGCGACGGAGGGCAACCGCCGTTCCTATCCCGAACTCGGTTTCACCGAAGAGCATCACGGCGTGTCCCATCACGGCCGCAAACCGGAGTTGATCGAAAAATTCACCAAGATAAATGAGCATCATGTCGGTGAAATGGCTTATTTCATCGAACGCCTTTCCAAGGTTCGCGAAGGCGGCGGCTCGCTGCTCGACAACTGCATGATTGTTTATGGCAGCGGCATGGCGGACGGCAATCGCCACGCGCACGCGGATATTCCCACGATCGTGTTTGGCAAGGCCGGCGGCGCCATCGATCCAGGCCGCCACATTATCTGTCCGGAAGACACTCCCATCTGCAATCTCTGGCTGTCGCTGATGGGTTGCATGGGCGTGAATGAAGAACGTTTCGGCGATAGCACGGGCCCGCTCGCAAAATTGACGGTCTAAAATATCATGATCACCAAATTGCTCCGATTCCTTTGCTCATTGACGCTGTTCGCGTTGCTCGCGGCGAGGACTGGCGCGCTCGCGCAAGACACGAATTTTTGGGTCTTCATCTGCTTCGGCCAATCGAACATGGAAGGCTTTCCAGGCATTGAGGCGCAGGACAAGGAAGGGGTTGATCCTCGCTTCCAAATGTTGGCTGCGGTTGATTTTCCAAATCAAAATCGGACGAAAGGAAATTGGTATCCCGCGATGCCGCCGCTGTGCCGATCCAACTCCGGGATTTCGCCCGCGGATTATTTTGGCAGAACGCTCGTTTCGAATTTGCCGCCGAACATCAAGGTGGGCGTCGTGAGCGTCGCGGTCGCTGGCTGCAAAATCGAGATGTTCGACAAAACGAATTTTCAAGCCTACGCCTCAAACGCCGCGCCCTGGATGAAGAAAATCGTCGAGACTTATAGCGGCAACCCTTATCAGCATCTGGTCGAGACAGCGAAGCTCGCGCAGAAGGACGGGGTCATCAAAGGAATTTTGCTGCACCAGGGCGAATCCAACACCAACGACAAGGAATGGCCCAACAAGGTAAAGGCCATTTACGAAAACCTGCTTAAGGATTTGAATCTGAAAGCGGAGGAGGCGCCTCTGCTCGCGGGCGAGCTGGTCCACGCCGATCAAAATGGCGCCTGCGCGAGCATGAACAAGATCATCGACGAATTGCCAAAAACCATTCCCACCGCGAGGGTTGTTTCCTCGCAAGGATGCATTGCGCGCGGGGACCGGCTTCATTTCGCCCCCGCTGGCTACCGGGAACTTGGAAAACGTTATGCCGAGACGATGCTTCCGTTGCTGGGTTTTCAAGTGAAGCAGCCCGCGGCGGATGCGACGGCGGTTCCGGCCGCCAAACAGACCAATCAGACGAACGCCGGCCCGCGCGGCGGTCGCGGCGGCGCCCCCATGACCGCTGAAGATCAAGCCGCGATCGCGAAGTTGGCGGAATTGCCACCATGGAAACCGGGTGTTGGCAACGGAGATTTTTTGGCCAAGCCGCCGTTCGCGCCGGCTCCTGAGAACACGCCGCGCGACAACGTGCCCAAAGGAAAAGTGGCGACGTTCCATTTGAGCCTGGCGGAGAGCAAGTTTTATCCGCCGTCGCCTGGCCGCGGCGGCAACGCCAACTCCACCAATCGCGAAGTCGTCGTTTACATCCCCGCGCAGTACGTGCCGGGGACTCCTGCGCCGCTGTTGCTAACACATGACGCGATGGGCGCGCATGATCAAAAGCCCGCGCCGTACTTGCCGGACATTCTGGACAACATGATCGCGGACAAACGCCTGCCCGCGATGGTGGCGGTAATGGTGATGCCGAGCAATCAGCGCAGCCTCGAATACGACACTGTTTCCGGCAAATACGCTGAGTTCATCGAGGAGGAGGTTCTCCCGCGCGTCGCCAAGGATTACAACGTCACGTTCTCAAAAAATCCCGATCAGCGCGCGACGATGGGCGGGAGTTCAGGTGGCGCCGCCGCGCTTTCCATGGCATGGTTCCACCCAGAACTTTATCGCCGCGTGCTCGTGTATTCCGGAACTTTCGTCAATCTCCGCAACGGCCCCGACGCCCCGCACGGCGCGTGGGAATATCATGAAAATTTCATTCCCAAGACCACGCCGAACAAACCGTTGCGCATTTGGCTGCAAGTCGGCGAGCGCGATAACGGAGCCAATTCCTCGGACGCCGGCATGCGCAATTGGGTCCTGGCCAATATGCATATGGCCGCGACGTTGAAGGCCCAGGGATATCCCTATCAATTTGTTTACTGCCAGGAAGCCGGCCATGTCGATCGTCCAGTGCGCGCGATGACAGTGGCTCCCGCGCTGGAATGGCTTTGGAAATAATATGCGAACTTGCGCGAAATTATTTGGGCTGACGCTGGCAGCGCTTTTGATGGGCCCGTCGTGGGCGGTTACTGATGAAGCGGAGTCTTTGGCGCAATTCAAGAAGACGATTTCCCCGATCCTGCAAAATCGCTGCTACGATTGCCACGGCGACGGGGCAAAAAAAGGCGGACTGGCTTTCGACGAACTCGCCACCAACGAACAACTCCTCCACAATCCGCAACTTTGGCTGAAGGTCCTCCGCAACATGCGTTCGCACGTCATGCCGCCGCCGAACAAGCCGGCGCCCACCGCCGAAGAGCGACGCGCTTTGGAACAATGGATCGTGACGGCCGGCTTCGGGCTGGATCCGCGGCAGCCAGACCCCGGGCGTGTGACGATCCGCCGGCTGAATCGCACCGAATATCGAAACTCGTTGCGGGATTTGATCGGAGTGGACTTCGACGCGGACGCCTTTCTGCCACCGGATGATGTCGGTTACGGCTTCGACAACATTGGGGATGTCTTGAGCATCTCGCCGATGCGGCTCGAGAAATTTGTCGAGGCGGCGATCATCGCGGTGAACCAGGGCGTGCCGATGGATAGCGTGGTGATGACCACCAAGATGCTCGTGGGCGGCGATTTCAAAACGGCGGACGGCACGCAAAACGCGGAGCGCTATTCCTATTACAAGCCGCGAACCACCAGCCACACCTTCAAGATCAAAACGGCGGGGGAATATCGCCTGATGCTCAATACAAAGCTGGATGGCGAGGCCACGCCGGTTGATCCGCAACGCTGCCGCGTGGTTTGGAAGGCGGATGACAAAGTGTTCATGGAAAAGGAATACGGCTGGGCGGACATGGAATATTTGACGGACACGTTTACGTTCAAATGGGAGCCGGGCGATCACGTGGTCAGTTGCGATCTCACACCGGTGTTCCCGGAGCTAAAGCCGTTGCGCACGAAGATGGAGTATCGGCTCCTCTTCGCGATTTTTGACGGGCCGCTCGCAAAGGAACAGTGGGAGCATCATCCGAACTACAAGCGTTTTTACACGCGCGACAAACCGCCCGTGGATGCGGCGGAGCGGCGCGCTTATGCCAGGGAGATTTTAGGTCGTTTCGCGGCGCGCGCTTATCGCCGGCCGGTCCCGCCGGAAACAGTCGAGAAATTGGTTCAAATCGCGGAACAAAATTATTCGCTGCCGGAGACGACCTTTGAGAAGGGCATCGCGCAGGCGATCATCGCCACTATTGCGTCGCCGCGTTTTCTGTTTCATCTCGAAACCGCCGAGCCGGCGAAAGCGGGAGAGGCAACGGCGCGACTGGATGAATATTCGCTGGCGTCGCGGCTTTCGTATGCGCTTTGGTCTTCGCTGCCGGACGATGAATTGACGCAATTGGCCTCGCGCGGGGAATTGCGCAAGAATTTCCGCGCGCAGGTTAAGCGGATGCTCGCCGATCCCAAGGCTGGCGCTCTTTCGGAAAATTTCGCCAGCCAATGGCTGCAGTCGCGCAGTGTGCTGGATGCGCCGATTAATTCCACGGTCGTGATGGCGAATGACGCGCCGCCGGCTTCGGAAACGACGAACGCCGCGCCCGCCGTTGCGGTAGCGGAAGGTCGCGGCGGACGGCCTGGCGTTGGCGCCGCCGGGTTTGGCGGGCCACGCGGCGGAGGTTTTGGTTTCGGACGCCGACGGGCGGCGCCGGGCACTGAATTGACTCCGGAAATTCGCGCCGCCATGAAGAAGGAAGTGGAAGCTTATTTCGATTACATCATGCGCGAGGACCGAAGCGTTCTGGAATTGATCCAAAGCAATTACACGTTTGTGAATGATCAGCTTGGGCCGGTGTATGGGTTGACGAACGTGGTTGGTTCGGAGATGCGCCGGGTGGAATTGCCGCCGGAGCATCCGCGCGGCGGCGTTCTCACCATGGGCGGGGTTCTTACAGTCACCTCCAATCCCACGCGGACTTCGCCGGTGAAACGCGGCAAATGGGTGCTCGAAAATATTTTGGGATCTCCTCCTGCGCCGCCGCCGCCGGATGTGCCCGCGTTGGAGGACACGAAAGAAAAAGCGGAGCTCAAGGCGCCGACGCAACGCGAGTTGCTCGCATTGCATCGAGCTGATGCCAAATGCGCGTCCTGCCATGCGCGCATGGACCCGCCCGGACTGGCGTTGGAGAATTTCAACGCTTTCGGTCGCATGCGCACATATGAATCCGGCAAGGCCATCGACGCTTCGGGCGAATTGGCCACCGGCGAAAAATTCTCGGGCGTGCGCGATTTGAAGCAGGCGCTTGTCGAGAAACATCATATTGAATTTTATCGAACGCTGACCGAGAAGTTGATGACATATGTCCTCGGCCGCGGCGTGGAGTATTACGATGTTCCGACGGTGGACGCGATTGTCGCGCAGATGGATCAAGACAAGGGACGCTTTTCCACGATGCTTTACGGCATTTTGGAATCGGCCCCCTTCCAGCAACGCCGCGTCGCGCCAAATTCATCGAATCGGGAGACGAAGACGGTTGCGCTTCCCCAGAATTCTTCTAAAAATGAATGATCCCATGAAAACCAACTTTGCTGGTGATTTGAACCGCCGCCGTTTTCTGAAGAGCCTGGGCGTCAGCCTGGCTTTGCCGATGTTGGAAACGACGCGGATCGCGCGGGCGGCGGAGGCGGCGAAGCTGCCGGCCACGACGGCGACAGGCGCGCCGTTGCGCACAGCGTTTTTGTATTTTCCGAATGGGGCCATTCCCTCATCCTGGTGGCCCACGGGAGAGGGCGCGGATTTTGTTTTCAACCGCACGATGGAGCCGCTGGCCGCGATGAAGCAGCATCTGCAGGTGCTCGGGGGTTTGGGCGCGACTTCCGCGAATTCCGGTCCCGATGGCGGTGGCGACCACGCGAGAGCGAATGGAGTTTTTCTGACGGGCGTGCGCATCAAGAAAACCAACGGCGCGGATTTTCGCGCGGGAACTTCCATCGATCAAATGATGGCGCAGCAAATTGGGTTGCTGACACCGTTTCGCTCGCTGGAACTTTCCTGCGACACGGTGCTCAACGTCGGCACGTGCGACACGGAATACGCGTGCGTTTATCAACACAATCTGGCGTGGAGTTCGCCGACCACCCCGCTGACGCCGGAGGTGAGCCCGCGGGCGCTCTTTGAACGTCTCTTCGGCGCCGGCACGCCGCAGGAGCGGGCGCGCAATCTCGCCATTCGCCAGCAACAGCAGCGGTCGATTCTAGATTTCATCCAGAGCGACATGAAGAGCCTCACGCGCGAGGTCTCGGGCCGCGACCGCGAAAAGATCGATGAATATTTCACCGGCGTGCGCGACATCGAGCAGCGCATGCAGGCCGCGCAAAAATCCCGCGCGGGCCGATCACAACCGGACGTCGATGCGCCTGACACGGGCATCCCCGCGAGCTACAAGGATTATCTGCGGCTGATGTTCGACATGCTGCACCTGGCTTTTCAAACAGACTCGACCCGCGTGGCGACGTTCATGATTTCCGGCGATGGCAACAACCGCGACTTCGCGGAGATCGGTGTGAATGACGGGCACCATAATCTCTCGCACCACGGCAATCGCGCCGATTGGATTGAGAAAGTGAAATTGATCGACCATTTCTACGTGACTCAGCTCGCCTATTTCCTGGAAAAGATGGCGGCCACGAAAGACGTGGACGGGAACTCGCTTTTGCACAATTCACAAATCGTTTACGGCAGCGGCAATGCCGACGGCAACCGCCACACGCATTCGAATCTACCCCTCATCCTGGCCGGGCACGCTGGCGGCACCTTGAACCCGGGCCGCTACACGCGCTTCAATGACGAACCGGTAACCAATCTTTACCTGAACATGATCGACCGCATTGGCGGACAGCGCCTGGAGCGTTTCGGCGATTCGACAGGCCGGCTGGCGAACATCTAGGCGGACCGCGTTAATTCTGTCCGATCCTCGCAATGGCTCAACCCGCCTTAACACTCAAGGAAAAGTTCGCATACGGGCTGGGCGACATGGCCAGCAACATCGTCTATCAGGCGGTGATCAACGTCCTGATGTATTTTTACACGGACGTCTATGGAATCGAAGCGGCCGCTGCTGGGACCTTGATGATTGTCGTCCGTTTTGCGGACGCGGCGCTTGATCCGATGATGGGCGCGGTCGCCGATCGCACGCGCACCAAGTGGGGACGCTATCGTCCTTGGATGCTTTGGTGCGCGATTCCTTATGGCATTCTCGCGGTCACGGCTTTCATTACGCCGAATGTCGCTCCGGGGGCAAAACTGGTTTACGCGTACATTTCTTATGGGCTGCTGATGGCGGCCTACACCGCGGTGAACATTCCTTACTCGGCGCTGGCCGGCGTCATGACGTCGAACAGAGACGAACGGTCGGGGCTGCAATCGTGGCGGTTCGGAATGGCTATGGTTGGCGGATTTTTGGTGACGGTTTCGGTATGGCCGATCTCAAGATTATTGGGCGGCGGCGGCAAACC
>JADMIO011472284.1_pt1 | contig 16179 bp, 7 predicted proteins | sample 8958161 | NCBI WGS metagenome assembly JADMIO01 (sample SAMN16585339, study PRJNA669376) | soil metagenome | isolation source: Crop rotation soil | place: USA: Cullars Rotation, Alabama | collected 2011
GGCCCGCCGGCGCCGGCGCATCGATTTTCTTGCCGCGATCACGCACGACCTGAAGAATCCGTTGGGATCCATCCAGATGCTTGCCGAGCTGCTGCTCGACGGCGGCACGGGCACGCTCACTCCCAAGCAGGCGTCGCTGATTCGGCGCATCCACTCGAGTGCCATTCACGTGTTGCAGCTCGCGGTGAACTCACTGGACGCGACGCGGATCAAGAGCGGGCACCTGACCTTGCTGCGCACTCCGGCCAATCTGGCTGAAATCGTCGACCGAGTGATGGTACGCGCGCGCAGTGCGGCGGAGCTCAAGGACATCGAACTGCACTGGTCGGCGATTCCGCCGCCACCGTTGGTGGCCATGGACGTCCTGCAGATCGAGCGGGTCGTCGCAAACCTGGTGGACAACGCCATCAAATACACTCCGAAGGGCGGCCGCGTCAGGGTGACGACCTGCACCCTTCCCGGCCAGCTGCTGCTTGCCGTCCGCGACAACGGTCCGGGGATTCCGCCCACGGAACTGCTGGCGGTATTCGCCAAGTATCAGCGCCGCGAGGCAACCATGGGCATCGAGGGATCGGGGTTGGGACTCTTCATCGTCAAGGCCATCGTCGAAGCCCATGGCGGCTCGGTCGAGGCGCAGAGCACGGAGGGCGCCGGGACAACAATGACCGTGCGCTTGCCTACGGCACTTGCGGATCGACGCCCGGCCGCGACGCGGCCAGAGGCGGCTGTGGCACAGCGTCGCTGGCGCCTTTCCTGGAACTGAGGCCTACGGAGCTGGCGTTCGGTTCGACGAATCGCGCCGGTTCATTCGCCCGGAGAGGACATATGGGTCGGGGCGATAAAACTGCGCTCGAAGAAAATGTTCGACGGCCAGCAGTCAACGATCAGCTCGGAACCAGAAACTACCGGTTGGGAGTCGGCTCTCGAGCTGAAGGCTAACCGCTGACCGTCGGCCCCCCCACGCAGAATGAGCAACTGGTGTCATGGCGGAAGTGCGCTGTGACAGCGGTGACTCGGCCAACCAAGTCGTGAGGCCGCGTCGCATTCCTGGCCATCAGCGCACTACAACGTTTCATAGACACTTTCAGGAAAATACTTCAGCCACGACGAATTCGTCAATTAGGGGAAACCCGAGGTAGCCCTGGGAATTTCGCAAAAAGGTCGAAGAAACGCGGCTGTTTGCGCCTGTCACGGCGCGCGGATTGAGAAAGAAAAGTGGAGCCGAAGGGAGTCGAACCCTCGACCTCTAGAGTGCGATTCTAGCGCTCTCCCAACTGAGCTACGGCCCCACGCGGTGGGATGACGGGTACGGTTTGATCCCTTACACAACTCCCGCCGCACCCGCAAGTCCGCAGGAACCGCATCTCGTATCTCGTTCCTCGCATCTCGTGGGAAGAAGATGAGGGCCTCGGCCTCTCTCCTACGAGATACACTTCACGAGATACGAGATACGATCTAGAGTGGCTCACATGCTGGCCGCGCAGCGCTTCGTCTGTATCCACGGGCACTTCTATCAGCCACCGCGCGAGAACCCGTGGCTCGAGGAGATCGATGTGCAGAGTTCCGCGGCGCCGTATCGCGATTGGAACGAACGCATCACCGCCGAGTGCTATGCGCCGAACACGGCGACACGCATCCTCGATGCGCACGGTGCGATCACGGCGCTGCGCAACAACTACAGCCGCATCAGCTTCAACTTCGGCCCGACGCTGCTGTCCTGGTTGGAACCGGCGCATCCCGACACCTACGCCCAGATCGTGCAGGCGGATCGGGACAGCGTCCAGCATTTCGGCCGCGGCAACGCGCTGGCGCAAGTGTACGGCCACTGCATCATGCCGCTCGCCAGCCGCCGCGACCAGGTCACGCAGGTGCAGTGGGGCATCGCCGACTTCGAGCATCGCTTCGGCCGTCGGCCCGACGGCATGTGGCTGCCGGAAACGGCCGCCGATCGTGGGACGCTGGCGGTGCTGGCCGAGCACGGCATCCGCTTCACCATTCTGGCACCGAGCCAGGCGGCGCGCGTGTGCCCGGCCGGCGGCGACTGGCAACCCGTGCCGGAGGGCGGGATCGATTGCACGCGCGCCTATCGGTGCGAGCTCGACAACGGCCGCAACATCGTCCTGTTCTTCTACGACGGCGACATCGCCCGCGATGTGGCGTTCGGTGGCCTGCTCAACGACGGCCGCGCCTTGGCAGTGCGCCTCACGACCGCGGCGCGCCAGGCGTCCGGCACACCGTTGATCAGCGTGGCCACGGATGGTGAGACCTACGGGCATCATCACCAGTTCGGCGACATGGCCCTGGCAGCAGCGATCGAGGCCATCGAGCAAGATGCCGAAGTGCGCCTGATCAACTACGCCGCGTATCTCGACAAGGTCGAGGTGGTGGATGCGGTGGAGATCCACGAGGGCAGCTCGTGGAGCTGCGCGCACGGCATCGAGCGCTGGCGGTCCAACTGCGGCTGCAACAGCGGTGCGCATCCCGACTGGCAGCAGACCTGGCGTACGCCGCTGCGCCAGGTGCTGGACTGGCTGAAGATGCAGCTCGATGGCGTCTTCGAGCGGCACAGCGCGCGTCTCCTCCGCGACCCGTGGGCGGCGCGCAACGCCTACATCAGCGTGCTGCTGCAACGCGACACCGCGGCGCGCGATGCCTTCGTCGCCGCGCACGCCGCCGGTACGCCGAACGGCCAGCAGCGCTCACACATGTGGAAGCTGCTCGAGCTGCAGCGGCAGGCGCTGTTATCATTTACGAGCTGCGGCTGGTTCTTCGATGAGCCCACGGGCATCGAAACCGTCCAGGTACTCACCTACGCGGCGCGCGCCCTGCAGCTGGCCGCCGAGTTCGGCGAGTATCTGGAACCCGAGTTCCTGCGCCGGCTCCAGCCGCTACGCAGCAATCTTCCAACCGACAGCGACGGCCATCAACTCTACGAGCGTCTGGTGCGCCCGCTGGTGACCGACGGTCGCCGGCTCGTCGCCCACTACGCGATGGAAGCGCTCTTCCGCGAGCCGCAGCCCACGCACACCCCGGCGTACCACATCAGCGGCACCGACAGCCGCCTCACGCAGGCCGGGTCCGCGACCTTCGCCAGCGGCGGGGCGCGCATTCGCATGGAGATGACCGAGGAGAGCGACACCTATACCTATGCAGCTCTTAACCTCGGCGGCCACGACGTGCACTGCGCCGTGGCATCTGGAACACCCCGTGGTGACGGCCATCTCAGCGGCGACCTGCACGCGGTCTTCCTGGGGGAGCCGTTGAGCGAGCTGGTGCGGCGTATGAACGCCGGCGGCGCCACGTACGGCTTGCGCGATCTCGGGGCCAATGCGCGCCGCCAGCTCCTCGAGCACGCCGCCGCACAGGCGGCGGCGGCCTCGCTGGCACAGTGCGAGCAAATCGTTTCGACGAATTACCGGCTGTTCGACGTCTGTGCGCAAAGCAACATGCCGCTTCCAGACGTGCTGCGCACCGCCGCGCGCGGCGTCCTCGAAGATCAACTCCAGCGTGCCGTCGCGCGCTTCGTATCCGGACGGCATAGCGGCGAGGACGCTCTGGCGGTCGCCGCGCAGGCCCAGCGCTGGGCGGTGACGCTGCGGGAGGACCCGATGTCCTGGATGCTCGGCAACGCGCTCGTGGATACCATGCGCGGCCTCGGGCACAACCTGGAACGCGCCGCAGCCCGCGCCCATGCCATCCTCGATCTGGCCGACGCCCTGGCAATCAAGCTGCAGACCTGGGAGGCGCAGAACCTTTACTATGCATTGATGGCGGCTCCCGAAGCACCCCGCTGGTCGCGCAAGGGCGAGCGCGCCTTGCACCGGCTCGGTGAGCGCCTGGCATTTCGACTGGAACCACGGGCGCAAACGTCCGCGGCCGTTCGGGCCGCCATTGAAGCCTAGCGCCTGGACGGCTTGCACAAAGAATCCGGCCGCCGTTAGTCGATTCTGGAGAGCATTGGATCTGACCTCGCAACGCTGCTAACGGCTTGACCGCCCTTGACGGCTCGTGCAACTGAGTACGGGCCGAACATCCGGGGCACCGACCCGGGCCACGTAGTCCAGATGGGAGACACCACCATGTCGCAGGCCGACATCGAATCCGTCCTAAAGGAGAAGCGCGTCTTTCCACCGCCGGCCGCCTTCAGCCAACGTGCCAATATCGGTCAGGCCGATTACGAGCGCCTGGTACAGCTCGCCGACAAGGACCCCGAGAAGTTCTGGGCCGATATCGCCGCCGAATTGGAGTGGTTTACCCCGTGGCGCGCCGTCCTCGAATGGAAGGCACCTTTCGCCAAGTGGTTTGTCGGCGCCACCACCAATCTGTCGTACAACTGCCTCGACCGGCATCTCACGACCTGGCGCCGCAACAAGGCCGCCCTCATCTGGGAAGGGGAGCCGGGCGACAGCCGGACCTTGACGTTTCACGATCTGCATCGCGAGGTGTGCAAGTTCGCCAACGTCCTCAAGCATCTCGGCGTCGGCAAAGGCGACCGTGTCGGCATCTACCTGCCGATGATCCCCGAAGCTGCGATCGCCATGCTGGCGTGCGCGCGCATCGGCGCGGCGCACAGCGTCGTCTTCGGCGGCTTCAGCGCCGATGCGCTGCGCGACCGCATGAACGACGCCCAGGCCAAGCTCGTGATCACCGCCGACGGCGGCTTCCGGCGCGGCGCCGTGGTCCCGTTGAAGGCCAACGTCGACGAGGCGCTGCGCGACGCGCCGTCGGTGGAAAACGTCGTCGTCGTGCGCCGCACCGGCGAGACGGTCGCCATGAAAGGTGGCCGCGACCGCTGGTGGCACGATCTAGTGGAGGGCGCCTCCGAAGAGTGTGCCGCCGAACCCGTCGACGCCGAGCAACCGCTGTTCATCCTGTACACCAGCGGGACGACCGGCAAGCCCAAGGGCGTCGTGCACAGCACGGGCGGCTACATGGTACACACCTACCTCACCAGCAAATGGATCTTCGATCTCAAGGACGAGGACACGTTCTGGTGTACGGCGGATATCGGCTGGGTCACCGGGCACAGCTACGTCGTCTACGGCATCCTGGCCAACGGGGCGACGACGGTGATGTACGAGGGCGCCCCCAACACGCCGGAACCCGACCGCTTCTGGAATATCATCGACAAGTACGGCGTCAGCATCTTCTATACAGCGCCGACTGCCATCCGCACCTTCATTAAATGGGGCCGCGAGTGGCCGCGTAAGCATCGCCTGACAAGCCTGCGGCTCCTCGGCTCCGTCGGCGAACCAATCAATCCGGAAGCGTGGATCTGGTACCACGAGGAAATCGGTAAGCAGCGGTGCCCGATCGTCGATACCTGGTGGCAGACGGAAACCGGCGGCATCCTCATCTCGCCGCTGCCGGGCATCATCCCCACCAAGCCCGGCTCGGCGACCAAGCCGTTCCCCGGCATCGCCGCCGACGTGCTCACGCGCGAGGGCAAACCGGTCGAGGCGAACCAGGGTGGCTATCTGGTTATCAAACGGCCGTGGCCGGGCATGATGCGCACCATCTACGGCGATCCGGAGCGTTACGTACAAACCTACTGGAGCCAGATCGACGGTGTGTACTTCACCGGCGACGGCGCGCGGCGCGACGAAGACGGCTACTTCTGGGTGATGGGACGGGTCGACGACGTCGTCAACGTCGCCGGCCATCGTCTCGGCACGATGGAGGTGGAGAGCGCGCTGGTGAGCCACCCCGCGGTGGCCGAAGCCGCCGTGGTTGGCCGGCCGGATGCCATGAAAGGCCAGGCCATCGCCGCGTTCGTCACGCTCGAGTCCGGCCAGAAACCCACCGACGAGCTGCGCCTGGCGTTGCGCGAGCACGTCGCCCACGAGATCGGTGCCTTCGCGCGGCCCGACGACTTGCGCTTCACCGATTCCTTGCCGAAGACCCGCAGTGGCAAGATCATGCGCCGCCTCCTGCGCGACATCGCCGCCGGCAAGGAAACGGTAGGCGACACGACCACACTGGAAGATCTGTCGGTACTCACCAAATTGAGAGAAGAAGAGGAATAGGGACGGTGTGAGTTTTGAATTTTGAGTGATGAGTTTTAAGTGGGGAGAGGTGCCCGTCTTCACTCAAGACTCACCACTCAAAACTCATCACTCGCCACTGCTGATATTATGTCTCTCCGATTGCACAACACATTGAGCGGCCGCCTCGAGGAATTCACGCCACTGGTGCCCGGCAAGGTGGGCATGTACGTCTGCGGCGTGACGGTCTACGACCGTTCGCACATCGGGCACGCGCGCGCGCTCGTCACCTTCGACGTCGTCTACCGGTATCTGCGCTTCCTCGGCTACGACGTCACCTTCGTGCGCAACTTCACCGACGTCGACGACAAGATCATCGCCCGCGCCCAACAAGCTGGCATCGCCGCCATCGACTTGGCGGAAGCCAACATCCGCTCGTTTGCCGAGGACATGGCCGTGCTCGGGTGCGCGCCGCCAACCATCGAGCCGCGTGCCACCGAGCACATCGACGGCATGCTCGCCCTCATCCGCGAATTGATCGACAAGCAGCTCGCCTATGCAGCGGACGGCGACGTGTACTTCGCCGTCGACAAGTTTCCCGACTACGGCAAGCTGGCGAAACGCAAGCTCGACGACATGATTGCCGGCGCGCGCATCGAGGTCGACGAGCGCAAGCGGCACCCGATGGATTTTGCGCTATGGAAAGGCGCGAAGCCCGGCGAGCCGGCGTGGGACAGCCCGTGGGGTCCGGGACGGCCGGGCTGGCACATCGAGTGTTCGGTGATGAGCACGAAGTACCTCGGACAGCCGTTCGACATCCACGGCGGTGGCACCGATCTGATCTTCCCGCATCACGAGAACGAAATCGCGCAATCCGAGGGCGCCAACGGGTGCGCCTTCGCGCGCTACTGGCTGCACAACGGCATGGTCAACATCGGCCAGGAGAAGATGTCGAAGTCGCTCGGCAACTTCATGACCGTGCAGGAAGCCGCTGCGCGAGTTGGCGGCGAAGCGGTGCGGCTGTTCGTCATCCGCACCCATTACCGCAGCCCGCTGGCCTTCTCGCCCGACCGGCTCGACGAATCGGGGCGCGACCTCGTCGGGCGGATCTACGAAACCCTGGCCCGCGCCGACGCGGCCCTCGCCACCAGAGAACAGGGAGCAGCGACCGGAGCTCAGCCGGACGAGGCGGCGATGAGGGAGTTTCGCGCGGCGATGGACGACGATTTCAACACGGCGCGTGCCGTGGGGGTGATCTTCGACACCGTGCGCGCGATCAACAGCTTGCTCGACAAGAACGACGTGGCCGGCGTGGCACCGCTGCGCCGCGCCGTGAAGGAGATGGCGACCGTCCTCGGCGTTGGCGGGCAGGACCCGCGTGCCGTGCTCGAGCGCGCCAAAAGAGCGCACCTCAGCGACAGCGATCTCGACGCCGCCGACATCGAGCAGCAGATTGCGGCGCGCAACGCGGCACGCAAGGCGCGCGACTTCAAGCAGGCCGATGCGATCCGCGACGGGTTGAAGGCGAAGGGAATCGTGCTGGAAGACACGGCAGCCGGTACCGTCTGGAAGGTGGAGCGGTAGCGCGGCGCCGCCGATCGCAAGCAGCCTTTCGCTGAGTCAGATCCGCCCCCGGCTCGCAGTCGATGCGCCTACGCCGGTGGCGCCGTGGGTGAGAGCGGCTTCTCACCCCGGCTCACGGCATAGGCGCTCGAGCTGAACCGTTCAGGTTTCCGCCCTGCACGTCAGTGATCGTGCTTGTCGAGCACGTCGATCAGCACCTCGGCTACGTTGTTGGTGCTGTCGAGCGGCGCAGCCTCCGGATCCGTTGGTCCTGCCGCCGTCAGCGTGACGGTGCAGCGTTGCGGAGACAGCTTGTTGGTAGTGCTGATCGGCCCGCTAAAGGCCGTCGCGGTCATCTTGCAGGTCTTGGTCGCACCGCCCTTCACCGTCACCGTATCGCTGCTGGTCGCGGTGTCACAAATCGGCTCGGTAACCGTCAGGCCAACGCATGTGGTACTGGCGCTGAGCGCTATCGCATCGCCCGGATTCTCCGCCGTCGGCCGGTAGTCGGCGTTGCCGACCACGGCCTTCAGCGTCACGCTGTTCGAGGTCTTGGTCGTCGGAATGACCAACGTCTTGGGCGCGACGCTCTTCACCGTCGACTCGTGGACGGTCGGGGCCGCCTGTTCCGTATCGTGTTTGTCGATCACGTTGACTTCGACCAGCGACAGGTTGTTCGACGGCGTCGGATCGTTGCTGCCGCCCGCGACCACCGCGGCCGCGGTAAGCTGCAGCGTGCAACGCGATCCCGACTTGAAATTGAAGCTGGTAAAATCCGCGGGTAGGAAGACCAGAGGGATCTTCGCGACTTTCGTCTTTCCCGCCTTCACGAGAATGCTCGTCTCGGACGTGAGCGGGGTGCTCGGATCGAAGTCCGGCGTGCCGGCGAGAGCCGCCGGACAATCCGCTGTATCCACAGCCAGCGCGATGGTGCGATCAACGCTATCGGCGTTGCGAACGGTCACCGCAAGCTTCTTGGCCACCGAAGTCGCGGTCTTGCCGATCGTCACGTTGAGCGGGGCGCGATTGAGCACGACCGCATCGACGGCGGGGCACGCCGCCGGTTGGCACTGCGCGCTCATGCACTTGTCTCCCGAGCACCCATCACCGTCGCTGCACGGCGCGCCGTCGGCCTTCGAGGGACTGGAGCACACGCCGCTGCTGGGATTACAGGTGCCGCCATCGAAGCAGGGACCGAGCGGCTGGCAGACCTTCGGAGTGCCGAGGCACGCGCCGCTTTGGCACTTGTCGCCGGTCGTGCAGGCGTCGCCGTCGTCGCATGAAACACCGGTGAGCGGCGTGCACAGACTCCCGGGGGTGGGGCAGTTGTAGCAGGGTTCCAGCGTACAGCTCGCACTGCATCCGTCGCCGTCCGTGGTATTCCCGTCATCGCATTGCTCGCTGCCGTTGACGACGCTGTTGCCGCAGACGTAGGTGCACGCCGCGCCGGGCGTCGGACACTGCCATCCGGCTTCGACCTGGCACACCGCGCTGCAACCGTCACCTGGCGTTGCATTACCGTCGTCACAGGTCTCACTGCTGTTCACGACCGAATTCCCGCACACGAACGTGCAGGCGCTTCCCGGCGTCGCGCATTGCCAGCCGGACTGGACGTGGCAGTCCGCGCTGCAGCCATCGCCCGCCGTCGTGTTGCCATCGTCGCAGGCTTCGTCGCCGTTGATCGCGCCGTTTCCGCAAAAGTTGACGACGGTCACGAAGGGGGAGAGGCTATCGACCTCGGCGCAGATGCGGTTGGCCGCCGTATCCTGGCTGACGGTGCGATCGACAAACACCGGCGGCGTCCCTTCACCGTGCAGGATTCGTAGCGTCGACTCCGATAGCGTCGTTCCATCGATGATCCCGTTATCGTCGTCGTCGGGATAGCTGCTGCAAATGGTGATCGGCGGCGCGATGGTCGCCGTGGTGCTGATCTCGAGAAACGCGGCTTGATAGCCATCGACGGATGCCGCGAAATTAGAGGACAGACTGGCGCTGCTGTTGGAGGACGCCGTGACCAGGGTTTCTCCGGGTGTACCGACGGAAGCAAAACCGATGTCCACAGACACCGTCACCGGCTGATTGGTGATCGGATTGAAGAACGTGGGACTGCTGCTCACTTCGACATCAGCACCCGAAGGCGTCGCCACGAGTTGGAATGCATTCACCCCGATGGTGCCTTCATAGTGCGGCCCGCTGCCAGTTGCGGGACACCCGGCGATCGTCGGCGCTCCGATGAAGTTGGTAAAGTCCACCGAGCCATCCGAGGTATACGACATCGACCCCAGCGAAGCAGGTATCGTTCCCGAGACGTTGTAAACACTGGTGGAGATGAACGACGCGGAGCCAAGGCAATTCGACGGGTTGCACAGGACATCGGCATTCATGTCGAAACTGAAGGCGCCGGAAACCGTGGAGGAGCAGTGGGACCCTTGAGGCACCCCGCCAACCGTTTGCCCGACGCAGAAAAAGCTCTGCGCTTGCGTTCCCAAGTTCACGGTGGTGCCAAAGACGTCGAAATTCGTGTTGCTGTATGTGGCCAACACGCAGACGGTGAAGTCAGATGGGCTGCCGATGACGTCGATGGACAGCGTCCCCGTGCCCATGCGCACGGCGAATGCGGGCACCGCCCAGAGGACCTGCAGGCACACCGATACCGCGAGATACTTCTTCAGAAAGCTCATTGTTTCCCCCCTCGTACCGATTGGATAGTAGCCATCCCTTATATGTTTGGACGAACTTGTCAACCAATCTTGCCCGCAACTGCATCCTCTGGGCCGTTGAGTACCGCAGGTTCGGACGGGATGGGATCGGCGTTAAGTGACTGCCACCAGCACGGTGCGGTGAGTGCGCCGCCACGGCGACTGAAGTCGCGGCTACGAGATGCGCGAAGTCGGCCTACGCCGACGGCAGACCCTGGCTCAGGGTGGGGGGGAGTCCGCGCGGCGGACTTGGTGTATTTGTAGCCGCGAATTCATTCGCTGGGCGGAGGGGGGGCTCCGGTCGCCGCATTTCATGAATCGTGCAGGTCGGAGCTCGGGCTGGGATGGGCGGGCCCGTGCTCGCGAATAATTCATTCATTCGTAACGGCCGAGAAACCATTCTGTCACACCACTCCGGCAGGGTTGAGGGTCTAGGCAAACCCCGGGTTCGCGGAGGGCACCGCAGCCGCTCCCGGGCAACATCGAATGCCTTGCTTCGGGCGTTGGAAGCGGTAAGTAGGGGAGCAATGCCGACTAGCGAGAGGGGGAACATTCCTCCTCCGGGGACAGTGGGGGGCGCTGTGACATCGCCGGAACGGGTGCCGCCTTCCACGGCCATCAGCTTCGGTAGTTTCCAGCTCGACTTCCGCGGCGGCCAGCTTCTGAGAGGCAAGCGGGCGATTCCGCTGCGGCCGAAGACCTGGCGCGTGCTGCACTATCTGGCCGAGCGCCCCGGTGAGTTGGTCAGCAAGAACGATTTGCTCGATGCCGTGTGGCCGGACGTGACGGTGACCGAGGGCGTCTTGAGCAAGTCCATCCGCGAGCTACGCGTTGCCCTGAGTGACAACTCCAAGACGCCCCGCCTGATTCAGACCGTGCAGCGGCGCGGCTTCCGCTTCATCGCACCAATCAGTCCTGAGCAACGAGCCCTGACTTCTAATTTCACATCCTCCCCCAACCCCTCCGCCCTCAGCACTCAGGATTCAGCACTCAGGACTCTCTTCGTCGGTCGCAATCAAGAGCTGCAGCGCCTGACCGCGGCGTTCGCGGCGATGCATCGTGGCGAGCGGCAATGTGTGCTCATCACCGGCGAAGCCGGCATCGGGAAGAGCGCTCTGGTGCGCACCTTTCTCGACGCTGTCTCGGCAGGCGCGGCGGGCGCGCCCGTATGGATTGCGCGTGGAACGTGTGTGGGCCAGCACGGTGCGCGCGAAGCCTACATGCCGGTGCTCGAGGCACTCGAGGGTGTGGCGCGACGCCCGGATGCCCTGGGGTTGGCCAAGCTGCTCCGCCGTGTCGCGCCGACGTGGCTGGCGCAGATGCCCGGTCTGATCACGGATGCGGATCAAGAAGCGTTGCGGCAGTCGCTCCAGGGAGTGAAGCCCGAACGCATGCTGCGCGAGTTCGCGGCGTTGATCGAGGCGCTGACCGCCGACCTGGCCGTCGTGCTCGTGCTCGAGGATCTGCATTGGAGTGATGCGCCCACGGTCGATCTGCTGTGGACGCTGGCACAGCGCCGTGAACCTGCGCGGCTGCTGCTGATCGGGACCTTCCGTCCGGCCGACGCCATCGTGCAGGAGCACGTGCTGATGAAGGTCATGCGGACGCTGGCTGTGCACCGGCAGTGCATCGAGCTGCCCTTGTCGTACCTGCGCGAGGCGGATGTGCAGCGGTATCTGGACGCGCGCTTTCCGCGCCACGAGTTTCCCACGGCCTTCGCACGCGCGATTCGCCGCCACACCGACGGCAACCCGCTATTCATGGCCGGGGTTCTCGACCATCTGCGGCTGCAGGGCTTCATCCTCGACACAGAACCCGGATGGGCGCTGCGCGCGCCCCTGGAGACGCTGGCGCTCGGCATCCCCGACGACGTCCATCTGTTGATCGACAACGACCTCGAAGGTTTGAGCCCCGCCGATCGCAACCTGTTGCAAGCGGCGAGTGTCGCCGGTGAAGACTTCACCCCGCTCGTGGTGGCGGCGACGCTCGGGGCCGATATGGTAGACGTCGAATTGCGCTGCGAAGCGTTCGTGCAAGCCCAGCGTTTTCTCCGCGTTACCGGTCATGTCGAGTGGCCCGGCGGCCGGGTCTCGCGGCGCTACGGCTTCGTCCACGAGCTGTACCGCAAAGCCGTGTATGACCAGATCGGCGAGGAGCGCTGCATGCAGCTCCACCGGCGCATCGGCCGGACGCTCGAAGATACCTACGGAGTCCGGCAAACGGATATCGCCCCGCAACTCGCGATCCATTTCGAGCGCGGCCACGATGATACGCGGGCGTTGCGGTACCTGCGCGTCGCTGCGGAGCGGGCCCGCCTGCGCTTTGCCAATCGCGAGGCGCTGGAATATCTCGATGCCGCCCTCGCACTGCTGGCGCGCCTGCCCGAAGACGACGAGCGGCAGCGCACCGAACTCGATCTGTGCCTCGCACGCGGGGCGATCCTCATCGAGCTGCGCGGCTTTGCCTCGGAAGAGGTGCGCGAGCACTTCGAGCACGTCGGCGCCCTGTGCACCGCGGTGGGAACTCGGGGCCAGCTGTTCGGCATTTTGTACGCGCGGTGGTACCTACACGCGATTCGCGCCGAGCGTGACGAAGCACTCTCGGTGGCCAAGGAGCTCGACGCCCTGGCGCGCCGCCTCGGCGCCGGTCCGTACCGCGTCGTGGCCGCCTCCGTCCTCGTCCGCACAGCCTGTTACGATGCGCGCTTCGCCGAGGCAGCGGATCTGATGCAACGCCGACTCGCGCGCGTGCCCGCATCCACGGCTGCGACGCCGTCGGACTTCGGGCCGGACCCCCTCATCGCAGCCGAGGGGCACCATGCGATCGCGCTCTGGTTTCTCGGTCACCACAAGCGCGCCGAGGCGAGCGCACGCGCCGTGGTCGCGCGGGCGCGCAAGCATGGCCACGTGTTCACGCTCGCGGCCATCCTGATGCAAGCAGCGCTCGTGGAGCTCCTGTGCGGCAATGTCGTGGCAGGCCGGGAGCTGGCCGAAGAAACGGTTTCGCTCTCGGCAACCCACGGCTTCCCATTTTGGCATGCGCTCGGGCTCGTATTGGGTGGCTGGGCCTCCGTCCAGGCACGGCGCGCCGGCGAGGGCGTCGCGCAGATCAACGCGGCGCTTACCGGCATGCAGGCGACCGGGACACGTTTGATTTCGGCGTTCGCCTACGGGTTCTCGGCTGAGGGGCATCTGCGCAACGGCACATGGGAGCCCGGACTGGCCGCAGCCGACGCGGGTCTGGCGGTGGCGGAATCCAGCCTCGATCGCGCCTATCTGCCGGAGCTGTGGCGCCTCAAAGGCGAGTTGTTGCTCAAGCAAGCACACGCGAAGGGTGGCACGTTGAAAACGCTCCGCGGCGGCAAGGCACCCGCTGCGCAAGCGGAGATATGCTTCCAACGCGCCCTGCGTGCCGCGCGCGCCGCGAAGGCCAAGAGTCTGGAGCTGCGCGCGGCCACCAGTCTCGCTCGGGTGTGGTCGGCACGCGGACGCAGCCTACCCGCACGTCGCCTGATCACTGACATCTGCAAATCGTTCGGCGAGGGCGCTACCAGCCCCGATCTGGTCGCGGCACGAGCGCTGCTCTCCGAGCTCGAGTCCACACCGGCCTAGCCCGGCACAAAATCTGCCGTTTCCCCGTCCACGGCGACTGAAGTCGCGGCTACGAAATGCGCGCAGTCGGCCTACGCCGACTGCAGACACTCCGCAGGGTGGGGTGGAGTCCGCGCAGGCGGACTCGGTGTAGTTGTAGCCGCGAATTCATTCGCCGGGCGGAAGGGGTGCGGCGGCGGCCCGCGGCTTAATGCTGAGCCGCCTCAAACTTTCCAAAGACTGTCAACGGACGGTCAAGACTCCCGTTGCCGTTCATACGATACCTGCGCACATGAAAGGGCGACAGCCAAGGGCCAAGCAGCCGGCCGCGAAGCAGGAGACCGACGAACCGCCCGATTTGCCGGTCTACAAGGCGTTCGTGGTGCAATTCACCCGCGAGACGCGCGCGCCAAGCGGCGTCTTCGCCGGCCGGATCGAGCACATGAGCTCAGGGCGGCGTGCCCGATTCGAATCTGCGCACGAGTTGCTCGCGGCCCTGGAGAAGCTGCTGGACCAACTTGGTGAGAAACAGATGTGAGCCCAGCGGGGACACAGCACATTGCAAGGGAGGAACAAGCGATGAAAGTACGGTTTCACTCACGCACTATCAGTATCGTCTCAGTAGCCGCGTTCGCCGCGTTCGCCGCGGTAGCCGGCCCGGCAGCGGCGCAGGCCCCGGCGGCGGAGAAGAAGCCCAACATCCTCTTCATCATGGGCGACGACATCGGCTGGATGCAGCCAAGCATCTACCACCGCGGCTTGATGGTCGGCGAAACGCCCAACATCGACCGCATCGGCAATGAAGGCGCGATCTTCATGGACTACTACGCCGAGCAGAGCTGCACCTCCGGGCGCAACGCCTTCTTTACCGGCATGCATCCGCTGCGCACGGGCATGATCCCGCCCCAACTGCCGGGCAGCCCATCCTACCTGCGGCCCGGCACACCGGCGCTCGCCAAGTTCCTGATCGATCTCGGTTACAACACCGGCGAGTTCGGCAAAAACCACCTGGGCGACCACCCGGCAGCGCTGCCGACGGCGCACGGCTTCCAGGAGTTTTGGGGCTACTTGTATCACCTGGACGCCATGCAGGGGGTGAGTTTCCCCGACCTCAACAAGAGTCCCACCCAGCAGACCATTGCGCCGCCTTGCATGAACGAGCCGATTCCCGGTGTGCCGGAGGTTCCTGGGGCGGTTGATCCGAGGACGGCGACCTGCTTGACCCCGCCACGCCCGGTGCTCGCGTGCAAGTCGAGTGACGGGACTCAGAAGAACCAGACCTGCAAAGACGAGGGGCCGCTCACCCTCGAGCGGTCGAAGACGGTGGACGAGGAGATCTCGGCCAAGGTCATCGACTTCCTCGACCGCAACGATCCCAAGAAGACCAACAAGCCGTTCTTCGTCTGGTACAACCCGGCACGCATGCACATCACCACCGTGCTGTCGGACAAATATCTGGCCATGGTGGGCGAGCCGGGGGGCAAGGACTGGGGTGTCAACGAAGCCGGGATGAAGCAGATGGACGACAACATCGGCTACGTCATCAAGAAGCTCGAAGACATGGGCCAGCTCGACAACACCATCATCGCCTTCAGCACCGACAACGGCGCCGAGGTGATCACCTTCCCGGACGGCGGCGTCACTCCCTTCAAGGGCGGGAAGCTGACGACCTGGGAAGGCGGCATGCGCGCGCCGCTGGTCGTCCGTTGGCCGGGACACATCAAGCCGGGCACGGTCAAGAATCAGATCTTCGCGTCGTTAGATTGGGTACCGACGTTCGTCGACATCGCCGGCGGTCCCAAGGGCGACGACCTGAAGAAGCAGATCGAGGGCGGCAAGTATCCGGGCATCGTCAAGACGACGCTCGATGGCGTCGACCAGCGCGACTACCTGGAGGGCAAAAGCGAGAAGTCGGCGCGTGAGGTCTTCTTCTACTACTCGAACTCCACCCCGTCGGCGGTGCGCTACAAGAACTGGAAGATGTACTACACGATGACGCCCACCGACCCGATGGGCGCCATGCGCGGGAAGACCACCTATGCGTGGACCATGACGGACAACATCAAACGTGACCCCTTCGAGATCACTGGCGGGTTGGACGATCCGAAATCCGTCATCGGATATGGCGGCGCACTTGCCTCACCGAGCACCGCGTACCTCTACGACTGGAACATGCTGCCGCTCGGCCAGTTGTTGTGGGAGAAAGAACTCATGTCGTACAAGGAGTTTCCTCCGCTGCAGGCCCCCGAGACATACAATTTGCAGGGTATCCTCGACGAAATGAGAAAGAGTCCCCACGGGAGTCAATGACCGGCGAGACCGGCGCGTTCTGATGACCGGCGG
>JADMIO011435050.1_pt1 | contig 16173 bp, 14 predicted proteins | sample 8958161 | NCBI WGS metagenome assembly JADMIO01 (sample SAMN16585339, study PRJNA669376) | soil metagenome | isolation source: Crop rotation soil | place: USA: Cullars Rotation, Alabama | collected 2011
GACAACTTGTCCACGTGGAATTCTAAGCTTAGGATCCCAATGTGCTGGAAAGATCGCAGTGTCTCGCCGTTCACGAACGGCGTCACCATGAACAAGCCGTGATGCTCGAGCGTGCCGTGATCGAGTAGTCGCAGGATATTGGGATGCTCGAGGCTGCTGAGAATCCGCACTTCGCGCTCAAATCGCTTCTCGCCAACGACTGTCGCGACTTCCGGCCGCAGGATTTTCACCGCAACCTGGGTGTTCGCCTCGCGATCGTCGGCGAGGATCACGTACGCGGCACTGCCCTTCCCAATCAGAGACCGAAAAGCGTAGCGCTGCGGTAGCGCAGCGACGAAACGTTGGATACGGCCGGGTGGTTTTTGCAAAGAAATCGACTCTGTTACAAAAGTTTTTCAGATGAGCGCAATGTGACGCAGTCGCTTGACGTTACGCTCAGCGCTGCCGATGCGCGAGCCTCATGCGCGCGAATTCATTTCGACCAATGTGTGCATTCAAGGCACGATCCTAGCGAACCGCTGCAAATGCGCGCGAAACAGTGCGCGGCAGCTTCACTAAAAAAATCAACGCTGAACACAATGGCGATTCGAACGTCTCGCCTGACGCATATAGATGCGCGCCGTCTTTACGGCGTTGCCGGTTGTGACACACCTCGCTGGTCCAAAACCATGGCGCGTGCTGCACCGCGCCGAGGAGTGCGCGACCGAACTGAAGCTTGCTGCGCGATTCATGGGTCTCATCATGAACCGCATCCTCACGGGCGGAGTGGCAACCGCCTTTGCAATACTTGGCAGCGTGTCCTGTTCGGACTCGACTGGCCCGAACGGCCTCAACTCTGACGATCTGTCGGCAGATGAGAACAGAATCCTTGCCGCGATTCAGGTTCACCTAGCGGCCGACACGATCAAGGTCGGGCAGACAACGCTGGCCACAGTGACGGAGCAGGATCGACGGGGCCGACCGCTCTATCGAGCGGTGACGTGGCGCAGCAGCGATGCGAGCGTCGCTACGGTCGACACCGCGGGTCTCGTGCGCAGCGTCAAAGCCGGCAATGTCTCGATCACCGCGACTCACAACAGCATTAGCGGCAGCGCGCCGCTGGTGGTTCTTGCGTCAACGGATACCGCAACGGATTCCGCGCCGCCGCCTCCTCCGCCGCCGCCGCCCTCCGGCAACACCAATGAGCCGGCGGGATTGACCCTTGTGTCCAACAGGCCATTCAACGCGCTCAATGAGATGGGCTGGGCCGATGAAGGAAATGGAGGAAAGGTCATCCAGGATCCGACAGCGCCGAAATCACCGAACAACATTCTGCGCACCACACTGCCCGCCGGTTTCCAGGGCGGCGGTGGGACAGAATGGGGCGAGATCAACTTCAACGCGAAGAAAGTCTACGTGTCGATGTGGACCAGAGAATCCGCAAATTGGGAAGGCCATGAAGGGTCACTCACCAACAAGCGATTCTACATCTACACGACTACCGACGTCCCCAGCATTTTCCTGTCGATGGAAGGATCCGGCAGTGGTCCGCTCCGCCCGTACATCGAAGGACAGAACATCGTCACCGGTGGCGCGGGCTATGGCGATCCGCAGAATCCTGACTGGGGTCCAAATCTCGTCCCGACAGCGCAGGCAGTGCGCGGCCAGTGGCACAACATCGAGCTCGTTTTATCGATGAACACCGTCGGCAAGGCAGACGGGTACTTCGATCTCTGGCTGGATGGTGTGCACATCAGCCACTACACCGGCATCATGTTCCAGAGCTCGTCGCCATCGTGGCGACTGCTGCACTACACCAATCTCTGGGGCGGCGGCGGCGGCATCGTTGCGAACACGATGTGGCTCGATTGGGACAACCTCTACATCAGTGCGAAGTGATGCAGCAAGTGACGGCAGTTCTCGGAAAGTCTTCGGTGAATTGCGGGGACTTTCCGAGCCGTCATACCGGTTTTCTTTCGACTGAGCAGTGGCGCAGGGGCACGATACTGGCGAACCGCTGCAAATGCGCGCGTAACATTGCGCGACAGCTTCTTGAACAATCAACGCTGAAAACACAATGGCGATACGAATGTCTCGCCTGACGTATATAAATGCGCGCCGTCCTTACGGCGTTGCCGGTTGTCGCTCACTTCATTGCACTGCGGGTACAGCGCGAGCTGCACCGCCTGGGAGTGCGTACAGCCTGATGGAAGCTGATCGCGCGATTCATGGGCGTCGTCATGAACCGCATACTATTCGGCGGAGCAGTAACCGCCGTCGCGATATTCGCCACGCTCTCCTGCTCGGACGCGACTGCGCCGAACGGAATCAGCAGTGACGATCTCTCCGCAGATCCGAACAGAGTCCTCGCCGCAATTCAGGTGCAGCTGGCGAGCGATACGATCAAGGCAGGCCAGACTACACAGGCGACGGTAACCGAGCAGGATCGGCGTGGGCGGCCACTCTATCGACCCGTCGTGTGGACGAGCAGCGATGCGAGCATCGCCACTGTAGATACATCGGGAGTGGTGCGCGGCGTCAAAGCCGGCAACGTATCGATCGTTGCGACGCACAACAGCGTCAGCGGCAGCGCTCAGCTCGTCGTTTTGTCATCAACCGATTCGTCGCCACCACCCCCTCCCCCTCCCCCTCCGCCGGGTGACGGAACCTTGCTCTTTCAGGAGAATTTCGAGAATGGCAGCATCGGCTCGCGTGGCTGGTACGACAACACCCACGTCGAGCTATCGACCACTGAGCACATCTCGGGGAGCACCGCTTCGGCGCAGTATCATTTCCTGAGAGGCGCGACGAGTCCGACTTCCGGTGACGCACAGCGCCACAAATTCACGCCGTCGAGCTCGGTGTATGTGAGTTACTGGGTGAAGTACAGCGCCAACTACGTCGGCAGCGGACAGGACTATCAGCCGCACGAGTTCTACATCCTGAGCACGCTCGACGACCAGTACGATGGACCGTCCGATAATTTCCTGGACATCTACATCGAGCAGAATTACCTGAATGGTGGCCGACCGGTGATCGCGATCCAGGACAACAAGTCGATCAACTATTCGTACGGCTCAGTTCCGCGCAATCTGATCGGCACGACGGAAAACAGATCGACTGCCGGCTGCAACGGCATGGTCGAAAGCAACATGTATCACGAGTGCTTCGGCTCGGGGACCAACTACTACAACTCCAAGAACGTGACTGGCCCCGTCACCTTCATGCCGACAGCGGGCCCGGGATACAAGAACAACTGGAACTTCGTCGAGGCGTACGTGCAGCTCAACACGGTGACGAACGGTAAGGGAAATGCCGACGGCGTGATGCAATACTGGTTCAATGGCCAGCTGATCATCGATCGCCACGACATTCTTTATCGCACCGCCGCACATGCGACGATGCAGCTGAATCAGTTTTTGATTGCGCCGTACATCGGCGATGGATCACCCGCTGATCAGTATATGTGGGTCGACAATCTCAGAGTCGGGACCGGCAGACTTCCGTGACCGATCGCGATTAGACGGCCGTACCTGCCCGATGGGGAACCTTCGGGCAGGGACCGGCTGTAATACGCGCATAAGGTGACCTGCGGCGGGTTTCGGAAAGTCTTCGATTAACAGAGGGCCTTCGGGAGCCGTCTCATCACCAAACCTCTCCACCCCGGAGTATCAATGCGTAAACAATTCTACCTGTTTGGTGGCGCAGCCATGTTGGTTGCAGCAGCTGCTTGTAGCGACTCGACTGGTGTGAAAAACGGAATCAGTCAGGCCGATGCAAATCAGCTCGCCACCGACTTCGACAACGTTGCGTCGCTCAGCTCCACCGATTTCGGGCCCGGCGTCTCGTTCTCCATCAGCACCGATGGAACCAGCGGATCGGCGGCAGTCACATCAACGCCGTTCCCGATCAACACTCAGTTCTCCGTAACGAAGCAGTGCCCGCGCGGTGGACAGAGCGCGCTGTCGGGAACCGTCACCGGCACGGGTGATCGCGTCGCTCACGATCTCACGCTCGATGCCAATGCCACGCGTACCGACACCGACTGCGCGTTCGACACCAAGGATGGCGTGCTCACGCTGAGTGGGAGTCTCACCTACGATGCTCACCTCAACATCGTGAACTTCGCGCTGTCCGGGCTCCAGACCGCGTCGCACAAAGGAAGCTTCAGCTGGTCACGCACCGGCGGCTCTGGCACCTGCGACGTCGACATTACCAGAACTTTCGATCCATCGACGAAGACCTTGACGATCAAGGGATCGTTCTGCGGTCACACGATTGACGTTACGAAGACAAAAAACAGCTAAAGCATTTTCTATAAAGGAAAGGCCGGCGGAGACGCCGGCCTTTTTTTTCTTACACACCATACGCTAACTGCGCGACGCAGCATCGAGCGCGTCAAAGAATTCGCCGGCACTCCGATACCGATGCGCGCGCACCTTGGCTAGTGACTTCATCACCACTCCATCGAGCCGCCTTGGCACCTCCGGCCGCACCGTTCTCATCGACTGCGGCGCTTCGGCGCAGTGGCGAGCGAGGATCACCTGCTCCGACGCACCGGTGAACGGCGGATCGCCGGTAAGCATCTCGTAGACGACGCATCCAAACGCATAGACATCGGTGCGCTGATCGAGCTCGCGCAGCGCACTGCACTGCTCGGGGCTCATGTACTGCGCGGTGCCGAGTGAGACGCCGGAGATGGTGATCGCATCGTCGCGTTTGACGGCGACGGCGCGTGCGATTCCAAAGTCGGCAACGACCGCGTGATTGCCGCTGAGCAGAATGTTCGCCGGCTTGATGTCGCGGTGAATCAGCCCGCGTGAATGCGCGTAATCGAGCGCCGCTGCAACATCACTGGCGATCGACACCGTGTCCGCCAGTGTCAACGTGTGCTCGCGGCGGATCTTCATCTCGAGGGTGTCGCCCTCGACGTACGGCGTGGTAAAGAAAACCTGGCCGGAGACCGTGCCCGAATCGAGCATTGGCAGAATGTTCGGGTGCTGCAGCTGATGGATGATCTCGATCTCGCGCAGGAATCGCTTGCGACCGATCGCAGTCGTGACTTCAGGTCGCAAAATCTTTATCGCCACGTTCTGCTTGCGCTCGGTATCGTGCACGAGGAAGACGTGCGCGGCGCCGCCTGCACCGATTTCGCTACGGAACTCGTAGCGACTGGGGAGCGCGGCGACGAGGCGCTGCAAGGTGGCCGCGCGTAAGGACGTGGTGGGACTTCTGCCGCTGCTGCCCTCTGACCCGGATCGTTGACTCTGCAACACGATCCACCCCCTGAGACTCTTCGATCTAGTATAGGGGCATGCACGGGGGAGTGTTAGGGCCTGCAACTTTACCCGCGACTTGTCGTAATATATTAGTACAACTCGCCGAGGCCCAAAATGCTGGAAGCGGTTCCGACCAACCTATTCTCGACCAACTTCCGACTCGAGCAGGAGAGCCAACTCGTCGGTGAGCTCGATCCATCGCTCTGGCGCTCCAAGGCAACGCTCGAGCTCGAGGACGGCACCTACAATTTGTACCGCGAGACCGCCCTTGGCGGTGACTACCTGCTCGAGCACAACGGGACGATCGTCTCCCGCGCGTCGAAGCTCAGTGTCTTTCGGGACAAGTTCGCGGTGCAGGTTGGCAACAAACTGGTAGAGCTCCGCAAACTGAAATGGGCGACCCGGAAGTTTGGCTTGTTCGACGGTGACACTCAGCTGGGCGGGATTTATCCGCAGGGATTGTTCACCAAGCGGGCGAGCATCGACCTGCCGAAGGAATGGCCGTTAGCCAATCGAGTTTTTATGTTTTGGCTCGCGTTCCTGATGTGGAAACGAGACAGCCAGGCGGCTTCCTAGCTAATCGTGAACAGCGTAAAAATTCGAGTACCAATGATCACGACCGGCCCAGTTCCGCCGTCGCAAATCGTCCGTGAGTTTCAGGGCGCGCTGCCGACGGTTGGCGCGATCGCCTTCATCGCGCACATCATGCGCGAAGGACTGGAGAGCGTCGACTATCCTGATTTCAGAAGTCTCACCGCGTTGTCGGACGATTATCTCGTCCAGCAGGCGAATCTCGCCAAGGCAGTGCCGAATGATGTCTGGATTCGCAACGGGTTGTACCCGTTGAGCGAATGGGAGTCGAGCGTCTAGCTCGGAAATGCTTCGCGCTCGCGCGCGGTAGAAGCCGACGGCACCAACGATCGCTCCAGCGCGCCCATTAGGTACACACGCGACAGTCCCTGCGCCCAATACATCACCGCGTCGCGATTGGGTTGCGTCGTCTCGCGTCCGGTGGCGACCGCCTCACCTCCGTCCTTTGCCGGTGTAAAAACCAGCCAGCCTTCCCAAAGGTTGTCGTCTCGCCTCCGCGTCATCGCCTGCACGATGTAAGGCGTTCCATCACCCCGCGGAATCGGCTCGTCGAACCTCACCAGGACCTCTGTCATCGCAACCTCCAGCCGGAGACAACGCCTTTTTAAGGCAACCAGCATGCCTCAACGGCCACGCGGGGAACCTTCGGGGAGGTGGTTCTTGTAAGATGAGATATGTCGTTGCCCGGTCACGTATTCTCCGCGCCAGTCGGCGTGCGCGGATTCGATACAACGGAGACTGTCACACCGAACACGGCTTTCGCCTTCCGGCGCGCCGGATTTCGTTTTTGCGTTCGCTACGTGCGACGCGACAAGCCGCACACCTCCGCGCTCAAGGTGGGTGAAGCGAAATCACTGCTGAGCGCTGGCATCGGCTTGATGATCGTGCAGTACGTCGAGTCAGAAACAGCGTGGAATCCTACCGGCACCAAAGGCACCAGAAACGGCGGAATCGCAGCCAGCGAGTGCGAGCTCCTTGGCGTGCCGTGGGGTGTAACGGTGTGGTGCGATCTCGAGGGAGTCGCGCCGGGAACTGCATCGCAACGCGTCATCGATTACTGCAACGCGTGGCACTCCGCGGTTTCAGGCGCCGGCTACGTGCCGGGCGTGTACGTCGGATATCGCGCTGGCCTCACGCCAAGTCGATTGTATCGCTCGCTCAAATTCACTCACTACTGGGGCGCATACAATCTGAACGCCGATCAATATCCGGCAGTGCGCGGCATCCAGATGAAACAATCAAAGGCCCGTTCCACCGATCGACCGAAGGGATCCACCATCGATTTTCAGACTGATCGTGTGAGCGGCGACGCACTTGGCGGCCGCCCGACGCTGCTCGCGCTCGAGGGCTGGCCGGAAATTCCTTAGCGTCTTGGGACGGCTACGGTCGCTCCTCGAGAATCAGGCGCTCGTGCGCGTAGTCGAAGATGCAAACGAATTTGCTCCAGATGCCGTTGCCGACGATTCCGATTCTCGACGCCACGCCCGGAATATTCGTAAACGTCGAGCGTCCGATTCGGACTTTGTCGAGTGTCCCAATCACAGCTTCGTAAGACTCTCCCAGCCCGGTAGTAGCGACAGTTACACCACGCGCTTTCGCGTTGCGACGAACCGTGCTGTCGTCGACGAAATCCTCCGAGCCGGTATCTACGATCAAGCTGCGCACTACCTCGGGCCGACTCGCTGTGCGAATCCGCACCTGCACTCGTGGCTGGCGTTTGGTTAAGTCCAGCTTCACGGTGTCGCCACTTCCGGTGTAGCGATACTGCCTGGGGTCGTAGAGCGTGACGGTGTGGTTGCCGAAATCGACGCGCACGACGTAGCGCGCAAAGAATTCGTAGCCGAGTACACCGGTTAGAGGATGAGTCCGATCGAGATTCGCGCTGCGCAGCTCGATGGCGCCGAAGTGGTCGCAGGTTGGCACCGCCTTGCCGGAAATGCGCAAAGGAACGCGACCGCGAATCGAATCGAGGCGGACAGTTCCCGTCCCTGCTCCATGAAGCTCGCGATGCCCGCGGAACACCAATCCAGCACGACGCGCGGCAGTGCGATCGAGCAGACATTCGCTCGCCCCGGTATCCAAATCCCACCAACCTGTCTCGCCGTTGCCGAGTTGGCCCGACAGGTAGATCGCCGGATGTGAGATGGCGGCGAACGGAAGCGTAGCAATCGCCTTGTTTTGGGCCTCAGCCGTTGACCGTTCCAGACCCATACTGATGATGACAAGCAGCCATGCTTTTACCTGCATACATCAAAGGTAGTCTTCCGACTGCAGCCGGCACCGCTGAACCCTTAGTTTTTGCCCATGCCACGACGGAAGCTCCCCCGCGTTCCCAAGCGAATTGTTGAGCTGGTCGAAGATCTTCGCAAAAAGGAAGATCGACTCGCGCTTGCGCTCAGCCTGGTCATCGGCGCGCTCGTCGGACTCGTCGTCGTCGGTTTCCTCCTTCTCACCGGTCGACTCGGCGCGCACGTGTACCCGGCGGGTGGACCAGGCTGGCGTCGACTCGTCACGCCGATCGTCGGTTCGCTGATCGCTGGCTATCTGCTCTTTCGATATTTCCCTCTCGCGCGTGGCAGCGGTATTCCGCAGACACGCGCTGCTGTTTTTATCCATGACGGCCGCATCTCGCTTCGCTCCGTCATCGGCAAATTCATGGTGACGTCGCTTACCCTTGCCAGCGGTATCCCGCTCGGCCGCGAAGGTCCTTCGGTGTATATGGGGGCCGGACTCGCCTCGAGCATCGGACGACGACTCGGCCTGAGCAGGAATCAGATCAGATGGCTGCTACCGGTTGGCGGAGCCGCCGCGCTTTCCGCAGCATTCAACACTCCGATCGCCGCGGTGTTGTTCACGCTCGAAGAAATCATGGGCGACTTGCACGCGCCCGTGCTCGGCTCGGTCGTGATCGCGTCGGCGACGTCGTGGATGGTGCTGCACCTGGTCCTCGGCGACAGCCCGCTGTTCCAGGTCGCGAGCTATCGACTCGTCAGTCTTTACGAGCTGCTGATTTACGCATTGCTCGGCATCATCGGTGGATTCGTCGCAGTTGGGTTCGTGAAGTTGCTGCTCTGGTTACGATCGAAATTCCAGAAGCTGCCTGCATCGACGCTCTGGCTACAACCAGTGGCAGGCGGGCTCGTTGTCGGCCTTTTTGGATTCTTTGTTCCGCAGGTGATGGGCGTCGGCTACGAACACGTCGAGCGCGTGCTAAACGGCGACATGATCATCAAAACGGTGCTGCTGCTCGCGCTCCTCAAGATCATCGCAGTCTCTGTTTCATACGCGTCTGGAAATGCCGGCGGAATTTTCGGACCGAGCCTCTTCATCGGTGCAATGGTCGGCGCCGGCGTCGGTGGACTGGCACACCTCGCCTTCCCGGCGTCGACGGCAGGCCCCGGCGCATACGCATTGGTCGGAATGGGCGCCGCATTCGCGGGCGTTGTTCGCGCGCCGCTGACTTCGGTGATCATGATCTTCGAGGTCACGCGCGACTACACGATCATCGTCCCGCTGATGATTGCCAACCTGCTCGCGTACTACATCTCACACCGCCTGCAGCGTGAATCGGTGTACGAATCGCTGGCGCTTCAGGATGGTTTGCACCTTCCGCACGGTGCTTTCCGTGCCGCAACCGGTTTGTGGGTCACCACTGCTCTGCGCGAGTCTCCACAGCCACTAACTGCCGAGATGAAAGTGGATGAAGCGACGGCGCGCTTCGGTGACAGCGACCTCGAGTCGTGGCCCGTCGTCGATGACGATGGATTGATCGGCATGGTGCGCGTGAATGACGTGGTCGATGCGGCAACAGGGAATCAACGCCCGGTGACCATCGCCACGATCATGAAGCGGGCGCGGGCGCTGGTGAAAGACGGAAACGCAGAGATTCCGCACGTGCATAAGGACCAGCCGCTGGGTCTCGCCCTCGCGCGGATGGGCGATACCGGACACAATGCGCTGCCTGTCGTCAGTCGCAGCAACATTAGAGAAATGGTCGGCATCGTGACGCTGGTCGATGTTCTCAAAGCGTACGGGGTCGACACCCGGCGCATGACGCCGGTACGCGGAACTCCGGTGGTCGAATAATGACTGATCCCGCTCAACAGTCCTCTGGTCCGCCGCCGACGGCGAGCACGTCGGAATTCCTGCTGACGTTCACCGTCATTCTGGTGGCGATTCTTTTGATGCTCGCGTTCGATACCGGACTGGCGCGCATCGACAAGACCGCCAACAGTGCGACCGCACTCACCGAGTACAAGCGCGGTCAGCAATTCTTCGCGACTGGTGATCTCGACGATGCGATCGATCATTTCCGGGTCGCAGCGACACTGGATCGCACGCATTCGGTTTACACCGTCGCGCTGGCTCAGGCGTTTCTGGCTCAGGGACGCGCCGCGGTCGCCGAACAATTGCTGATCCCAGTGCTCGATCGGGACGCCAACGATGGGCCTGCCAACCTCGAGCTGGCGCGGGTGCTGGCGAAGGAAGGCAGGCCCGATGAAGCGAAGTCCTATTATCACCGCGCAATCTTTGGCATGTGGCAGGGACCGGATGCAGAGCGCAATCGCACCGCGGGTCGTTACGAGCTCATTGATTTGCTGGCGCAGAGCGGCGACAAGCAGGATCTATTGTCCGAGCTGTTGCCGCTGCAGGATGAAGCGCAGACCGACAGCGCCCGACGGAAGGTCGCGCACTTGTTCGTGGTCGCCGGCTCACCGGAGCGAGCGAGCGACATGTATCGCACGATCCTGCGCCAGAATCCACGCGACGCTGAAGCTTACGTCGGCCTCGCCGACGCGACGCTGGCGATGGGCAACTTCAACACTGCCCGCGATCACCTCGACGCCGCACTCAAGGTCGCGCCGGATGACAGTGTGATCAAAAAGCGGATTGCGCTCACCGATACGGTGATCGCGATGGATCCGGGTCAGCGCGGGTTGCCGATCGACGAGCAGCTCCGCCGCAGCCGATCGCTGGTGCAGCGGACGATTGCCGCGGCGAGAAAATGTCTCGATGTGAGCTCGCCCGAGGTCGCGGCGGCGCTCGATTCCGTTACGAGAAGTCTTGTCGCATCAGCGGCCAACATCCCGCGCCCTCAGGCAATCGAGGAAAATCTCTCCATCGCCGGCACGATCTGGCGGATGCGCGGCACTCGGTGCTCGACCGAGCAGAAGCCTGAAGAAGAGGCGCTTCGGTTAATCCAGGAAAAGATCGCTCAGTAGCTCGCCCATAGCTGTCCGAGATTGGCGAGGATGCTCGGGAGATTGGGCTTTTCGTCGATCACCGATCTCACCGGGTCGGTTCCCATCTTTTCCAATCGCTCGATTGCGTTCTTGATGGTGTAATCCTTTGGGTCGAGAGTGTCGTTCACCTCGTCCCAAATGAGCGGCATCGAGACTGTCGCGCCGGGTAGTGGTCGCACGCTGTAAGGCGCGACGATGGTCTGGCCGTGGCGATTCTGCAGGTAGTCGAGATAGACCTTGTCGCCGCGCTTGGTGACGTGCCGAGTGATCGTCGCAATGTCGGCGCACTCTTTCAAAACGAAGCGCGCCAGCAACTCGCCGAGCATTCGCGATTGTTCGTAGGTGCACTGACGGCCGAGCGGAACCATTATGTGCAGGCCGGTCTTGCCGGTTGTCTTGACGTAGTTCGGCAGAGCGACTGAGTCGCAGACGCGGTGGAGAACTTCCGCGCAGCGAATGACGGCGGAGAACGGCGCATCCTTGGGATCAAGATCGATCACACACCAATCCGGCAGCTCGAGCGATCCGCATCTGCTCGCCCAGATGTGAATCGGAATCGATCCCATGTTGGCGAGATAAAGCAGCGACTCTTCGTCATCGCAGACAAAGAATTTGATCTCGCGCTGAGTGTCCTCGCTCCAGATCGGAGTGGTGCGGATCCATTCCGGCGCAAATACGGGCGCATCTTTTTGATAGAATGATTTGCCGTCGATGCCGTCGGGATAGCGCGTCAGCACAACCGGCCGATTGATCAGATACGGCAGCAGCCACTTCGAGACCGCGCGGTAGTACTCGATCAAATCACCCTTGGTGTACTTGTCGGCCGGCCAATACACCTTGTTGAGATTGGAGAACGCGATTTTTTTCTCGACCGGCGCTTTCGCCGGCGGCGCCGGCGGCTCGTGAGTCGCGGTAGCGTCAATGTGGACACGCTCACGCACCACTCGGCCCGATGGCAATTCACCCCCGGCGACGCCAGCGCCACCGACCTCCAACGCCGCCCGCTGCCCGCTTCCCGCTTCCCGCTTAATCCAGCCCTGTCGCTCGCACTCGTGCGCGCGCTTGTCGGTACGCATGCGCAGGAACGCCGCGTGGCGGAGCAAACCGTCCGGAGTGACCTCACGATAGCGAACTTCGCAAACGTGCACAGCGTCGGTCCACACCGTTGTCTTGGTCTCCGGAATTTTCTCGCTGGGCAACGGCTCGCTTTCAGGGGAGTACACTGGTCCGGCGCAGAGCGGATCCTTGCGGGCGATCGGCTCGAGCAGTGCGTGCAGATCCTTGAGCAGGCTCTCAGTAAAGCCTGTTCCGACTCTGCCGGCGTAGACGAGAGTACCATCTACCCAATCCGCGAGCTGGAGTGCGCCCAAGTGCGCCCGACTGCCGCTTGGCTTTGTGAAACCAACGATCACGAAGTCGCCGGTCTTCTCCGTTTTGATCTTGATCCAGTCGCCGGCGCGTCCGCCGCGATACTTCGAAGTTGCTTTCTTGGCGATGATTCCCTCGAGACCCATCGTCTTCACCTGCGCGAGCACTGCTTCGCCTTCGCGCTCGATGTGATCGAGATAGCGGACCGCGCCAAGTGCGGGGACCAGATCTTTCAACAGCTCCTTGCGGCGGATGAGCGGCAGCGCGCGAAGGTCGAAATCTTCGTATGCGATTAGGTCGAAGGTGTAGAATGTCGCCGGTAATTCCACCGCCGCTCGGTTAATCTCGAGCGGTGACGACAAGCGCCCGCGTTTCTGTAGCCGAGAGAAGCTCGGCAAGCCTTTATCGTCGAGCACGACGACTTCGCCATCGATGATGCAATCATCGCACGGCAGCGCCTTCACTGCTTTGGCGATCTCCGGAAATACTGCAGTGTAGTCGTTGCCGTTCCGGGTGAGCAGCAGCGCTTCGCCCCGCGACTTGCTGGCGATCAGCCGATAGCCATCGAGCTTGAGCTCGAACAGCCAGCCATCGCGCGTGAACGCGTCGTCCTGCGTGTCGCAGTGCATCGCTTCGACCTTGTACGGATCGACGCGACCGCGCACCGCTTTGTCTTCTGCGGCCAGCACCTTTCGCAATTGCGCCGCAGGACTGTCGCCCGCCTTGATTTCTTCGACGGTGAGCCCGGACAGCACCGACTCTTCGTTGAACACATCGCCCGGCGATGCGACGTACTGATCGCGCTCCTTGATCAGCAGCCACTCCTTGTCGCTCTTCTTGATTTTGACCAGCGTCCACTTGCCGTGAAGCTTGTAGCCCTTGAGCTCGAAGAGGAGCTTCCCCTTCTCGAGCCCCTCACGCCAATCCTCGAGCGGCAGCCACTCGCCGCGATCCCAGACGATGACGCCGCCGGCGCCGTAATTCCCCGTCGGGATGACGCCCTCGAAATCGCCGTACTCGATCGGATGGTCCTCGACTTTCACCGCGAGTCGCTTGTCGTTCATGTCGTACGACGGACCCTTCGGCACCGCCCACGATCGAAGCACGCCGTCCATCTCCAGGCGCAAGTCAAAGTGCAGCTGGCGAGCGGCGTGCTTGTGGACGACAAACAGGTTGCCCGGCGTCGCCGATACCGCACCACCAAACGGCTCGGGTGTGCGATCGGTCGACCGCTTTGCGCGGTAGGCCGCGAGGCTGTCCTCTGCCTGTAATTCAGGGATCTCTGTATCGTCCGGAGTTTTTTCCACGAACTTGTTCGGGGGGATGTGGTGCTTGTCTTAACAGCAGAAATTCCGGACTCGACTGCTAACTACCTCGCTGGTAGCTGATGGCAGCAAGCTGTGAGCTGATGGCTGCCTGCAACCAGACGGATCTCATGGCATACAGGCGAACTGAACGACTTTCCTTCGACTTATCGTGATCTGTCCCGTCGCCTGCAGCGAATAGCTATTAGCTAGCTGCTATCAGCTACCAGCGAAGTAGTGCGCTTCTAAATCCTCAGTCCGCAGTGTGACGCAAAGCGAGGTTGACGGGTCACTATCAGACGAACTCGCCGACCCGCCGACCTCATGTGTCGATTAACTCTTGCGCCACTCGTCGTCAAAGGTAAGCATTCGGTACCCAAGTTTTCCACGTAAGAAATATTTGTGATGTAATAGCGCCCGGCGCTTACCCTCTTCCCGCTTCCAGCTTATGCCCGCACGCTCAATCGCTACCGCGACGATCTCCTTCGGTTTGGTCTCTGTCCCGGTCAACATCTACTCGTCCGCTGAATCCAAGGCGAGCGTGTCGTTTAACATGCTCCACAAAAAGTGCGGCTCGCGACTCAAGCAGCAGTACATCTGCACCAAGGACGGCGAGACAGTCAGCCGAGACGATACGGTCAAAGGCTACGAGTACTCGAAGGACAACTACGTCATCCTGACCGCGGAAGAGCTCAAAGCGCTCGAGGAAAAGGCGACCAGCGTCATCGACGTCGTTGAGTTCGTCCCCCTCGCCAAGGTCGATCGCGAGTACGTCGAGAAGGTGTATTACCTCGGTCCCGACAAGGGCGGCGACCGTGCCTATCGACTGCTATCGGAAGCGTTGAAGGACACCGGCAAAGCCGCGCTCGGCCAGTACGCGGCCCGTGGCCAGCAGCATCTCGTACTCCTCCGCCCCCTCAACGGCGTGATCGTGATGGAGCAGCTCCACTACTCCGAGGAAGTTCGGCCGACGTCGGAAGTTCCGGTGCCGGAAGGCGAGGTGAAGCCGCAGGAGCTCAAGCTCGCCAAGCAGCTGATCGAGCAGACCTCCAACGAAGAGTTCGAGCCGAACAAGTACAAGGACACCGTTCGCGAGCGCGTGCTCGAGGCGATCCAATCGAAGGTCGAAGGGCAGGATATCACTGCCGATGTGAAGGTCGGCGGCGAAGCCAAGATCATCGACCTGATGGAAGCGCTGAAGGCGAGCCTCGAGACCGGCAAGCCCAAGGAAAAGGAAAAGGCGGCGCGCAAAGCGTCGTGAAGATCCTCGCGGGTACCAGCGGCTACGCCTTCAAGGAGTGGAAGGGCAACTTCTACCCGAAGGAAATGAAAGACGACGGGATGCTTGGGTTCTACGCCACCAGGTTTCCCGCCGTCGAGATCAACAACACCTTCTATAGACTGCCGCGCGAAAACGTACTGCGCGATTGGGCAGCACAGGTGCCCGACACGTTCACCTTCGCGCTCAAGGCCAGTCAGCGCATCACTCACTATGCCCGGCTAAAGGAAGAATCGGCGACGCTCGTCGACTTTCTTCTCAAGAACACGTCGACGCTCGGCAATCGACTTGGGCCGATTCTCTTTCAGCTGCCGCCGAATCTCAAGAAAGACGTTGATCGCTTTCGCGGATTCCTTGGACTGCTGCCGTCCGACCGCCGCTACGTCTTCGAATTCCGTCACGAGAGCTGGTTCGACGAAGACATCTACTCGGCGATGCGCGAGCGCGACATTGCGATGTGCATTGCGGAGCAGGATGATTTTCGCTGCCCTGTCGTCTGCACATCGACGTGGGGATATCTGCGCCTGCACAAGCTCGACTACAACGAAGGGGAGCTCGTCGACTGGGCGAAACGGGTCAGCTCACAGACCTGGAACGAGACCTACGTCTTCTTCAAGCACGACGAAACCGAGAACGGAGGGAGTGGACCTCCGGCTGTGGCAACGTTCGTCACCGCGTGCCGCAACAGCTGATTGGCGAACACCCCGACAACTGATATAGTAGGGCCGTGACGGTAACTACACCAACTGCTTCTCCGCAGCTGGCTCGACTTCCACCCGTCGAGTCGCGTATTTCGCTCGGCTATCTGGCGAGTGTTGCCGCTGTCGCCGCCGTCTACGTTCTCGCCGCGCTCGCCGGCCTCAGTCTCGACCGTGTGTCCGGATTCGCGACACTGGTTTGGCCACCGACCGGCCTCGCTCTGGCGGCGGTCCTCCTCCTCGGCTGGCGGATCTGGCCGGGGATTTTTGTTGGTGCGCTGGTCGCCAATCTCATCACGGGCGCATCGGCTTTTACTGCAGCCGGCATTGCAACCGGGAATACGCTCGAAGCGCTCGCCGGTGGTTACGTACTGTTACGAGTCACCGGCTTTCGACGCAGCCTCGATGGCTTGCGCGATGTAATTGCCTTCC
>JADMIO011432835.1_pt1 | contig 16170 bp, 16 predicted proteins | sample 8958161 | NCBI WGS metagenome assembly JADMIO01 (sample SAMN16585339, study PRJNA669376) | soil metagenome | isolation source: Crop rotation soil | place: USA: Cullars Rotation, Alabama | collected 2011
ATATCACTTCACGCTCATCAGTCATACCCGTGAGGCCGACCTGGCCGCGCTGCGCAGCATTATCCACGCCGAACGCCGGCGCAGCGCCCGGCTCAAGGCTCCCTCCGATTTTCCCGCATGAAGAAGAACATCATCCTCGGCATCACCGGCAGCATCGCCGCCTACAAGGCCGCGGACCTCGCCAGCCTGCTCACAAAGGCCGGGCATTCCGTCACGGCCGTGATGACGGCGGACGCGCAGGAATTCATCACGCCGCTAACCATTCAAACTCTGACGCGGAATCCCGTCGTGGCCGGTCTCTATGATGAAAAACAAAGCTGGCGTCCCGGGCACATCCAGCTCGCGGACAGCGCGGATCTTCTGCTCATTGCGCCCGCCACGGCCAATATCCTGGCGAAGCTGGCGAACGGCCTGGCGGACGATGCGCTGACCGCCATCGCCCTCGCCACCCGCGCGCCCGTTCTCCACGCACCGGCCATGAACGGTAAAATGTGGACCCACCCCGCCACGGTGCGGAATGTGGAGACGCTGCGCGGCTGGGGGCATCAGTTCATTGGGCCGGATGAGGGGATGCTCGCCTGCGGCTACGAAGGCACCGGGCGCCTTTGGCCGGTGGACGGCATAGCGGCGCGGGCGCTGGAAATCCTGGGCGCGGCCTGAAGCGTGTTTCAGTCCTGGAATTTCCGCCGCGGTCCGTTATGATCGCGACCCATGCGCTTACCGACCACCCTGACCCTTGCCGCTGCCGCGTGCCTTTCCCTGGCCGCCTGTCATTCCTCCAAAAACGACGACAGCGAAATCGCCGATGTCCCGCTCCTGACGGATCCCAACCCCCTCGCGAAGGACACCGGGGAATCCGAGCGGTTTGTGATTCGCGATAAACAGCAGCGCCTTCGCGTGGATGGCCGCGTGGACAGCGGACGCATGACAGGGACGTGGCTCTACTATGATTCCAAAGGCGAAAAACTGGCGCTGGTGACTTACCGGGCTGACCAGCGCACCGGTCCGGCGGAGTTGTTTTACGTCACCGCCGACGGCCCCGCGGTGAAACGGCAGCGCATGAATGGCGCCTACGTTGCCGGCACCCAGAACGGCATGTTCACCAGCAACTGGCCTTCCGGCGGGAAGAAACTGGAGCGCGATTTCGACCAGGGCATTCTTCAGGGGGCGCGCGGATGGTCGGAAAAAGGCGAGCGCCTCAGCGACGGAGCCGCCATGACCGCCGCCATTGCCGAGAGCAAGGCGGAGGAGGATCTCCTGACAGAACTGGAAAACTTCGTGCAGCTCCAGTTGCGCAAGCAGGCCGCCGCCAAAGCCGAATCCGGCGGTCATTCCGGCCGTTCCGGTCATTCCTCTGAAACGAGTGTCGACGTGCCGAACATCGATTCCCGCGCCACCGCACCCTATCCGGGAGGCACCGCGCCGCTGACACCGGCACCCTGACGCATTTTCCGTCCGTTGCGGATGGCCAGCGCCAGAAATGCCAGGCCGATCAGAATCATGAACGTGGAATAGAACTGCCCTTCGGTGAGTCCCATGATGTAGCGGTCAGGCTCGCGGAACATCTCGTCCGTGATGCGGAAGACCGCATAAGCGATGAAGAAGATGGCTGTGAGCAGCGCGTGCGGCGCCCGCGGCCATTTTTCGCGGACGAAGAAGAGAATCGCAAAAAGCGCGAGACCCTCCAGCGCCGCTGCATAAAGCTGCGAGGGGTGGCGGGGTGTCAGGATGTCCGCCAGTTTGGAGGCGAAGTCATCATTGGTGCGGGCGAGCACTTTGGTGGCCTCGACAAAGTTCATGTCGGGGGAACCGGCCGGCAATGGATGGGCCGCGAGCAGTTTGTCCACTTCCAGCACCCGGGGATCTCCTTCGCGCCACTTCGCGACCTCCTCCGGAAACTGCATCGCCCACGAAACGCTGGTGGCGCGCCCGTAGAGCTCGCCGTTGATGAAGTTGGCGATGCGCCCAAAGAACAATCCGATCGGTGCCGCCACCACCAGATTGTCGCCCAGTCCGGTCCACGACACTTTGCGGGTCCGCGACCAGTAGTAGGTAAAGATCACCAGTCCCAGGATGCCGCCGTGGCTGGCCATACCGCCCTCCCAGGGTTTGAAGAGCCGGATGGGATCGGAGACGAAGTTGTGAAAGTCGTAGAAGAGCATGTAGCCCAGCCGCCCGCCGATGAGCACGCCGAAGATAGCGGCGTAGGTAATGAAGTCCGCCACTTCGTTTTCCTTGAGCACACCCACGCCGCGGCGCGCCCACCAGCGCAGCAGCAGATAGCCCGCAAAAAAGCCCGCCACATAGGCCAGGCCGTACCACCGCAACTGGATGGAATCGGTTAGTTTGAGGATCACCGGATTGAGCCGGTGAAGATAGTAGGCGAAGAACATGACCCGCGCTTTGCCACTCCGTTCCGCTGCGGGCAAGTGCGCCTGTGAGTGTTCGCATTTTCGCAAATTTTTTCTTTCGCGGAAGACATACTTTGTTCCCGGCGATTTGTAGTTGCGCCTCCGGGGCGCACGACTAAACATCCCGCCCCTTTCCCGGACCCCTGACAAAAATCAGGGATTCGGCAAACAAATTCCCCCAGTACCAACGCCGGTTTACGGCAAACCACTCTCCTGTGATGTCCAGCAAAGCGAAGACCAAGTCCCCCGCCGCTAAAAAGCCGGCTGCCAAGAAAGCCGCCCCCGCGAAAAAGGCGGTTCCGGCGAAAAAAGCGGCTCCGGCCAAAAAGCCGGCTGCCCGCAAGCCCGCGCCCGCAAGGTCCGCTCCCAAGTCCGCCAAGCCGGCTCCGAAAGCCAAGTCCAAGGCCGTCGCCGTGAAGGCGGTGGTTAAAAAGCCTGCCGCCCCAGCCGCCGGGGCCTCCGTACGCCGCACCCGGGGTAAAGATATCGTGAAACCCGGCACCGCCCCCAAGATGGCCGGCCGTCCCTTCGTGATGGAAAAATGGACCCCGCCCCCTGAGATCGCCCGCGGCGTTTTCAATAAAAAGCAGCGCACCCGCCTGCTGGAGCTGAAGGATTCCCTCATGGACAGCGTCAGCGGCATGGCCAACGACCAGCTCCGCGCCCGCGCGGAGGGCAGCGAGGCCTCCGCCTTCGGCATGCACCAGGCCGACGCCGGCAGCGATGCCTACGACCGCGATTTCGCCCTCAGCCTCCTCTCGAAGGAGCAGGATGCCCTCTACGAGATCGAGGAAGCCCTCAAACGCCTCGACAACGGCACCTACGGCACCTGCGAAATGTGCGGCAAGCCCATTCCCCAGGCCCGCCTCGAAGCGCTGCCCTTTGCCCGGTTCACCATCGACTGCCAGGGTGAATACGAGCGCGAAGTCGTTTCCGGCAATGGCCGCCGCCCTGTCCGCTCCCTCTTTGGCCTCATGGGCGACGAGGACGAGGAGGAGGAAGGCGAGGAAAAGGAAACTGTTGACAAGTCCGAAGAGTAACACACCTTCGCGCCCCTCTTACCCCCTCCTTTTTACCGCCATGCCGCGTGAAATCATCACTTTGGAATGCACCGAGGCCCGCGCCGCCGGAGCTATTCCGTCCCGTTACGTCACCACCCGCAACAAGAAAAGCGTCCGCACCCCGGGCCGTCTTGAAAAGGTGAAGTTCAATCCCAACATGAAGAAGCGCACCCTGCACCGGGAGCTCCGCTAGTTCATACCCCCTGCTCTCATTTTATTCATGCAGCCCAAGACCACTCAGCGCCTCATCAATCTGCGGAAGTGCAACAAACGCCTCCCGCGCCGCCGTTACGACATCAAGGTGGACAAAGTGAACCTCAAGCACCCGGAATACCTGGCGAAGTTCACCACCGAAACCGGCAAGATCCTTCCGCGCCGTCTCACCGGCGTTTCCGCCTGGCTCCACCGCAAGATCACGCGTGAGATCAAGCGCTCCCGCGCGGTGAACCTCGCTCCCTGACCCGGCGCGCGCCCTGTAACCACTCTTCCGTCAGGGGCGTATGAAAAATACGCCCCTGTTCGTTTTATGTCCGCACTGTTCGACACCCAAAGCGAAAACGACACCCGGGATATCGCCATCACCCGTGCCGGAGTTTCCGGCCTGCGCTATCCGGTCACCGTCGTGCGGCCGGAGGGCGACGTCTTCAGCACCGTTTGCGAAGCCTCCCTCACCGCCAGCCTCGCCGCCGCGCACCGCGGCACGCACATGAGCCGTTTTGTGGAGGAGCTGCATGGGGCGCATCAAAATGTCAGTCCCGCCGGCGTTATCGCCCTCGCGCGCCGTCTCCGCACGCGTCTCAAGGCCGAAGCCGCCACCGCTGAACTAACCATTCCCTGGTTCATCGAAAAACAGGCCCCCGTCACCGGCGGCACCGGTTTCATGGATTACACCGTCACCTGGAAAGCCGCCGCCGCCGCGAAATCCGCGCGCCTGCAAACCACTGTGCGCGTTCCCATGGGCACGCTTTGCCCCTGTTCCAAAGCCATCAGTGACCGCGGCGCGCACAATCAGCGCGGTTATGCCAATGTCACCGTGGAAACCGCCACGCCCGTCTGGCCGGATGATCTCATCTCCCGCGTGGAGGCCGCCGCGAGCTGCGAACTCTATAGCGTGCTCAAACGCCCTGACGAAAAATTCGTCACTGAGCGCGCTTACGACCGCCCCGTTTTTGTCGAGGACATCGTGCGCGACATCGCGTTGAATTTGAAGAGCCTCAAAGGCCTGCGCGGCTATCGCATCGAGGCTGTGAATCTGGAATCCATCCACAGTCACAACGCCTGTGCGCTGATTGATACGCTGGAGCCGCTGACGTAAAACCCCGTTGCAGCGGAAGTGAGCGCGGCGAATGCCGCCCGTATGGAAATCCCGTCGCCGCCCGCCGGATTCGCCTGGAAACTGAAATGGTTCGCCGCCGTCGTCGGGCCGCTCTACGCCGTCTATCAAATCACGAACCGCTGGCAGATGCATCCCGCCTGCCCGCTGCCGTCCACATGGGTGGACCGCAATGTGCCGCTCCTGGAATGGACCGTCTGGCCCTATCTCATTCTCGCCGGCTGCATCTTCCTGCTCCTGCTGGTAAAAAGCCGCGCCGTCTTCACGCGCGCGCTCGTGGCGCTGATCGCCGGGTATTCCATCAATCTTCTCGTCTTCTTTCTCTGGCCCACCATGCTCCCGCGGGAAGGTTTGCCGGGCGGATTCAACGGCGGGGGCTTCGCATGGCTCTACAGTGTGGACACCCCGTGCAACTGTTTCCCCTCCGGCCACATCACCGCGCCGCTCATCGCCTTTTACGCCCTCGCCGCCGAACACCCCCGATGGAAAGCGGCGCTGTGGCTGATCTTTGCGCTGCTGTGTCCGACGATCCTAACCACAAAACAGCATTACCTCGCCGACCTCATTGGCGGTCTCGCTACAGGCGCTTTTGGCCTCTGGGTCAGTAGCCGATGGATGAAATGCGCGGAGAAACGCGCGCGGCTGTCGCGCCTGAATACGCCCTTCTTCAACGCCGGCATCGTCAATCTCCACAGGTTCCGCCGCGATCCCCTCGGCTACATGACCTGGGTCACGGAAAAACATGGTCCCGTCGTGCGCTGCCGTCTCGCCTGGCTGGTCATGACCATCGTCCACGATCCCGTTGCCGCGCTCGCTATTCTCAAACTCCCGCACCGCGCGGTGAACAAAAACACGCGCAGTGTCTCGCGGCTGAAGCGCATCTCCGGCCCGAGCCTCCTGACAGCCAGCGGCGATGAATGGTTTCGCCTCCGCCGCATGGTGCAGCCGGTTTTCCATCACCACCGCATCGCCGAATACGAAAAGGAAATCAGCCGCCTCACCGCCGCGATGATCGAAGAATGGCGCGCCGGCACCGCCGCCGGGAAACCCGTCGCCGTCGGCACCGAAATGCGGAGACTGACATTCCGTTTCATTTGCCGCGTGCTGCTGAGCGCCGATCCCTCGGACGAAATGGAGGCGCTGGAAAAATCGATCGGTGAACTTCTTGACGAAGCCTGGCAGGAAATCCGCTCGCCCACCGATCTCCGCTGGCGGCTGCCCACGAAGCACCGCAAACGCTTCGACCGCGCGCTGGCTCATGTCAGGGGCTTCCTCCAGCGCCACGTCACTGCCCGCCGCGGCAGCGACGGGCAAAGCGGCGACCTGCTCACCATGCTCATGGCCATCAAAGACGCCGACACCGGGGAGGGACTCCCTGACGATGCCATTATCAATGAGAGCATTACTCTGCTCATCGCCGGCTACGACACCACCGCCAATGCGCTCGCCTGGGCGCAGGTGCTGCTGGCACAGCACCCGGAAGCCGCCGCCCGCCTCCAGTCCGACGCCCCCAGCGGCGACACCAAATATGCGCGTGCCGTTTTCATGGAAGCCCTGCGGCTGTATCCGCCCATCTGGGTCATCGAGCGCAACCTCTGCGAAGAGGTCACCGCAGGCTCGTGGACGCTGCCGGAGGGTGCGCAGGTGCTCATCAGCCCGTGGGTGCTGCACCGTCTGCCGCAATATTGGGAAAGCCCGGAGGAATTCCGCCCGGAGCGGTTTTTGGACCCGGATGCGGAGCACCCTGCTTATTTGCCGTTCGGTGCCGGGCCGCGCTCGTGCATCGGCCGCGGCCTCGCGATGATGGAAGGAGAGACGGTCCTCGCCATGATCGCCGCTGCTGGCTCACTCAAACTGTGTGGTCCGCCGCCACCGCCGGACCCAGGCATCACGCTGCGGCCGGGCGGGGGGCTCTCCATGTCCTTTACTTCACCACTCGTCCCATAGGCCATTTAAGGCCTGTACGCCCCATTTCTCCGTTCCCGTACAGAGAAACAGGCGGCCTGCACTCACAGTAACCGCCTGTTTCCAATATCACTCCAAACCAATGAAATGAATGTGTACGCTGCGCACGGCAGCGAAAGTTTTTTGCTTACGAAGCCAGCGCTTCGTCCACGTTCACGCGGCGGCCGTCGCGGTCGAAGCGCACTTTGCCCGGGATGACGGCGAAAATCGTGTAGTCACGGCCAATGCCGACGCCCGTGCCCGGAACCCACTTGGTCCCGCGCTGACGGATGATGATGTTGCCGGCGATGACTTCCTGACCGCCGAATTTCTTCACGCCGAGACGCTTGCTTTGGCTGTCGCGACCGTTCTTGACGGAACCTTGACCTTTCTTGTGTGCCATAAAAGTGGGGGAGGGGAGAGAGTTGAAAAATTAGACGTTGATGGCCTCGATCTGTAGGCGCGTCATCTGACGGCGGTGGCCCTTGGTGCGGTGGTAGCCTTTACGGCGCTTGTATTTGAAATTGGTCACCTTGGCGGCGCGGAACTGGTCCACGATTTTGGCGCTCACGCTCGCGCCTTCGAGCTTCGGATCGCCGATGCGGTTCTCGTTTTCCGTGCCGTAAAAGAGCACGGTGTCGAGCGTCAGCGTGGCACCCACATCGCCGTCGAGCTTCTCGACTTCGATTTTGTCGCCTTTGGAGACGCGGTATTGTTTACCGCCGGTTTTGATGATTGCGAAAGCCATGGTATCCTGAGAGTTCTGATCGGGAAATAATACACCCGTCCCCGGCGATCACCGGGGCGGGAAAGGGCGGCGACCCTTCCACACCACTTTTCGGGCTGCAAGTGGTTTTTAGGTTTTCCGTAAGATAGCCTCCTTTCGGGGGTTTTTCTCCGGGAAACGGATGTTTGTTGCTAAATTTTCAGCACACATCACGTTCTATTGTTCACCAGCGCCCCATCCCATGAAAACACGCCACTTTGCCCCTCTCCTTTTTCTCGCATCCGCTCTCTCCCTTTTTGCCAACGGCGGCGGTTACCTCCAGGGCATGAAAAGCACGGGCCCTTTTCGCCCGGTGAATGTGGAAAACGTCGCCATGGTGTCCGAGAAACTGGACATCGAACTGAAAGAGGACGCCGCGGACGTCTCGATTACCTATCATCTGCAAAACCCGGGGAAAGAAGTGACGGTGGAAATGGGTTTTCCCTGTTCCGTGGTGGTAAGAAAGAAGTGGGACCCGGAATATAAGAAACAGTTGCCGCCGGTGCTGCCGCAACTGGAGGGATTTTCGCTCAAGGCGGACGGCGAGGCGGTGGAGTCGAAACTGGTGAAGGATCATGCCGTTCTGCCAGGAACGCCTCCGCTGAAGAAAGAGGAAGACGTCTATATGGAAAACGTGGTCACCGGCTGGCAGGTGGTGAAGCTGCCGTTTGCCGCCGGGCAAACCCGCGTGATCACCGTCAAATACAGCAACCCCTACTACCGCGAGGCCGAAACCCTCTCCAGGAACGAGAGCATTTCCGCTCCCTCCATGCGCTATTTGTTTTCCGCCGCCGCGTTGTGGGCCGGCAGCATCAAGACCGGCGAGGTCACTGTGCGCGCTGCCGGAGTGGATCCGGAAGTCGTTAGCCTCAGCCATCCGAAGCGTTTCACGCGCACTGGCAACGTGTGGAAGTGGAGCTTCACCGACTTCGAGCCCACCATGCAGGACGATCTGGAGATCATCGCCGGTGATCACGAGTATATCCAGAGCCACCCCTCCGAAGACGGTACGGAAACCGGCTCTTATGTGATGCGCGGGAAATCGCCGAAACTCGAGGATCTGCAAAAGAGCGGCAAGTGGTTCTACATCGGGAAGCCTTACAAGGCCACGGCCTCGTCCTGTTATACCTCCAAATCCGGAGCGGTATTTACGCCCGAAAATCTGAATGATCCGCGTGCGTTCAATCCCTGGGCCGAAGGTGTAGATGGTGCCGGGATCGGTGAGTCAGTGACTTTGACCATGAAGACACCGCAAAAAGTTTCGCGGCTCTACATTGCCAACGGGAATCCCGATGATGAGGAGGGCTTCGCCCGCTACAATTGTGTGAAGAAACTGGCGGTGAGTGTGAACGGAGCGAAGCCTTTCACGGCGGAACTGCCGAACGGGCACGGTAAAAGGGGCACGATCCCCATTCCCGCGGATGCCGGACCGGTGCAAACAGTGAAGCTCACCATACAGGAAGTGTATCCGGGCACTGAGGGGCAGGTCACCTGCATTAGCGGTGTCAGCATGGAGGTTCTGCTCAGCAAAGCGCCGCCGATTTTCCCCTGCCGCTGACGTGCGCCTTTTGGCGTATTGCCGATTCTTCGAATCCCGCCAGGATGCCGGTGCCATGAAAACACGACACCTCATTCCTGCCCTGTTCGCCACCAGTGTTCCCGTCTTCGCCAATGGCGGAGGCTACCTGGAGGGAGTGAAAAGCACCGGCCCCTTCCGTCCAGTCAATGTGGACAACGTTGAAATGCAGTCCGAAAAACTGGACATCGAACTTAAACAGGACGCCGCTCTGGTGTCCATCACCTATCAACTGCACAATCCTGGCAAAGCCGTCACCGTCGAGATGGGATTTCCGTGCTCGGTGGTGGTAAAGCCGAAGACTGACAAAGAGGGCAATCAACTGCCCGTCACCTCTCTGCCGCAACTGGAGGGCTTCGCGCTGAAAGCGGATGGCGAGTCCGTGGAATCGAAACTGGTCAAGGATCACGCCAAACTGCCCGCCGGTCCTGCGGGTCCGAAACCGGAGGAGGTGGATTACGAAGAACGCGTCCTGACTGGATGGCAGGTGGTGAAAGTTCCGTTCACCGCCGGCCAGACGCGCATGGTGACGGTGAAGTACCGCAATCCCTACTACCGCGAGGCCAACAGCATTTCCGACAACGAGGACATCTCCGCGCCCTCCATGCGCTATCTGTTTTCCGCCGCCGCTCTCTGGGCCGGCCCTATCAAAACCGGCGAAGTCACCGTGCGCGCCACCGGCGTGGATCCGGAAGTGGTCACGCTGAGCCATCCGAAACGATTCAAACGCGAGGGTAGTCAGTGGACCTGGAACTTCACCGACTTCGAGCCCACCATGCAGGACGACCTCGAAATTGTGGCCGGTGAGCACGAGTTCACGCAATTCCGCCAGGAGGAGGGCAAGCCCATCGGCACCTACGTCATGCGCGGCCGCTCCCCGGATCACAAGGAACTGCAAAAGAGCGGCAAGTGGTTCTTCATTGGCAAACAGTACACCGCCGCCGCCTCCTCCAGTCTCAAAGCCAGCGGCGGCAATACTTACGGCCCGGAAAACCTGAACGATGAAGATGACTGGGGAAATGCCTGGGTGGAGGGCGCCGAGGGCGACGGCATCGGCGAATCGCTGACCCTGACTATGAAAAACCCGCAGAAGGTCACCCGCCTGCTCGTCACCAATGGTTACCGCAAGGACGAGGAGATCTTCAAAAAGAACAACCGCGTGAAAAAACTGGCCGTCAGTGTGAACGGCGGCGCACCTTTCACCGCCGAACTCCAGGACGGCTTTGACAAAGAGCCCGCCAGCATCGTCCTTCCGCCGGATGCCGGCCCTGTGAATACGGTGAAACTCACCATTCAGGAAGTTTATCGCGGCACCGCCTATCACGATACCTGCATCACCTCCATCGGCGTAGAGACGCAACTTACCAAAGCGCCGCCCATTTTCCCCTGCCGCTGAAACCCGTCAGCCATGAAACTCCAGCGCTTCATTCCCCTGGTCACCGCCTTTGCCACCGGTGCCTCCGCCAACGGCGGCGGCTATCATCTGGAGGGCGTCAAAAGCACCGGGCCCTTTCGCCCGGTCAATGTGGACAGCGTGCAAATGGTGTCCGAAAAGCTGGACATCGAACTGCGGAAGGACGCCGCCGTAATCAACCTCACGTATGTCTTCCACAATCCCGGCAAAGCGCTCACGGTGGAAATGGGTTTCCCCTGCGCCGGCGTGGTGGAGGAAACGCCGGCCCGGGACGGAAAGCCGGCTGTGAGGACGGACCTGCCTGCGCTGCAGGAGTTCCACCTCGAAGCGGACGGTAAACCGGTCAAAGCCGCGCCGGCGAAGGACCACGCCAAACTGCCCGCGGAGGAGGGAGAGGGCGAACACGGCCCGGGTTTTTCCAGGAACTACCGTGTCGTGACCGGGTGGCAGGTGGTGAAACTTCCCTTCGAAAGCGCGCAGACGCGCCTGGTAAAAGTCAGCTATCTGAATCCGTATTTCCGCCGCGGCTACGGCGTGGAGGGGAGTTCTGACACAGACGCTCCCGCGCTGCGCTACCTCTTTTCCGCCGCCGGGCTGTGGAGCGGCCCTATCAAGACCGGGGAGGTGACCATCCGCGCCACCGGCATCGATCCGGATGTTGTCAGGCTCAGTCATCCGAAGCGCTTCAAACGCGACGGGAAGACGTGGACCTGGTCCTTCACCGATTTCGAGCCGACGCTGCAGGACGATCTCGAGATCATCGCCGGCGAGTATATTTACAGCCAGTCCTGGTATTCGAACGATGGCCGGCAGGAGGGTTCCTACACGGTGCGCGGCAGTTCCGGTGACTTCAAAGAGCTGCAAAAACACGGGAAGTGGACATTCACCGGACGCCGCTACACGGCCAAAGCCTCTTCGACGCTGAAGGCTGACCAAGACCATACCTACGGTGCGGAAAACCTGACGGATCGCGACAGCGGGAAAGTGTGGGCCGAAGGCGCGGAGGGCGACGGCATCGGCGAGTCCGTCACTCTGACCATGAAAGACCCGCAGAAGGGGCTCTCCCTAACGATTCACAACGGCCACCTCGGCAGCCAGGAGCTTTTCCTCGCCAACAACCGTGTGAAGAGCATGGCTGTGAGTCTCAATGGCGGCACGCCCTTCACCGTAGAACTGAAGGACGGCTATCGTCAGCCCACTACAGTAGCCATTCCCGGTGACACCGGCGTGCTAAAGACAGTGAAGCTGACCATCCAGTCCGTCTATCCCGGCAAATCCTTCCGCGATACCTGTCTGACCGGTGTGGATGTGGAGGTGTCACTCAGTAAAGCCCCCGTCATCAGCCAGTCCCGCTGATGAAGATGGATCGCGCAAATCATTGCCGGGCGCGTGTGGGAATCCCGCCTTTAGGCGGAATCGTCTGTTTGGCGGCCGCGGTACTCAGGTCGGCGATTCCGCCTAAAGGCGGGACTCCAACGGTACGGCGCTCACGTCCATCCTGTTCAGGGATAGTGTTAGGGGTGTTATTGATTTTCCGGTTCCTTCTTCCCGCAGAGGCGCGTCCCCCTATGGAGTTGCCCGTGTATCTGGAGGAATCGCATGCGGGCACTTTCTACTTTCTCGCCGGCACGCTGCCGCTGGATGAACCGCACACGCTGATCCTTTTCGATGCGCACACGGATGCCTCCGGCATCGCCGCTTCGGACGATGTGCGCACCGCCATCCGCAAAGGGCCCACGCGCGAAGAACAGGCAAAGCTCCTAACCAGATGGCGTGAGTCCGGACGCATCCAGTGCTACGACTGGCTGGAGCCGCTCATGCCCGCGCCTATTGAGGAAGTATTCTGGGTGTCCGCGCCACTCATCCCGGACGCGCAACGGGCGGAACTCGAACAAACCGCCCGCGGGCAACTCGACGGTCACCAGGAGGCGCTGCCGCGCGAGGCCGGTCCGCTGGAGAAGAAATACCACGCGCTGGATCTGCGCGGACTGACGCAGGAAATCTCCAAATGGCCGCAGGACCGCGTGGTGATCGCCAGCATTGACCTCGACTATTTTGCGGCCCTCCCCGCGGAATCGCTGGAGCAGGCCATGGATCAGGTCCTCGATCCCATCCTGCGCCTACCCGGTCTGCGCGCCCTGACATTTTGTGTTTCGTCGCCCTGGCAGCCTTCGCCCGAACACGCAGAGCGTCTCGTTTTCCTGGCCATGGATGCGGTCCTGCGGGTGCCGCGGGCGCGGCTGCGCTTCGAACCCTTCGCCGCGTGCGGCCCTGACAAATCCCTGAAAGCGCAGGAAATCACGGCCCGCGGCGGCAAGGTACCGGTCTTCGATATCACCAAAAGCGGCCCCGCCCTGCGGTCGCTGCTCGCTAACCGCTGGGAGCCGGCGATGACTGCTGTCAAAACAGAGGAGATGCAAAAGGTGTTCGCGCAGTGCCAGAACGATCCCTTCCTCCCGCGCATCACCATTCCGGATATCCTAACCGGTCCGGATGGCGACTGGCACCTGGATGGAGCCGCCGCGCAGGCTGCCTTTGCGCAACTGACTTCCGATGCCATTGGCGCTGAGGTCCGCTGGCACGCCATCGTCCCCGCGGAATCGCGCTCCCGTGTCATGGACGGCCCGTGGACCTACGCCGAAGGCACGCCGCGCTGGCTGCGCTGGAAAACAAAAGCCCTGGGCACCGGACCGAAACTATCCCTCAGCAAACTCCGCCCCCTCCTTCACTCTGACCGTTATTGCGGCACCGTAAAACTGCGCGCTGAAGTCATTCGCGACGGCGAGTCGCGCTTCACGCCCCCGGTCAATTTGCGTTTTCGCGCCTCCTGTAGCGCCGGATTTTCCGGAGCGCTGAGCGAACAGTTCGGCATGCCCTACGTCTTCGGCAGCGCTTTCCTAACTTCCGTCGCTGCCGACGGCTGCCGCCGCACTGGCGCGGAATGCCTGGAGGGTGCGGACTGCGCGAATTTTATTTCCGCCGCTTTTCGCGCCGAGGGCTGGCGCACGCCCTGGGGCAGCGTCAGTGATCTTTGCAGCGCCCTGACACCGCTGCCGAACAACAAACAGTTTCCTGCCGACGCCCCGCAGCGCGGACTTTTGCTCAGCTTCGGCCCGCACGCCGCCGCACTTTGGGAGGACAAGCCGCCGCTGGGCACGCTGAATGATGAAGACATCTGCGCCCACCAGCTTGAAGGCGTGCCGGAACTCATCCCGCTGGGCAAACTGGGAAAGAACCGCCCCGCGCCAAAACTCTTTGAACCCGATCGCGCGGCCGAACGCGGTCCGCGCCTGATCTTCGGCGGTGATGTCATGCTCGCGCGCACGGTGGGCACGCGCCTGACAAAAGGCGAGCCGCTCCTCACGCCGCTGCAAAAGATATGCAAAGACACCACTGCGGTCGTGAATCTGGAGTGCGCCATTCCATCGGGCCAGGCGCAGGGATTCTCCGCGCCTCCCGCCGTCGCCGCATTCCTGCGCGACGCAGGGGTGGCCGCGGTCTCGCTGGCTAACAATCATTCCGGCGATGCCGGGGCCAATGGACTAACAGAAACCGTGCAGGCTCTGTCGGCGGCTAAAGTAAAATCCTTCGGCCACTCGCCGGAACCACTGCGGCTGGAGGTTCCGGGCAGCGCTTCGTTTTCTCTGTTTGGCTGGTACGAGCAGGGATCTGTCACCGCCGCGGCCCTCGCGGAAAAAATCCGCACTGCGGAAAATCCCGTCGTCTTCGCGCACTGGGGACTCGAACACAGCCGCACTCCCACCGCTGAACAGCGCGCCGCAGCTCTGACATTTATCGAGGCTGGCGCGCGCATGGTCATCGGCGCCGGTCCGCACGCCGTGCAGCCCCTGGAATGGATTGGCGGGGTACCGGTCGCGTGGTCACTGGGCAATCTGGTTTTCGACGATCGCGGGCCGGATGCGGAATGGCGGCGCGGCGCGCTGCTGGAAGTGACGCTTTCCCCCGCCGGCGGTGTTGTGCGCTGCCGGCTGCGCGAGGTGCCGGTGATTGGCGGGCCTTAAGTATGTGTGCGGCTTGCGAACGTAGCGCGGCTCTGCCGAAGGCGAGCCGTCTTTGCCTCCAGGGTCAGCTCACTCGGGCAAAGGCTAAAACGGCTCGCCTTCGGCAGAGCCGCGCTGCGTTCGTACTTCGGGCGGTCCTCGCGACTCCCTCGCAGGGAGTTCAGCGCACCTCCGCCAGCAATTCCTCCACCAAGGCGGGGAGCACTTCTGTGGCTGGGCCCGTGCGGCGTTCATCGAAGACATCGGACGCGGCGGTATCCGCCAGATTCACTTCGATGGTTCGCGCGCCGAAAGCGGCTGCGGTCTGCACAAATCCCGCCGCGGGGTAGACATTGCCGGAGGTTCCCACTGCAATGAAGGTGCCTCCTTTTTCCAGCGCCCTCGTGATGTGATCCATGTGATAGGGAATCTCGCCGAACCAGACGATATCCGGGCGCACCCCACCCTTACGCCCGCAGTGCGTGCAGGCGCAGAATTCGTCCATGTCGCTGGTCCACGGTGCGGCCTTTGCACAGGCGGTGCACAGCGCACTGAGGAGTTCGCCGTGCATGTGCAACAGCTTCCGGCTGCCGGCGCGGTCATGCAGATCGTCCACGTTTTGGGTCACCAGCAGAAAATCACCGGGCCATTCTTTTTCCAAACGCACAAGGGCGTCATGAGCGGCATTCGGCTTCACGCCGGCCAGGGCCGCGCGGCGTTGATTGTAAAACTGCTGCACCAGCGCCGGATTGCGGGCGAAGGCGGTGGGCGTCGCCACATCCTCCACACGGTGTCCCTCCCACAGCCCGTCCGCGGCGCGGAAAGTCGGCAGCCCGCTCTCCGCGGAAATGCCGGCACCGGTGAGGACGACGAGGTTGTTACTGGTTTTGCTGGCCATGGACGCAATGTGAGAGGACAACGGCTGAGCGCCAGCGCGGGTTGGTTATGTCTGCCGGATTTTGCGGCGATGGTCTGCCGTGGGCCGCCCTGGACACGGGGCGCGTGCGGGTCACATTGCGGACATGTTCGATATTGGCGAAAAAGTAGTCTGCATTGATGACCGGTTTCACCCGGAGATCGCGTTTATGTACACGGACCTTCCGGTGAAGGGCAGCACCTACACCGTGCGGGAGTGCGAAATGGGCCGTGCGCAGTGGGTGAGTGCGCAGAAGGGCTGGGACAGCGTGGATATGAAAGTGCTGCTGGTGGAACTAACCAATCCGCTCGATCCCAGCACGCTGAAAGGATGCCCCTCGGAACTCGGCTTTGCCGCGCGGCGGTTTGCGCCGCTGGACAGTTTGCATGATCACGATGAAGAGGCCGTGGAAAAGGAAATCGGCGACCTCGTGCCGGCGGGACGTTGACCCTATCCACTCATGGCGGAAGAACGGACAGCACCGGTTGAGCAGGCGGCGGAGACGTCGCGGGCGTTTCCTGTGCCGCGGAACCGTCCCGTTCTTCCCACGCTGGAGGGATTCGAAACGGTGGAGCATGAAGGCGGAGAGACCGCTCCTGGCCGCCACCGCCGCGTACTGGAGGTGGTGCTGATTCTCTCACTCGTCGCCATCGGCGTGGTGGTGTGGCTGATTACCCGGCCGGCGGAAAAGAAGGCCGTACCGGCTCCGGTCGTGGAAGTCCGCACGCTGACAGATGATCCGGCCGTG
>JADMIO011575649.1_pt1 | contig 16169 bp, 10 predicted proteins | sample 8958161 | NCBI WGS metagenome assembly JADMIO01 (sample SAMN16585339, study PRJNA669376) | soil metagenome | isolation source: Crop rotation soil | place: USA: Cullars Rotation, Alabama | collected 2011
CCCCCCCGCCGAGAGCCGAAGCCGAGCGTTCGCCTCCGCCACGCGCCCGCGCTTCTACACCCGAACGCCCCGGACCCCGCACCGAAAGGGGCCTCGATTGCGCAACCGATTGCGTTAACTCCCCTGAATCGTTTTGATCCGGCCGGGGAACGCGTCTTGCTGACCCACCGCCTTCACTTGCCCATCCGGGCCGCCAGAAGGGGCTTCACGCTCCTCGAGATCATGCTGGTCGTCGCGATCATCGCGGTGGCCGTCAGCATGGTCCTCTCCACCGTCAACCGGCGGAAGGAGCAGCTCACCCTCGAGGAGGCGACCCGCGAGCTCCGGGGCCGCATCCTCCTGGCCCGCGCCCTGACCCGCATCGCGGGCCCCAGCCTCGAGACCGATCGCCTGGTCCTCGGCGCCGGCTGCCCCGAGCCCGCGACGCTCCCTCCGCCCGCGCCGCAGCTGTGGATCCGCATCGATCCCCAGAACAACGTCTACGACATCCCCGTCGCCGTGGACTACAACGCCGGCACGGACACCATGAACGTGACCTGCGGCAGGTTCACGCTCCCGACCGATCTCGGCGCCTTCACCGCCCCGACCCTCGAGACCTTCTTCGGCTTCACCAACACCGGCCGCGTGGTGGACGGGAACGGCAACCCCTTCAGCCCCTTCGTCCAGGTCCGCCACACCCTCCAGCAGCAGGTCTCGTACACCTTCCGCGTCCTCCCCTCCGGCGTGCTGTGCAGCGCGTCCGATCCCGCTCGCAACGACTGCGACAAGGACCCCACGTGAAGAACCGCAGGGGGAGGAGAGGCGCCACGCTGATCGAGGCGCTGGTGGCGCTGGCCGCGCTGGGCGTGGGCACGGCGGGCATCGCCTCGCTGATCTCGCACCTGAGCAAGGTCCACCGGCGCGAGGCCTTCCAGACCGCGTCCCTCGACATGCTCGCCACCTTCTCCACCCAGGTCCGGGACGCCGCGTGCGACGTGCTGCCCGGCACCACCACGCTGGTCCAGGGTCCCACGGATCCCGGCTTCTTCGGCGTGGGCTATCAGACGACGCCGATCGTGGGCTCGTCGATCACCCTGGTCGGCGACGTCGCGGGCACGCCGCCGATGCGCCTCTCCTACAACGCGGTCCGCGAGGTGGTCCCGCTCAACTTCGCGGGCCCGCCGTCCTTCGACGTCTCGTTCCGCATCCGCGAGATCACCAACGACCCCACCCTCGACGATCCCAACGTGACCGAGGGCTACTGGATCCGGAACTTCACCGTGAAGAAGGTCTGTAACCTCCGCACCGAGCAGGACGGCAGGGGAGAGTTCTACTAATGGCGGCCCGCCGCGGCTTCTCCATGATCGAGCTGCTGATCGCGATGGCGATCGGCGCCTTCGGCATCGCCATCGCCGCGCGCATGGTGCGGACCGCCGTCAGGAGCACGGGGCGCGGCAACCAGCAGACCGAGATGCAGTCGAACGCGCGCCTCCTCGGCGCCCAGTTCCGCGCGGACCTCGAGCTCGCGGGCCTCGGCTCCACCGGCGCGATCGCGGTGTCCGACAACCCCCCGTGGACCCCTGGCTGGGCCCAGCAGACCAGCGGCGCAGGCTTCCGGGCGATCCCCGCCGTCCACGGCGGCAACGCGATCTCCGGAGACTTCGGGGGGAGCACGGTCCTCGACCAGAGCGACGCGATCCAGCTCGTCGTCCCGGACCCCGCCACCCTGGTCAACACCGAGCGCAACTCGCCCCAGGGAGGCCAGCAGCTCTTCGCTCCGCCGCGGGCGCCGATGTGCAACCTGGTCTACATCTCGGACCACAGCGCTCCGAACGGCGCCGGGCGCACCCAGCTCGCGCTCGTCGACGTCGCGGCGTCCACCGGCTCGCAGATCCAGCTCCAGGACCAGCTCCAGTTCCCCGTCGCCGAGAACTCCGACGTGATGTGCGCGCGCATCTCGACGTACTGGGTCAGCGCCGACAAGTGGCTGCACCGCACCGACTTCAGGCCGGGCGTGGCCATCGCGCCCATCGGAGGCTCGAGCCTGCGGACCTCGCCGCCGACCAACGACGACCTGATCCTGTACGGCGTCGAGGACCTCCAGGTGGCCTACCGCTTCTCCTCCGAGATCGCCGGGCGCGGCGCAGGGGTCGACGACAGGTGGGCCTTCGACCGCGAGAACCCGAGCGGGGCCATGGACATCACCGCCAACGCCACCGGCATCGGGCCCTGGTTCGAGGTTCGGCAGGTGCGCTGGACCCTGCTGATGCGCACCGCGCGCGCGGTGGACGATCGGTCCGCGGCCAACAACACGGTGCGCGAGACCACCGACCTCCTCGAGGACCGGACCGCTCCGCTCCCCATCGATCGCGCCTACGCGAGGCACTACCTCAGGACCAGCGCGCTGCTGGTGAACCTGCGCTTCTTCGACCAGAACGCCCCCCGGGGGCTCGCCGCGGAGCCATACTGATGCAGAGACGTCGTGTACACCGGAAGGATCGGGGCGGCTTCGTGATGGTGGTGGTGCTGATCCTCCTCGCGGTGATGGTGGCGAGCGTCGGCGTGGCCCTCAAGGAGGCCAGCTCGGGCCTGCGCGAGGCGGGCACCATGCGCTCCCAGGAGTCGGTGCACGCGGCGCTCGAGCACGGGCTGGTGCAGGCGATGGATCGGCTCCAGACCGTGGACCCCATCGTCCTCGCCAACCCCACCAACAACTGGGACATCTTCGACAGGCGGCGCCCGGTGGGGAACGGCTCGAACGAGTTCGTGGGCCCCTTCGCCTATCCTCCTCCTCCCGATCCCAACCCGACCATGGAGGTCCGCGTCGGCCTCCGACCTGGACAGCGCACGCGCCCGCCCGCAGGCGAGGACGTCGTCAGCACGTACGGCTTCATCGTGGAGGTGCAGCTCGCCGCGCGCGCCTCCGCGCTGGGCGGCGCCGCGGAAGAGCGCGCCGCGATCGGCGTGCGCGTCCCCCACGTGGTCTCGCACTCAAACTGATTATGACTGCCCCCGGTGATGAAGGACTCGTCATGCGAACCTCGAAGAAGCTCCTGATCTCCACCGCCATCGCCGCCAGCGCGGCCACCGCGACGCCCGCGCTCGCCCAGAGCTGGAACCCGCTCGACACCAAGCCGAAGCCGAACCTGGTGGTCGGCCTCGACACCTCGGTGACGATGCAGATCGAGTCCGACTGCAGCGACTGCCACAAGACCGGGCAGGACACGCGCCAGCGGCTCTTCGAGGCGAAGCAGGACCTGCTCCGCACGCTGCCGCTGTTCGCCGATCGGTTCGCGTACGGCGGCTTCGTGTACAGCGGGTCGCGCTTCGCCAAGATCCGCCGCGGCCGGGATCTCGGCAACGGATCGATCGATCCGGTGGTCCCGAACCCCAGAGACCTCCCCGGCTCGCTCGACGCGCTGCTCGGGATGATCAGGTCCGCGGGCGCCGAGCAGCCCGGACGCCGCGAGGACTTCCTCCCCGGCGCCACCACCACGGTGAGCTGCCTGACGCCGACCGCGAACTGCTCCGGGGATCAGGCCAAGCTCCAGCAGCTGATCAACAACCCGCCCGCGGGCCTCACCATCCCCACCATCCCGAACGGCACCATCACCTGCAACGTGCCGACCCCCGCGGTGTCGTCGATCGATCTCCAGCAGGAGATGTCCGCCGCCCTGGGCTCGTTCGACTGGCCGCGCTGGTCCGATCCGCTGACCGCCGACGAGACCAACGACCTCTGCATCGCCCTCACCAACGCCATGAACGCGGCGCAGGCCCGCCTGGCCACGTGCGTCACCAACCCGAGCGCGGTGGTGAACTTCGCCGCCTTCTCCTGTAACCCGGTCATCCTGGTGGGGAGCGCGTGCAGCGCCGCCTCCACGCTCCGGGACACCTGCACCTGCGACTCCTCGGACACCCAGTGCGGCGACGGCCAGCGCATCTCGGCCTGCGGCCAGCCCCTGATCTTCAAGGCGCGCCAGCAGGTCGCGGTCTGCTACTCCCACCAGGCGGACGGCCCTCTCGGGCTCTACTACCGGAGCCAGCCCGACAACGTCGTCAACTCCGGCGGCTGCAGAGAGAACGCGCTCCTGATGTTCACCGACGGCTACCGCGGCGGCTCCCAGGGCGTGGCGAGCGAGGCGATCGCCAACCGCCTCACCTATCGCGGCTTCGGCGGCGTCCCCAACGCGTACGTCTTCCGCGTCGCCACGCCCTTCACCGGCGAGGCGAACCAGATGGCCCAGATCCTCAGCAACGGCGCGATCAACACCGCGTACGACGCCACCAACGGCCGCGACATGCTCAACGCCTTCGCGACCATGTCGAACCGCATCCTCCGCGGCACCTACAGCGGCGCGGCCCCGGCGTACGATCGCTACGGCACGCGCGTCGCCTTCCACATCTTCACGGTGCCCGGACCGACGCAGGAGGATCCGAACAGCGGCATCGAGAGGTACCTCGGGCGTCCCTCGCGCATCGCGTGGCACGCCGTGAACGCGGACGGCAGCATCAACCCGCAGCCGATCTGGGAGACGGACTGGTCGAGCCGCGTGGGCATGGGCAGGCAGATCGGCGCGCCGCTCGACATCCTCGGCCCGGACGGCACCTGGCGGAACGGCGATCTGAAGCGCCTCGACCACGACCCCGACACCCTCGACCGCGACGGCGACGGGCGGCGCGACACGCACCCGCCGGTGACCTGGGGCTACATGCTCGGCGGCTCGTCCACGCAGCCGGTGATCGTCGAGGCGCCCCGCGAGATCCCGAGCGGCGCGGACGCGCTCACCTACGCCTCGTTCCAGATGTCGGACGCGATCGCGAACCGGCCGCGCATGCTCTACGTGCTCTCGAACGGCTACCTCCACGGCTTCCACGCGGGCGACAGGCGCAACCAGCGGACGCGCGTGGGCAAGGTGACCCTCGAGTTCACCTACGACGACGACATCAGCACCGCCCCTCTGGCCGGCACGGAGATCTTCCGGCACCGCGCGCCGTGGGTGGCCAGCTTCCCGCGGCTCGAGCTCAACGACGTGGTGCAGCGGGACATCATCACCGGACAGATCGTGGTGCGCGAGGTTCACATGACGCGGACGCCGGTCCAGGTCCGCGCGCAAGCCAGCGCGCGGTCGCTCCGCACGCGGGCGTCGCTCCAGGTCGGCAACCCGAGCGACTTCGCCACGGTGCTGGTCTACAACCAGGGCCGCTACGGGCGCGGGCTCTCGGCGCTCAACGTCAGCGATCCTCTGAACGCGACCTCGCTCTGGGACATCGAGCTCCCGAACGCGGCGGACCGCGCCTCCTCGGAGCCGATGATCTATCAGTTCCCGGGATCGGGACCGGAGCCGGTGGTGGTGATGACCGGCGGCGCCGGCGGCTCGGCGAACGTGTACGCGTTCCGCGTGCGCGACGGGTCGCTCCTCACGCAGCAGGCCACGCCCGTGGGCGACCTGAGGAGCGCGCCGGTGTGCCTCGACGCGGACGGCGAGGGCCTCTCTCACTGCTACGTGGTCGCGGGGAACTGCAGCCTGCTCAGGCTCCAGGTGGTCCTCGGCAACAACGGGACCGCCGCCTTCACCGGCGCCACCGACATCACGCCCGCGGGGATCGTCGGCGGCGGGCGCACCTGCTGGACCAAGCCCGCGGTCTACTTCGGCGCGGACAACTCGATCGACATCGTCTACGGCTCGGGCGACGTGACCAACCTGGCAGAGCCGGTCCCCGCGCGGAACTCGGTGTGGAAGGTGGTGGACGGCTTCAAGCGGCGGAGCAGCAACCTCGCCCGCGCCACCATCGATCGCTCCTGCGCGCCGCGGGACAGCGACGGCAGCACCACCGGCGAGATGGTCCTGGACGCGAACGAGCAGCTGATCAGCCCGCCGATCGTGGGAAAGGGCGTCGTCGCCTTCACCACGTACACCAACGGCTCCTCGGGGTGCGTGGCGGGGACGGGCAAGCTCTACACCTTCGACTTCGAGACCTGCGCGGACGTGCGAGGCAACGGCAACAGCCTCTCGCCGCCCCCCTCGCGGCCGCAGGCGGTGGACCTCGGCGCGGGCATCCACGCGGCGCCGGTGCTCCTCCGCGAGTCGGAGACCATCGTCACGCACAGCTCCGCGTCGCCGACCGGGCTCAGCTCGAACAGGGTGCAGACCCGGGGCGGCGACAAGATCCCGGTCAAGCGTCTATACTGGCGGCCTCAGCTCAAGGCGAAGTAGCTGGGGTGCTTGGGCGAACACGATGACGAGGACGCGCCGGGCAAGACGGACCCGGCGTACCAGGCGCCCTGGTTGGAGGGGAAGGGCGCCAAGATCTCCAACGAGTTCTCGGAGGAGCTGAAGACCCATCACGATCTGCGGGCGGCGCTGGGCATCCCCATCGAGAAGGAGCCCGAGCGCGCGAAGCTCGCCCAGCCCTCGCTGAAACCGCCGTCCCGCGCGGAGGCGCTCGAGGCGCTCGGCGTCGTCCCCCCGGAGGCCCGCAAGATGCGGGAGGCGCCGGTGCGGCGGCCGACGGATCGCGCGGCGGTGTTCGTGCGGCGCGAGGTGGAGCGGCAGGACGAGGGGTGGACCGCGGGCATCCGCGAGATCCTCGGCGGCGTGGTGCTGATCGCGCTCCTGGTGGTGGGGACCTTCCTCAACCGGGCACCCGCGCGCACGATCGCGGCGAGGCCGGTGGCGGCGGCGCGAGAGGCGGAGGCAGCCCCCGAGGCGCGGTCGTGGAAGGACGACTTCCAGGAGGTCGCCAGGGAGCGCGCGCAGGAGCCTGTCGCGGAGCGGCCCAGGATCCCCGAGCGCGTGGTGCTCCCGAGCGCGAAGATGAAGGACTACGCCCCGGTGGCGGCCCCGCCTCCCGCGGACCTCGCGCCGGGCAGGTACACCGTCCCGGGTGCGCCGAAGGGTCGCTACCCGACCCCGGCCGTCGCGCCCGCGCCCGCCTCCGCGCCCGTTCCCGCCCCGGCGCCCGCTCCCGCTCCCGCTCCCGCGCCTGCGCCTGCGCCCTCGCCCGCTGTCGCCGCGGAGGCCGGTGGGACCCGCCTGCTCTCGATCCTCTCCACGCCCGCGGGGGCGAAGGTGGAGGTGGACGGTGAGGTCCTCGGCAAGACGCCGCTGATCCGCACCGCGCCGTCCGGGAAGGACCGGGTGAAGGTGCGCCTCACCCTCGACGGCCACCGCCCCTTCGAGTCCGAAGTGTCGGCGAGCGCAGATGGGCACTTGAACCTGAGCGTCACCCTGGAAAAGCTCTAGCCGTGGCGTTCATCGGTCTCGCGACCCTGGTGATACTCTTTTTGGGGTACACCTTTTATGGCAGGTTCATCGCCCGCCAGTACGCGCTCGACGACGGCGCGGTCACCCCTGCGGTCTCCCGGGAGGACGGCGTGGACTTCGTCCCCACGCGCCCCTTCTATCTCCTCGGCCAGCACTTCAGCGCGATCGCCGCCGCGGGCCCCATCGCGGGCCCGATCATGGCGTGCCTCACCTTCGGCTGGCTCCCCTGCCTGATCTGGATCGCGTTCGGCTCCGTCTTCATCGGCGCGGTCCACGACTTCTCGAGCCTGGTGGCCAGCGTCCGCCACGGCGCCGCCTCCGTCGCGGAGGTGATGCGCGAGCACGTGGGGAAGCGCGCCTGGGTCGCGATGATGGCCTTCATCTGGCTCGCGCTGGTCTACGTGCTCGTCGCCTTCGCGGACATCACCGCCAACACCTTCGTGGGCAAGACCGAGGAGCTCGAGGGCAGCTTCAGCTTCAACCCCGGGGGCGCCGTCGCCGCCGCGAGCACCATGTACCTCGGGCTCGCGATCGTGATGGGCCTGGTCGAGCGCTACCTGAAGCCGCCGCTGTGGCTCGAGACGATCATCTTCGTCCCCGCCACCCTCTGCGCGGTGTGGCTCGGCACCAAGGTGAGCACCGTCTTGATCCTCGACGGGCGCGCGTGGGCGATGGTGATCCTCGCCTACTGCTTCGTGGCCGCGCTGCTCCCGGTGTGGCTCCTCCTCCAGCCCCGCGGCTACCTGGGGGGCTTCGTGCTCTACATCAGCCTCGCGGTGGGGGTGATCGGCATCTTCGGAAGCGGGCTCCCGATCCAGCAGCCGATGTTCAAGTCCTGGAACGGCCCGAAGATGACCGACGCGCTCTTCCCCTTCCTCTTCGTCACCATCGCGTGCGGCGCGTGCTCCGGCTTCCACGGGCTGGTCTGCTCGGGGACCACCAGCAAGCAGATCTCGAAGGAGAGCCACTGCCACCCCGTCGGCTACGGCGCGATGCTCCTCGAGGGCTTCGTGGCCCTGGTCTCCCTCGCCACGGTCATGTTCGTCGCCGCCGACGAGCTCAAGGGGCGCGGCCCGGGCCGCATCTACGGCGACGGCATCGGCCAGTTCCTCTCCCTGGTGATCGGGAAGGAGAACCGCGTCTTCGCCGCCACCTTCGGCGCGATGGCCTTCTCCACCTTCGTGTTCGACACCCTCGACGTGGCGACGCGCCTCGGCAGGTACATCATCCAGGAGCTCCTCCGCACCAGCTCCACCGCGTCCGCGCTCGCCGCGACGCTCCTCACCGTCGGCGTCCCCGGCGGCCTCATCCTGGCCTCGAGCGGCGGCGGCGGCGGCGTGCCCACGTACATGCTCTTCTGGACGCTCTTCGGGACCGCGAACCAGCTCCTCGCGGCGCTCACGCTCCTCGGCATCACCGTGTGGCTCAAGAAGTCCGGGCGCCGCTCGTGGTTCACCGCGGTGCCGATGGTGTTCGTGATGGGGATGACCACCTGGTCGCTGTGCATCCAGATCTACAACGCCTTCTCGCAGCCGCTCGCCCTCAACCCCACGCTCCTGAACGGGGTGGTGGCGCTGATGCTCCTCGGGCTCGCGGTGTTCCTGGTCCTGGAGGCGTTGAAGGCGCTGGGCGGCGGCGGCGTGAGGCCTGTCGAGGCGGCGCCGGAAGCGTCGTGAGGCTCATCCTCGCCTCCACCTCGAAGTACCGGCGCGCGCTCCTCGGGAGGCTCCGGGTCCCCTTCGAGGCGATCGCTCCCGGCGTCGAGGAGACACCGCTCCCCGAGGAGACCCCGGAGGCGCTGGTCCGGCGGCTCTCCGCGGTGAAGGCCCGCGCCGTCTTCGAGCGCCACCCCGGCGCGGTGGTGATCGGATCGGACCAGGTGGCGGAGCTCGACGGCGAGGTCCTCGGGAAGCCCGGGACGCAGGCGCGCGCTGTGGAGCAGCTCGCGCGCCTCGCCGGCCGCACGCACCGCCTCCTCACCGGGCTGTGCGTGCTGGCGCCCGGCTCCGAGACGATCGACGTCGACGTCCACCTCCTGACCATGCGGGCGCTGTCTCAGGAGCAGCTCGCGCGCTACGCCGCCCTCGACGACCCGATCGACTGCGCGGGCGCGTACAAGATCGAGTCCCTGGGGGCTGCGCTCTTCGCGAAGGTCGAGGGCGAGGACCCCACCGCGATCGAGGGCCTCCCGCTGATGCGCCTGGCCTCCCGCCTCGCCGCGGTCGGCCTCGACGTCCTCCGCTGACCTGGGGACCAGCGACCCCATCACGGGCCCGCGCACGCTGCCCGCTTCGATTGGCATCCGCATTGCTCGGATCGGCCGCGAGTCGCACAGGACGTGCGCTCGGTGTCTGACCGGGAGGCTTCGGATGAGCCGGAATCGTTTGGAAATCGCGGGTGCGTTGGGTCTCTTTGCGCTCACGGGGTGCGGCGAGAGCTGCGCGCCGGGGCAGGTGGCGGATGGGGTCGGCCGCCTCACCATCAGGAACGTCGGCGCGATCCTCCAGCTGATCAACGACGACACCACCTGCGGCTTCTCGAGCGCCAAGGTGAAGGCCAGGCCCACCGTGATGGGCGCGGCGGGGACCCACGGCTCCGTCACCTGGGTGGTCGACGGCTGCGTCCTCGACATGAAGGAGAAGACGCTGGTCTCGGAGAGCTGCTCCGGCGTGGCCACCACCGCGCGCGGCAGGGTCGAGGTGACCGCGACCCGCACCGTCGAGGGCCTGCTCACCGGCGACCCCGAGAACCCGGTGATCCCGGGCGGCGCGGACGCGGTGATGATCGCAGTGGATCGCGCCACGCTGCAGAGCTTCCTGGTCGAGGTGGCGGGCGACACCAACAAGCTCGAGATGATCAACGGCAGCATCGCCTTCGACGCGCAGCCGCGCCTCGCCGCGAGCAAGTCCACGGGCGCGTGCAGCGTGCCCACCAAGAACATCCTCTTCAGCAACGTGGTCTACCAGGGCGCGATGGTGCACGTGACCACCGAGGACCGGAGCTTCGACGTCCCCGTCCCGAGCTCCGCGCTGAACGCGGTGGTGGGGCAGCACAGCGGCTTCGAGAACACGATCCTCGGCAAGATCACCGTCTGGGACGAGGCGGTGATGCTCACCGACAAGCCCGCGGACGCGAAGCTCGACCCCGACTACGACGCGGCGAGATACGAGGAGAGCTACGCCTGCACCAACGACATGGCGTCGCCGGTGAGCTACGAGTGCGAGGGCATCGGCGGCAAGATCGCGCAGGGCGCGTCGCGCCTCACCGTGCGGAGCTTCGCCGCGATGGGGACGCTCCTCGACAACGACACCACCTGCGGCTTCGCGAGCGCGGCGGCGTTCCAGCGGGCCGAGGTCCTCGGCGAGGTGGGCACGATCGGCGCGGTCACCTTGAAGGCGGAGGGCTGCGTGCTCTCGTACCCGGCGCCGGTGTCCGCGGGCGTCACCTGCGGCGGCGTCCACACCATGGCGAGCGGCAAGGTCACGGTCAGCGGGACCAAGACCCTGCGCGGCAGGATCACCGGCGACCCCACCACGCCGGTGGTGCCGATGGACAACATGCCCGCGACGGTGGTGGTGACCCAGGCGGCGTTCGACAACTTCCGGGTGGAGAAGGAAGGGACGGCGCTGACCTGGAAGAAGGGCTCGATCACCGGGAGCGTGAGCCCCGAGACCGTGCTCCAGGCGAGCACGGGCGCGTGCGGGTTCAAGTCGCAGAACGCGCGCTTCGAGAACCTCTCGTACAAGGACGCGGAGATGGCGATCGAGAGCTCGTCGGGGAAGCTCGGGGTGAGGGTGAAGGGCTCGAGCCTCTACGCGGTGAACGGGGTGATCGGCGCGGAGACCAACGTGCTCCGGGGGACGATCCAGGTGGCGGAGGAGACGCACGCGATCCCGGTCGACGCCTCGGACGCAGGCCTCGAGCCCGAGTTCGACCTCGCGAAGTACGAGGCGAGCTGGCAGTGCGGCGATCTGGTGAAGCCGGTGAGCAGGCAGTGCGTGTTCGTCGCGCCGATCGTGCAGGGCGCGGCGCAGCTCACCGCCAACACCTTCGGGGCCGCGCTCAAGCTGGCGGAGGCGGATCCGCGCTGCGGCTTCAACAGCCCCGCGGCGGCGATGACCGCGCAGGCGGCGGGCAACCTGGGCGAGGACGGCAGCTCGGTGACGGTGACCATCGGGACGCCGTGCACCATGAGCTTCCCGGAGCCGACGGAGATCGCGAAGGACTGTAACGGCGTGAGCACCATGGTGCAGGGGACGGTGGCGATCGTGGGGACCAAGAAGCTGAAGGGCTTCCTGAGCGGGGACCCGGCGCAGCCGATCGTGCCGACCAGCAGGGACCCGGCGGAGCTCGACATCATGGTGATCATGAACCACTTCGCGGTGTGGACCACGCCGCTGACCAGCAAGCTCACCGTGCTGAACGGGCAGCTCTCGGGGAAGGCCGTGCCGCGGACGGCGCTCGATCGGACCACGGGCGCGTGCTCGATCCCCACCCCGATCGCGGCGTTCTCGGGGCTCCGCTGGTCCAACTCATCGGTGGAGGTGTTCAGCCAGAACAAGACCTTCCGCGCGCAGCTCGCGACCTCGGCGCTGGAGGCGGTCAACGGATCGCGGGACGGCGTCACCAACCGGCTGAGCGGCAAGATCACCGTGGACGGCGCGGAGTTCCCGATCCCGCTCTACGGCCCCGCGGTGCTGAACCCGGCGTACGACCAGGCGGCCTTCGACGCGAGCTGGGCGTGCATCCCGAACATGGTGCCCGCGGCGAACGACGAGATGTGCTCGCTCCGGCCCACGCTGGCAGAGGGCGCGGCGCGGCTCCTGGTGATGGGCCTCGGCGCGATGACCAAGTGGGTCAACGAGGACGACGACTGCGGCTTCCAGGCCAACCTCACCAACCCCTCGCGCGTCACCGGCGATCCCGGCGAGATGGGCGAGATGGAGTGGCGCATCCAGCGCTGCCGCCTCCAGCGCGCGGCGAACGCCAACGCGTACGGCGAGGACTGCCTCCACCGCCGGCAGATGATGAGCGGCGAGGCCACTTACACCGGCGCGCGCACGGTGCAGGGGCGGCGCGAGGAGATCGGCTTCCTCTTCCTCACCTTCGACTCGATCGCCCCCAACACCCGGACGAGCGTCCACGTCGGCCTCGACTCGATCACCCCGAACCAGTTCACCTACTACGAGCTCGACCCGGGGCAGACGGCGCCGAAGAAGAAGGTCACCCTCCACGGCGGCGTCCTCACGGCGCGCGCGGACCCGGTGACCGGCGAGAACCGCCGCAACGCGGGCGTCTACGACATCGGCACGCCCATCTCGCACTTCACCAACGTGCGCGCCTCCAACGTGCCCATGACCATCGTGAACGACGGCAAGACCTTCAAGCTCACCGTCCAGGACGCGGAGCTGGAGGCCTTCAACGGATCGTTCGGCGGGAGGGAGAACATGATCCAGGGCCGCCTGGTCATCGACGGCAAGCCCTACCCCATCGCGCCCGGCCCCCTGAACCCCGAGTACTCCCAGGCCGACTTCGACGCCCGCTACGCCTGCACCGAGAACCTGCGCGCCGTCGTCCCGGCCCGCTAGGGTTCGCTCCCTCTTTCGGAGCCCGGACAGTACAGGGCGAGCGCTCCCCTGCCGATGAGCCGAGGGCGTGGTGTCCTCTGTGCGGTGGGGGTTCGGGCTCGCGGTGGCGTATCTCCTGGTGGCGGAGGCGGGGGCGGCGCTGTCGGTGCCGGCGCACCCGGCGACCGTCCATCCCGCGATCGGGCTCCTGGTGGCGGCGCTCGTCGTCTCCCCGCCCGGGCGCTGGGCGGGGCTGGCGGCGGCTGCGTTCGCCGCGGACCTGGCGGTCGGCGCGCGTCATGGGCAGGCCCTGACGGCCGCGTTCGGGGGCGCCGCGGGGAGCGTGCTCGGCGCGGCGGGCGCGGCGGCGATCATCCTGCGCCTCGCGGGCCCGCGTCCGGCGGGGGCGCGCGTCCGGGACGTGGTCGCGCTGATCGCGGGGGCGGTCGTGGGCGCCGCGGTCCAGGCCACCTTCCACCTCCCCGCCACCGCGGCGCTGTGGGCGCAGGTATGGGCGGCCTCGGCGCTCGGCGTGCTGACCGTGGCGCCCGCGCTCCTCGCGCTCTCCGAGGGGCGCGCCGTCGACGGAGAGGCCCGGCGCTGGGAGTGGATCGGGCTCCTGGCGGGGTCGGCGCTGGTGGCGGTGATGGCCGTGGGCGGCACGCTCCCCGGCAATGCGCCCGCGCCTGTCGGGGTCCTCCTGGTCCCGCTCCTCGGATGGGCGGCGTGGCGGCACGGGCCGCGGGGCATCGGCGGGTTGGCGATCCTGGCGATCTTCGTCGCCGCCTGGAACCTCAGCCACGGCGTGGGGATCTTCGCGGGGCGAGGCGACGCGGCGGCGAGGGCGTTCCTCCAGGCGATGATCGGCGGCGTGGTGGGCACCTTCCTGTTCCTGTGCGCGCTCGCGTCCGAGCGTCGCGCCAGCGTGAAGGCGCGCTCCGAGCTGCTGGCGATGATCACCCACGAGATCCGGGCACCGATGAGCGGCGTGATCGGCATGGCCGACCTCCTTCGCGAGGCGTCTCCCGAGGAGCAGCGCGAGCTCGCGGAGAGCCTCCGGCGCTCGGCGGAGTCGCTCCTGGTGGTGATCGACGACGTCCTCGACTTCTCCAAGATCGAGGCGGGGAGGCTGGCGATCGAGGCGCGTGACTTCGAGCTCCGCGACGTCCTCGACGACGTCGTCGACGTGCTCGGCAGCCGCGCCGCGGACAAGGGCCTCGAGCTGGCGGTGCGCGTCGCTCCCGAGGTGCCGGCGGCGCTTCACGGCGACCCGGGGAGGCTCCGGCAGATCCTGCTCAACCTGGTGGGGAACGCGGTCAAGTTCACCGAGCGCGGCGAGGTGGTGGTGCGCGCCACGGCGCGGGAGCAGGGGCCGGGGAGGCGCCTCCTCACCCTCGCGGTCTCGGACACGGGGATCGGGATCGAGCCCGCGGCGCGCGATCGCCTCTTCACCCCCTACACGCAAGCGGAGGCCTCCACCGCGCGGCGCTTCGGAGGCACGGGCCTCGGCCTGGCGATCTCGAAGCGGCTCGCCGAGCTGATGGGCGGCACGGCAGGCGTGGAGAGCGTGCCCGGGCGCGGGAGCACCTTCTGGTTCACCGCGGTGGTGGCGGATGGCGCGGCCCCTTCCGTCGAGCGCGCGGCGCCGAGGCGCGGCCGGGTGGTCATGCCTCCCTCCGCGGCCCGCGACGCGCTGGTGGCCGATCTCCTGACGCTGGGCGTCGACGCTTCCGCGGTGGACGACCTCGCGCTCCTGCCGGCGCTCGACGCGGGCGACCTGGTGCTCCTCGACGATCGCGTCCTGGACCCGGGCCTCGCCGCGCTCGCCGCGGAGGTGATCCTGGTCAGGCCTCACGGGAAGCGCCCGCGCTCCGGGAGCCCCGCGGTCCGGACCCTCGCGCGCCCGGTGCGCTTCCGGGAGCTCCGCGCGGCCCTCGCGCGCGCCTCCGAGCCCGCCCGCGCGTCACCCCCCGCCGCGGAGATGCCCCGCGCGCGCGTCCTGGTCACCGACGACAGCCCGGTCAACCGGCGCATGCTGCTCGCCCTCCTCGAGCGCCTGGGCTGCGACGCGCACGCCGTCGAGGGCGGCGCGCAGGCGATCGCCGCGATGGCGTCGGGCGCGTACGACCTGATCCTCATGGACTGCGACATGCCCGAGATGGACGGCTACGCCACCACCGCGGCCATCCGCGACCTCGAGCAGGGCCGCCGCAGGACGCCGATCATCGCGGTCACCGCCAATACCCTCGACGGCGCGCGGGACCGCTGCCTGGCCGCGGGGATGGACGATCACCTGGGCAAGCCCGTCCGCCCCGGCGTCCTCCACCAGGCCGTCGCGCGGTGGGCGCCGAGCAGAGCCCAGCCGCCTCGCTGATGATATCCTCCGCCGGTGACGCGGCTCGCGAGCTCGGTGTTGCTGTGCGTGCTCGCGGGGTGCGGCGGGCGGATGGGCGAGGCCTCGGACTCCGGGCGGCCTCCGATCTCCGCGGACGCGGCGTTCGCTGACGCGGAGGCGGCGGACGCGGAGGCTCTGGACGCGGCGGCGCCCGACGCGGCGGCGGCCGACGCCGAGGCTCCGGACGCAGCGGCGCCCGACGCGGAGGCTCTGGACGCGGCGGCGCCGGACGCCGAGGCGCCGGATGTCGGGCCGGACGCCGGCGTCGCCGATGCAGGCGCGGACGACGCGGCGCTCCTCGACGCGGGCGCCGATGACGCGACCGCCGGAGACGCCGCGGCGCTCGACGCAGAAGCCGCCGACGGCGCGCCGGACGCGACGCCCGTCGACGTGGGGTTCCCGGACTCGGGGATCTTTCCGCGCGACATCGGGGTGTGGGTCGCGACGTCGTCGGAGGCGCCGGCAGCGCAGATCGTGAGGACGGGGACCACGGGGCTCCTCCTCCGCGGGGTGGTCCTCGCGCCAGAGGGACCGATCGACCCGGGCGAGGTGCTGGTCGTCGGCAACACCATCACCTGCGTCGCGAGCGATTGCTCCACCGCAGCAGGGGCGCAGGGCGCGACGCTGGTGGAGACGCGCGGGGTGATCTCGCCGGGGCTCCTCGACGGGCACAACCACCTCGCCTACGACTTCCTCCCGGAGTGGGCCCCGATCCCCTTCACCTTCTGGATGAACCGCTACCAGTGGGCGAACGACGCCATGTACGAGGCCTTCGTCGCGCCGTACTCCAACCACCGCGCGACGGGGACGCACTTCTGCCCCGCGGCGAAGTGGGGCGAGCTGCGCGCGCTGGTGCACGGGACCACCACCATCCAGGGCCAGTCGTTCGAGCAGAGCTGCATCGACCGCCTGCTTTCCAGCACATTGGGATCCTAAGCTTAGAATTCCACGTGGACAAGTTGT
>JADMIO012727102.1_pt1 | contig 16169 bp, 13 predicted proteins | sample 8958161 | NCBI WGS metagenome assembly JADMIO01 (sample SAMN16585339, study PRJNA669376) | soil metagenome | isolation source: Crop rotation soil | place: USA: Cullars Rotation, Alabama | collected 2011
CTTTCCCATGGGAGCGCTGGGGCTGACGGTGGCGAAGGCGCGCGGGATTTCGAAGATCGTTGTCGTGGATAAGAATGCAGCACGGTTGGCGGCGGCGAAGGAGATCGGGGCAGATGAAGTGATCAATGTTGATGACCATGGGCAAGGCGCGCATGCCACGCTTGAGAAAGTTGATTATGTGTTTGATGCGGTGGGAGTGAGCGCGATGAGGCGGTTGTCGCTGGATATCTGCAAGCGCGGGGGCCGGATTGCGTTTCTGGGAATGGGGGAGAACGAGTCGAGCCTGCCGTTTGTGGACATGATTCGCAATGAGCAGGCGATATTCACTTCGTTTGCGTACACGCCGGCGGATTTTGCGGAGTCGGTGAGGTTGATCGAGACTGGCACGGGACCGCTGTTGAAATGGATGGAGACGAGGCCGCTGGAAGAAGGGCAGGAGTCATTTCTGAAGATGACACATGATCCAGGCGGAACTTTGAAGCTGCTTTTCAGGATTTGAAATGAAAATCGTCAGTGTCGATCCAATTTATTTGAAGATGCCCTCCATCACGACGGCGGCCGATGGGACGCAGGATACGCTGCTGGTGCGGGTGGAGACGGATCAGGGGATTGTGGGGTGGGGCGAGTGCGATGCGTCGCCGCTGGTGTCGCTGAGCGTGTATTGCTGTCCAATGTCGCATGGGAACATCATTAATATCCGCGAGTCGCTGATCGGCGAGACGATTGATGGGCCGGAGGATGTGAGGAGATTGCGTGCCAAGGTGTTGCGGCAGGGGTTGGATATTCAGCAGATAAATCACGCGTATAGCGGGGCGGATATTGCGCTGTGGGATGCGGTGGGGAAGAAGTTGGGTAAGGCGGTTTATCAGCTGCTTGGGGGTGCGAAACAGTTCCCGAAAATGCCGTACGCATCGGTGTTGTTTGGGGATTCGCCGGAGCAGACGTTGCAAGGTGCGCGCGGACTCAAGGAGCGCGGATTTAAAGCGATGAAATTTGGCTGGGGTCCGCTGGGATCGAAGGATGCGGCGTTTGATGAGGCGCTGGTGAGGTCGGCGCGCGAGGGGATTGGCAATGAGGCGGAACTCATGGTGGATGCGGGGGTTTGCTGGGGGAATGATGTCGAGAAAGTTCTGGCGCGAGCCAGGGCGTTTGCAAAATATCGTCTGACGTGGTTGGAGGAGCCGCTGCATCCGGATGCAATCGGGCGATATGGCGAACTGACAAAGCGCAAGCCGGCTGTGCCCATTGCGGCAGGTGAGAATTGCGGCGCCGTTCGCGCGGCGGAAGACTATCTGGAAAACGCCGGCCTGAACTTCGTTCAGATCGACGCGGGGCGGATTGGCGGAATCACTCCATCGCGAATTGTTTGCGAGCAGGCACTGAAGCGCGGCGTGACGTATGTGAATCACACATTCAAATCGCGTCTGAGCCTGGCGGCGGCGCTGCACGTATTTGCTGATGTCGAGAAATTCAAATACCTGGAATATCCCGCGGCGGGATCGCGGCTGGCGTTTGATTTGGTGAAGGGGCTCGAGCGAGATGCGAAGGGGATGGTGAGTTTGCCCGAGCGGCCCGGGCTGGGTGTCGAGGTGAATCTCGACGTGGTGCGGGAATTTTTCGTGCCAGTTCGCATCGAATTGTCGGGGCAAACAATCTTTGAAAGCGGGCGAATATGACATTGGAGTATGCATCCCCCCCACCGTCGCCGCGGCGGAACTCGGCCTGGCTGATTTACACATTCATCGCCATCGTGCTCTGGGGCGCGTGGGGCATCGTCAGCAAATTCGCGGACAAAGAATTGTCACCGGCATCAACGCAGGTCATCTCGACGATCGGTGTGGTGGCGACGTCGCTGTTATTTCTACTTTCGCCGCGGGTGAGACAAGGGAGCAATTTTCTGGCCGGATCGCTGGCGGCGTTTGGGGTGGGATTGACGGCGAGTCTGGGAAATCTGGCACTGCTCCTGTCGCTGCGAAATGGCGGCGATGTATCGATCGTGCTGCCGCTGACGGGCTTGTTCCCATTGGTGACGATTTTTCTGGCGATGCTGGTGCTGCGCGAGAGGATGAACTGGATACAGGGACTGGGAGTGGTGATTGCGCTGGTGGCAATCTATTTGTTCAACGCACCGGCCGAGGGAAGCGCGGCGGCGGGCGGTTGGCATGCGATGGTGAGCAAATGGATGGCGTATGCGATTGTCGCTCTGGTGCTCTGGGGCGTGGCGGCGGTGCTTCAGAAGATCGCGACAAAATATATCTCGACGGAATTGTCCACAGTGCTTTTTGCGCTGGCGTTCATCCCGGTGGCGATCGTGCTGTCGATCATCTATCCAATCGAGTGGCACACGAGCGGTAAGGCGTGGGGGATCGCAATTCTCTTTGGCGCGCTGATCGGCGTGGGTGGGCTGGCGCTGTTCGCCGCTTACCGTGATGGCAAAGCGTCGATCGTGACGGCGCTGTATTCGCTCTATCCCGCGCTGACTGTGCTGCTGGCGGTGCCGATTTTCCACGAGAAGATCACAGCGCGGACATGGATCGCCATCGTGATCGCACTGGTGGCGGCGGTGATGCTGTCATATGAGACGCCGGCAGCACCGACGACGCCCATGCCAGAGCCAGCCGTAAGCGAGGCGGGAGTACGATGAGCAAGCTCGAACTGCTGATCGACGGCGGCGATCGCTGCGGGGAGGGTCCGATCTGGGATGTTCGCGGCAGGCGGTTGCTGTGGACGGATATTCCGGCGGATGTGGTTTATGCGTGGCGCGAGGGCAAGAAAGATACCGTCCATCGCGGGACGAATGTCTCGACGATCGCGTTGGCGCGCGACGGCGGATTGACATTCGGCGGCGCCGGTGGGTTGTGGAAGTGGACCGAGCGCGGCGGGTGCAAATCGATCGTGGCCGAGCATGAGGGCGAATCGCTGGCGATCAACGACATGATCGTGGATCCGCATGGACGCATTTATGCCGGTACGGTCTATTGGGGCGCAAATGGCCGCGAAAAATACGGCAAAATTTATCTGATCGATGCGAGCGGCGTAGAAATTGTGGAAGAGCGAATCGAGCTGGCCAATGGGATGGGATTCAGCAGCGATGGGCGGACATTTTATTTTGCTGATTCGGCGCTGCGCCGCATTTACTCCTATCAAGTGGATCAGCCGAGCGGGAAGTTGTCGCAGCGAAAGATTTTCGTGCAGCTCACTCGCGAAGATGGTCTGCCCGATGGGCTGACGCTCGACAGCGAGGATCATGTCTGGTGCGCCTTCTGGTATGGCGGCAAGGTGATGCGCTTCGATCCGCAGGGAAAGGTGCAGCGAGTCGTCCAGGTGCCGGCGATACAAACGTCGAGTGTGGCCTTCGGCGGCGCGGAGATGGATGAACTGTTTATCACGACCGCCGCTGAGGCCTGGCCCAGCGATTTGGCGCCGGCGAATTACCGCGCCGATTCTGCAACTCAGGGCGGCGGGCTGTATCGAATCAGAGCTGAGATACGCGGCAAAACGGAATATCTCGCCGACCTCTAAATAGTTGGCGAAATTGCCAATGATTACGGTATGATGACGCCTCCACGCTCCGATTAGTGCCCACCACGGGAAGGAGCACTCGGCCACTGCAACTTGGATCGACATCGGCCAACAGGCCAGAAGGGTTGGGCCATGCGTCACTCTCTTCTTGAGCATCTGGAGGATCGGTTTCTTCTCGCCGCCACGCCGCAGCTTGTGGCGGATTTGAACACCAGCGGCCTGAGTTCCTGGCCGACGGAGTTCACCGTCTTCAACAATGCGCTCTACTTTTCAGCCTACGACGATCAGCATGGGCGGGCGCTATGGAAGTTCGATGGAGAGCAGACCACGCTGGCGGCGGACATCGCGCCGGGGCCGGGCAACGGTTTCAACGGGCCCGAGGAGCTGACGGTTTTTAATGGCGCGCTTTATTTCCGCGCCGCCGACGCAACCCACGGCATCGAATTGTGGAAGTTCGACGGGACTACCGCGTCGCTGGCGGCGGATATCAAACCAGGCATCGCCACTGATCCGAGTTTTAACAGCTCACGGCCAAATGGGCTGAGCGTCATCGGAGACAAGCTGTACTTTTCAGCGGATGACGGTGTAAGCGGCCGGGAAATCTGGTCGTTTGACGGGCAAAGCGCCACGAGGCTGGCCGATCTGAATCCCGGGCCGGCGGATTCAGAACCATATGGAAAAACCTACCGGTTCACCGAATTTGGCGGGGCCATGTACTTCTTCGCCAATCCAGGAGACAGCAACGATCGCCTGTTCAGGTTCGACGGGCAAAATATTGTGCGGATCGATCAGGCCGGCGGCGTGCCGCTGCTGAGCCCATTTTACGATGACGAGATGATCGTATTTGACGGAACGCTCTACTTCACCGGTGCGGCGCCGGGCAAGAACCTGGATCGGGAATTCTGGAAGTACGACGGCAACAGCTTCTCGCGCGTCGCGGATATTCGCGTGGGACAGGATGGTTCGTGGCCGAGCGGATATTTTATCTTTAACGATGCGCTTTATTTCTGGGCGCAGCGCGATCCTGAAGTTGGGATAGAGCTGTTCAAGTATGACGGCGTGAACGTCACTCCGACCGGGGAAAGCCGGCCATATCCGCAGGGCACTTCAACTGTTTTTGGCGGTCAATACTATCGAAGCGTCGGCGAGCATCTGGCGCGCTTCGACGGCAGCCATTTCTCGCCGGTATCCGATGTGCCGATCGGCACCGACATCGCGGCTTTTGGCGATGCAATCTATGTGGCGGGGCAATTCCAGCCAAACGGCCAGGAATTGGCTCGCTATGACGGGAACTCGATCGCGCTTGTGGCGGACCTTCGGCCGGGAACAGAATCATCGGGCCCGGGGAGTTTTTCGAGTTTCAACGGCACCCTGTATTTCACGGCCGACAGCAATCAGAGCAGCCATGCGGAGATCTGGAAATTGGATGGCTCAGGCGCGCAGATGGCCGATCCATCGCGCGAATATTTCCTGCCGACGGCGATGGTGAGCGCCAATGGCCATGCGTATTTCGCCGCGTCCAACGACGGCGACGACGGCTATGAGTTGTGGCGCTACGACGGCGATCACAGCACGAAAGTGATTGCGAACGAGAGCGGATTCAATGTCTATCCGCCGCAATTGGGCACCTTCGGGAACGATGTGCTGTTTTGGGGATATGGCACGCTGGGCGGCGATGGGCCGACCATCAGCGGGCTCTGGGCGTTCGACGGCACGATGGCCAGGCCGATTGCGCCGGGGCTTACGGGAATTGGCGTTTACGAAAATGCATCCAGCTTTACAAACTTCAAGGGAGCGCTTTATCTCCTGGCAAGCGAGGAACCCTACGGACGATTGGAACTCTGGAAATTCGACGGCAATAGCGTTGACCGCGCGCCGGGAATTGCGGCCGGAAGCCTGGCGATTGCACCGGGGATGAAGCTTTACGATGGCGCGCTGTATTTCGGCGCATCCGACCAGACCACGAGCGGGCTGTGGAAATACGACGGCACGCAGGCGACTCTGGCCGCGGAATTCCAGCAAGATGGATCGTACTTCTCATATCCGTCGCAATTTGAAATCCACGAGGGCTCGCTTTACTTCAGTGCCAATGGCGATCAATTTGGCTATCAGTTGTGGCGGTACAACGTGAATTCAGGTGCGCAACGGATCACCAGCGATCTGCCTGGAGGTCCAGGAAGTCTGGCGAGCCTGGCAGGCCTGCTCTATTTCTCGGCGAACGGTGCTCTGTGGAGTTACGACGGTGTCGAGGCGAAGCAAATTTCAGATCTGGCGATCGGCTCCTCGTTTTTCCGCTTCAAGGGCGCGCTCTACTTCGGCGCTGACGACGAATTGCACGGTTTTGAGCTGTGGAAAATCGAGCCGGACGTGCGTGTCGGGGATCTGAATCGCGACGGCGCTGTTTCCATCGCTGATTTCATCACGCTCTCGTCGAATTTTGGCAAGAGCAACATCGGCTGGTCCGGCGGCGACCTGAATTACGACAACGAAGTGAGCATCGCCGATTTCATGCAGATGGCGGCGAATTTTGGGCAAAACAATCCCCAACCGGCCCTGGCGCAGACAACAGCGCCCGCGGCAAAGGCAAAAAAGCCTCTTCGACAAGCAGCCAAGTTGCGCCCCGCCCGTCATCGCGCCCGCCACCATCGGCCAAGGCCTATGACGCTCCTGCGCTTTTGAGACTCGGCGGCGATCACATGCACGGACTGCGACGTCGCCGCGCAATAAACAATGTCATGGTCGAGAAAATGAGAATCGCCGAGGGCTCGGGGATCGTCTGGTAGAGCGAGTAGCGGCTGCCGGTTTGCTGGATGAAATAGATTTGCCCATCGTTGCCAAGGCGGGGGCTGATGATGCGGGTGGTGCTATCCAGCATGAGCCTGGTGGAGACACCGTCGAAACCGTAGTATTCCCAGATGCCGCTGGCGATGTCGCGTGCTTCGATGAGAACGTGGCCGTCGTAACTCATAGTGGAGACCATGAACGGGCTGTATTCCTTGCCGGCAGGAAGAAGGGATGGGAGAGACACGGTGCGGCCGTCATGGCTATAGAAGAGGCTTCGCTTGTTGAGCGGCGCATCGTCGATGCCGATGATGGCCAGGACATCTCCCAGATCAGAGAGGCTAACGTCGGCGCGAATGGGATTCAGGATCTGATTGACAGAAGTTCGATCAAAGAGAAGTTTGAATTCGGAGCCGGTGGCAAGGTAAATGCCGTGTTTGGTGCCATTGGCGTAGGTTGCGGGAAAGGTGAACTGGCCAGACGGGTTGACATTGACAACAGTTCCAATACCCACCGGGTTTACGCTGCTGATACCGGCGGTGCGATTCACCCAGCCTTCGGAGTCACTGTACGACTGAATCCTATAGGTGAATGGGTTGGTGGATTCCTCGCTGGCAAGGATGTAAACGCGACCAGTTGCGTCCAAATTGCTGGTGAAATAGGTGTCGGTTTCGTTGAGAGGGAGTTGCCCCATGCCCTCATTGGGACGCCAGCGAAAGGCAATATTGGGTCCATGAGAAGTGGTAAAGCGACCGTTGAAGCTGACGACCCCGCTGTCGTTGAGGGCGAGACTGGAGAAACTGGCGTAGCCGGTGCCGTCTTGAATCAGTTGGAGTTGCTGGCCGAGAGGCGCAGCATAAATATCGTTGGGGATGAAGCCATTGCGGTCTGTCAGCACGGCCAGGCCCCACTTGCTGATCTCAGTAGAAAACGCCCGGCGAATCGGCGGCAAGCCCGGATCAATGATGCCAATCTTAGTTCCGTAGACGAACAGATCATAGTTGTCGGGGGTGTTGCGGAAGGGGACAGCGATGATGCTGTCGCGGCTGATGCTCAGGCCGTTTGGACTATCGGCATAATCCTGGGCGATGAGCTGAACGGTTCCGACAGCCATAACTGGGGCAGGAACCCCCAGAAGAGTTGTCAAAACGAGAAAGCCGCGCAGCCTCAGCATCGAGGCGGACTGTCTGACCATGATTTCCTCGCTTCCCTTGTCGAAATGTGGCGGGCGAAGAAAAAGCCCTCATCGCCCGGAAGAAACATAAACGATCAAAGATTTGAGGGCAACTTTGGGGTTTTTCGGCAACAGGGGCGGCTTTTATAGGACCGCGCCGGGAGCGTTACAGACAGCGCCGAAGCCTTATAATCCCGGCCAACGGATTACTGGTTGCCTCACGGAGGTGGCGTATCGTAAGTGAAGGGAATGCCAACTTCGGGAGGAATCGTGAACGATCGGGAGATGAAAAGCGAGACGCTCGCGGTGCGAGTTGAGGCGCAGAAGGTGCAGGAGGTTGTGAAGGAAGAGCGGACGCGATGGATCGAGGATGAGGTCGAGGAACTAGAGCGCTGGGACGGGATGGAGTGAGCAAATCTGAGCGGGGTGGTATGCGTTGTAGTGCAGGTTTTCAACCTGCACGTGCAGACTGAAAGTCTGCACTACAATTGGCGCATGCACAAGACCGTGGTTATCAATGCGGTGGGGCTGACGGCGAAACTGGTGGGGGAAAATACGCCGCGGATTGTGGAGATTGTGCGCGCCGGAGAGATGGCGCATGTGGGCGCCGTTATTCCGGCTGTCACCTGCTCGGTGCAATCGACGTATCTCACTGGCAAATGGCCGGCGGAGCATGGCATCGTCGGCAATGGCTGGTATTTTCGCGACGAGTGCGAGATTAAATTCTGGAAGCAATCGAACAAGTTAGTGTGCGGGCCGAAGATCTGGGATCGGGCTCGCGAGAAGGATGGGAAGTTCACCTGCGCGAATTTGTTCTGGTGGTACAACATGTACTCCAGCGCGGATTGGTCGGTGACGCCGCGGCCGATGTATCCGGCCGATGGGCGGAAGATTCCAGATGTGTATGCGAAGCCCGCCGAGCTGCGGGACGAGTTGCAACGCGAGCTGGGGCAGTTTCCACTGTTTGAATTCTGGGGGCCAATGACGTCGATCCGCTCCACGCAGTGGATCGCGGATGCGGCGATTCACGTCGACCAGAAATTTGATCCGACGCTTACTCTGATTTATCTCCCACATCTGGATTATGGCTTGCAGCGATGGGGGCCAGCTGATTCGCGGATTGCGGGCGACTTGTGCGAGCTGGATCGGGAGGTGGGGAAGCTGGTGGACCATTTTCGCTCGCGCGGGGCGAGGACTTTGATTTTGTCAGAGTATGGAATCGGGCCGGTTTCGCGGCAGATTCATCTGAATCGTGTGTTGCGGGAGAAGGGTTTTCTGGCGGTGCGCGAGGAGATGGGGCACGAATTGCTGGATGCCGGAGCAAGCGCGGCGTTTGCCGTTGCGGATCATCAGGTGGCGCATGTGTATGTGAACGACCGCGCGAGAATGGGCGAAGTGCGCGATTTGATTGCGGGCGTGCCAGGCGTGGCGCGCGTTTTAGATGAGCGGGGAAAAAAGGAATTGCATCTCGACCACGCGCGCAGCGGCGAGTTGGTCGCGCTGGCCGAGCGGGATGCATGGTTTACGTATTACTATTGGCTGGACGATCGGCGGATGCCGGATTTTGCGCGAACAGTCGATATCCATCGCAAGCCCGGCTACGACCCGGCCGAGTTGTTCATCGATCCGGCGATCGCAATGCCGAAACTGAAATTGGGATGGACGCTGGCGAAACGGAAGATGGGGATGAGGTCATTGCTGGAAGTGGTGCCGACGGATGGGGCATTGGTGAAAGGGTCGCACGGCGTGGAACCGGGCACGCCTGACGAGGGGGCAGTGATCATGTCATCGGAGAAAGAGCTCCTGGGCCCGTCGCGAATCGAGGCGACGGAAGTTTATAATGTGATCTGGAGGAGTGTGTTTGGGTGAAAAAGAACCTCCAATTCTAGAGTACCGCACGCCGACGCCGCCGGAGCGTCGAGTGGGAAACTATGGGGGGTGCCTGGTTCCAATTTCCATTTCAATTTTTGCTTTGGGCGCAATTGTGATCTATGCGGCGACAGCACAAGTCGGAAAAGATCGCCGAGATTACTTTGCGAGGGGGATTGGAATCGTTGTCGTTGCAATCGCCGCCCTGGTAGTTCATTTCTTTGTACAAAAGCGAGATCGCTGAGGGAGGGCTGCATGATGGCCGGGAGTGATTCGTGATTGACGCGCCAGCAGATCGAGTTCGTTCGCAGATCCAGCAGATCTCAGTGTGGGGAATGGTAATTTTGATTATCGCGATCGCGTTGATAGGCGCCGGGCATTGTCTGGAAAATGGATATCGGTTCGGTGGAATTGCCCTAGCAGCAGTCGGTGCGCTGGGGGTGGGTGCGCTGTTGACCAAGCTCGCCAAGTTCTTCCGCGAGACGAGCGCCTACTGTGATGCGTGGCGGGCGCGTACGCGGCAGTCGGACGAGGAGTTCCTGGCGGTATGTGGCGTTTCCCGCCATAGCGAATCGGCGAAGTTGGCGCTGACAGTGCGATTTGAGCTTGGCGAAGCTGCGGCGGTCGCGGCGGAAACGATTCACGCCGATGATTCGCTGCGTGATCGCATCTGGGACTGCATCGACATGCTGGATATTCATCTGCGAATTGAGAGTGCGGCTAACGTGAAGGTGATTTCGAACTGGGTGAATGAATCGTTTCGTGAGATGCGGGATCGCTCGAAGCTGAACGTTAGCGACTTTGTGCGGGTGATTTTGGAGAGTACAGTGCCAATGAACAAACCATTGGCGAAGGGAGTTTATTATGGCACGAATCGCAATCCTGCTGGAACAGAAATACGAAGACCTTGAGCTTCAGTATCCGCGGCTGCGGTTGATTGAGGCGGGGCATCAGGTGGAGGTGATTGCGCCAAAGCCAGGGGAGAAGTACCTCGGCAAATGGGGATATCCGCAGGCGGCGGACAAGGCATCGAAGGATGCGCAGGCGCGCGATTATCAACTCATCGTGATTCCCGGCGGTACGTCGCCGGACTTCATGCGGCGGGATGAGCATCTGGTGCGGCTGGTTCGCGACGCGGCGGCCGCAAAGATTCCCATGGCCGCGATTTGCCACGGGCCGTGGATGCTTTGCTCCACCGATGCTTTGCGCGGACGGCGCTGCACGTCGTTCTTCGCGATCGCTCATGATGTGGTAAATGCGGGTGGGCAGTGGCTGGATGAGGAATGCGTGGTGGATGGGCCGATCATCACCAGCCGCTGTCCCGATGATCTGCCGGCGTTTACGCAGGCAATTTTGCGGACGGTGAGTGGCGAAGGAGCACGGGGGAGCAAGGGTAAGCCGATCGCGCCGGCGTGGTTGAAGGAGACGCTGAAGTAGCTCACCCGGATGCTTTTGCCGCCGCGCCGTAGACCTCCTCGACTGAAAGCGACTCCAGTGGCTGGGCGCGCAAGGTGTGAACATGCGGGCCCAGCGGCCGCCATCGCGCGGGATCGGTTGGGCCAAAGAGGGCGATGGTTGGGGTGCCGATGATCCCGGATAAATGGGCGGGGCCGGTGTCGTTGCAGACGACGGTGGTGGCCACGCCGAGTTGAAATAGCAGCTCCAGATAATCTTTTGGCTCGATGACCTCGGCCACCGAGGCGAAATGGGCGATGTCTTCAGCACTGAGTCGTTCTTTTTCCACTTCGCCCAGGAGCACCCGCACCTGATGCCGCGATTTGACCAGTTTGCGGGTGAGCTTAATGAAATCCTTCACCGGCCAACATTTCTCCGCCGCCCCACTGCCGGGATGAATGGCAATGACGTGCTCCTCGGGGGAGCGCTTGTAGCCGACGCCGCGCTGCTGCACGGAGCGAAGCATTTGCGAATAGGCGGTTTGAATGGCGGGAAGATTAGCCAGTTGCTTGGAAAGCCACTCGCTGACGTGGCCGGAAAATGGATCATCGTTGGCGGGACGAGGCTGAAGGGGAATGAGCTGCGCTTCGGGGACCAGGGATCTGACGTTGGTGCACCAGGGGTCACCTTCACTGGCGATGAAACTGAAGATCGAATGCGCGCCTTCGAGAACCTTTTTGGCCGTGGGCGGGAGATCGGCGGGCGAGCCGAAAAGATGATGCCACCCCCCTTCCACATCGGTGGATTCGATGTGCAGGACTTTTTCAGCCAGCTTGCCCTTCTGGCCGGCCGTGACATAGATGAGGCGGCTCTGGGGGTGGATGCGCGCCAGGGCCATGGCCAGTGGCCAGGTGAGAACAAAATCACCCAGCGCCCCCAGGTGAAAGATCAGGACGTTGCGCTTGGGAAGCATGACCATTAGCAAGCCGATTCGATCCAGCCACCACCGAGGACCATATTGTCGTCGTAAAGGACGACGGCCTGGCCGGGGGTGATGGCGCTTTGGGGCTGATCGAAGTCGATGCGCAGTTCAGATGGCGAGGCGAGGGTGGCGCGGGCGGGCTCGGGAGTGTGGTTGTAGCGAATTTTGGCGGAGCAACGGAAAGATTCGCCAATGTTGATGGTGCGGGTGGCGAGCCAGTTGAGTTGAGTTGCGATGAGAGAGCACTTCATCAGCTCTTGCCGCTGGGCGAGCGTGACTCGATTGGTTTGCGAATCGATGTGTGTGACGTAGACGGGGTGACCGACGGCGAGTTTGAGGCCACGGCGCTGGCCGATCGTGAAATGCTGGTGGCCGGGATGTTCGCCGATGACGTTGCCAGCGGGATCGACCAATTCGCCGGGTTTCACCGCGTCGGGTGTGCGGCGCTGGACGAGGGCGGCGTAGTCCTGGTCGGGGACGAAGCAGATTTCCTGAGAGTCGGGCTTGTTGTAGACGGGAAGTTTCAAATCTTCGGCGATGGCGCGGACGGCGGGTTTTTCATATTCGCCGATGGGCAGGAGGGTGTGCTCCAGGGCGTGGCGGGTCATGCCGAAGAGGACGTAGGACTGGTCTTTGCGGTGATCGAGGCCGCGGAGAAGGGCTTTTGTGTTGGTTGTCGGGTCGATGCCGATGCGGGCGTAGTGGCCGCTTGCGACGAAGTCTGCTCCGACCGCCTCTGCATATTGGGCGAGCTTTCCGAACTTGAGCCAGTCGTTGCAGCGCACGCAGGGGTTGGGGGTTCGGCCACGGTTGTATTCGGAGACGAAGTAGTCGATGACTTTTGCGAAGTCGTCCTGAAAGTTGAGGACGTAAAGGGGGATGCCGAGTGCGGCGGCGACGCGGCGGGCGTCGGCGGCATCGAGGACCGAGCAGCAGCCCTGCTTGTGAGAATGCTGGGACGCTGATGGATCGGAGGTTTTCGGAGCGAACCCTACGGGATCACAAGCTTCCTTTGTCGCTTCAACCCCGTCGGGGGAGCCGAGGCGCATGAAGACGCCCATGACGTCGTAGCCCTGGCGCAGCAGGAGCGCGGCGGCCACGGAGCTGTCCACTCCGCCGCTCATCGCGAGAACGACCTTTTTGCGCTGCGCGGACATGAATAAATGAAGGCTAGCGCGCGGGGAAGAGGAGGTCAATTGGATTTGCGGGTTGAGATTGTCTATTTCCAATCGCCAGTGGTGAGTTCGTTTCATTGAATTTTTGAGCGCGGCTCCCCGTGGCGGAGTAGTCTGAAGGAGTGAATGCAAGGGAAGGAGCGCGGATGCGCAACTGGCAGAAGGTATTGCTGGCGCTGGTTTGGCTGCCGGCAGCATGTTTGGCCGAGGAGCCTCGGTGGTTTGGCGGGCAGGCCGCGCCAAAGGCGATTGTACGCGCGAGGCAGGACCAGCCGGGCGTCGCGGAGGCGATGATGCTGCAGTCGGTGGCGGGGCTGGCGGCCAAGGCGGTGAACGAAGGACGTGGCGATGAGATGGTTTGGGTCGCAACGGGGAATGCGGATGTGGAGCGGTGGTTTGACGGATTCCAGCACAGCGCGCCTGCGATCAAAGTGCGCGGCGAGACGTCGGGGTGGGATCTGGTGGATCGATTTCGTAAGGCTGGGATCATCAAGGGATACATTCTGTACAGGCTGGACAAATCCGTTGGGGAGACCAATGCACATCGGGCGGGAATGGATTTATCGGTCAATGTTGCCACAAGTTTGTCGGGGTTGCTCGAGGGCATTCTGATCGATGAGAGCCTGGAGGAGCAGGCCGCAAAGCACGACCTGAGGCTTCTGCTGGATGCTCGCGAAAAGACTCAGGCATGGTGTTTTGACACATACAAAGAGCGTTTCAACCGGCGATTGCTGTGCACGCAGGATCCGCGCAAACCGCATGTGCGCGATTGGGCGATTGCGCAAGGGGCACTGACGCTTTATGGAAATGAGAAGACGACGACGGAGGCGCTGCGGTGGCTCGAGCCGCTTTCGCCGATCATCGGCTGGAATGGGGGCGATGAGTTCCTCACAACACGGGCATCAACGCTTGCGGGGCATTTTCAGACGGCCAGTGACTGGTGCATGAATGTTCCAGTGCTCATGGCCGGGAGCGAAGCGGCGAAGCCGGCGAGGGTGAAGCAATTCGATCCGCGGCAGATCGATTGGAACGATCGGCGGAGTGGGGTGAGCTTTATCCTGAGCGACGGCGATAACATTCAGTTCCTGGAAGGCGACTTTTTCAGCGACAAGAATTATTGGGGCAGTGAGCAGCGCGGAGCGATTCCATTTGGCTGGTCGTGCTGCTTTGCGCATCTGGCCCAGGTCTGTCCGGCTGCGGTGGAGTTTGCCGCAGCGAGCCAGAAGGCAAATGATTCGTTCATCGAATGGGGCGGCGGGTACTACTATCCTGATCTTTTTGCGGCGGAGCGGCCGGATCGGTGGGAGTTGCTGGCGCGACACGCGCGGCGCACCTGGGAGATGATGAAGGTGAATGGGACGAATGTGATTGGGTTTAATGTGTGGAAGCCCCAGTCGCCGGATGCGCTCAAGGCATATGAAGTATTTGCGGCACAGACCGATGGGCTGCTGGGCATTCTCGTATTTCAGTATGCGCCATATGAGGGGGGAGCGGGGAAGGTTTTCTGGGTGAAGGATCGGCGCGGGGTGGAGATTCCGGTGGTCACAGCGCGCTATTCGATTTGGGAGCATAGCAACCAGCGGCCGCGCACTGGGACGCCAGCGAAAGTGGCGCGGGAGATTCGACAGAGCGTGCAGCAGGCGGCGAAGGAGGAGTTGCCGCGCTACGACTGGGCGATTGCGCATGTGTGGTCTTATTTTCGAGATGCGCCGGGAGATGATGAGCGAGCCGAGAACCTGCTGCAGGCCGAGGCCTGGAAAAATGGAGGAGTGAGGGGATATCTGCCGGTGATGTGGTGCGCTCGACGACTAGGGAAAGATGTTCGCGTGATTGGGCCAGAGGAATTGATGTGGCGGATTCGGATGAAGCACGATTCAGAGGCGACAAGGCGGGACATCAGCGCCTTTGCTCCTTAAAACGACGCCGGAAAAAGAAGCCCAGAGGAAGAAGGAGCAACAGGGCAGGTTCCGGAACCGACGCTCCCTCTGCGGCCGCGAAGGCGGAGAGTAGTTGCTGGTCCTGGGCGGAGATGGGAAGTACCTCACCGCTGTAGGAGGCGCCAAAGTTGGCGGCCAGATCGATGAAATCGGCGATGGTGACGGCGTTGTCGTAATTCAGGTCGCCTTCCTGCCAGGTGATGTTGGGGCCGGAAGCGTTGAAGTTGCTGGCGAGATCGATGAAGTCCGCGATGGTGACGGTGCCGTCGAGATTGAGATCGCCGATGCGCGCGGGACGGATGAGGAGAAGCGTATCACCGTGGGCATCGGTGACTTTGGCCAGTCCGATTCCGGAGTTGGGGTGAGACGCGAGGCTGGTGTCGAAGATGCCGTCCAAGGGATCGGGAGCGCCGGGGCGATTGGCGCTGGCGATGGCGGCCCATAGCGCGGCTTTGCTCGTTGTGTTGGGATGGATGCGCAAGGAGCGGAAGCTGCCGGGCGGGGTTGGGGAAAAGAGATTCAGACTCTGGCGGCCGGGGGGGATCGGATCGATGCTCAGGTCGGCAATGTCTTCATCGGAGTTGAGAGCGACGTAGGCGGGATCGGGACCGATAGTGATGGACAAGTTTGCGTTGGCGGCTAATGCGGCGGTGGCGGGAGTTCCGGCATTGGTGTTAAAGATGGTTTGGCCAGCTTTGGCGCGGAGTGTTGCGCCTGGGCCGTGAGACTGGATCCCGGTGAACACGGCGACGCCCTCGCCGGTGCGAAGAAGCTGGGCGCCGGGGAAGCTGGTGATCGGGCCGCTAATGAACAGGTTTTGGGAGGCGGGAACATCGAGGGTGCCGCCGCCGTTGCTGAGGGGCGGGATGATATTGCCATAGGCGGAGATGGTTCCGCCGCGGAGGCGCAGCTCGGTGGTGGTGATAGAGGTGGGATACATCTGGAGCGTGCCGGGAGCCCAGATGGTGGTGGAGTTGGTGACGGTAAGCTTGCCGCTGTTTTCAACGCGGACCAGGCCGGTGTTGCCGGGGGCGGCCAAGTCGCCGCCGATGAAAAGATCGCGCACGCGCCATTCGGAAAGTGCGCCGTTGATCAATACGCTGCCTTTTCCGGAATAGCGACCGACGAAGCCGAAGGTTCCGGTGCTCACCAGCGCGCTGTTGGTGATGTTGACGCTCGCCGTGCCAAAGTCTGCGACATCGAGCTGGCCGCCCATCGTCCAGCGCGAGCTGCTGCCATCGACGATGACCTGACCCTCCGACCCGCCCCCCAGGCCGACGGAGACGGCGCCGAGAGTGTTGACAAAACCCTTGTTGGTGATGGTTAGAGGAAAG
>JADMIO010941453.1_pt1 | contig 16167 bp, 14 predicted proteins | sample 8958161 | NCBI WGS metagenome assembly JADMIO01 (sample SAMN16585339, study PRJNA669376) | soil metagenome | isolation source: Crop rotation soil | place: USA: Cullars Rotation, Alabama | collected 2011
CCCCGCCCGCCTTATTTCGACCTGCTTCCCGATATTCCCTTGTTTGGCGCTATTGGTCAATGCACGAAACCAATCGCGGTCTTCTTCGCCACCATCGCCTGCGCGATCTGTGCTGCGACCTTAGCGTTGTTCTCTAGCAGCGCGATATTGGCCTTGAGCGTCGCGCCGCCGCTGGCGTCGACCATGCGCCCCAGCAGGAACGGCGTCAACTCGCGACCGCCGATCTTTTTCTTTTTGGCATCGGCCAGTGCCTTATCGAGAATCTCCTCCAGTACGCCACGATTGACTTCTGCCTCTTCCGGCACCGGAACGGTCACTAGCAGCGACCCTGCCAGTTCCAAATCGCGCCGCGCGCGCGCCAACTTCGCCACTTCGTCCGGCGTGTCTGCGCGCACATCCACAGGCAACCCGCTGCTGCGCGAATAGAAGCCGGCCATCTCGTCAGTGCCATAGCCGACCACGGTCACGCCGTTTGTCTCCAGCCACTCGCGGGTCGCGGGCAAATCGAGGATAATCTTTGCGCCGGAGCAGACCACGATCATCGGCGTGCGCGCCAGTTCGGGCAAATCCGCCGAGACGTCCGGCAGGTCGCCGCGATGCACGCCGCCAATGCCGCCCGTCGCGAACACGCCGATGCCCGCGCGCGCTGCCACCCACATGCTCGTCGCGACTGTGGTTGCACCATCCCACTCTTTTGCCACGGCCACCGGCAGATCGCGGCGGCTGATCTTGTGGATGTCCTCCGATTGTGCCACATGCGTTAATTGCTCTTCGCTCAACCCGACGTGCATGCGCCCTTTGAGGATTGCCACCGTCGCGGGAATCGCCCCTTCGCCGCGCACGATTTTCTCTACGTTCTGCGCCGTCTCAAGGTTCTGCGGGCGCGGCAAGCCATGCGCGATCACCGTTGATTCGAGCGCCACCACCGCGCGCCGTGAAGCAATCGCCGTCTCAACTTCGGTCGACAGCTTCATCACATTTTTGTCGGATGTTCCCTGACTCTTCGTGTACGTAAACATGCCTTTCTCCAATTCTATGTGCTGCTTGATTCCCCAACGTACCATGATTGTATCGCGCCAACAAAAAAGGCGCAATCAATTTGCGCCCATACTGTTTCTGATCATCACACGCAAGGACTCTTCTAAATCGCCCCCTGCCGGTTCTTATGGCACGTTGCCTGGCGGCAACGCCTGCGTGGGCTCAGGCACTATCGCGTCTTCCGTTGCGGACGTCTTTAGGCTCTTGACCAGCGCGATGATTTCCTGCGGCACAAAGCGATAGGAACTGCTGTCCAGCGCCATGTGTTCCAACGATTCGATGGTGCGCAGCCACAGCACGCGCTCCGGGTCGCTGCGGCGCGCGGCCATCGCCTTCATGCTGTCGGACATCAGCACCAGCATCGCGCGGTGCGCCTCGGCGCGCGCTTCCTCGTGCGTCTTGAACGCTTCAGTTTCGCCCTGATGCCGCACCTTGAGCGACTCGTTGGCCCAATAGGTCTTCCAATCCGCAAAGCGCTGATCCATGATGCCTGCGGCCTCGGCCTCGTCGAAGCGGAAGTTCGAGAGCCGCAGCGCCAATAGATCCGCGCCGTTGTTGCGTAGCGCCGCAGAGGCCACGGCCTCGGCCTGCCGCTGGATGCGCCGACGGATCGACATTTCACCGCGCGTCGTCGCGCCGCTGGCGTCTGCGTCCGTGCTCAAATCGTCGAAAAAGTGTGTCGCGATAAAACCGTCAATCTCGGCGAAGCAGGCGCGCAGCAGCGAGGCGCCCCAGTCCTGCATATGGCCATCGTCCATCACGGGCAGCGAATAGACGGCCTGCCAGACCGCATCGGGTGCGAATGAATAGGGGTGCATCGGCTCGTGGACCGGGGCGTTGCCGTCCCGTTTGCCTTTGGCGGGAGCCGCCGCAGGTTTGTTGGACGGCGGCGCGGGCAGCACGCGGAACTCCAATTCAACGTCGTAAGCAACCGGCAAGCCATCCAGCGTGTAGGCTTTCGACGTGCCTTTGCGCACATGTCGCCGCAAATCGATCGCGCCGCGCACCGTTTCAAAGCGCTGCAGGAAGTGATAGCCGCCGCCGACCACGCGCGTAAAGTGCCCGAACTTATCGAGCGCCGCGGCGCTGTGTTCGTCCACGCTCAAGAAGCCCGGCCCGCCCATGCCGCGCAGGTATGGCGACGAGTCATCGCGCACCGAGCCATTCGTCACGTTCACCGTCGGACTGTACTGCTGGCCCAAAGAGCGATGCGTGTCGAACAGCGCCGCCGCGAACAGGATCGCCGCGCGAATGATGACGTAGACCAGCGCGATGTTGATGACCACCATCAACACCGCGCCCAGCCACGGCAGCAAGTACTTGACAGCTTCGTACACTGCCGCGAAATTTACTGGCACAAGAACCTTTCTCCGCTCATTCTGTTCAGTTCATTCCACGTGGTGCAATTCCGTTGCGCCGCCATTTTCCACGGTTTGCCGATTCTCCTTAGCTGCTTCATTTCCCCTTCTCGCCGCCGTTCAGTTCCGCCTTTTCCTCTCGTTGCTCCTCATGCGCCCCACCGAACAACACTTCGAGCGCCGCCACCATGCGCATGGGCACCAAGGAATCGTAATACTCCGGCGGGACTGCTTGCAAACCTTCCAGAATGCGCAGGATCATATCGCGCTCGGCCTGCCCGCGTGAAAGTTCGCGCTCGCGATCCACGGCTGCCTCGGCGAAGGCGCGCGCGACGCGAATCTGTCGCTCGCCACGCATCGATACGCTCGTGCGTCACGCGTTCATCGCCCGGCGAAATCTTGCCGCATCCGGCAAGGATCAAATAGATGCCATAGTCCTTCAGTTTCTCGCGCAGCGCGTTGGTCAACTCTTCGCGAATCTTCTTGCGCATATCCAGCGGGCTTAGTCCTTCATCGTCCTCGCGCGGCGCGTATAGTTCGTCCAGCGTGTACGTCGAGATAATGTGCAGCAGCAGGTCGATGCCCAACGCGGTGGGCAGGCTCGTCCAGTCGTAATGCTCGTCCGGCTTCTCGCCGATCCGTTCGCTCATCACGGCGCGCTGCACCGCTTTCTCATAAAAGCGGTACATGTTGTGCCGGTCGAGCTTCGGGTCGGGGTCGCGGTCGATGAAGAACTGCGCGAAGAACACCGTCTTGATGGTCATGCCATCTTTCGTCTGCGCGGTCAGCGGGTGGAAACGCATCTGCTTGCGCAGATCGACCGTCTCGCGCACTTTCGCGAAGCGGCTGCCGTCGCCCACCACCGGCACGCGCTCGAAGGGAACGGTGAAATGTGTGCCCGGCCCCAGCACGCGCAGATAGTGTTGAAAGCGTTTGGTCAGCACGGCGGTATGCCCATCCACCACGACGATGCCGGGCAGCATGCCGCTGCCTGGCTCGATGGTGCGTTTGACGGTTACATCTTCAACCAGAAAGGAGGGACGGTGCAGATTCAGCAGCCAGCCCAGAAACGCGAGGAACTGTTGGATGCGGTCGTCGAGCGTGCGGACGGGCAAGGGGAGCAGCCACTGCGAGCCGATCAACAGCGCAAAGAAAAAGACGACCGCAGTAATCAATAGCGCGGCGAGGCTGAACTCCCAATTCAACGCCGGGATGGTCACGACCACGGCCAGCACCAGCAAAATTTGAATCAGGCGAGCGCGAAAACCGCTCTCCATCAGCCTCGGCGCGTTACTCTTTTTCTTCTTCATCGAACAATGCTGTACGAGTTGCTAGTTGTTCGCCCCCGGTGGCTAGTGACTAGCAACAAGTCACTAGTCTACGGTGCCCAGTCGATGCGGCGCTTGGGTGGGTCGGCAACGCTCGCCCCCAGATCGAATACCTTTGTATCGCCGCTGCCATCCGGCTTGATGGCCCATACCGCCCACGCGCCGCTGCGATCCGATAGATACGCGATCCACTGTCCATCGGGTGACCACGACGGCGCGACGTTGTTTCCGCCTGCCTTCGTCAAGCGGACGCGTGGACCGCCGCCCAAACCGGTAGTATAAATCTCGTAGCTCCCGTCTTCATGCGAATTGAAGGCCAGCCGCTGCCCATCCGGCGACCAGTCCGGCGCGTTGTCGCTGCCGCCTTTGGCAATTTGCACACAGCCGCGACCGCTCGGGTCGCAACCATCCGGCGAACCGCGCCAGATACCGCAGCCGCCGCCGAAACACCCGGCAAACCCAATCTGGCCGGTCGCCTCCGAGAATGCCGGCCAGCGCGCGATGTGCAAAATCCGCGCCGGATCTAGACCGATCGAGCAAGGCCCGCCATGATCGCACGGCTCTTCTTCGCCGCCCGGATACTTCGCCTGCGAGAACAGGCGCGACTCGCCTGACGAATCGCGGGTCGATGCGAATAACACTTGACCGCTCATAAAGACCGGATAGGTGTCAAACACAACGCCGGTGACCCGATTGTCGTCACGGTTATTGGCGTAGTCGAAATAATAGATGCCTTCACTACGATTGCCTGCTGAACCCGGCGAAGCATAGGAACGGAACACGAGCCGCCTGCCATCTTCCTGATAGGATGGGTCGGTCGCTGCGCCAATGCTGCGAATCTTGGTGCCATTCGCCTGGAACAGTTGAATGATTTGCCCCTTCTCGCCGCACGGTGCGGGCGATGGGCACATCGGCACGGCAAGCTGTCCTGTAAATTGCGGCGCGGGCACAGGCGTCGCCGTCGGCGGGCGCGGGGTGTTTGTCGGCGGCACCGGTCGGGGCGTGGACGTTGGTGGAACCGGCACCGGCGTATCCGTCGGCGGCGCTGGCGTTGCAGTCGCTGAGGCGGTTGCCGTTGCGGTCGCTGCACTAGTCGCGCTGGCCGCGGCTGTCGCAGTCGCAGCCGACGTCGCGGTAGCCGCCGGAGTAGAGGTTGCCGGAGAGGTTGCGCTTGCAAGCGGTGTGTTCGTTCCGGTCGCCGTTACCACCACAACCACAGACGCAGTGGTCGGCGTTGGCTGCGCTTGGCTTTGCCCGGAGAAGAGCGCATATCCGCCACCGGCTGCTAAGACGATCAAAACCAGTGCAACGATGGCCGCGATGATTGGTCGTTGAACGGGCTTGGCTGGTTGTGCGGCCCCTGCGCCGGCGCCCGCTGCGGCCGCACCCACCAGCGTGGGCGCCGGGCCCGCGCCGGTCGGCAGCGGAGACATCGTGGGCGGCGGCGTATTTATTCCGCCCCCACCCGCCCCCGCCAACACTTCCGGTGTACCGGGCGGCGGAGTTCCGCGCATGCCCGAATCGATCTTGCCCATCGGCCCGATGATGGTAGGCGCTTGCCCCATCACCACCGCACGGAACGCCGCTGCCAGTTCCGCGCCCTTCTGGAAGCGCTCTTCAGGCTTCTTGGCAAGTGCCTTCAGCATCACATCGTCTACAGCCGCGGGCAGCGATGGATTCAATGCGCGCGCATGCGGCAGCGGCTCGCTGATGTGCTTGATAATGACGGCCAGCGGCGTCTCGGCTTCGTATGGGATATGGCCCGTCAGCATTTCGTACAGCACGACACCCAGCGAATACAGGTCGGTGCGCCAGTCCACCTGAATGCCCTGCCCCTGTTCGGGCGAAAGGTATTCGGGCGTGCCAACGCCGACGCCGGATCGCGTCAGTGCCTGTTGGCTTTCGGTCATTTTCGCGAGACCGAAGTCGGTCAGCAGCGCCGTTTCGCCGTCCTCGCGCAGCATGATATTGCTCGGCTTCACGTCGCGGTGGATGACGCCGTGCGCGTGCGCGAAATCCAGCGCGCTCCCGATTTGCTCGATGACGCGTGCCGCAAAGTCCAATGGCAGCGGCTTGCCCATGCGCTGCGACAGCGTGCCGCCTTTGACGAATTCCATCGCGATATAGGCGATGTCTTCCGTTTCGCCAAAGTCGTAGACCGCCAGAATGTGCGGATGGCTCAGCCCGGCGACGGCGCGCGCTTCCATCACGAAGCGCTCGTGGAAGGTTTCGTCGTGCGCGAAGTAGGTCGGCAGTACCTTCACGGCGACGATACGCCGCAGTGTGGTCTGTTCGGCCTTGTAGACGGTCGCCATGCCGCCCTTGCCGACCTGTTCGATGATTAAATACTGTCCGAGCCGCTGTCCGATAATATCAGGCATAAGAAGTCACTAGTCGTTGGTTGCTAGTTGCTAGTGACTAGTCACTAGTTGCTAGTTAAGGGTTGGAGGCAAATGACCACTGACCGCGGATATAGTAGTGGCATTCGCTTCACGTCATCAAAACTAGCAGCTAGTAACTAGCAACTAGCAACTATTTACATTTCCCGTCGCCCTTCGATCGCGCGCATTAAGGTCACTTCGTCCGCATACTCCAAGTCGCCGCCAATGGGCAGCCCGCGCGCCAGACGCGTAATGCGCGCCACACGACCGGTGATCTGCCGCTGTACATAAGCCGCCGTCGACTCGCCTTCGAGGTTGGGGTTCGTCGCAAGGATCACCTCGCGCACCCCGCCATCCTGCACGCGCTCGACCAGTTCGGCGATCTTCAAATCTTCCGGCAGTACACCTTCGATCGGGTTGATCGCGCCATTTAAGACGTGATAGAGCCCTTTGTACTCGCGCGTACGCTCGATGGCTAAGACGTCCAGCGGCTCCTCCACCACGCAGATCAGCGCATGGTCGCGCGTCTCATCCGAACAAATCACGCACGGCGATTTTTCGGCGATATTGTAACACGTCTGGCAGACTGTGGTCTTATCCTTCAATTCTTGCAGCGCCGTTGCCAACGACTTCGCTTGCTCATCCGGCATGCGCAGCAAAAAGTAAGTCAGCCGCGACGCCGTCTTTGGCCCAATGCCAGGCAACCGGTTAAACTCCTCGATCAAACGCGTCACCGACGCAGGAATCGTGCTCATGAATATTTCTGATTCTAGGATTCTTGATTAGTGGATGGAGACATCGCTTTGACGTCGACCCATCACCCATTCAATCAATAATCGACAATCAACAATTAAAACAGCCCCATACCTTGTAATCCACCTGTCAGCGGCCCCAGCCGCTCTTCGGCCATCTTGCGCGACTTCGCCACGGCCTCGTTGATAGCCACCACGATCAAATCTTGCAGCATCTCCGCGTCGTCGGCGTTAATAATCTCCGGATTCAACTTGAGCGACTGCACGATCTGATGACCGGTCATCACCACGGTTACGGCGCCGCCGCCTGCCGTGGCCTCGACCGTTTCATTGCCCAGCGCCTCTTGCGTCTCGGCCATCTGCTGTTGCAGCACCTGCAATTGCCCCAGCATCGCGTTGGGGTCTTTGCCGCCCAGGCCGCCTCCGCGCTGCGCACCGCCGCCGCCCCGCTGCATTCCACCGCCGCCCTGCGGCGGCCCGCCACGAATCTTGCGTACCATGCGCTCTCCTCTTAACTCTGCTTACTGCGCCACTGCCGTCTCTGAATGTCATCGCCCGCATACACGGTCGATGCCCCAAAATCCACACCTAACTCGAATAAGATATAGCGATCGCGCGGTGCATAGCTAGAGACACGCACCGCCACCGCGCGCGTTTCCGCGTCCTCGACAAATGTAGCGCGTCCGCCCAAATGAAACTCGCCTTCGCCGCCGCTTGAATTTTCGACAGCGCAGTGCATGGCATAGCGACCATCGCGTTTCAAGTCGTTGCCCTTCGGCGAAGTTGGCTCCATAAACAGGAACATGCGCCCCTCGCCGATGATGGGTGTCACGGGATGTACGCGCGGCCCGCCATCGGCTTTTACGGTCGCGAGGTAGGCGACACCGCTGCTCAACCGCGCCTTGCCAAACGCCGCCAGCTCCGGCGAGGCCGATTCAAACTCAGACCAGGTTGCCATGAATTGCTACCACGACTCCAGTTTCAGGCCATCAACGTGTTGAAAATGTGCGTCTCGCGTTAACAACACAAAGTCAAATTGGACCGCAACTGCCGCTATCCAATAGTCATTGCTGGGCATCGGTCGACCAATCTGCCGCAGCTGATCTCTAATCACAGCATAGTGCCGCGCTGTACTAGCATCGCATGGAATGATTGCAACCATTTGCCTGAGTTGCTCGATACGGGCGATGTTCTCCCGCACCCGCTCCGATTTTAGTGCACCAAAATACAATTCACCCAGAGCAATGCTTGACGCATATGTTGATTCCAGTTCGCTAACACGACGTTGCAAAACCGAGTTTGCATTCACCAGCGCTATCAATGCAACGGTGTCGAGCAAACGGCTATTACTATTCATCTACATCAATCTTCTCAAACTCCTCCTTGATTGCATCACTCATTTGCTTCAAGTCATCGGGAGGTATCAATCCTGCAAGTTTCAAGAGTTCTTTACCCGGTGTACCAGGAGGCAAAGATGACTCTTCGCCAATCGTCACCGAAACCCATGCCTGTTTTCCTATCGGCAATTTATGCACTAAATTGTGCGGAACCTCAATTTGCCCTGCCGCCGTAATCGTGGCCGTAAACTCATATGTACTCATCGCCCACCTTCGCACCCCATTACACTTCTTTCGCGTGTCTACTCGTTTATTCGTCCGGCGGCTCCTCCGGAACGACATCCTCCACGTCCGCGATGCGCGCATTGTATTTGGTGACCATCGCCTTCACCAGCGGGTCTTCCATCGCCACTTGCTTCTTGTCCTTCAGGCGCACCGCCATCCGCTTGCCCTCGCCCTTCACGATCTCGCAGCGGATGCGGAGCGGCTTCTCCAACTTCAGGCTGAGCACCTCTTCGATCAACTGCTTGTTCTTGGGCTCGTCGGCCTTTTCCTTGTGGAAGTCATACGGGAAGCCAATGACGACCAGATCGTTATCGAAGGACAGCACTCGCCCGCCCTTCAGAATCGCGACGAGGCTAAAGTTTTTCGGCTTGATGGCTGCCAGCACGTCTTCCCATTTGTTTTGCAGGTCTTCGACGCTGGCGCTCACGCTCGCCGTCGACTGTGCTTCATTCGCTGGCGCACTCGGCTTGCTCGCCGCTTTCGGCTCGACGGTGGGCGTCGCCTTGGGCGCGCTGGGCGCCAAGGTGGGACGCGTCTCTTTCACTTGGGATGCCGTCTCACGCGGCGCGGGCGGCGGCGCTGCACGCTGCGGCGGCGTTGGCATCGCCCGTGCTGGCTCGGCCTTCGGCGCTTCCTTGCTGTCCGGCGTCGCTTTTGCCGTTTCCAGCGTCCCACGCAGCGCTGCCTCGACAAATGCGAGCTCGATCGGCAGTTGCGGCTGCGGCGCATTGCGCAATTGTCCCACCGCTTGCGAGAACACCTTGATGATGCCCAGCAGTTCGGCAGTCGGAATAGCGACGGTCTGCGTCCGCATCTCCGCGATGGTTTCTTGTGGCAGGTTTAGCAAACTGCCATCGGGCGCGCCGCGCAGCAGCAGCAATCCACGCAGATATTCAAGGATTTCGCGCAAGAATTGGCGCGGGTCGGCCCCATCGCCCATCGTCTGGTTGATGAGGTTCAACCCGTTCGGCACATCGCGCGCAATCAGAGCGTTCGTCAGTTGGCTGACCGCTTGCGAGGCGACCGAGCCCAGAATCGCCTGTGCCTGCTTCAAGGTCACCGTGCCATCGCCATACGCAATCATCTGGTCGAGCAGGCTGATCCCATCGCGCATGCTGCCGCCTGCCTGCCGCGCAAACAAGTCGAGCGCGCCCGGCTCGATCTGTGCGCCTTCCTTCTCGGCGATCATCGCCAGTTGGTCGCGCAGCACCTTGAACGGCATGAAGCGGAAATCGAAGCGCTGGCAGCGCGAAAGAATCGTTGCCGGTAGCTTATCGACCTCGGTAGTTGCGAGAATAAAGATGGCGTGTGCGGGCGGCTCCTCGAGCGTCTTGAGCAGCGCGTTGAACGCCGGAGTCGAGAGCATATGCACTTCGTCGATAATGTAGACCCGATACCGCCCCACGCTGGGAGAAAATCCCACCCGTTCGCGCAGTTCGCGCACATCGTCGACGCTATTATTCGATGCGGCATCGATCTCGATCAAGTCGAGATCGCGCCCTCCATTCATCGCGATGCATATCTCGCAGTGATTACACGGTCGCTTGGTTTCGTCCTCGTCCAGACACGAAATGGCCTTGGCGAAGAGGCGCGCCGTCGTCGTTTTGCCCGTGCCGCGCGGCCCCGTAAACAGGTAAGCGTGGGCCACGCGATTCGCGCGAATCGCATTTTGCAGGGTGGTCGTGATGTGCTCCTGCCCCATCACATCGGCGAACGTCTGCGGACGCCATTTTCGATAGAGGGAAACCGCCGCCATAAACTCGCTCCTCAGGCGGTTAGTTTAACCTAGATGGGCTATTGCGGCAAGGAGAAAAACGACGACGGACGGCGGACGGCGGCTGAAAAATCTCAGCGCAGCGGCGCACAGAACGCTGAGAAAAACCTGTCACGCAAAGCACATCACTGTGCAATACCGTCATGCCCGAATGCTTTTATCGGTCATACACAGAGCCACCTTCATCCTCAGGAAGAATAAGAGGTGGTTCTTTGCGTCTCATTAACTTTGCGTCGCAGCGTCCCCGCAGGGGATTGCGTGACAGGTTTTTGCTGCCGTCTGCCGTCAGCCACGCCGCGTAATCGTGACGCCGATCAGCACCACTGCCGCGCCGAGCAGCTTCTGCGGCGTGGGTGCTTCCCCGAGCAACAGCGCGCCGACGGCCAGCGCGATAATGGGTGGCAGATTGTTGTAGGTTGCTGTGCGTGCCTGACCCAACTTTTTCACGGCGGTATTCCAGATAATGTATCCGACCGAAATCGCGAAGATCGCCGAGAATACCAGCGTCAGCCATGTGCTAAGGTTCAGCGCCGCAAAGTTCAGGCTGAGCAAGTCCGGGATACCCGCCAGAAACACGACCGGCGCGCCCACCGCCATCGTCCACGTCGTGAAGGTGGTGGGCGAATACTTCTTAAGGTACGGCCGCGCCAGCACCGTATACGCCGCCCAGGCCACCGCGCCCACCAGCATCAGCAGGTCGCCCGTAAGCGTTTGGCTGCCCAGTGTAAACCCTTCGCTGCCTGCCGTGATGACCAGATACAACCCCACGAACGACAGCACAATCCCCGCCCACGACTTCCACGACAGTCGGTCCAATTTGAGCGCAGCCGCGAGGATCGCCGTCCAGATGGGGCTGGTCGCAACGATAAGCGAGGTGTTGCTCGGAGTCGATAACTTGATGGCGACGATGAACGTCAGTTGGTAGATCGTATTGCCCACCACGCCCAACAGCGCGATACCCAGCCAGTCGCGTCGCTCGATTCGCGCGCCGCGCTCCGCCACATACCAGATCACGAGCATGATCAGCGTGCCCAGACCGAAGCGCAGCGCATTGAATGCCAGCGCGCTCATCTCGCTGACCGCGCCCTTGATGGCGACGAAATTCACGCCCCACACCGTCACCAAAAACAACACCCACAAATCCGTCGTCGAAAACGACAGCCCCTGCGACTTCTCCTGCGCCCTAACGACTTCCGCCATGAAAGGTTCTTGCCTCTCGATTGAATTGATTATTCATTGCGTATTGCATCTTGCGTGTTCCGTTTGGCACCGCTGGCAGCTTGCGTCTTCCGTTTGGTCCTGGTCTTCAAGTGTTCACGGACTTCGGGGCGAACCTATCCGTTCAATCCGTCTCTGCACTTCGTCGATAGTAATCTGATAGTGACCCAACGGAACACGCAAGACGCATTACAAATACTTCCCAAACCACCGCTCGATATGCTCCAAACGCTCCTTGCGGTGCTTCGGCTGTCCGTTGCGGCTCAGGTCGTGGCTTTCCGCCGGATAGCGCACGAGCTCTACCGGCGCTTGACCGATCTTCTTGATGGCAATAAAGAACTGCTCCGCCTGCTCCATCGGGCAGCGCAAATCCACTTCCGAATGTTGCAGCAGCAGCGGCGTCTTCACATTCCGCACGTACGTAATCGGCGAACGCTTCAAGTAGAAGTCGGGATTATCGTACGCCTCGCCGTCGAATTCCCATTCGCCGTCAAAGTAGGAGATGTCGGCGCTGCCAAACTTGCTGTGCCGGTTCGAGATCGAGCGGTCGGCGATGGCTGCCTTGAAGCGGTCGGTCTGCGTCACGATCCAGTTGGTCATATAGCCGCCATAACTCCCGCCGGTCACGCCCAATCGCTTCGCATCGACCCATGGCACATTCGCAAGCGCCCAATCCACCGCCGCCATGCAATCGCGGTAATCGTTCCCGCCCCAATCGTGATGCGTGGCCGAGACAAAGCGCTGTCCATAGCCCACGCTGCCGCGCGGGTTGGTGAACAGCACGCCATAGCCGAGCGCCGCGAGGAATTGCATCTCGTGAAAAAACGTATGCCCATACGCCGCGTGCGGCCCGCCGTGAATCTGCAGGATGAGTGGATAGCGTTTGCCCTTCTTGAATCCAACCGGCTTCATGATCCAGCCCTGCACCGGCCAGCCTTCCGCGCCGCCAAAGGTAATCGCTTCCGGCTCGCTCAGTTCGACGCCCGCGCGCCACGCCTGGTTGCTATCGCTCAAGCGTTGCTCGTTCGCCCCGCTGGCATCCACCGCGTAGATGTCGCATGGCAGCGTAAACTGCGACGCCGCAAACGCAAAGCGCTGCGCCGCTGGCGCGTACGAGTAACTGTACACCTGCCGCTGGCCGCTCGTCACTGGCGTGACCATGCAATCCATGTTCGCGCTGTACACCTGCGATGTGCCATCCACGGTCGTCAAGAAGAAAAGCCGCTTGCCGTCCGCCGACCAGACCGGCGAGGGTGCGCCATGTGCCGGTGCGCGCATATCGTTGAGGATGCTCGTCCCCGCCGAATTATCGAAGTCCGCGCACAGGTTGTGTAACGAGGCGTTGACGCCCCGGCTCCTGGCCGCGATCACATGCACGCCCAGGTTCGTCGTGCTCTTGTACGCATTGTTGTGCGCGAAGAATGCGATCCACTTTCCATCCGGCGAATACGACGGCCCGTTGCATGGCCCGCTGTGCTGCGTCAGCCGTCGCAGCTTTTTCGTGCGCACATTCACCGCCCACAGGTCTACCAAATTGGTCGTATCGCCCGTGCCATCGCGGTTGGCCGAAAACGCGATCTCACTGCCATCCGGCGACCACGCGGGTTCGCCGTGATCGAAGTCGCCATCAGTCATCTGCACCACATTGCTTTGTGATACATCCATCATATATATCTGCCGCCAGCGGCCATCCCAAAATCCTTCGCCATCCATTTTGTACTGCAGTCGCGTGACGTGCAGCGTATCGTATTCGCGTTCCTTCGCTTCGGGTTTCGAGACAAACGCGATGCGCTTGCCATCTGCTGACCAGACCGCCGCGCCCGGTTTGATCTTGCCGCTCTCCAACCGCTCTGCCTCGCCTCCATCTGCGCTAATCAGATAGAAGCGGTCCTCGCCGCTGCGATCCGAGATAAACAAGATGCGCTTGCCATCCGGCGACCAGCGCGGCGCGCGGTCCTTCTGCTTGCCATAGGTAAATTGGCGCGGCGGTGCGCTGCCGTCGCTTGGCACGATCCAAAGGTTCGAGTAGTACCGGTTATTCTCTAAGTCCGCTTCGGTTTGTGTATACACCACCCGCGCGCCATCGGGCGCAATCTGCGCATCATTGACATTCTTGATCGCAAACAAATCCGCAATCGTGATTGCTCTCGACTTTGCCATCGCGCACTCCTACCAACAAGGTTGGCGCGATTATAGCACACGGACGGCGGGAAAAAACTTGTCACGCCCAGACGCAAAGACACAAAGACATACTGAAGGTCATTCCCCACAAGGCATTCAGCAGTTTGCCGGATGTCCGATACGTTGCCGGGGCATTCGCGTTCGACGAAGATTCCGAGCAGTTTTTCTTTGCGTCTTTACGTCTTTGCTTGCCAAATTCTTCTCTGCACTCTCAGCGCCTCTGCGGTGGAAGATTTCGCCTTCCGTCTTTCGCCCGTTTGTGCTATATTCAATCTCGCCATGGCTCACCCGATTCAGATCGACAAAGGCGCGACGCAAACCGCCGCGTTCATTCCCGCGCCCGACATCATGACCATCGCCGAAACGATGGTCGCTTTTGCCAATGCCGAGGGCGGCAATATCTTCATCGGCCTCTCGCAAGACCTGCGGGTACACGACCTTTCCGGCGAGGACATCGACACGTCGCTCACGCGCGCGCAATCGCTCTGCCGCCCGCCCGTGCGCACCGAGTGGCAGCGGGTCGAAACGCCCGCGGGCATGGCGCTCTGCATCAGCGTGGCACGCAGCCCGGACCTGCACTCGCTCGCGGATGGGCGCGTGCTGATTCGCGCGGGTACGGCCAATCGGCCGCTCTCGGGTGGCGAAATACGACAACTGGCCGCCACCAAAGGCAGCGGCGACTTTGAGGCCGAACTGGTGCCCGCCGCGCATCGCGACGATCTGGATGAAGCGATTATCAAAGAATACATCGCCAAGCGCGAAGAAAAATTGCGACGCCGCTTCAACCAGCCCATCGACGAAATCCTGGTCGAAGCCGGCATGTTGGATGAGAGCGGCGACCCGACGGTTGCGGGCCTGCTGCTCGTCGGCAAAAACCCGCAGGCCTACATGCCGCAGAGCGGTCTGGTCTTCGTGCGCTTTCCCGGCACCACACCCACCTCCGCCGACAAGGTTGGCTATGGCCGCCGCGAAGAGATCACCGGCCCCCTGCCCCGCCTGATTGAAGAAGCGTGGCAGCTCATTTTTCAGGAGATGCGCGTCGGCGCGGTCGTGACAGGCCTCCGCCGCCAGGAAAACACCGAGTACCCGCCCACGGCGGTGCGCGAGGCGCTGATCAATTCCGTCGCGCATCGCGATTATCGCCTCGCCGGACGGCGTATCGAAGTGCGCATGTTCGACGACCGGCTGGAAATCATCAGCCCCGGTGGTCTTGCCGGTTATATCACCATCGACAACATCGTCGAGGAACACTTCTCGCGCAACCCCCGTCTCGTGCACGGCTTGTTTCAGTGGGGCTACATCGAGGAGCTGGGTCTTGGCGTCGACAAGATGATCGACGACATGCTCGCCGCCGGGCAGCCGCCGCCCAAATTCAAGCCCGCGCCCTACTCCTTCACTGTGACACTCCTAAATCAGAAGACGCGCGCGCCCATGCCCTCCTGGCAAAAGAACATCAGCGAGCGCCAGAAGCGCGCTGTGCAGTATGTCCACGAAAACGGGCGTATCACCAACCGCGAATACCAGAACCTCTGCCCCGACGTCAGCGCCGAAACGCTGCGCATCGACCTTGCCGACCTCGTCGACAAAGGACTCATTATCCGCATCGGCGACAAAAAAGGCACCTACTACATGCTCAAATAGCCGCATAAACAGTCCACTTTCCGCCTTATATCCCTGATATCCCAAGCGATATCCCAAGTTTATCCAAATTTCAGGCCTGTTTCGCCCTTCGAACCTTCGCACTCATCTCGTTACCCATTATATCCCAATTATCCCAAGTATATCCCAAGTCGGCCTCTGCACGCCGCCATCCCCATATTCACACTGCCAATTTCGCCGGCAGGGTTGACAAACTGCACGGACGCGCATATCATAAAAGTATAGAAACATGCGTTCTGCTAATCAATCCAACGCGTGCAGATTCCAGCACGCCCCATACCGCAGTCCAATCACCTCATATCAACTCCCCACAGCCGCCGTCAATTAGCAGCTAGCACCACTTCAATCAAAATTTTACGATCTACAACTTAAGATCTCAGGAGGCTCACCATGTCTGGTCGCCCCGGCCGCTCCGGCCGCAAACCCGATGCCGCCGTCCAGGCCATCCGCACGCAGATTGATGAATGCATCACCGCCGACGACTGGCGCGAAATCTGGCTCTCCGCCGCAGCCGCCGCCAAACAAGGCAGCATTCCCGCCATGAAACTCCTCGCCACCTATCGCTACGGTCCCGCCACCGCCCAAATCCTCGAAGAACCCGAACCCGAAAACGATGGCCGCGTCGTCATCCAACTGCCCTCACCGGCCTACCCGCCCCTGCCCGATGGCATCAGCGACGATCCAACCAGCCCCGACTACCCGGGCGCAGAACTGCTTGCCCAATATAAGAGCGAGATTCTGCAAATGCACTGGGACCGCATCGCCAAAAAATATCGGGCCGAGCAGCTCGCCAAGGGTAACCAGATAAGCACGCTCCCGCCCAGCCCCTACCTCCCCGCCGACCTCTATGACGACG